>ERZ511473.932-NODE-932-length-33368-cov-36.078850_pt1 | contig 33368 bp, 54 predicted proteins | sample MGYA00374947_ERZ511473 | MGnify/ENA primary metagenome ERZ511473 (study PRJEB26303, sample SAMN06343854) | sediment metagenome | isolation source: hot spring sediment | place: Canada: British Columbia | collected 2012-09-26 ... | reverse complement strand
CAAAGATTATTTCTCAAAGATTATGCAAAATTGCAATCATTGCAAAAATGCATATTCTCCCTCCCACCCTCTCGTGAAGCCCTCATAGGACATCATAGCAAGTGTAAGAGTAAGGACGAGAAAGCTCCAGCCAGCCAAGCAACTATCATCTTGACTACCTCCTTCAACCCACTTCTATTTTCAAGTATTTGCTTTTCAAGCCACATAACTTTTTCGTGCAATAATTCTATATCTTTTGACATAGATATTTGTTTTTCAGATAACTCAATAAGTTTGCGCATTTCCTGTTTTATCTGTGTAAGCTCCTGTAGCAAGTAATCAAGTTTTATTTTTAGTTCAGTAAACTCCCTTTCGTCCATCACCAATAACTCCAAAGCGTAGTGCTTTCTCCTAAATATTTCCTGTACTCTTCTCCGTAAAACCCTATTTTCTTGCCATAAGAATAGTTAATGTCGCATTCTGTCCGAAACTGAACACAACTATTTCCTTTTCGCCAAACACATATTCTCTTGTTTGCCCCCTTAAAACACACATTTTTTGCCTTTGCCCACTTGCATTCGCCTACCTTAGCTTCTCTATTTACCTTTTTTATGTTTCTGTTGTATCCTTGATAAGTATTCCACAGAGAAGAACAGTAAGCACTTTTATTCAATGTGTATAGTATGTACGCTTGCGCTTTTGCGTGTTCAATCGGGTTTGTTGCATAGTTTAACAAGCCAATCCTTTTTAGCTCCAAATCCCAAAACTTCGGTGTAATCTGGGCAAAGCCGATTGAACCATGACCATCCATAGATACAACAAAGGAACATCCGCTTTCTACATGTGCTTGTGCTATTGAAAACCAGTATGGATAATTTACACCAAAGTAGTTTTCGCTTGCGGACTTTATAAACAGTTTATACTTTAAGCACTCACCCTTAACTAATATAGCTCCGCAAGCATAACCAAGTGTTAGTAATAAAAAACTAACTAAACGCAAAGACTATACCTCCAGCTATCAGCATTACCCAATATGTCTTCAGCTTTTCTTCTTCTGATAGCTTAAGTCTGCCGTAGTGGACAACCCTGAGCGTGTAGATGAACAAAATAGCAAGTCCTGTGAAAGCCAACTTCCTCAAGCCTGCGGTAAGAACATCAACAAACCGTAAAACCCCAAGCGTAATGCTGTATTTTATTTGCCCCGCTTCAACATCAACATAAAAACCGCTTAGTGGTATAAAAACAAGTACAAACACTAAAATTGTCAGCAAAGTTATCCTCTTCATCTACAAACCTCCAAGGCTTTTCGTAAAAGTATATTTTCCTCTTTTAATTTACCGTAGTTGTGTATGAGTTTTCTTAGGCGCTCTTCATAACTGTCTTCTTTTGTGATTTTTTCAAGCTCCGCAGGCGGTACATTTGGCACCTCACACTTAACAGGTACTGGCACTTCTACAAGTCTTTCTTTTACTGTCGGAGCGCATGCTGATATGCAAGCGCTTACAACAATCAAAAGCTTCCTCATTGCTCACTTTCCACCTTTACAAGTTCATCAAGCATTTGTTTTAAATTTACGCAGGTTTCAGCACCTTCCTGTGGTTGTATTTTTTCGTACGACTTGCTAATAAATCCTTTTAACTTTGTGGCTTCTTCTGCATAGGCTTGTAGTCGCCTTTGGTAATCAATCTTAAGTTTTTCCATCTCCTGCCTGCACATCCCAAGTTTTGAGTTCTCTACTTGTAAAACTTCTTTTTCTTTGATGCACTCTTGTAGTTGATTGCGCAAACTTTGTATTTCTCTGTACCTAAGAGCATTAGTAAAGTAGCCCCCAACTATAAATCCTACAAACCCTGCTACTGCGCCTGCAATTGTGATAGTTGTTAGCCTGCTTTTCAAGAAACTATAGAAGACCATAACAACTCACCCCCATGTGCAAGGATTAATCTAACAAAAAGGTCTGGGCTTACTTTCCACCCTTCTGTATGCCAAAACTCACGACTTGCAAAACGAAGACCTTCCCAACAACCCTCTGAACAAAAATACCCTCCAGAGCTTGTAAAAAACGGTAGCACAAAACCAACCACTCCAAGCCAGTTATACCTAACATTCGTCTCTGCAAGAAATTTGTAAAACCTTATTGCGAGTTCTTCCTCTTTTCGTGCGAGCTCTATACCATAGACATCAAAAGGTGTGCCTACTGTGTGGGCTTTGAACGAAGAATACATCCATTTCACATCTGGAATTTTTCCCCAAGCTTCTATAAGTGTATTGTCTTGTAAAAGAACTGCTATATGACTGTATTCTGACCGAGTGAAAAATTTTATGATTTTTGATGACTTAGATACACCTTTGAAAGCGACAAACTTCAACATTAGGTTTAGCCCTTATTCCCCCGCAAATCTGAAAAATCCAACACCTTCAATATAAATGTCCCCAACACTACCAGTAGTGGTTTCTACTATTATCACTTCTTCTTTTCTTATTGGCGTTCCGTCCTCTCTTACTCCAACTATATCAGGAACCTTGTCCAGACTTTCAACTTCTAAGATATTTAAGACTACTTTACTTGTAGGGTCAATGCATGCAACACGCATGATTGTTCACCTCCTTTAATACCATTTTCTGATGTTTTCTATCTGTTTGACACGGATAGAGTTGGTTATAGTAAAGCTCAAAACCGCCCCAGCAAAAAAAGCACCAATCCCGCCCACAAGCCAGAACATCACACCACCTCCTGCCATTGCCCGTTTTCATATTTCCATGCGAGAGGCTCCTTGTCTGCACTTTCCACTTCTATAAACTCATAAGGCTTGTCCTGCCATGCAGGGTCGTCTGGAAAGTCTGTATAACCAAGTAGCATGCCCGCCTGCAAAATTACATTTGTCCCTTCGGGAGTGCTTATCTCCTTTGTCTCCCCTGTGTAGATTATTGCATACATGCTTTATACCTCCTTTTGGAAGCCTGTGAAGTTAAGCTCAACAATTGCAACCCCTTAGCCATATCCGATTTCTATACTCCTTAGTTCTTCTAAAGTCTGTGCGTTTCTTATTGCTTGCTTCATCTGCTCGTTCCATTGTCTGATGGCTTCTCGTTGTTGGAGTTGAGTTGCGTATTTCTGTTTAAGTTGTTCTACTGCATTCATATCTCCAAGTGCTTGTGCTTCCGATATTTTCAAGATGATATAGTCAGTCGGTTCAAGCAGTGTAGCCGCATACCGTTTTAGTTTCTCAATTTTTCTTTGTTTTTCTTCTGCGAGTTTTTCGTCTAAAGTTTTCAGACGAATTTGATACCCGTCATAAATTAAGTCTTCTTGGTTTTCGGTATCAAATTCAAAAACAGTATAAGCATCAGAAGGGGGAAGCTCTGCTTCAAGTCTATAAATCTTTCCTTCATTCTTATACAAAACAAATTTTGCCATGCCTCTCACCTCCTAAAAGTTAAATACAAATTTCAACCAGGAGTAGGAAGAAAAACCACTATTCGTAGCACCCTCAATATAACTAAACCTCCAATACCACCCTTTAGGGACATAAAAAGTAATTACCCCTCCTCCACCCCAACCGCTATAAATATCTTGCCCGAACACTCCATACCAAGTTCCCCCATTGGGAGAAAGTACCAAACCATACAACATTTGTGAAACTACCATAATTAAATATATAGTCGGAGATGGGGAAAATGCAACCACCGAATTAAAAATACTTGGTATCCAATCTCGTAAAAGTTTTCCGCTATTATCCGCAACAGGTATAGTATTTGCTGTTGGTGTTTGACTTGCATGAAACCCATCTACTTTATCTGCATTTAAGTTACTTCCTATTCCCAGTGGAAGCCAATCAATACTAATCTTACCATTATCACCAGCTACAGGTATAGTATTTGGTGCGGGAGTTTGAGATGCATTCAACCAACCAATTGAAATCTTACCATTATCACCAGCTACAGGTATAGTATTTGGTGCGGGAGTTTGAGATGCATGGTATCCATCTACTTTATCCGCATTTTGAGCAGACGAAGCGGTATTCGCATTTAAAGCAGTATCAGACTGTAAAGCACGCTTGACTATAAAAGTTGTTGGATCATCATTCTGAAACGCTTTAGCCAATATATCAAGCTGTGGTAGTGCATTGTTTTTTGCTGTCTGGATTTCTGTTAAGGCAGATGTTTTTGCGTTTTGTATGGCTGTTATGGCATCTGCGCGTGATGCCTGAATGTTGTTTAGTGCTTGTATCTTTTCTGTCTGTATTTGCTGTAAAACATCATCTCTGCTGGTATTTATTATTGCGTCTGCGTTGTCTCTTTTTTGTTGTATTTGTGCTACAAGGTTGTCTGCTTCTGTTTTTTTGTTGTTTATATGTTCCCAGTTTGGTCTTAATACTTCTTCTATTCTTTGTAGTCCATACCTTGTTACTGCCTCAACTGCTCCTGTCCAGTCTTTTTTTATATCTTCAAGTGCGGTTATTCTCAGGTCTATGTCTTTGAATATCTTGTTAAATGTTTCATCTGACAGAACTGTTTTCTTTGTAAACCTGTATTTTTCAAACTGGCTTGGCATCGTTCTCTTCCTTGACTTTCTCTGCTTTGTCTTTTATCTGTTTGTATGTCTCTTTGCTTACTTCTATAACCTGTCCTGCATAAAACTTTTTGCCGAAAATCTCTATGTCTTCTTTAAGCCTGATTTTTACTGTCTCCATACTTTTACCTCCTTAGTAGGCTATGTCTATTCTTTCGATAACAGAAAACGGCTGGCTGTCTTCTGTTCTTGTGCCCTGTATGCGTATCTTGTAGCTGTCTGTCCCGCCGGTTATGTTAAATGTGTAGGTAAACCTTACTGCGTTTTGGTCTTCTTGCTGTGTTGTCACTATCGCAGGGTTGACGGTGTTTGAGCCTACAAGTAACTGGCAGGAGAGGGTGTGTTTTGTGCTGTCGTAGTTTGCAACAAGAACCTGCACTTCTATTGTGGTTCTGGGTGCGGATAGCTGTCTGGTTTTTGATACTGCAGTAAATGTTGTTGCAGGTCTTGATGCGATTATAGATTGCCTTGATAGAAACAGCGCTGGCTGCAAGTCTGCTGTGCCGAGCAAAACTGCTCTTATCGGGACTATGTCAGGTTTTGTGTTTAGTCTTCCTGCTTCTGTGATGGGATACCACTTACCACCTACATTTATTTCGTATATAAGCTGTGTTCCTTCTGGAACAATCGCAGGCGACTGTATAATTAAATCTGTTATCCCTCCTGCAAGGGATACCGGTTGAAGTTGCACTTCTGTCCTTGCTTGCTTAAACTGTGCTCCGTAAAGTGTAAACATTATGTCTTTTGTTAGGTCTCCGGTGAAATAATCTCCATCTGTTCCAAAGAATAGTGTTCCTTGTAGATAGTTCTGCCCGCTAACTGTTGCAACTTTGTAGCTGCCCTGTGTGATAAAGCATATGGCATACCTGCCGGGTTTCAGATATACAGGCGTTATGTTTATTATGGTCTCCTGCGGGTATTTTCTTATGTCTGACGGCTGGACTGTTGTCATCGTAAGGGTTTTTTGCAGGTCTGGTTTTCCGTTTGTGGTCTCGCAGATGATAATGTTTATCGGTGCGTTGTTATCCGTTTGTGTAAAGTATAGTCCAATGTTTGTGAGCCAGAAGGCAGAGGATATCAGGAAGGTTTGAGCTACTATCGCTCCGTTTATGCTGTGTGTGGTTGTTTCTAATCTGTATTCTGTCTGTGGTACCTGCACCCAGTATCCCCAGTATCCATGCCACCACCACTCATATCCATAATACCAATACCAATACCTGTAATACCATCTCCAATACCAGTTCCAGTTCCAGCCATAAACCCACTGCCATGTATATGTGGTGTATCTTTTTACTTCATGGGTCTGCCACTGGTATTGGGATATGGATATGTCTCCTGAATACCCTTCTGTTTTTAGTTTTGGGGTCGGTGTAAAGTCTGGCAGCACAAGACTGTCAAATCTTTTTATATTTGGGTCATACGGGTTGAAAAGTGCAAGGTTTGCAACTGCTCTGCCTGCATCTGGGAAAAGGATACCGTTCTGGATTTTCGCCGTGGTGTTGTCTGTGTCTATTTTGCTTGTGTCCCCAAAGTAATCTGCATCATAGCTGTGGTATGTGTTTGGCAGGTTTAGTTTTTCTTTTACCCTTGCCATATCTGCGGCTATTTCAAGCACCTGTTTTAGGTCTGCTTTGTTGTCGGATTTTTTTGATAGTGTGGTTAGGTCTGTGATGATGCTGGAAATCCGTGGCTCTGTCAGGTTCTTCCAGTTTTGAAGCTCCACAAGGTCTTCTTTTACCTGTCTTAGCTTTGGTAAGACATATCTTTCAAGTCTTTCTATTTTCTCTATGCCGGTTGTGGTGAGATGAATGTATGCCACCGGCACAAGCCCCTCCTGTATCGCCGGTGGTTGTGGGTCTGCACTCTCTACTCCGGGGACTATGTTTACATTTGCAAGACGGAGTTTTTGCATTGCAACTGCTCTTGGCTCTGTTGTTCCTTGCACCACGTCAATAAGGAAGTCCCTCGGTTCTACTTCCGTTTCTACCTCCGAGCCCCACACTACTACGGCACATATTCGCTTTGTTGCCATCGGCAGGTATTGAAAAAGATTTATCTCTTGCGCTTGCTCGAGAACAAATATGTTGCCGTTTTTATACAACCTCCCTTGCTCTACTCTTATCTCTGTTGTCCCCTGCTGTATAACTCCGAACCCGGTGTAGTGTGCTCGCTCTGAAACTGCATCTTCTATCAGCGCTTGCAAGCTATTATCTGTAAACTCTTCTACATTATTCAGGTCTTGCGCCTGTAGTTCTTGCCTGTCCCTGAAGATTACTTTTTTAAACATCTATTACCTCCTGCAGTGTTATGTTCATGTCTGCGGTTATTGTGCCGTCTGCAACGAGTTCTCTTTTTGTCTTTGTGTCAAGCAGGATTTTGTCTCTTGCGGACTTGAACTCTGAAAGCATACGAAGACTTGCTTGTAGCACAGTTTTGTCTAAGCTTTGCAGAAAGCTTCTGAACCTGTATTCTCCTCTTATTCTACACTTCAGCTCTGCGTTATACGCCGGTATAGTTATTGGCTTTTCGTTCAGAAAAGTGACCGGCCTCCGCCTGTTCACAACTACATCATCGTCGTATATTCTTATGCTTTTGTATATCCTTCTTTCTGCATCGGTCATGGTTGTATGCCCGTAGAGGAAAAGGCAATATGCCTGTTTTCTGTAGAAAGTGCCTCTTTCGTAAACCTCTTCATACCTTGATGCTATGGGTGTCGTAGAAGGTGTGAGTGTTTGCAGGCTGTATTCTGTGTTTATGTCTGTGTATTGTCTTTGTAGTAAAACACTGTAAATCCTTTTTCTGGCAGAGTGGTCGTATAGAAATCTGTCCGGCAATCTGTAGAAAATTCCATAACCTTTCCCGGGCACTCTTACCTCCACCATCTCTATCGCAGTCTTAATCTGCGTAGCTTCTTTCCTGCTAAGGGTTTTAAGAGGCATGAGGTTGCCTGCCTTTTTTATGTATCCCCTTATACCAAAGCGTGTTTGCGCATCCGAAATACACGGGAAGGTTATAAACCTGTTGTCTCTGCCCCTGCCTCGATAAGCAAAATGCACGAGCCTGAGCTCTGGGAATTGTGAGAGCCACTCTCTCCTCTCCTCGTCTGACAAAGACACAGACAGAAATGTCCTGTGATGCGGGGTGTATATTTTCACGAGTTCAGCGCCTGCAAGCTCAAGAGCCTTTTTAATACCCGCAGTGGTGCCTTTAAGTCTGTGAAGTTCTACTGCGGATTTTATAAGTTTTCTTTTTGTCTGCAGGTCTTTTGCAAATTCATAGCCTTCTATGTGGAACTGCCGCGCCAGCAGGTCTAAAACTTCTTCTTGTAGTCTGTCTATTGCAGAGTAGATTAGTGTGTTGTCTGTCTGGCTGAGTAGAAACGAAAATATGTCTTCACCGCTCTGGGCTAACTTGCTGATGTTTTCGTCTATCGCTATGCTTGGTGGTAGTAGTTGTTTAATCATCGCTCGGCCCAGCATACTGCACTGATTGTATTTCTCCCTTTGCCACATATCCAGCAGAGATTTCAATCCTCTGTGGACTTAACACTTCTACTTTGTAAGCTCCTGCGTTTTTTACTCTCTGGATTAACTCTTCTGGTAATACATCCTTTCCTATCTTCCTGCCTGTATCTTTGATGAATTCTTCTACTGCCTTCTGGACTGCTTGCTGTATAAAAAAGACTTTTGCTTCATCTTTTTTGTGTATCCAGTAGCGTATGTTAACCGTGTAGCTGACTACCCGTGGGACTAAGACAAACACCTGGTCTGTTAGTGGCCTGACTTTTTCATCGTTTAGATGTTTTCTTACAAGTTCTATCATCTGGCTGTCTGGGAGTTGTCCATCTTTCAGGAGGAAATACACATGGACTTGTCCGGGGGCTGGGCTGATGACTTGCACGTCTTCTACAAGCACGTGTGCGGTCTTTGTATGGTATATGTATGCCTGTCTTGAGCCTGCATTTGAAAAGCGCTCTATTGAAAGTCTGATGCACTCTCTAAACCTCTCGTCGTCTTCTTCATCTGTGCCATACATGGATGTGCTTGTGTTTGTTACCTTGATTCCGTATGGCAGGGGGTCGAGGAGCTGGTTTATCTGTCCTGGGGATAGTCCATTGGCTTTTGCTCCGGGAGTTTTGCATTCTGCGTCTACTTCTACAAAGGCCTGTCCTGTTGGTAGAACTACTTCTTCTATTGTTTCGAAAATGAAGTCTCCACCCTTTGCCCTTGTGCCCTTAGGGATGAGCACGGGATTGTCTGTAGGGCTTTGCAGATAAAATTTCAGTCTTGTTCTTGCTTTCTGTGCTGGTAGTCTCTGCACGCCATAAAACTCTGCCAGCTTGTCTAAATATCGCCCTTCTGCATAGGCGAGTAGATTTTGCTTTGCGGACCAGTCTATTTTAAAAGCGAGTAAAGAGCTGATGTAGGCTATCACATCAAGCACGAGCCTTTCCGGGTCTGCAGGATGCAGAGTTCTGTCTGTTATTATCTCATAAGCTTTTATAAGCTCTTGCTCGTAATACTCTGGATTTGTTATTGTAAAGCGTATGTCCATGCTATTTCCTCTTCCTCACCTTGAATGCTGAGGGTTATGTGGGCTTCCACGTGTCCTGCCTGCGGATAGCGGATGTTTATTGCTTTTACTTTTGCTCTCGGCTCATATGTCTCTATAGCATCGGCTATCAGTGCTTTTAGTCTGCCAACGTTCAAGGGCGTTGGGTTGTCAAGAAAGTCTCTGTAGTCTACCGCAAAATCAGGTCTGTGTGGCACCGTGCCTTTGGGTGTGGTAAGAATTATGCGAATGTTTTGAAGGACTGATTTCACAGTATCTCGTTCGACAAGTTTAAACATACGATGTATTGTATTGCTATGTGGAAGAGGTTTCAAGCAAGAATTTCAGGTGGGCAGTTGCGTGAATTACCTTGGGCTTATGTTTACACCAAGAGCTCCAAGCTCCTTGTTGATTCCTATGTGTATGGAGCATTTTTGTGTGTTGAATGCCGATGTTTTGAGCTCTCCTTTGAGGACTTTAATTGCTTCCTGCAAAACCCGTGAACCTTCTTCTTCTGTAGGATTGCAGAGAGTTTTGACCGTAGCCATCATGAGCGCCGTGCTTTTAAGATTTTCTAAATCGCTCTGCGAACCCCCGATAAACACGGTTGCCCCTACAATAGGGTCTCCAATAAGAAGAACGCCTGCGGTCTTTGTTGTGTAGGTTAGCGTGTCGTTTCCTTTGTCTTTTTTTACATCCATAGAAAGTTTGAGAGACGCAAAAAGCTCCTCCAGTTTTGTTTCTACATCAGCCATCCTCCCGAAGTTGCGCTCTGTCTTTTGCTTTTGTTGTTGCTGAGTCTGTGCCTCTTGCTTGCTCTCACATGCTACAAGAAAAAGACTGACACACAGAAGAGCTACCTTCTTCATGTTTCACCTCCTCAAATTTCTCTCACCTCCGCAGGCTTGTAAACACCCACAGCCCTGCCTACTATTTTACACCCCTCAAGCTTCTCTGGAGCATAGGAAGGGTTGTCTGCAAATAGCCACCATTCGTTTGCTATGTGCCTGAGCCTTCTAACTTTTAGTCCATTCTCTTCTCCGCATGCCACCAGCACCACAGCTCCATCTTCCAGCTCTGCGTTTTCCTCCACAAGCACAATTTCTCCATCCTGCACCGTTGGATGCATACTATCGCCACGCACCTTAAAGCCGTAAACTTTACCATGCTTTAGTCTGCCACGCTCTATAAGCACATGGTCTGGCGTGAAAACAAGTCCACCAGCCCCCGCAGATGTGATGATGGGGACTGCCACAAGTTCTGTGGGGATTACTTCTTCTTTTTTAAGCATCATCTCCCCCTTGCCAGTTTTGAGCCACTCCAGAGAGACACCGAAGGTGCGGGAGATGAGTATTAGAGTGGCTTCGTCGGGAGAGGTCTTGTTATACTCGTAATTTTGCACACCTCTTAGTGTTCTTCCTATACGCTCGCCAAATTCTCTTTGTGATAGGCCGAGGGCTTTACGCAATGCTCTAATCCTCTCACCTATCGTGCTATATTTCATAGGTGTTTTCCCCTCTTGACAAATACACCATTAGGTATATACTTATACCCATGCAAAGTAATACCATCAACATAGAAGAAATTATAAGGCAAGCAAGTGGGGGTAAGTCTCTTTACAGGCTTGCCCTTGAGCTTGGATATCCCCCAAAGGTGTTGTATGACGTCGTTAAGGGTCGCAAAACTTCCAGAAAGCTCATTTTCATGCTCGCACAACACATTCATGCTTTCAACCTCCCATATGAGTATGAAAAGTATTTACAGTGTAGGCTTGTAGAAAACAAGGGCAAAAAATCCACCAAACATAAAGGAGGTAGACCATGAGTTATTTTGTCTGGGCTTTCAAGAAGTTTATCAGGCAAAGCTCTCCTTTTGCTCTGTCCAACGCTCTCAATATCTCAGAAAAAGCAGTCTACAGCGAGGAAGACAGCCCCTTTCACAGGAAGTCTCCCCTTGACCGCACGGTTGAAGTGCTGGATGTATTCAAGCGGCATACTCCAGAGCTGCTTTACGAGGTCTTAACTCAGATAGCAGAGAGATACGGCTATAGACTTGAAAAACTTCCCAAGGAAGAAGATGTAAGGCTTTCTACACTCCTAAAAGAGCTTAACGATGTGCCAGAAGAACTCACGAGGGCATACGAAGATGGACAACTAACACAGGAAGAGCTGCAAAAAGCCATACAGGAAATCGCACAAGCACAAGAGGTCTTAGCAAAAAAGAAAGCCTATCTGCAATGGAGGCTGGAGCAGCAAAAACCAATAAACATAAGGAGGAGACCGGCATGAAAAAGGGGTTGCCAGCCCCCAAGAGAAAAATCTCAAGGAGGTGCAAAATGCTACTTAAAGAAGTTAGGCTAAACGGACAGGAAGTCCAGTGTTTTGACCTGTTTCAGTTGTAATTTTGCAGAAATTCTGCAACAACCCCCCTCTCTCAGAGCCTTAATTATCAAGCACTTGACGAATTTCTGAAAAATTTTTTTGAGGGTGTTTTTAAAGTTTTTCAGAAATTCTGCAACACTCCCGCATTTTCTGAAAGCCTTGCTATTCCTTACTTTTCTGCTTTCTATGACTTTTTTAGGTCTGGCAGATTATATTAACAATTTCACAAAAGCTTTGTCTCTCAAGGATTTTAGAAAGTGAGGCTGTCTCTGGCAGATTATATTAACATTCTCAAAGATTATTTCTCAAAGATTATGCAAAATTGCAATCATTGCAAAAATGCATATTCTCCCTCCCACCCTCTCGTGAGGCTCTGTGGTCAAAAATCCGACCCCATCTGCTATATTATTTTCTGACCGTTGAACCATATGCCGTCATTTCTTACTATAAGAACAGCATAACCACTTGAGTCATAGAAAGCCAGACCGTTGCCAGAGATTGCAATTTCACTGCCAGCTATTTTTGTAGTCTCTCCTGCGACTACTGTTACGGTTTCTCCTGTGACAACAACTTCTGTAGCTTTTATCTCTACCTTGCCGGTGACGTGTATCTTGAGGTTGTGTGAAGTTCTGTCATACTCTATCCTTGTGCCGTCTTTAAACTCTATTACAAACTTGTCTCTTGTTTGTGAAGGTGGTTTATCTTTGTCGTTGTAGATGCTTCCAAGCACAAAGCCCGTATCCCAGTCGTCTTCATAAAAGCCACAGACAACAAGCTCGCCTATATCTGGTAGCCAGTAGTGTTTGTCGTGTTGTGTCTTTTGATGGACTACTGGGAGCCAGTAGGTTATGACTGCATCTGCGTCTTCTATCTGCACTCTGACTTTTGCGTTTTTGTCGTCAACTTCCACTACCTTGCCAACTCTTATCATTTTTTCTCTCCAGGTGCAAGTAATAGCTCTAATTCTGTAATATAGCCATCTCTGGTAATCGTGTGTGTGGCACATTGGATGTAATACTGTCTGTCAAATCTACCAAAGCCAGATATTTCCACCCATTCTCCTGCGTGAAGTCCTGGAATGCCTACGCACTCTACCCTTGCCTGTAGTTCTTTCATGCCATTGAGTGTTGCTTGCTTTTTGGCTATGGTCTCTGCCTGTCTCTGGTTCTCTACTCTCCGGTTTATCTTCTGTGTGTCTCCACTTTTGACTTTACTCCGTTTTTTGTCCTGTGTTGTCTCTTTCTTATTCGGGTCAAGATAGATTACTTCAGAGGTTTGTTCATACAGGCTTGAGACTTCAAAGCTGGCAGAGATGATGTTGTCTCTGGTGAGTTTGTAGATGCCTACCGGCTCTTCAGGATCTATTATCACAAGCCTTTTGTTTGATACTTTACATGTTTTACCGTAGAGCCTGCAGAGTTCTGCGAGAAACTCAAGGTCTCTTTTTTGGTTCTGAGTAAGCCTGGTGAATTGAATGTCCTCGCCCTTGAAGTGTAGACTGTAGCCGTGTCTCTGGGCTATCTCTTCTGCTATTTGTTTTAGGGTTTTGTTCTCAAAGGCGGTTGTCTTTATGGTGCGATAACTTGATTTTACATCTTTTGCAAGGGCTTTGATGGTAAATGTGTCTCCATCTCTGCTGACTGAGTAGGTGTAGCTGTCTATGAAAAACACGCCTGCGTTTCTGATCCTATCTGTGTAGCCGAATTTGACTTTCAGGGCTGAGCCTCTTGCTGGTGGATTTTCTCTGAAAAAGCCTTCTGGGTCATGCAGTTCTATCTCTATGTCATCGCTCTCTTGCTTTTGTAGTCCGTCGTTGTCAATATATCTGAAAGAAATGAGAAAGGGTGTTATATGTGTGGTGATATCTGTGTTATTTAACTCCACATACAGATATGGCTGTGGCACTAATCTGTCTGCCATGGCGGTGCTACCTCGGTAATATCTTCTTCATATTCAAGCTCTGGCACTGTTAACTCTATGCCCGCTGGAAGCACTGGCATGTGGCTGTATTGTGGGTTGTATAGCAGGAGAGCATCATAGACATATGGGTCTCCATAGAGCCTGTATGCTATCAAATCCCATCTGTCTCCATCTTTTGTGATGTATCTCATTTTGTGGCTCCTTCTCTGGTGATTAGGGCTTTAGGTTGTTGTCTGGTCTGTGTCTGGCTATTGGTTTTCTTTTGTCTGGCTTGTTGTCTTCTTGCGTTCTGTGTTTTTTGTAGCTCTTTCTTTGTAAATTCGGTAAGCTCCAGGGTAAGTTCTATAGCTACAGGTTGTCCATACACGTTGGTCTGCGTGTATTCTGCGCTTATACGGTCTATAACAAATTCTCCGAGCACTTGCTGGGCTATTATGAGTTTCTGGGGCTCGCCTTTTTCTGCAAGTTCTTTGAGCTTCTGGTATGCAGACTGAGGGTCTCCCAACATCCAGTGGAGCTTGAGCTTGAGGTTTATTTTTCTGAGCTCTTTACCAAACCATTGCGTTGTGGACGGTGGTTGTATGGTCTGGGGTCGTGCATAGATGTAACTATTGTCTTCTGTGTGTGCGTAGTATTGATGCACTTCAAAAATCACATCTCCAAGTGAGCCGTATTGCATTAGTATCTCCTCCTGAAGTGTTCGTTTTCTATGCGTCTGAGGACTTCTCTTATCTGTTTTTCCAGCTCAATGGCAACGTCTTTGCTATGTGCGTTTATGGTGATGTTTATGTGGAAGTTTCCTGAGGATGCCATAGCGGGCTTTCCTGATATGCCTGTGGCGCTCTGAAGTGTGTGTCTCATAGCATTCACAAGTGGCGTGGGTTTTATACTCTCTGCTATGGTCTCCACAAGCCTTATCCTGTGAATGTCTCTGAGTGGTCCTTCCTTTGCCGGGCTGAATGGTAGCATGTTTCTTATCTTCTGCACGATTTCTCTGAAGGCTTCCACTGGCTTGTTTGATAGTGATTTTATGCCCTGCCATAGTGTGCTGACAAGCCTTGCACCTGCATCAAAGAGGTTAACCCCAAAGAGCTTTTTCACAAGATTGTTAACCGCTACGATTATCTGATAGAAGGGGTTTACAGACATTAAAAAGCTTGCGAGTCTCTGCCAGTTTTGTTTAAGCCAGTTCCATGCTGATGTCAAAAGTCTTGTCACTCTGTCCCAGTTTTTCCACAGAAGCCATGCGATGCCGGCAAGGGCAGAGACTATGGCTATTATTGCAAGTCCAACTGGGTTAAAGGCTACGAGAGATAGCATAGCAACTCTTGCAAAGAGGATTGCTCCTTTCAGCACGTTGAAGGCTATTGCAAGTGCTTTAATCACAGTTCCTACAACAGACAGGATGCCCATGGAAAAGCTTATGAGCTTGAGAAAAGAGGCAAGCACTAAAGAGACTGTCCCTATTACAGCTCCGAACACCGCAAGCCCTGCTATGGGGTAGCCTATGGCTTTTGCAAGGCTCTGGTTTTTCTGTATCCATTCTATTATTGGCCCAAGCACGTTGTTGTTGATGGTGTTAAATATATTTTTGAGAGGCTCTGCAAAGAGAGAGCCTGCCACTCCCATAAGGCTCTCAAGGGTGCCAAAGAAGGACTCTTTGACGTTTTTCCACGTGTTCATGGTTTTGTTTATTCTGTCCTGAAGGCTTGCCTGTTCGTCCATTGCCTTGCGCATGCCCTCAATTCCTGTAAAGCCTCCTTCTTCTATCTGCTTTCTAAGTTTTTGATATTCTTCAGGGTCCATAGTGTTTTTTAGGGCTTCGAGGTAAGCCAGAGCTTCTTCTTTGTTCTGTGCAAGCAAGGCGGCCACTGCACGCATACCTTCGTCGCCAAAGAGTTGTTTTATCACTTGCATCCTCTTGAGTGGGTCTTGCACTTTCTTAAGCTCTTGTCTGAAGGCAATAAGAAACTCTTCAAGCTTAAAGCCCTCTTCTGTCATGAAGTCTTTTGCCCGAAGGGAAATCTGCACACCCTTCAGTTTTTTCACATTTTCGTCAAAGCTCATTATTCCTTTAAACATGCCTGCTATGGCAGTTCCTGCGGTCTCACCCTCCAGTCCTACCTGCCTAAGCGTGCCGAGCATGGGAAACATGAAATCTACCGCTTTCATGCCTGTTATTCCAAGTTGTTGCAGGTAGTTCGAGAAGTATTTTGTTGAGTAGGCTATATCAGAAAGCTCCATCCCTGATGCAAATTTTAGTCTCTGTAGTTTGTCTATGAATTGAGGAAACTGCTTTGGGGCTATTTTGTAAGCGTTTGCAAACTTTGTTGCCATGTCTGCCATCGTTCTGGGGTCTACTTCGTCCTTGAAAAGCACCCATGCCTTTGCAGTGCCTTCCAGTATCCCTCCTGCGATGTCTTTTGCGGAAAGCCCTCCAGCTTTAAGCGTGGTAGCCATTTCATAAAAAGCCTTTGTGGCACCCGGCAGTTCAACTCCGAGTTTTTCCACCTGCTTTATTATTTTTTCTAACTCTTCAGGCGTTCCCGTTTTTGTCATAAAAGCAACTTCCATACGCACCCGTGCATCTTCAAGCTCCTCAAAGGAGTTCATAGCCTTCGTAAGAGTTGCCAGAGGCATGGCTACTGCCTGCGCAGACTTGAGAGAGATGTCCTCAAGTTTCTCGCTGAAGTTATGTATGCTTTCCTGCAGTTCTCTGAATTTGCCTTTTGTCTGCTCTACGTTTTTTGCCAGTTCTCTGACCGCCTGCGTCGCCTGGAAAAGTCCTCTGGTAGCGTTGTCCACAAGTTGCAGGCTTATAGCAATGGCAAAGCTTTCCATTTCCTGCCTCAGTGGAATATGTTATATGTATGGTCTGGCTTGGACTGGTAGCACTTCTTTATTTTCTCTTCCCCGCCTTTTTTGCCCTCTATGTCCTGCTTGCACCTCTTTTCTATGTTCTGCTCTTTGCCTTTCTGGTTTACCTTGCTGTGTGGGGAATTCTGCGCTTTGTCAATCATCGTCGTCAGCAGAGAGCTCTTCGTAAAATTGTTCAAGACTACGTAGCCAGAAGGAGAGCTGAGATATCCGCATCCTACAAAGCTCCTCATAGCTAAAGCCGTGTTTCATCATGCTGAGGATGGCTTTTGGGCTTGGAAAGGGCTTACCAGTTTTCCCACCTCGTTGAGCAGTGTAAGGGCGTCTGCTATGGGCATGTTTTCAAGCTCATCCTCGCTCATGGGTTTGCCATCTATCTCCACAAGCCTTACAGTTAGCAGTTTTATTATCTCATTCTGGCTATTGGCATGCTCCATAGCCCAGAAAAGGTCTTTACCTTTCCCTTCTTTTATCCTTGCGGTTCTCCCGTCAGAAAGCTTTATCTCCATGCTTAACCTCCAAGAGCCTGTCTGTATTCAGATAGCTTGTCCTCGCCGTTGACTTTGAGGATGTTGTTAAACACATCTATCTCGTAGATCTCTTTGTCATCTACCTCAAGCTTGTAGTAGATGACTGCCATACTTGCCTCCGCCTCTGCATTGTCGCCTTTTTTTAACTTGCCTGTGTCAAACTCTTTGAAGTAGCCTTTTATCTCTGCTCTGAGTGGTTTGACGGTCACGCCGTGCTGGTCGTAAACCTGCACAGTCGCTCTTACTATCACCGTGTGCACTTTTGTGGGGTCTGATGCGTAAGCTATGAAGTCAGGGTATACGCTGTTAAACTTTATGCGTGCCTCCATCTTGTCCACTATGGTATGTAGCTCTGTTTCTCCCACAAGCCCAAGAGCCTTCAGCTCTGTGGTTTTATACTTTACCTTTGGAAGGTCTACCTCCTCTGCACGGGCTATGAAGTCTGTGCCGTCTATCCATACCCTTGCGTTTGTGACTCTGTTGATGCTGATCATGAGAGCACCCCCAGTTTTGCTTTTAGTTCTGATTGTTCTTTCAATAGCTCTGAGCTTCTATAAAGGTTCTGGAGAAGCCTTGAGTTAAGCTCCTGAAGTTCTGCGGTCTTTGCGGTCAGGGTGGGCAGGAAGCTTTGTGGGTCAAGGACATAAGCCTTCTCTTTTATGCTCTTTATGAGCTCCTCTCTTTCCCTTCTGAGAGCTTCAAGCTCCTCTCCTATGTCGTAAAGCCTTGCCTTTAACTCAACCATGTTTTAACCTCCGACTACTTTCTTGAGAAGGTCTATGTCTATAACCTCGAGGAAGGTTATCCTTTCTGCTGGTGGTGGTGGCATTATATGGTAGGCAAAGGTGAGGTGTCCGCTGGCAAGTTCACTGGGTGGGTTTTTGTCCTTTGGGAAGTAGCAGTATCCATCCACCAGTGCTCCTCTGCCTACAAGGGTTCTGATGAAAGCGTTAACTCCAGAAAGGACACCATCTATTGCCACCTGCACTGGTTTATCAAGCCATTGCAGGGCATAGTATTCGAGGCTTTCTGCGATTATGTCTGCAGTTCTCTGAATGTTTATAAAGTTCAGTGGGTCTGTCTTTGATGGAAAGGCGGAAGACCTGTTGCCCCATACACGGTAGCCTGTGCCGAAGTTGTTAAAGACGGTGACTATGCCAGCTGCGTTTAGCTGGTTGGCTTCTGTGTTTGGGTCGTTGACAGAGGCGGTTATTTGTCTTTCTATCCCTATTATTCCCTGCAGTTCCTGGTTGGAAGGCGACCACCAGTAGCCTTTCTCATGGTCTGTTCTTGCGATAACTCCTGCAAGCCTTGCGGATAGCGTCTCAAGCCTTTCTGTGTTTGTAGTTGTATCCCACACTTTCACGTGCGGGTAGCATATTACCGCTCTATAATCCGAATAGTTAAGTATCCCTCCTGCTCCTCTTGCGTTTATTGCCTGCTGGACTGTGTAGCCTACTGGTGCATCTATCAGTGCCATAGCTCTGACTGATTTCAGGTTTGCTTTTGCTATCATCTCCGTGGCAACTGCTGGTATTGTGGAAAAGCCCGGTGCAATTATAAGTTTTGCGGTAAAGCCGAACTGAGAAAAGAGAGTATCCACAAGTTGAAGTCCTGTCCTCCTGCCTGTTGAGCTTACAGAGCCTATTACATCAGAAGGCTGGACTGCAGAAGGGTCTGGCTGACCGCTGGCATTCTTGTGCACTCTCGGGTCAAAGACATTTACCGCTATGATTACTGTGCCTCCGTGGTCAAAGATGGCATCAAGGGCATATGGTATGGTGTATCCGGGCGTAGGCTGTCCAAAGTATTTTGCTCCGTCTTCTCTTGAAAGGATAAGAAGGGGACTGTTTACAACTTGCTCATACCAGTCCTCTTCTGACATGCCCTGTGGCACTGTGGTATGCACGGGTGCAGTGCCAACCAGAAAGACTACTGCGGACTTTACCTCTCTTACAGGAACTGGTCCTTTTGTGAGCAGGATTGTCTCAACACCATGCAGAAAATCAACCATTTGACGCCTCCTTCTTTGACCTCTTTGTATTTTCTTCCTTTAGCACTCCCATTTCAAGCAAAGATTTCACCTGCTCTGTCTCTTCAAGCTCTACAAGCATGCCTGTGCTGAGCAGAATATCCTGCACAGGCAAAGGGAAGTCCGCTTTCAAGACTCTGTAGCTTTTTTTCATCTCTATACCTCCTCAAAGTCTATTCTTCTTGTAAGCACTTCCTCTTCGCTATAGAGCACTTCTCTGCCTTCTGCTCTGAAGGAAACTTGAAAGACAAACTCAGAGGTGTCCGTAAGCAAAAGCTTGGCCCCTGCAGGCATAAGCTTATAGCCTTCTATTACTGTGTTATTCAGCCTGTATAGCCTGTCTATTATTGCGTATGCTCCCGTGCCGTCATCTCTGAGGCTTCTGAAAAAGACAAGCACAGAAAGGTCAAAGACGCTTTCAAAGCCAGCGTTGAAAAGGTCAAGAGGGGTAAGCTCATGTTTTTCTATTACAACTCTCAGGGCTGGATATGTGGCAGGTCTTTTAAGCAGGTCTTCAGGCTTGCCAGACCATAGCTGAACATTTTCAAAGCCGAGGTTCTTTATAGCCTGCACAATGCCGTTTTCAATCTTCTGCCACATCAGAGAGCCTCCTCAAAGGCACTTCTGAAAATCCTCGATAGGGCTTTACCAGACAGATACTCTGCCACGGGCTTCATAAAGGGTCTTGCGGGCATTTTCTTTGTGCCATACTCGTGGTATATGGCATACTTGACTGGAGTGCCTATTGTTGCAGAGTAGTCATTCACTTTCGAGTTAAAGCTCTGTCTGAGCGTGGTTGTCCTGTGCAGGACTTTCTCTGAAAAGCCTTTCTTGAGCTTCCAGCGCAGGTATTTTTCTTTGAGAGGGGGCCATTCTACGCTAAGAGACTTACCTTCTGTTTTGAAAAGTTCTGAAAGCTTGCTAACTCCCTCTGCTCCTGCTCTCTCAAGGGCGAGTCTTACCGATTGTCTTATCCTCTGTGGCAGTTCTTGCATGTAGCTTTCAAGTCTTCTTATATCTCCTTCCATACCATTGCCCCCTTCGGGGTTATGTTCAAAAGCCTTTCTACTTCTCCTGCGAGCTCCTTAGTTCTGACTATCTCAGTGTTTCCTTGCCCTCTATAGTAGAGGTTTATGTGTGGGGCAAGCTCAAGCACTGCGAGGTATATGAGAGCTTGTCTGTGTTCTTCTTTCTGTGGGTCTGGGGCACTGTTTGTCAGTTTTACAAATCTGCCGTAGGCTCTGTTTATTGCTTTCTGGATGAGCTCTTCGGATATGTCAGCTTGCTTGAGAAACTCTCTTACCTCTTGCACGCTTATCATCCGTCTTCTCCTCAAGTCTTTCTGCGAGGGATAGGTTCATCAAAAGCTCTGCTACATGCTCTTCAAGCTCCTGCACTCCTTCCTGCACTCTGTAGAGCCTGCCGTTTATCCGCACCTCTTGTGGTCTGAAAACTCTGACTTTCATCAGTTGCTCTCAACCCTTACTATCGCAGGCTCATACAGACGCTTTATCGCAAAGTATGCCTTCCAGCCCAGCGTCTTCACTCTTCCAAGCCTGTCCACGTTAGTCTGCACCATCCTCAGAGACGTGCCATCCAGGTCAACTATGCCATAGGCATCTTTGCCGAGGACAAGGGTCTGGTAGACCGTTGCAGGTGGCGTTCCTCCGTTTGAAACAGTTGGCAGTGTAGTGGACACATAAAACTTTACACCTGCAAACTGTCCTACAAAGCCTTTTTCAAAGGCGGACATGTTGGCGCTGGCGAGTTGTAGTAGTTCACTGTCTGTAAAGAGGTCAAGGATTTTGTCTGGATGTATGAGGCATACATAGTAGCCGTCTTCAAATGGTGGGATGTTTTCTCTCTGCAGTAGGTTTACCGCTTTTCTTATTTCTGTCTTGGAGAGTTTTTGTGTGCCTGTAAGCTCAGACCTTGCGTTTACTCCTCCTGCGTATAAAACATTTGTTCCTGACACAAGCTCGTTCATGGCTATGGTGTCAAGGCTTCTCTGCGCCTGGTCTGCAAGGATGTCAGTGGCATAGTCCACAAGGGGAACAAAAGAAGTGAGGTCTGCAAACTCATACAGGTCTATGCTGTCTCCGTATTCCTGCACGGTGACCTGTATAGGAGTGAGGTTAGGAAGGGCGGTTGCCTGAGGTGTGGGCTGGTCGGTTATGGGAGTGGTGATAACAGGCTTGGGGTTTGCCCTGTAGAACTCTATGGTTCTGCCCGAGTTAGCAGGCAGGCTTCTTTTCTGTCCGAACTTTAGCGCAACGAGGTTGGCTTTTACATACTCAAGCAACTTCCTCTCGTAGTAAAGAGGGAAAAGCTCGGGGTGTGTAGTCCTGCTTACTGTGCTCATTTTTGGACCTCCTCATAGAGTTTTGTTCTGAGCTTTAAAAGCTCCTGATAGTCAGCTTTCTCAAGCCAGTCTTTTGAGAACGTTTCTGGCTCTTGAGACTGCTGGACTGAAGAGCTTCTGAACTTTTCTTTTGCTCTTTCTTGATAATCATCAACTACAGCCTTGAGAGTGTCCGCATCCGCTCTGTCTATGAGCTTGAGAAGGGGTGCGTTGTCTCCATCTACGGCACGCACAAGCCTGACCGCTTCTGCTTTGAGATGTTCGTAATACTTCTTGCCAAGCTCTGCAAGCTCTTTTAGCTCTTGTTTTTCTTTCTCCGCAAGCTCCAGTTTAGCCTGCAGAGTCTCCACAGTCTCCTGAAGCTCTTCTTTGCTGAGCGTCAGTATAACTTCTTTTGTGAGCTTCTCCATATTTAACCTCCTTGACAGTGTTTTTCATAAAGCCTTTTTGCTCTGTCGTAAATCTGCCTGTGTCCATGAAGGCTTGACAGTTGCATAGCAGCCTTAAGTCTCTCACAGGAAATCTTCCCTTCCCATGTTTTGTATGGATACCTGCGAGAAGAGGGGTCTAAAAAGTAGTCCTGAGGAGCTTTGTCTCTTAGCTCTGGGTCATCCCACCATTCAGCGGTGGAAAGCGTGATGTCTTCATACTTGGAAAGCAGTCTTGCGTTGGGGTCTGCGCCTTCAAAGACCAGTGAAAGCTCTTTAAACTCTATATCTACCACCTTGTCTTTTTCTTTTGTGAGCACCGCACCTATGGACACAGACTTGATGGGGCTTGGAGACATTTTTATAAGACTGACGAGCCTTTCATTGCCTTCTTTTGTTACCCTCACCCTTGCCATCAAAGCCTTCTGACTGTCATCAAACCAGCTATGAACTACAACACCAACAATTTTGTCCACCTTCCACTCGTGGTCTAAAAGCAGAGGCTTGCCAATCAGGTCTGCCTGCTTTTTTATGAGAAGTTCCGAGGGAAAATAAAACTCACCTTTTGCACTCTGTATAGGTGTGTCAGCAGAAATAGCACGCACTGTGAACTCTATGTAGTCCTCTGTCTCTTCCACGCTTTCAGGCTTGAAAGCCAGGGTCAAAAGCATACACTACATGCTAAGCTTTCAGTAGCATGCTATCAAGCAAGGATTTCAAAGGCTCTCGTAGATTTCTCTGAGGTGTTCTGGCAGTAGCTCTGCAGGATATTCTTTTGTGGCTATTTTATCCAGATGCCACCACCAGTATTCAAGGGGCTTGTTTTTGTCCTTTTCCATGTAGGCGGGTGGTCCAAATTTCTTCAGTCCTTTCAAAAGCTTGATGTCAAGCTCCTTTACCATATGGTCTAACCCAAGTTCGTGTATCCTTGTCCTTGTGTCTGCGGTTATATGGTAGTTGTGATGACAGTAGGCTGAGGGTATTGTTTCAGGATAGCGGAGGCTAAACTCATAAAAGCCTATAAGCTCTAAATGAGCCTGATTATGGCCGACTGGAAGTTCTTTTGCACTCTCTCTATCCATCTGTCCACCTCTTCCTTATACATTGAATTTATAGAAAGGTTTGCGTCAGAGCATACCACCTTAATATTGCCTCTGTAAAAGACAAAGTAGTCCTGACCAAATCTTCTTTCCACAAATACCTTATCTGGCTTTTTTATGATGTCGTAGGCTAAGTTTTTATACTCTTCCAGAGAACTTACACCTACCTCCTGCGCATGGTCATGATAGTGCTTCTGGACAAACTCACCAAGATATTTCAGTATTTGTTTATCTGTGGCATCTGCAGGTGGACGTGCCCACTCACTTCCCAAATGCGCCCTTATCCTGTTGTTTATCTCCGCTCTTGTAAGCGAGCTATACTCCTTAAGAAGCTCTCTCTGTCCAGGACTGTCTTTGCCAATAGGCTCCACACTGGCAGGGATTTTTACCTCTACTTCTTCTGTCTGTGCGACTACCACACACCTGCAGTGTGGGTGGATGGGTGGGAGCTTTCCTGGGATGCCTGCACTTGTTCCTTTCTGCACTGTGTTTATGAAGGGCTTGAGGTCTCTTATAAGTTCTGGGTCTTGAGTGGAGACAAGCATGTCCAGCGCTCTTACCGCCTCCTCGGTCCTGAAAACTCTACCGTCCATTGACCGGCATATTCTGCATGTGAGCCTGTCGTTTACTGCATCCCACCTGTAGTATGAGATTCGGGCCTTTTGTAATGTGTAGATTCTGCCTGCGTTTCTAAGGAAGTTGACTGAGGTGTCTATTATCTGTCTTGCCTTCCATTCGGTCTGAGGTTGTATGTAGCTCCTGAACTGTCTGAGAAACTCCTTCACGCCCTTTTGACCTCTGCCTATGGGGTTGCCCTGCTCTAAGTAGTAGGCACTCATCCAGTCCAGAACTCTTTTTCTTAACTCTCTGTCCCCTTGAAAGAACTTGCCAAGATAAAAGTCATGCAGTCTCAGGGCGTATTCTATGGCTCTGTGGTCTTTTTCTGTAAAGTCATAAAAGCCCGGCTGTGTGCGTGCAAGTATGTTGAGGGGCATGCGTGAAACTTCTTTTCTGTATATGTCCTCAAGTTCTTGCAAAAGCTTTGCCTTAACGCCTTCTGGCAGCCTCATTTGCTCTTCGAGCTTTATAAGTAGCATGTTTGCAAAGTTCTGAAAGCTTACAAAGTATTTGCTCCGCTCAAGCATATACTCAAGAGCGGACTTAAAGCCTGCATTAAGGCTCGGCAGGACAAGCTTGAGAATTCTCTCTATATCAGGGTCTGGTCTGTAAGCATCCATCAGAGCACCTCTTCCAGAAGCTTTCTTGCTTCTTCAGCTGAGATGACTCCTGCTTGCAGCAATGTGGCAATGCTTTCTGCTCTGAGTTTTATCACCTCTTCCTCCTCCTTTGCTCTGAAGTCAGGAGGCTCAGCAAAGGACACATTCACATCACTAACATCATAGCCTCTAAGTGTGAGGTGTAGCTTGTAAACATACTCAAGAAAACGCTCTACAAGTCTCTGATAGTTCTTAAGCTGAGATACAAAAATGTGCAGGCTTACAGTTGCCCATGTTTCTGTGTAGCCTTCTGAAAAGCCAAGCAGTGCAGGCTGTCCTTTTGCTCCTTCTATGAGCCACTTTTCTATGGTCTGCAAAACCTCTTTTAGCCCTCCTGCACTGGCAGACACTTCTTTGAACTCTACCTGTGTGCCTTCAAAATGCAAAAGCACACCCTTTGAGATGTTTTCTGCAATGTCCTGTGCAGTATCCTGCAGGAATTTGCGAGCTCTTTCTTGATACTCTGCCTCGGTCTCCGATGGACTTCTCTGTAGTTGTGGGAAAGTTATATCCAGAAAGCCTATCAGCCCAAGCTTGTTGGCAAGGCTTTTGAGTTCTGTGATAAGAGCGTCTGTAGTGTCCAGAAGAGACAGGCTTGCAAGCATGGGAGGTATGCCGTAGGGGGAGCCATCCACCGTGAGGAGTGGTATATACATGTAGGTGTGAGGGTTTAGCTCAACAAGCTTGTCTGACACCATCTGGTAGGGTTTCCACAGGTCTTTCTCCTGGTCGTAGGCAAAGTAAATTGTAGAAGGATGGACACGGACGAGTTTTTGCACAGCATCTACTTTGTCCGAGACAACGATTTCTGCGGATATGCACCCGTAGAGGATTATCTGACTGAAAAGGGTATTTATAAAAGCGTCCATATTAAGTGTTTCTGCGAGTCTCGTTATCTCTTCCTTTAGCTCTTCTCTATCGGTTTCCACTGTGTGTCCCGTGTTGGCAAGGTTTATGACGAGGTTATGAACCTGGGACAATACGGGATTAGTGAAAACCGCCCTTTCTATCTCATACAGGGCAGTCCGTGGAAACCGTGGGTCCACAAGTCTTGAGCGTATGTCTTTTGTCTGTGGCAAAAGCACACTGACTGGCTCTACACTGAGCCTTCCTGCATCCTTTTTCTTGAGTGCGTCTTTAAGCTTTTCAAATAACTCTTTCAACATGCCACCACCTCTTTACAGTTTTCTCGGGGCTGTAAAAGACAAGAGGGCTTATTTCCTTTGTTTCTTCTTTTCCTGCGTGCAAAGCAAGAGCGAGAGCCCAGAACCTGTCTGCGTGTCCGTCTTCCGTATTGCCTTCATATCTTATATTGCCACTGTCTGACACAAGCCTTTTGACTGAATGAAGGTCTTCTCTCAGGTCATTATCCGGAGGAATTCTTATGATTTTGTCTATAAAGGCATGTCTTAGTCTTTCTGCCAGCTCCTCTTTTACTCTCGCTGTAAAGTAGACTCTCTGCACCTTTGCCTCGCCCCAGCGACGGGCAAGTTCTTCTGCCAGCTGCATGCCTATACCAGTTTCATCTATAGCAAGCCTTCTGGCAAAACTGGCTATGTGGTCTATGACTTTGAACTGCTCTGAAAATGAGACATTACGCAAAATCTCAAGCCTTCTCAAGTAGAAAACGGAGCCAAGCTTTTCAAGAATGCTTATCACCGTGAGGTCTCTGCGCCTTCCAATGTCTACACCCACAAAAACATCGCCTCTGAGAAGTCTCAGGTCGTCAACTTCTATGTTTTCTTCCTCACAGGACTGAATAACCTCATAAGGCAAAAGCACATCTTCGTCGTCTATAAACTCACAAAGATATTCGGACTTCCATGCGAGTTCATTTTTTATGCCCCTCCTGAGTTCCTCAGGGTCTATAGCAAGCCCGTTTTGAACTGCGTCATGGATTGTAAGCCTGTAGCTAAACCATGCAGGGTCTTCCTGTGCGGTCTGCCACAGGTGATAAAAGAGGTCTTTCTTTGTGCGGGGTGTGGATATGGCTATGAGTTTATAGCGTTGGTTCCTCGTTATGGTGGGAAAGACTGCCTGATATACTTCAAAGCCTTTTTCAAAAAAGGCGGTCTCGTCCATGATAACATCTCCAGTGAAGCCCCTCACAGTTTCCGGTTTAGAGGGGAGGGCAATCACTTTCGAGCCGTTTGGGAATCGAGCTTCGAGCTGAAAAGTCTGCGTATCTTCAAAGAAGTCCACTTTTGCAAGCTTGAGAGCTTGCACATGCATTTTTACTTTGTCTAAAAGCTCTTTAGACTGTCTCTCGGAGGGGCTTATGACCACGACTCTGTGGTTAACAAACTCCACCGCTCTTTTTATCGCATAGTAGGACACAAGAAAGGACTTCCCTGTCTGACGAGCCCACATGAGGACAGAAAACCTTCTTGTTTCAATGCCCTGCAGTGCAATCCTCTGATATGGTAGCAGAATGCTTTCAGCCTTCATAGACTTCTCTCAAAAGCTTCAGGACTTCTTCCTTGTTCCAGTTTTGCTTTTCAGACTTTTCTACTTCCTGCATGGCTTTTTTCAGTCTCTCTTCCCGATACCTCTGCAGTTTTTCTGCTGAGACTGAAAGTTTATATAGTGATGCGATAAGCTCTGCCGGGTCATCAAACTCAAGAGCTTCTATGTCCTTGACAAACCGTAGAAGTCGGGCTGCAATGATGTTGGTTATGACTTCAAGACTATCGGTTGCGGGGTTTTCTTTTGCCGCCTCAAGCACTGCTTTGACTTCCGATTGTATTTCCATAAGCTCTTTTGCTGTGTCCGCATAGCTTCTCAGTGTGCGATGTATCGCACTTTTAGAGATGTTGTAGCCCTCTGACTTCAGAATTGCTTCTATTTCTCTGATAGTTCTTTTTTCTTTGTGGTAAAGGTGAATGATATACTGTATGATGTCCAGCAGGTCTGCCTTGCTTCTGCGTGCCATCATTCCTCCTCCTGTGGCACAGCTACACCTTTATCTGTCTCTATGCCGTCAAGGAGGTCGATACCCCTTGGAGTTATTCTGTAAACCTTGTAGCTCATATAAGGCTTTAGCTTAACCTCTTCTGCTTGTAGATAGCCCTTGCCTTCCAGATAGTGCAGGGCTTCCTCTATCTCAGAGACTTTGTAATACTGATAAAACACATGCACGATGCCATCCCTGTCCAGTCCTGCAATGTTTTGTTTTAGAAGCTGTAAAATTCTTCCTCTTAGAGCAGTTATTCTGCCTCTCATCTTATTTCTCCTTCAGAAGTTGTATAAGCTCGGTGAGTCTGTCGAAGAATTTCTCCATCCGCTCTTCCAATCTCTGTATTTCCCACCTCCACCCGGACACATCCTGAAGGTGAACCTCCTTGTCTACCTTTTTTCGCTCTAAAGCCTCTATATCCTCTTTTAGCCTGCTTACCGCCTTTTCCACCCGCTCTATCGCCTTGTTCATGTAGAAAAGCTGAAAGATTAGCGCAAGCAAAACCACCAGAGCCAGAGCTTCCTCAGATATTAGTCTGACTACTGAGTTTATTACCGCTGTCTCCACTTGACTACCTCCAGAAAGGTTTTCAGAGGCATGACAATAAGAGGCTCTTTTCTGTCTGCCTTTAGCACAAGGGCGTCTGCAGAAGAAAGCCAGGCGTAGACCTGCAGGGATTTGCGAGCCTTGACCTGAACCCCGAGAGAGATACCTATTTCCTTATTATATATATATAAGTCTGTGTCTGTGTGCGAACCTGCGGACCTTACTACCTGAAAGCCCGCCTGCTCAAACAGAGCTTTTATTTCTCTTTCTATACGTGCTCCTTTTGCGTAGGACATGGCTTTAATATTGCAGAAGCTACGAGAGGCTTTCAAGCAAGAATTTCAAGGCTGTGAATTATCTGAGAGAGCTTAAATTTCAAAAGCTGTAAGTTGTTTATTTCCTGTAGGGTTTTGAGTTCATGTTTTAAAGAGGAAACTATTACAGAATTCAGGTCTGCCTGTTTTAGCATAGACCTGCTTGGTCTTCTCAACCTTTGCGGGATTGTCTCGTCTTGCGTGAGATTGTTTCTTATGAAAGTTGCGAGGTCGCTTTGTTTTATTCTCAGTGTGCCGGATGGGAGCTTAATGGCGTTTAGATAGCCGGCATCAACCCAGGAGTATACCGTGCGTGGTGAAACCTTTAGTAAGGCTGCAACTTCTTGTATACTGTAAAGAACTTCTGTCATCTTATTTTCAAAGTTAGCGATTTCCTGTTAAGTATCATGCAAGGATTTCACAGTTCCTTTATGAGATTTTGGTTTTAAGCGTAAATCAGCGCCCTCCACCCTCCTCAACACACACACCTCTCTCAGTCTGGAAATTATCGGCTCTTCTGCAAGCAAGCCAAACAGGTCTTTTATATCCAGGTTGCTTATTATCGCAAGCCTTTTTTCTTCGTTATAGGCGTGATATATAACCTCTCTCACGAAGTCAAGGTGAAAATCTCTCAGAAATTTGCTAACATCATCTAATATAATCATGTCCGCCTCTCTGTATGCCTCACGCAGGGCTTTAAAGTCCTGCATATCTGGACAGGAGATGTAGAGCGGGTTTTTTACCCTGTATTTCCTTAGCAGCTGTGCGATGGCATAAATAATCGCATGCGTTTTGCCTGTTCCTGCAGGTCCAGTAAGAATTACCCCGCCCGCATGCAGGGTTTTCAGGCAAAACTCCGTGAGGTCTGTCTTTTTTGTCTCTTGCAGTTTTTTTACTACTCTGGGTGGAAAGCCAAGCCCAAGAAGGATTTTCTGTATAGTTTCAAGACTGAGGACTTTAAGCACTTTTTCCAGATATGTGCCTTTGCCGTTTTTCAACTCTATCCAGAAGAAATACTCCTCTTCTCTTATTGAAACCACTGGCCTGCCTTTATAGAGTTTTTCAAGCTCTTCTCTGTTTTTTACCGCCCTAACCATTCCTTTACCTCCTCTTTTAGTTGTTGCGCAGTTTTCAGAGCAGATTGTTTTGTGCTAACTCGCTCTGCCCCAGCTTTACCCCTCAGTGCTGTAAGTCTTAGAACAACCGTTTTCAGTATTGCATAGTCATCCCCAAACTCCTCTCTCAACATTTCTTCTATACTGTCAAGTGTCCTGTGAATTCTTTTAGCCAGCTCTATCATCTCCTGCCTATTAGCTCTCATCCTTACCCCTCCTCTGCCCAGTCGGGCATGTCATCTATGTCATCCATGTAGTAGTCAAGCCCCCGAGTGTTTTCTGGGGATACCCACTTTCCACTTTCTCGGTGTGTCCGTTTTATTCTTGGCAGGACTGTTCTGAACCATGTTATAGAGCCGTCCCCTTTTAGATAGCCTTCTTTTAGTCTTCTAAACTCTTCGTAATCCTTTTTTATGTCCTCTACCCCAAGTCCGTTTTGTTCGTATATCTGTATCAACTCCCTTAATGCTTTGCCTACCCTATCCTGCCATTTGCTATAGCCAAAGCTTTCTGGAGGAGTGCCGTTCCACAACTTTATATACCACCCCATAAGATGTTGTATGCTTTTGCCATACCGTTCTGCCCTCTCCTCGTGAAATTGGATATATTGCCTCAGTTCCTCAACTATCTTCGTGAGCCTTTTGTAAGCTTCTTGCCCTGTTTTGCTTTCAAGAACTTGCTCAAGTTGTCTCAGTAGAGTTTTACACTTGCGCATGTTTTTCACCTCCTTCTGAGCGTTTTAGTTCCTTAAGCTTGCTCCTTACTGCCTCGATGCTTCTGCCAAGTTCATCTGCCGCCATTCTTATCTCCCCTGGCTTTGCAGGGCGGTGGACCAGTTCTTCAAGCCTTTTTATCTCCTCCTGCGTCCACTTTTTCTTTATTGTTCCTACGCCCCTGGCCTTTCTTATACGCCTTGTCCTTTCCTGCTTTACCTGCATTCTGCAGGTGGGGGAGCAATACAGATTGTCCGAACGGTTTGGGATGAAAAACTTCCCACACACCTGGCAGGATTTCATAATTCTCTGTATATCTTCCTCTTCCGCATGCAGTGTAGCAAAAACGGGCGGGTTTTCTACAATACGCCTTAAAAGCCCATTTCTCACCTGTGCGGATATGAGAGAGTGGACTTTCTGCTTTACCCACTTTCTCATCGGGCCAGGTGGCGGATTGAGAGAATTTACAACGTCCTCAGGTCTGAAGACTTTTAACTTCAGCATTTCAGCCCAGACCATGCCGTCCGTATACATGCCTACCTCCCGAGGGTTTTTGATGCTTTTATGATGTTTTCCTCTGTAGCTTCCGCCTTTAGCTTCTGAAGGATGCTTGCGATAAAATAGATATCCAGAGTTGTCCAGCCTCTGTCCTTTGCGAGTTTGTAGAAAACCTCCACCTCTCCGCTTACTTTCTTCTCTCTCAGTGCATGCTCTATTGTCTCTTTTGTTATCTGCTCAAGCTCCTTTCTGATAACCACTCTCCTGTATATGCTATGAGGAGTAGACTGCACAACCTTTGGCAGGCTCTGGTCTCCGAGGAAAATGTAGCTAAGATGTGTGTCTGTGTCTTCTGCAAGGTCTTTTAGCTCGTTCAGGAGCAATGCTCTTTTTAAAACCCTCTGTGCTTCATCTATAACGACGATTGGCTTGATTTGTAGTGTGGCTATGGTGAACTTTAACAGGTCAAGAGTAGCCTCCTTCGTCTGCCTCATACCAGCCCCGCAGGCAAGGCTTATGCCTTTTACCAGTTTGCTCGCTGTAATTTCCTCGGCTGGCACTTTGTAGTAAAACACATCTCTGTTTTCTCTTGCAATAGCTTTTGCAGAAAAAGTCTTGCCGTTGCCCCATACACCCCATACGAGGGCATGCACGGGTGAGCCTGTTTGCTCTCTTATCTGCCTGAGCGTGTTAACTACTCCTCTTAAAACCTGTTCTGCATGCACCATGTTTTACCCTCCTTCGTAAATTTTTAGAATGTCCCACTCCTCTTCCTGAACCCCTTGAGGCTCAGGCTCTGGAGCAGGGCTTGATAGCAAGCAAAGAATGTCTTCCTCTTGCGTCTCAGATATACGGGCTTCCTGTAACTCACGAAGTTCCTCCCGTAGCTTCTCCTCCCTCTTCTCCACCCTCTTACTTTTCTGCTTATGCTGTTTGTATTCCACTGGGTCAAGTGAAGGCAGTTCGGTTGATACAAGTCTTGCATAGCCGAGAAACTCTCCCGAGGAAGCATACACCTCAAGCTTTGTTATGTCCTCTATGTCCCGCAGACATATGACTCTGGGAGCGTTCTTATCTCTGCCAAGCTCTTTTTCTTCCTGCGGTAAGTAAAACTCATATCTCAGGTTGTCTATTGTGATGGTGTGATTGCGAATTGTCCTCTCAAACCTCTCTGCAAAGGCTTTGCGAAGTCTGCCTTCGTCTACCTCACTAAATCCTTGCAATTCAACCTCTGCAGGTGCAACTGGCTTCTGGAAGTGTTCAAAGTTGTGTGCAGTGCGGTTGTATGTGTTTATCGCAAGACTTATCAGGTCGTTTATACTCCCTGCTTTGATAGTTCTTGCTATGTCTTTTAGCTCTCTGATGACCCGTTCTATAAGCTTCTGGTTTGCCTGATAAGGCTTTGTCCTGCGAATTTCAACTCCGAGTTCTTTCAAAGCCCTTGTGATATGTTCAGAGGTAAGAATTTTTTCATTGTCCGTTTTTACTGCCTTGGGGACGCCGTGTCTTAAAAACAACTGAAACATAAACTTAGCAACATCGAGACTGGAGAAGGCTTTGTTGTAGTGCGTGGCATTCTTTTCTTTGTTTTCTACCGTGTAAAAGCCCAAAATCCTCATGGAGTAAAGCTCAAGAGCAAAGAGGATAGAGTATTGCTTTCCTGCAAACACATAGCCCGTTGCGTCTATCTCCACCAAGCCCTTTTCTCTTTGCACTTTACCCTTCGAAACCTTCGGAGCTTCCTTAATTCCCCTCCTTGCAACTTCTAACCTTTCCCAACTTCCCCACTCACTTTTTACGAAGTCTTCCACAAGCCTGTAAAAACTTGCAAGAGAGTTTATGCCTACAAGCCTTAAATCAAGCTCCAGAAGGTGGTATATTCGTCTGAGAGAATGCGTCCTTTTCCTGCCTTTTTCTTCGTTAACATCAAGCAGCAAGGCTTTAAGCTTCTCTATAAGCTCGTTTGGTATCTCACGCACTTTCCTCGGTCTTCCCCTCCTCTTCTGTGGCAAGCCTTTTATCCATCTGTATATCGTTGCCCTGTTGTGCTTCAGGAGTTTTGCTATCTGTGATACAGAAAAACCCTGCAGGTAAAGTTGTATTGCCCTTAGCTTCATCTGTGTCTCCTTCTTACACTTTCTAAAAGCGACATCATCTTCTCAGTAAAAGGCTTCCACACGTATTCCTCCCATTCGTCTGGAGAGAGCTTCGTTAGATATACTGCAAGAGCCGTGGCTGCAAGCTCTATGGCTTCGTCTATTTCCTTATTGAGGTCAAAACCTTTCTCTGGCTTCTGAGACTTCTTGCTTTTAGATGATTCTGCTTCCTTCCACTCTGGACCGCCCCAATCAGACCAGTCAGGCTCTGTAGAAAGGGCAGGCTGGGAGCCTGCCAATTCAGAGGAGGAGGGGGGTGAAGAAGATACGGCTTCTAATTGTTTATTTCTTTTTGCTACATACTGCGAGTAAAGGCTGTATGGCAGTCTGTATCCTCTCTTATATAGTTCTTCCCTTGCTTCCTCAAAGCTTACCGTCCTTGTTGTCCAGTCCTCCAGAACATCCTCCACAAGCCCCCAAAATACTTCCTCTGGAACTTCGGGGACTTGGTTATATATTTCCGTTAGCCTGTCCGCATGCTTTATGAGAACCTCTCTTATATCACTCTCCACCACCTCCCTAAGCTCGTTGTAGCGTCTTAGCTCGTGTGCCAGATTATTCCAGCTTGAGAAAATGTATCTGTAATCTTTTAAAGTCTCCTCTGCTTTTTGCAGGATTAACTCTTCCAGTATCCTCTTCCTGTGTTGCTCTTGCCTTAGCTCCTCCCATTTTCTTTTAGCCTTTTCCAGCCATACTCTCTTTGCCCTTGCTGACAACTCTTGCATGAACTGAAGCCCTGTCAGGGCTTTTTCTGCTACTTCCCAGCTGTCAACCCCTGCATCTAATAGCCTTCGCATAGTCTCGCTGGTATCTTTTACAAGCTCGGCAAGAACTCGGGCTGGCTCACCTTCTATCTCAAAGCCTTCTTCCTGTGCTTTCTGACGCACAAAGCTTTCAAACTTTCTGATAAGGTCTCTGTCCTCTGGAGTTATAGTCTCAAGCCAGTCTGAGAAGAGCTTCAAAACTTCACGGGAGGGTGGGAAGGAGAATATGCATTTTTGCAATGATTGCAATTTTGCATAATCTTTGAGAAATAATCTTTGAGAATGTTAATATAATC
>ERZ511473.931-NODE-931-length-33402-cov-5.216894_pt1 | contig 33402 bp, 34 predicted proteins | sample MGYA00374947_ERZ511473 | MGnify/ENA primary metagenome ERZ511473 (study PRJEB26303, sample SAMN06343854) | sediment metagenome | isolation source: hot spring sediment | place: Canada: British Columbia | collected 2012-09-26 ... | reverse complement strand
GAGGTTCGCGCAATATTTAGCGTGGCTAAGGGATTGAGGTGGTTTGAGTTCGTTGTTTTGGGGTGTGAAGTTGGAGTTGTGGTTGAGGTTTGGGTGCGGGTGGGGGTTTTGGGTGGGGGGTTCGCCAGAAGTTTAGCGTGGCTAAGGATTTTCAGGCAGGCAGGCGCGGTTGGAAGCGTTGCAGGCGTTGGAGCCGTTCGTGCAGGCTGGGGTGGAGCGCGTCGCTGGCGCGTTGGGCGTCGCGTGGGTGGAGCGCGGCGAGTTTGTGCAGCGCGTTGATCAGCGGCTCCGCCCCATACTGGCTGACGGCGAAGGCGTCGGCTTCACGCTCATGGCGTCGGCGCAGCCAGAGCATGGGGGCGAGCATGCCGAGCGAGAGGGCGATCAGCAGCGCAAGCAGTCCCCAGCGCGGGAGCCGTTCCCCAAGGGGTGCGCCTGCAAGCGTGAGTGCGACGCCTGCGAGGGTCAGTGTCGCCCACAGGCGCACGAGCCGTCGTCGCTGCGCCAGGTGCGCCACTTCGTGCGCCAGCACTGCGTGCAGTTCGGGTTCGGTCAGCGCGGCGAGCAGGGCGTCGGTGAGCGCGATTCTGCCCCCGCTGAGCGCGTAGGCGTTGGCGGTGCGCGTGCGTGCGCCATCGAGGATGAGCACCTCGCGCACGGGGACGCCGAGTTCGCTGCCGAGCCGTTGCGCTTCGGCGAGCAGGCTGGGCGCGACCGACACGGCGCGGACGGGCAACGGCGTGGGGCGTCGGGTGAGGCTTAGTCCCAGCAGCAGCGTGGTCAGCCCCATCGCGCTGGCGGCGAGTGCGCCCCAGCCGCCCTCCTGTCGGTACGCGCCGCTAAGCGTGTAGTGCGCGGTTAGCGCTGCCAGCCCGCCCACAAGCAGTGGTGCGAGCGCGGCGCCCACAGAGCGCAGGCGCACAGCGAGGTAGGCGCGTCGCGAGGCGGTCAGTCCCCGCTCGGCGCGCTCGCGCGGGTAGAGCCGCCAGAACATCGCCGTGAACTCCAGCAGCGTCTGCGCGCCGCTAAGCATCAGCCCCAGTGCGGCAAGCGGCGCAGGCGGCGTCGCATCCGCATAGACCGCCGCCCACACGACGCCCTTCGCCCCGATGGAGAGCCACAGCAGACGGCGTAGGCGACGCATCGCGCGCCCCAGCGGAACCGACGCCCGCGTCCATCGCCAGCCCAACGCCAGCACGAGTAGCCCAACCAGCAGATGCGCCCCAACCAACACGCAGGTAGGGGGATTATCGGCAGGTGCGCGGGAATTCTGGTGGAGGCGGGGGGAATTGAACCCCCTTCCGAGACCGTTGCGCACTCAGCTTCTACGAGCGTATCCTGTCTTTGGCTCTCGCGTCGGGTTTCCCGACAGGCAGGGCGCCCCGACGCCAGCTCAGCTGAGTGTCCTCCGTCCGCCCTGAGCGCGGCTTCAGGAGCCAGTCGGTCTGCCCACGCGCATCTCGCCTCGGACCGACCGCGAGGCGAGCGGCGCGCTGCTCAATTAGGCAGCGAGAGCATAGTTGGTGTTCGCACTTCTTGTGTGCCGCTTTTTTACGAGGCCAGCGGCGCCTCGGCTCGCCACTGAGCGTCAAGCGTGTCCCGTCGAACCCTGACGCCCCCGTGTCAAAGGTATTATACCCTGTCGCGCGCCGAAAAGTTCCCGTAGGGGCAGACCTGTGTGTCTGCCCCGCCCAGTTCCCGTAGGGGCAGACCTGTGTGTCTGCCCCGCCCAGTTCCCGTAGGGGCAGACCTGTGTGTCTGCCCCGCAACCGCCCTGTGTGTGCCCAGCGGGTACAATTCTTGTATGCCCAAAGCGAGGATATACATCACCCTTAAGCCCAGCCTGTTGGACGCGCAAGGGCGCGTGCTGGAGAACGCGCTGCGCCAGCTGGGGTTCGAGAGCGTGCAGGGCGTGCGCGTCGGCAAGTATCTGGAGGTTGACCTGCAGCCCGACGGCGACCCCTATGCGCAAGTTGAAGCGATGTGCCAGAAACTGCTGGCGAACCCCGTGATTGAGCAGTACCGCTACGAGGTCAGCGACTCATGAGGGCGGGCGTGATTGTGTTCCCCGGTTCCAACTGCGACCGCGACGCCTATTATGCGCTGCGCGATGTGCTGGGCTACGCAGTGGACTACTTGTGGCACGATGAGGCGCGCGATTTAGGCGACTACGGGCTGGTGGTTGTGCCCGGTGGGTTTTCGTATGGCGACTACCTGCGACCGGGGGCGATTGCCCGCTTCGCGCGGGTGATGGACTCGCTGCGGGCGTATGCCGAGCGGGGCGGGCTGGTGCTGGGCGTGTGCAACGGCTTCCAGATTCTGTGCGAGGCGGGGCTGCTGCCTGGCGCGCTCACGCGCAACATCGGGCTGAAGTTCCGCTGCATGCCCGTGTATATCCGCGTGGAGAACGCTGCGACGCCGTTCACGCGGCGGTATCGGCAGGGCGAGGTGCTGCGCCTCCCGATTGCGCATGGCGACGGGCGCTATGTGTGCGACGAGGCGACGCTGCAGCAGCTGCGGGCGAACGGGCAGATTATCTTCCGCTACTGCAGTCCGACGGGCGCGTTGGACGCGGCGCACAACCCGAACGGCTCGGTAGACCATATCGCGGGCGTGGCGAATGCGCAGTTCAATGTGCTGGGGATGATGCCCCACCCCGAGCGCGCCTGCGAGCTGCTGCTGGGCAGCGAGGACGGGCGCAGACTGCTGGAGGTGGGGTAGTCTCTACGGCTCCACCACCCGCACCGAATGGAGTTCCAGTTGCCCTGCGTTGCGCTGGATGATTAGCGTCTCCGCGTCGCGCCAGTCGAAGCCGCAAGGCGACGCCAAGCCAATCTCGTGGAACGCGCCCTGCTTGACAACCTTCGGCGCGTAGGCGTTCAGTGTGTGGACGACGCCTGTGGCGATGTCCAGCACATAGAAGCCCTTGTCGGTGTACCACGCCAGCCGTTGCCCGTCGGGTGAGAAGCGGTAGAAGGTTTCGTCGACTCTGGCGTTCGCTGGCAGCGTGTCGTTGGGGATGAGCGCGAGGCGTCGGGGCGCGCCGCCCTGCAACGGTCGCTCGAACACCGCGAGGAACTTCTCGTGTTCCACCCGCGCCCAGCGCATCACGACGCCCGACTTGTCCACCCAGAACGCTTGCACATCGCCACTGGTCGTTAGCGGGATGAGTTGCGCCCCACGCAGGAGATAGAGGTTGCCCAGACGCGCTGGTGGAGAGACGACCCGTTCTGCCCTGAACAAATCACCAAAAATCCGACTGTCCACTGTGCCCAAGTGAACGACAGCCATCGGCGGGTCAGACCGCAACCAGTGCGCCCAGTCCCACGCGACCACTTTGTCATAATACTCTTTGGAAATGTGTATCTGCTGCGTGCAAACCCAAGTATCCGTGCGGTAGATGAGGATCGAAGGGTGTTCCTCATCGTCGCTCAGTCCCATCAGGTGCTTGCCGTCCGCGCTCCAGCGGGGCGCGTGCACGCTAATCGGCAATTCCGTTAGGCGTCCCGAAGCGACCTCGTACAGCAGGAGGCTATGCTTGGCGTCTGAAGTCTGGGCGGTTTCCGCAGGGGTGGCGTCGCCGTTCTCGGACGGCGTCGCTTCGGCGTTCGTAGGCTCTTCGGCACGAAGCCAAGTGAAGCACACGGCGCGCGAGTCGGGTGTCCACTGGCAATTGTAAACCCATCCCGTCTGGGGAGACCCCTCATCGAGGGAGAAGCGAACAATCGGGGTCGTTTGGCGACGGTCGATGTGATACAGCGCGAGTTCGGCGTCGTAGGAGTCGGCAGGGGCGTCAGGCGGTTTACGCACAATCGTCACATACTGTCCGTCGGGTGAGGTACGCACCCACCCTTGGTCGCCGCAGCCCGAAAACAGCACTGCAGCAACCAGCATGCCTAAGGCGCTACTCATGCGTTTGAGGCACATTCCAGTCACCTCCGCTTCGAGCATACCCCGCGCCCGCCGCCCAGTGGTAGGGACTTAAGTCCTAATTCGCGCGTTGGCAGCGCGACCAGTCAGGCATACGGCAGCCAGCGGGTATAATCCCTTCAGCCTGCGCAGGGCAGGCGCGCACTTGACAGAGGAGGTTCTATGGCGATGACGCCGACGACTATGGAGCGAGCGAGTTTCCCGAAGTTAGACCTACTGCGCACGATGATGCTTTCACGCGAGGGCGACCGCCGCGAAGGCATCCTCATGCGCCAAGGCAAGGGCTGGTTCCAAGTGCCTGGCATGGGGCACGAAGCGCTGGCGGCGATTGCGTACCATTTGCGCCCTGATGACTATATCTTCCCGACCTATCGCGATCGTGCGCTGATGTTGGCGCGGGGGATGACCACGCGCGAGATTGCGCTTGACTTTATGGCGCGGGCAGGCTCCAGTTCCGACGGGCGCAATATGCCTGCGCACTACTCGTCGCGTGCGCTGAATGTGTTCTCGGTGGCGACCCCCACAGGCGCGCAGTGCCTGCCCGCCGTGGGAACCGCGTGGGGCGTCAAACTCGCGGGCGACGACCGCGTGGTGGTCTGCAGCATCGGCGACGCTGCGACCCGACAGGGCGAATTCTACGAAGCGGTGTGCCATGCCATCCAAGAGAGCCTGCCCATCGTGTTCGTCGTGGAGGACAACCAGTACGGCATCAGCACGCCCACACGGAACATGCTGCCGATGCGCCTGCAGGTGTTCGACGAGCGGTGGGTGGTGTTCGTGAACGGGCGGCGCGCCGACGAGGTGTACGAAAAAGCGGGCGAGGCGATACGCAAGGCGCGCACGGGCGGCGGACCGACCATCCTGTGGTGCGAGATTGACCGCCTGAGTTCGCACACCAGCGCGGACGACCACCGCGTGTACCGCCCCGCCGACGAAATCGAAGCGATGTTCGAGCGCGACCCCATCCGCCTGCTTGCCGAGCAACTCATCGCCGAGGGCGCGCTGACGCAGGAACAGTACGAGCAGATGCAGGCGGACATCACGCGCGAGGTGGACGCGATTTACCAAGAGGTGGAGCGCGTCCCGTTGCCTGACCCCGCGCATGTGCTGGATCACCTGTACGGCGAGCCGCCCGCGCACTACCAGCCCCTGCCGCTGGAGGTGGAGAGCGAGCCGACTACGATGGTCGCCGCGTTCAACCGCACCTTCCACGCCGCGATGGAGACCTTCGACACCATCGTCGTGTTCGGCGAGGACATCGAAGACCCCAAAGGCGGCGTGTTCGGCTTCACCAAGGGGCTGAGCAGCAAGTACCCTGAGCGCGTGCGCAACTCGCCGCTGGCGGAAGCGACGATTGTGGGCACGGCGGTCGGGCTGGCAGCGATGGGCTACCGCCCCGTGTTCGAGATTCAGTTCATCGACTTCATCACGCCGGGCTTCCACCAACTGGTCTCGCAAATCGCCACCCTGCGCTGGCGCAGTAAGGGCGAGTGGAAGTGCCCGCTGGTGATTTACTCGCCGTATGGGGCGTACCTGCCTGCAGGTGGGATGTGGCACAGCCAGAGCAACGACGGCTGGTGGGCGCATACGCCAGGCATCCGCGTCGCCATCCCCAGCACGCCCGAAGACATCGCGGGGCTGTTCTGGGCGGCGATTCAGGACGACGACCCGACGCTGCTTCTGATTCCCAAGCACATCTTCCGCGTGCGCATGCCCGTGCAGGCGTATCGCGCCATCCCGTTCGGCAAGGCAGCCGTCCGCCGCGAAGGGACGGATGTCACGGTCGTTGCGTGGGGCAACACGCTGGAGTTGGCGTTCCAAGCCGCCGAGCAGTTCGCCCAGCAGGGCGTCTCGCTGGAGATTATCGACCCGCGCACGCTGGTTCCGTTCGACTGGGAGACCGTTGAGCAGTCGCTGGCGAAGACGGGCAGGCTGGTGGTGATTCACGAGGACAACCGCACCTGCGGCTTCGGGCAGGCGATTATCGCGGAGATGACCAGCATACCTGAGCGGTTCAACCTGCTACTGTCGCCGCCGCAGTTGGTCGCCCGCTACGATGTGCATATCCCGTTCTGCCCCGAGTTGGAGTACGCGGTGCTGCCCGACTTGGCGCGGGTGATGCGGGCGATTCAGACCACGCTGGAGTAGGGTCAGCCTACCTGTTGGAGCGCTTCGTCGAGGGCGTGCCAGGCGAGTGTGGCGCACTTGACGCGCACGGGGAAGTGGCGCACGCCCGCGAGCGCAGCGATGTCACCCAGCGTGTCGAGGTCGCCGTCCGCTTCGCCCTTGACGAGCGCAAGCACCTGCTGGATCAGCCCGCGCGCCTCGTCCAGCGTCTTGCCCTGCACCGCTTCGGTGAGCATCGAGGCGGACGCTTGGCTAATCGAGCAGCCGCGCCCGCGAAAACGGATGTCCTCGATGCGCCCGTCCCGTATGCGCAGGTCGAGGATAATCTCGTCGCCGCAGGAGGGATTGAAGCCCTCCTGCGTGATTTTGGGCGGTTCCAGTTCGCCCCTGCCGCGCGGCTGGCGGTAGTGATCCAGAATAATCTCCTGATACAGTTCGTTGAGCGTCGTCATCGGTTGCTCCTGTTAGGCGCGTCCGAAGATGCGCCGCGCCTCGTGCAGCGCGTCGATGAGCGCGTCGATGTGCTGCGGGTCATTGTAGAGGGCGAGGCTGGCGCGCGCGGTCGCTCCGCCCAGCCGCTCGCCCAGCGGGTGCGCACAGTGCAGTCCTGACCGAATCGCCACATCGCGCGTGTCCAGCACGGTCGCGATGTCGTGCGGGTGAATCTCACCCAGCGTGAAGGCGAAGATGCCCGCGCGGTCGGGCGCGGGTCCGTACAGGCGCAGGTCGGGCACTTCCAGCAGGCGCGCGAGGGCGTACTCGGTCAACTCGCGCTCGTACTGTTCGATGGCGTCGCGCCCGACGGCGTCGATGAAGTCCAGCGCGGCGTGCAGTCCAATCGCTTCGCCGATGGGCGGCGTGCCCGCTTCGAACTTGGCGGGCGGCTCCGCCCACACCAGGCGATCCCAGCGCACGATTTGCACCATCCCGCCGCCGACATGGTAGGGCGGCGTCTCTTCCAGCAGCGCGCGCTTAGCGTACAGCACGCCGATTCCCGTCGGTCCGTATGCCTTGTGCCCCGAAAAGGCGAGGAAGTCGCAGTCCATCGCTTGCACATCGACGGGCATATGGGCGACGCTCTGCGCGGCGTCCACCAGGCACAGTGCGCCCGCCGCGTGCGCCCGCTGGCATATCGCCGCCACAGGGTTCACCGTGCCCAGCACATTCGAGATGTGCGACACCGCCACGAGGCGCGTGCGCTCGGTCAGCAGTTGCTCCAAGTCGTCCAAGTTCAGCCTGCCGTCCTCGGTGATGCGCCACACTTTGAGATGCGCGCCCTGCTTCTCGGCGAGGCGCATCCACGGCAGTAGGTTCGCGTGATGCTCCATCTCGGTGACAATGATCTCGTCGCCCGCCTTGACGAACGCCTCGCCCCAGCTGCTGGCGACGAGGTTGATGGCTTCGGTCGTGCCGCGCGTGAAGACGATTTCGGCGGGTTCGCGGGCGTTGAGGAACTGCGCCACGCGCGCCCGCGCCGCTTCGTACAGCTCGGACGCCTTTGCGCCCGCGCCGTGCCCCCCGCGATGCACATTCGCGTTGTGATGCGCCCAGAAGTTGCTCACCGCCTCGATCACGGCGTAGGGTTTCTGCGTGGTCGCCGCGTTGTCCAAGTAGACCACGCTCCGCATCTCAGGGTGCGGCTGGAAAAACGGGAACTGCCTGCGTATCTCGCGTGCATCGAGCGTAAATGTCGTTGTCATGGTACTCGCCTCCTACTCCAGATAGACCCACACGAAGCCGTCCTCCTCTTTGACCTGCAAGGCGCGGATGGGGCGCACGGCGGGCAGCCCCTTCGCCTGACCCGTGTAGGGGTCAAACTTCGCCCCGTGATGGGGGCACTCCAGCAGGTCGCGCTGAATGCGCGCGGGCAAACCGTCCGCATCCGAGAGGGGCAGCTTCTGGTGCGAACACACATCCACCACCGCAAAATACCCCTTGGACGCGCGCCCAACCAGCACGCGCTGCCCGTTCAACTCAACCGTGCGAAACTCGTTCTCCGAAAGCTCCGTTGGGATCGCCTTCAGCCACATCGTCAGCCTCTGTATTTAGCGTGGCTAAATTATACCCGACTAGCGCGGGTCAGCGCGACGCGATTCTTAACCTCCACATAATCACGATGGGGTATCCTTTCGTATGGGTGGTTAGGATGAGAGAGTGGCTTTGTGCTGGGCTAATAGCGCTGGGGGCGCTTGCTCACAGCCAAGCAATCTCCGAAGCGTGGCGACAGGTCTACACGGGCGGCTTCATTTCACCCGCCGAGACCAGCGTCCGGCAATCACTTCCCGATTCGTCGTAGAACATCTACCTCATCGCAGAGATGCGAGATCAGGGGAGTGTTCCGCTGGTTCACGGCGTGCTGTGTGTGGACGCGGCGGGGGACATCCGATGGATGCGCCGCTTCCCCGAACGGGTTTTCGAGATTTTGCTCGACCCACAGGGCAACCTACAAGCGTTCGCCCCTGACGGCATCTACACCTTCCGCTCCTCGGGGGAGTTGATTCGGAGAGAGCCGCGCTCCATGAAGGGGGTTATCCTGGTTTCAATGCGGCTGCCATCGACGCGGTAGGCAACCGCTATGTGCTGTTCGGCTGGCTAATCGGCGACCTTGATCTGCCTGTCGCCCGATGGGCAACTTGTGTGGCAGCAGGAGTACCCCAATCTCCATCCCCACGATGTGTTCGTCGATGGGTCAGGGAACCTCCTTGTGGCGCTGGGAATGCCCGACTCTTCGGGGCGCTTCTACTATCCTCAGATACGATGCTTGACGCCTCAAGGGGCGCTTGTGTGGGTTTTGTCCGTACAGACACCTTTCGTACACCCGTATTCTGGGGCGCATGCCCGATGGGCGACTCTGCGTGGAAGCCGATGCTCGAGGGTACTACATTAGCCCTGACGGGACGCAGTGGAGCCATACGCCGCCGCACTTCCCGCCAGGGCTGACTCGCACAGGCGCCAGAAGCGCGCTGCTGCTTCCAGATGGCAGTTTGTGTACCTCGTCGCTGTGGGGAGACTTTTCGCGCTACTTTTTAGGGGTGGAGTTCTTTTCGCCTGCAGGGACTTTGGTGTGGTATCGGCTACAACTGACGGAGATTAGAGGCTATCTCAGCCCGGCTTCAGACACGCTTGCCACGAATAGTGCGCACTCTTTGTGGTACGCTGCCTTCGATGCGCCGAATGGAACGCCTGAAACTGTGCTGTACCGACTCGACAGTCGCACAGGCGCTATTCAGTGGCACCGTGTCGCGCCGTCGTTCCAAACCGATAGGTCGAGCCTTGTGGTTTACCCGAATGACGAGAGCGTATTGCTGGGGGGAAGCCCGCAGGGCGTGAGTGTCTTGCGCTACGATGGCGCAGGGAACCCCCTGCACCGCCGTGATAATCCGATTAGCATCCCGACATGGGAGTCGGCGCGCGCGACCTCTGACGGGCAGGGCGGGGTCTATGCTCTCGTCGCGCAATCGAGTACCCGTCGCTTGGTGCGCTATGCGCCGAACGGGCAAATCCTCTGGGAACAGCCTCTGCCCTATTCTGGGGAAGTTGCCCGCATGGGGCAAGACGCGGTGGTCGTCAGCCTGTATAGGGGAAATGTTCTGGTGCAGCGCTATCGCGCCGATGGGCGCCTGCTCTGGCAACGCACTCACTCCCAGCTTCTAAACACAGGTTCGTATTGGATCCTTGAGGAACCCGTGAGCGAGGCTGTTTACCTGGTTGAAAGCGCACGGCTCACAAAACTTGGCGCGGACGGCGAGGTGCAGTGGTCCTACGACTACCCATCGGGCTACTTGCCGGTGGGACGCGCCGTGCATCCCGAAGCGATTGTTTTAGTGCTGCACAACTACAGCACGCGCCAGACGCGCTTGATACGGCTGAACGCGAGCGGCGCGCTGCAGTGGGACATAGAGTTGCCTGCCTCTTACGCGGCGTATATGGGCTTCGACAGCGCAGGCGACCTCTACATCGTGTATCAAATGGACAGAAGCCGCGCACGCTTTGCGGTCTACACGCCAACAGGCGAACTGCGCTGGGAGCGTGAGGAGCTGATGAACGCGCAGAGCCTGGCGGTTGCGCCGCGCGGACCCGTCTATATCGCCGCATTCGTGCAAGGAACTCTACGCCTGCGCGCCTACACCGTTGCGGGACGGCTGATGTGGGAGCGCGAAGTGCCCGAAGCCCATGCGGGCGAATTCCCACGAGCCCGACTGCATGTGGACGCGCTCGGTCGAGTGTTCCTGAGCGCGTCGACGACGCCTCAGCTGTCGATGCCGCGTCAAGCGCTTGTGGTTGGCTACACCGCGGAGGGTCGCCCGCTGGGGCAGCTGCTCTTCCCTAACCGCGCCGATGCCTACCTGATGTGGATTGACTCCGCATCTTTAGACCCGCGTGGACGTTTCCTGACTCTCGCGGGGCGACTCTGGACAGACATGGGCGATTATGACGGTTTCGTGGTGCACCATCGGCTTACCTCGCCCGATGTGGACGGCAACGGCTGCGTCGATGAGGCGGACTTGCTCGCCGTGCTGCTTAACTTTGGCGGCAGCAACTCCGCGCCTGACCTGAACGGCGACAGCGTCGTGGACGACGCCGATTTGCTGACCGTGCTGTTCAGCTTCGGCGAGGGGTGCTAACCTGCGCCTGAAAGCGGTATAATTCAAGTATGGAGTCGTTCACCCCAGAGGAACTCGCGGCAATAGAACGCATGAGCGAGGCGGTGCGTCAGTACCCGCACCTGCGACGCGCGTTTATCCGCGCGTTGCAGATGGAGGAGCTGTTTGCGATTCCCGAACAGCTGGAATCGCTGAAACAGGTCGTGCTTGAACTCGCCGCGCAATACAAGCAGCAACAGGAGCAGCTCAACCGCATCGAGCAGACCGCGAACCGCGCGCTTGAGGTCGCCGAACGCGCGTTGCAGACCGCCGAACGCGCGAACGAAATCGCCGAACGCGCGTTGCAGACCGCCGAACGCGCGAACGAAATCGCCGAACGCGCGCAGCAAACCTCGGAACGCACTCAACAAACCTCGGAACACGCCCAGCAGACCGCCGAACACGCCTTGCAGGTCGCCCTCGAAACGCGCGACATCGTCAACGATATGCAAAAGCGACTGACTCGCGTCGAGGCAGATGTTGCCGACCTGAAGGGCATGAGTATGGAACTCATGGCGCGAAAACTCCTGCCTGGCGTGCTGGGGAAGCTGGTGCGCAAACTTCGCGTCTACGAGCCTGACGAGTTCTACCGCGTGATGGAAGAGGCGGATCTGCGTCTGCTGATGACATAGCGGAGGTGGCGTCGGCAGATGCGTTTGCGCACGGGCAGCTACGCAGCAACGACACGCCCCGCTGGTTCGTGGTGGAGGCGTCGTGGGGATTAGGCATAAAGGATGTGGAACGCGCCGCCCGACGCGCGGCTATCCTCACCCAGAACGGCGCGCCCGCTATCGGTACTGTGCTGGGCAGGCGCATCACCGCCGACGCCCGCAAACGCGCCCAGCAACTGGGGGTGCTGGTCGTTGTCAACGGCGCGCCCCGCAACCCAGAAGCCGCAACATAAGGTATTATTCGTTATATGGCGGCGCGCTACACGCTTGAAACCGAAGTGCAGTATGTCAAGGGGGTCGGGACGAAACTCGCCCAAGTGCTGAGCAAACTCAACCTCTACACGCTGGGCGACCTGCTGTTTCACCTGCCGCGCCGCTACGAAGACCGCCGCCAGTTCCGCAAAATCGCCCACGCCCGCGCAGGCGACGCCGTCACGGTGTCGGGCAAACTGGTCACGGTGGACAATATGAAGGTGCGCAACCTGACCCTCACCAAAGCCTACCTCGACGACGGGTCGGGCGTGCTGGAACTGGTCTGGTACAACCAGCCCTACATGAAGGACACCCTCAACAAGCTGCGCAACAGCCAGATTGTGGCGTATGGCGTGGTCAAGGAGTCGCCCTACGGACTGCAGATGGAGACGCCCGAATGGGAAGACCTGCCCGACGGCGCAGACCCCGACAGCCTGCTGAGCGTGAACCGAATCGTGCCCATCTACCCGCTAACCGAGGGCATCCGCCAAAAGCGCATGCGCCAGATTCTCTGGAACGCCGTGCAGTATGCGCACCTCGCGCCCGAAATCTTGCCCCGCAGCGTGCGCGAGCGACTGGGGCTGATGCCCATCCAGCACGCCCTACAGCAGATCCACTTCCCCGACAGCGAGCAGGCGATTGACCCCGCGCGGCAGCGATTGGTGTTCGAGGAGTTTTTCCTGATGCAACTCGGCGTCGGGATGCAACGCCAGCGCACGCGCCAAGAGCGCGGAATCGCCATGCGCATCGACGCCGACCGCCTCAACGAGATGCTGCACCGTATTGTGCCCTTCGAACTCACCAACGCCCAAAGGCGCGTGATCGGCGAGATCTGGAGCGACATGGCGCAGCCGCACCCGATGAACCGCCTGCTGCAAGGCGATGTCGGGTCGGGCAAGACCATCGTCGCGGCGGCGGCGATCTTAGCAGCCGTCGACAACCAGTACCAAGCGGCGATTATGGCGCCCACCGAGATTTTGGCGGAGCAGCACTACATCAACCTGCACCGCCTGTTCCAGCCGCTGGGGATAAGCGTCGAACTGCTGGTGGGCAGGCTAAGCAACAAGCAGCGGCAGCAGGCGCGCGAGCGCATCGCCACAGGGCGCGGCATGGTCGCCGTCGGCACGCACGCGCTGATTCAGGAGGGCGTCGAGTTCGCGCGGCTGGGGCTTGCCATCGTCGACGAGCAGCACCGCTTCGGCGTGCTGCAGCGCGCTGCCCTGCGCGACAAGGGCGTCATGCCGCATGTGCTGGTGATGACCGCCACGCCCATCCCGCGCACGCTGACCCTCACCCTGTACGGCGAGCTGGATGTGTCCATCATCGACGAGCTGCCCCCAGGACGCAAGCCCGTGCGCACCCACTGGAAAACGCCCGAAGAGCGACTCAAGGTGTACGCAGGCGTGCGCAAGCTGGTGGAGCAGGGGCGACAGGCGTATGTGATTTGCCCGCTGATCGACGAATCGGACAAGTTGCAGGTGCGCGCCGCCGAGCAGATGGCGGAACACCTGCAGAACGATGTGTTCCCCGACCTGCGCGTGGGGCTGCTGCACGGGCGCATGAAGCCCGCCGAGAAGGAAGCCGTGATGGACGCCTTCCGCGCAGGCGAGCTGCAGATACTGGTCTCCACCACCGTGATTGAGGTCGGCGTCGATGTGCCCAACGCAGCGGCGATTGTGATCGAAGACGCCGACCGATTCGGGCTGGCGCAGCTGCACCAGTTGCGCGGGCGCGTCGGACGCAGCGAACACCAATCCTACTGCGTGCTGATTGCCAACCCCAAGTCGGACGACGGGCAGCGCCGCATGGAAATCATGACGCGCACCAACAACGGCTTCCTGATTGCCGAGGAAGACCTGCGCATTCGCGGACCGGGCGAAATCTACGGCACGCGCCAGAGCGGGGTGCCCTCGTTCCGTGTGGCGGACTTGGTCAAAGACATGCGCCTGCTGGAGGTCGCCCGCCAAGAGGCGTTCCGCCTGCTGGAGAGCGACCCCGACCTTAGCCGCCCCGAACATGCTGCGCTGCGCGAGGCGGTGGAGCGCTTCCGCCACCGCTTCGCGATTGCGACGGTGAGCTGAACCTCAAAAATCCTCTGCAAATTTCCGATAATTCCCTGTGCGAGGCGACGGCGATGCCCGAATCGGTGCGTTCGTCCGAGCGTGTGGCGTCGGTTCCGCCTGTGGGCGCGCGCACGCCGCGCGAGGAGCGCGAGCAACACGCGCGTCAGAAGCGAAAGGCGTTGCAGGGCAGCCCCGAAAAGGTGTCCCAATCGCTCGAACCGCCGTCCGACGAGACGCCGCACGCGCTGGATGTGGAGGTCTAAGCGATGTCCGAACTGATGGTGCTGCTGCAAGCCCTGCTACTTATTGCGGGCTGGCTGCTGTTTTTACGCGCCCAGACCGAGTTGCGCGCCCAAGCCGCGCGCCAATCGTTGACGGGCGAGCTGGAAGAGTTGCGCCAGACGATTGACGCCCTGCTGCAGAAGCTCGCCGAAGACGCCGCGCGCGCCGAAGCGCGACTCGAGGCGCGCCTGCGCGAGCTGGAACGCTACACCCAGTACGCGCCGCCGATGGAACCCGCGCCGCTTGCCTGCGAGCCTGCCACGGGAAACGCCGACGCCTGCCTCACAGAGACACAGCCGACACAACCCGCGCCATTCGCCGATGCGGTTGACGCCACGCCCAACACAACCGCCGAAACTTTAACGCCCGATTCAGGGTATAACTCTACAGGTTCAGCGACTTCGCCGTATGGCGCGGTGCGTATGCTGGCGGCGCAAGGGCTTACCGTCGCCGAAATCGCCCGACAAACGGGCTACGCCGCGGGCGAGGTCGAGCTGATCCTGAACCTAACACGACATCGGACGGAGGAGAACGAATGAAATTATCGAGTTTCGTTGGGATTGGGTTCGCAACGCTGCTAACGGCGTCCCTTGTGAGCGGGTGCGGCGGCGGCAACCAGAAAGCTGTGGTCGCCAAAGTGGGCGACACCCCCATCGATCGAGAGATGTATATCCGCCGCTTGGAGCTGATGCCGACCCCCGTGCAAATCGGCGGCAACCAAGCGACCACCGCCCCTGCAGGCTACACGACCCTTGTGCAGATGATCCGCGAGCAGGTGCTGCTCGACATGGCGAAAGAGGAAGGCGTGCTGCCGACCGACCAACAGGTCGAAGAGCGCGTGCAGCGCGAGATGAAAAACAACCCGCAAATCAAGCAAGCCATCACCGAGGGGCGTCTGACCCTCGACGACTATCGCGAGCGGGTGCGCGTGGCGCTGGCGGAGTTCAACCTGCGCACCAAAGGCGTCACGGTCACGGAGCAGGAGGTCAAGAAAATCTACGACGAGAACAAGCGGGCGTTTTATCGCCCCGCCAGCGCGCGCGTGCGCACCATCCTCGTGCAGAACCCCGAAGTGCGCAAACAGATTGACGACGACCTCAAGCGCGGGTTCAACTTCCAGAGCATCGTGAACAAGTACGCGCAGAACCCTGTCGCAGGCGTGCAGTCGGGCGAGTCGGAGTTCGTGCTTGAGGGGCAAGTACCCCAGACGCCCGACGGGCAAGTCCTGCTGCGCGTTCGCAACATCCTCAAGAACGCCAAGCCGCAGCAGGTAACGGACTGGATTCCCGTGGGCAACGGCGTGGTCGCGCGCTTTGAAGTGCTGGCGAAAAGTCAGGGGCAGCAGCTGTCCTTCGAGGAGGTCAAAGACAATATCCGCGAGCAACTGATGCTGCAGAAAGGGTTGCAGACCAACCGCGACCTGAACATGGAGATGGCGAAGCGGATGGCGAACACACCCGTAGAGATTACCTCCGAGGGGTGGAAGAATCAGTACCAGAAGGATATCGAGGAGCTGAAGAAGACCCTCGCGCAGCTGGAGCCGCAGCAGGGCGGCAAGCCCGCCGAGCAGGGCGCCCAAGCCGCGCCTGCGGCGAATAAGCCCGCCGAGAAACGCTGATGCTATACCTTGTGGGGCTGGGCGCGGGCGGGGCGCAGGAGCTGAGCGAGCAGGCGTTGCACGCCCTGCGCCGCGCCCCGCGCGTGTTGGTGAGCCAGCCGACTCATCCCAGCACGCGCCTGCTGCACCTGGCAGGAATCGCCTTCGAGCCGTGCCCCGCCGAGCCAGACAAAGCCGTTGCGACGCTGCTGCACGCGCCCGAACGCACGGTCGCCCTCGCTGTGCCTGGGCACCCACTGCTGGGCAACGCTCTCGTGCCACAGGTGCTGTCCGCTGCCACTGAAGCGGGACGCCCCGTGCGACTCGTGCCCAGCCGCAGTGCGCTGGAACCTGCGCTGGAGGCGACCCTGCACGCTGCGCCCGACGGCGTTCAGGTCATCAGCGCAGCGCGGCTGCCCCATGCCACCCCCGACCCGAGCCTGCCCGCCCTCTGGTTTGGTATCGAGACGCCCGAACGCCTGCGCGCCCTGCACGCCCACTTGAGCCTGCGCTACCCGCCCGACCACGAGGTGGTTCTGGTGCATGCGCCTGGCGATGTGAGCGTGGAGACGCGGCGCGTACCGCTGGCACAACTGACCGCGATGCCCTGCGACGCGCTGACCTATCTGCTGGTTCCTGCCTGCCCGCGTCGCGAGCAGACCTACGCAGGCTTTGAAGGGCTGGTGCGCGTGGTCGCCGCGCTGCGCGCCCCCGACGGCTGCCCATGGGATCGCGAGCAGACCCACGAGAGCCTCAAGCCCCACCTGCTGGAGGAGACCTACGAGACGCTGGAAGCCATCGACCGCGCCAACCCCGCCGAACTGCGCGAGGAACTCGGCGACCTGCTGCTGCAAGTGCTGATGCACAGCCAAATCGCCAGCGAAACGGGCGCGTTCGATATTGAGCAAGTGGTGCAGCATCTCACCGAGAAGCTCATCGCGCGCCACCCGCATGTGTTCGGCGACGCGCACGCCGAGACCGCCGCGCAGGTGCTGAAAAACTGGGACGCCACGAAACGCCAACAGAAAGGGCGCGACTCGGTGCTGGACGGCGTGCCGCGCGCGATGCCCGCGTTAGCGCGCGCCCAAGAAATCTCCAAACGCGCCGCCCGCGTCGGCTTCGAATGGGACTCTATCGATGGCGTGCTGGACAAACTGCGCGAGGAGGAGACCGAACTGCGTCAGGCAATCGGGTCAGGCGACCAAGCGCGTATTGCCAGCGAGTTGGGCGACCTGCTGTTCACGGTGGTCAACATCGCCCGCCACGCCAGTGTAGACGCCGAACAGTGCCTGCGCCAGATGGTGGATCGGTTCACAGTGCGCTTTCAGTGGATGGAGGCGGAAGCCACGCGCCAGAACCGCCCGCTGGAGAGCCTCTCCGCCGACGAGTGGGAAGATTTGTGGCAGCAGGCGAAGCGCGAGTCGGATTGATGCATTTCGCACCCCAGCAGGCGTTATCGAACCGTTTAATATCGATCGCGAAACGACGAGACGGTTCGATAATGCGCGTTATCTCTGTCCACGGCATTGCGTAGGCTCGCTAACCTGTTTCGCGCGGCGGCAACAGGTCGTCGACGGCAATCACTGCCTCTGGTTGTGCTACAGGCGTAATCGACTCGCCCGCTTGATACACCGCCTGCTGGCGATACCCGTACCCATACGGGCGTCCTGCTATCGGCGCAGGCTCCCGAAACACCTCCAGCACGCCCTCCATAAGGTTCACAATCCAGTATTCAGGAATGCCTGCCCACGCATAGAGGCTGGCTTTGGTGTGGCGGTCTAAACGCAGGGTGGCTTCGCTGACTTCCACCACCAGCACGGCGCGGGTGGGGTGGGCATAAGCGAAGTCGCGGATGCTGCCTTCTACGACGGCGACATCGGGTAGCGGCTGGTCGCGCTCGCTCAGTGCCAGCGGCAACTGCGTGTCTACCAAGTAGCCCGCCTCTTCGGGAAATGCTTTCTGCAGGGCGCGGACGCAAAGACGGATTGCAGTCGCGTGTGCGCTTTTCATAGGCAACTCCTTTGCGACCAGTTCGCCGCCGATGAGTTCGATTGTCTCGTCGGGGTGCAGGATGCCTGCGTCGTACATCCGTTCCAACTCGGCGCGGGTGAACTTGCGCGTGTTTCCCCCACGCACTATAGATTTCGGGCGCGACAGCACTTTTGCCATACGCTCAGTATACCTCTGTAAGTCTACTGCACATCGCGCCGCCAGAAGATGACCAGCCCCACGGCTGCCGCCGCGAGGATATACAGCGCGACATACGCCAAGTCCAGCGGCTGCACGGGCGGGTTCAGGAACTCCAGCACATCGGGGCGTCCGAAGCGCGGGCGCTCGCCAAACCCTGGCGGCAGGATGGCATCCACCTGAATCTGCACCAGTCGCTTCAGCGTCGCCATCGGCAGCGCCCACTCCGAAAGCCAAATCATCTGCTGCAGCAGGCGCACATCGAAAAACGCCGCAATCGGGCGCAGGAAATGGTCGGAGAAGTAGGCGAACGCGCCCAGCGCAACAGTGAACATCGAGGCAATCGACGCGCCCAGAAAACTGGAGAGCGCAAGCGCGAGCGTGCCATACAGAATCGGGTACAGCAGCACATAGGGCAGCGCGCGCCACATCTCCACGCGCGGCTCGCCCTGCAGCGCAACCGACGCCCACAGCATCGCTGTCCAGAGCGTTGCGTTCGCCGCGCTGAACAGCATCACGCCCAGCCACTTGCCCAGGTAGAGTTCCCAGCGATAAAGCGGGCGGGGCAGAATTGCCGCCAGATACCCGCGCTCGATCTCGGCAGTGATTGCGCCCGCGCTGAGCAGGATTGCCAGCACTGCCGAGAAGAACTTGATGGCGTCGATGCCGAACAGCACGGCGATGTTCACGCCCAGCTCGAACTGCCGTTCGTCGCCGCCGAACGCTTCCTTGAACGCGCGCGGCAGAAAACTCAGCCCGTACAGCGTCACTAAGATGATGAGCGTGCCCAGAAACGCGCGTCGGCGCATCGCCTCTTTGAGCGTGAGCGCGATGATGACTCCCATGTTATTTGCCCTCCGCCTCCACTGTCTGGATGAAGAGGTCTTCCAGCGTTTCACGGTGCGCCTGCAAGCCAATCAGCGCGCCGCCCGCGTCCAGAATCGCGCGCGCGAGTTCGGGGATGTCGTCCTCGCTGGCGACCTCGGCGGTGAAGCGCCGCTCGTCGACGGGGTGTACCTTCTGGGCGACTTTCGCGGCGGCTTCCAGCACGCACGGCTCGACGCGCCGCAGCTCCACGCGCACCACCGAGCGGTTCACCAGCAACTCGTCCAGCGTGCCCTGCACGATCACGCGCCCCTTGTTGATAATCGCGACCTGGTCGCAACTGCGCTCGACTTCCGAGAGCAGGTGCGAGTTCAAAAACACCGTCTTGCCGCGCTCCTTGAGGTACTGCACGACCTCGCGCACGCGCCTGCGCCCCAGCGGGTCTAACGCGGAGGTCGGCTCATCCAGAATCACGAGGTCAGGGTCGTGCAAGATCGCCTGCGCCAACCCGACGCGCTGCTGCATGCCTTTGGAGAACTCGCGGATTTTGCTTTTGCGTCGCTCGGCAAGCCCGACCAGCTCCAGCACCTCGTCGATGCGCCGCTGCAGGGTTGTTCGATCCATCTTGGCGAGGCGCCCGTGCATGCGCAAAAACTCCTCGGCGGTCAGAAAGTCGTGGAACTGGAACTTTTCGGGCAGGAATCCGAGTTTGCGCTTTGCAGCGAGCGCGCCCGCGCGATGCCCCAGCACGAACGCCTCCCCCGCCGTCGGGTACACATTCCCAATCAGGATTTGGATGGTGGTCGTCTTGCCCGCACCGTTGGGGCCCAGAAAGCCGAACACTGTGCCTGCAGGCACTTGCAGGTTAAGGTTATCGACCGCTGTGATGGGGTTGCCCCCAAACAGCGGTCGGTACACTTTGCGCAGGTTGCGCGTTTCGATAGCCCACATCGGGCATATTGTACCTATCGCAGGCGGAAGGCGTAGAACGCGCCGCGGTTGGCGTCGCTGCCCGCGCCCCACGAGACCCACTGAATCGCGAGGTCTTGGTCGGTGTTGCCTGTGAACAGCCAGTGGCTACCGATGGGTGTGTTCACAAGCGTTGTGGGGTTCACGAAGCGGTTCAGCGGGTTGGGCGCCGTGATGAACAGCGTGCGCACGGTGCCGTCCGCCAGTTCCGCCTGTAGGTAGAGGTAGGGCACTTCTCGGTCGGCGCGGGTGAGGCAACTGAGCGCGGCGCGGGCAACCCATGTTTCGAACATGCGTCTGGGGTACAGAGGTAGCGTCTCCCCGCGGGCGAGGGCGAACCCGTAGAGCCAACCGCCTTCGGTGAGCGCGTAGCACGCGCCCTTGCTGCGCGTATCCAGCACAGGGGGCGCGACGATGGCGCTGTCCAGCGTGCGTACCCACAACCATTTGACGGTCTGCGTATCGTAGACCGCGAGCGTGCTGCCCACTGCCAAAATGAGCAGGTTGTGATGCAGTCCGACAAACTGCACCGGCTGACTGCCCGCTCCGGGCACACGGAACCCGAACACCAAGGGCGTTGCACCGTGGTAGATGTCCACCTGCCCATCGGCGCGCCCTACTGCCAGCAGATTGCCGTTCAGAACCGTGAGGTGGGTAATCGGCTGGCTGGAGAAGGCGGGCAGTGTTGTAAAGAGTCCCGTCGTATGGCTGAATGACCAGATACGGTTTTGCCTGTCCACAAAGCAGAGGTTGCCTGCGCAGTTGACCAGTGGAAGGTTCGAGTCGGGCGTGACTCCAATTGGCAGGTTGATGAACTGCGCCGAGAGCGTGGCTGCGCCCTGCGCTTGTGAGAGTAGGAAGAACACGATTTGACCCGTTCGCGTGAGCAGGTACCAGCGGTCGCCAATCAGAACCGTCTGGTGCGTCGGCTCGGACATAGCGACTCGCGCCTCCAGGCTGGCATTGTTTGAGAAGGTGGTGTTGACGCTGAGCGGGTTCGGCGTGCGATAGAGGCGTAGCAACACTCCGTCCCAAGTCAGCCAGTGGAGCCGCCCCTGAATCAGCACGGGCGCGCCGACAATACGATGGCTGGTGGGGGTGGAAGCGCTTGTGTGCGTCCCGCGCGACGCCTCGACGCCACAGGCGAAGTCGCGCGAAAAACTGATCTCCGAGGCGCGTTGCGAAAAGGCTGTCCAGTTAATCCACGCGCCGTCGGTGTTGCGGTCGCTGGGCGGACGGGCGCGCAGAAAGAGCCGACGCGACTCGCCAGGCATCAGCGGCGAAGTGGCATCCGCCAGCAGCGACCCGTTGCTAAAGCCCGAGCCGTCCTGCTGCTGCTCGAACAACGCGATGCTCCACGGGCTGGCGTCTACGCTCTCGTCGGTCTTGAGGCGCAGGGTGAGCGCGTCGACCGTGTTGCTGCGGTTTTGGATCAGCAGCGTGAACCAGCCTTCCGAGCCTGCAACGGTCAACGCGGGTTCGCCCTCAACCACCACGCGCCAGTGAACCACTTCGCCGACCGTCACCGTCGACGCGTTCGAGACGCTTAGCGGGCGTCCGTCCCGTGTCGTTGCAACTGCTCTTAGCGAAAAAGTGGAGCCTGCCCATAGCATGCCATCAGGCGTGCGTAGCGACTGGGCGGCTCCCATCCAGTATGTCCCTGCCAGAAGCCCACATAACCAGAAAGCACGCATAGCCGTACCCTGCCACAAGTGATGAAACAACCCCACAGAGAGCGTCGAGGCGAGAAACGCCCAACCTTTCTTTACCGCAAGCCAGAGGGCGAAGTGCTTGCGCTTATTATACACCATCTTGACGCGCAGTCCTGCCGTTTTTCGGGGAAATTCATCCTAATCCGCGGCTTTGGGCGCGGGCGCCGACACAGGTATACTATCGGGCGCATGGAAGCGTTCGTCACGCCCGAGATCGAATGGAGCGCGCTCGCGCCGATTGGCGTCGTGGTCGCGACTGCGCTGCTGACGCTTGTGCTGGAGCTCTTTTTGCCCCCGACGCGCCGCACCCCGCTGATCGCCGTCGGGCTGCTGGGGCTGGCGCTCGCCGCCTATTTCCAGGTCGCCATTTGGCAGGGCGCCGTGGTGACCTTCGGCGCGATGGTGGTCGCCGACTCGCTGGGCTCGGTGTTGGGGTTGGCAGTGCTGGGGGCGACCGCGCTGACGCTGCTGGTCTCGGAAGATTACCTGCAGGCGCGCGGGCTGCGCTACGGCGAATTCTATCCGCTGGTGCTGTTTGCGAGCGCGGGCGCGCTGGCGATGCTGACCACCACGAACCTGATGGTGATGTTCATCGGGCTGGAGATGCTCTCGCTTGCGCTGTATGTGTTGGCGGGGCTGTCGCGGATGGAGACGCGCTCGGAAGAGTCCGCGCTGAAGTATTTTCTGCTGGGCGCGTTCGCGTCGGCGTTCCTGCTGTATGGGATTGCGCTGCTGTACGGCGCGCAGGGCACGGTGGACATTCGGGTAATCGCGCTCTCCACAGAGGAGGCATCGACAGGCGCGCTGCTGATGGCGAGCGCGATTTTGATTCTGATTGGCTTGGCGTTCAAGGCGTCGCTGGTTCCGTTCCACTTGTGGACGCCCGATGTGTATCAGGGCGCGCCGACGGTCGCCACGGTGTATATGTCTGCTGTGGCGAAGGTCGCCGCGTTCGGCGTGCTGATTCGCATCACGCTCAGCGTTGCGCCCGCGTTGGAACTGTGGGGCGCGCTGCTGTGGTGGCTGAGCATGCTTACGATGATTGTGGGCAACGCAGCAGCGCTGGTGCAACGCGACGCGAAGCGGATGCTGGCGTACTCCAGCGTTGCGCATGCGGGGTATCTGACTGTCGGCTTGGCAAGCGCGAACGCGACGGGCGTGGCAGGCATGATTTACTACCTGGTCGCCTACAGCCTGATGACGGTGGGGGCGTTTGCGGTGTTGGGTCTGATGGCGCGCGCGGGCGACGCCACAACGGTAGACGCGCTGCAGGGGCTGTATCGGCGCAGTCCGTTCGCCGCGCACGCGATGGCGATTCTGTTGCTCTCGCTGGCGGGCATTCCGCCGACGGCAGGCTTTTGGGGCAAGTGGTACCTGTTTTTCGCGGCGGTGGAGGCGAACCAGTGGCTGCTGGCGAGCGTGCTTGCGCTGACCAGTGTGGTGGGCGCAGCGTACTACCTACGGCTGGTGTTTAGCCTGTACGCCGAGCCGCGCATGCCGACGGTTGCATGGTGTGTTCCTGCGCCCGTGTTCGCCGCGCTGCTGGCGTGCGCGTTGGGGCTGATTGGGCTGGGCGTGCTGCCCGCGAGCCTGACCGATGCGGCGCGCCACGCCGCGCGGCAGGTTACGGTGGAACTGCCTGCCGATGCGCCGTCCGACGCTCAGGCGCGGAAGTGATTCCAGCCCCCAATCGCGAACGACTCGCGTCCCCCGTCCGCGCGCTGTAGCCACACCTCCTGTGCGGCAGTCGCTTCGCCGATGTGCGCGAGTGGGACGCTCGTTTCGGCGGGGACGCGCTCCAGTAGCCGCTGGGCAACAGGCGGCGGCGCAGCGATGAGCAACTCGTAGTCTTCGCCGCCTGCAATCGCGAAGGCGACGGGGTCAAGCCCGCGCGCCTGCGCCCAGTGCGCGGCGGCGGGATGCACGGGGACCTGCGCGGCGTAGACGACTGCCCCAACGCCCGACGCCCGCAACAGTTTCGGCAGGTCGGCAGCCAGTCCGTCGCTGAGATCCATCATCGCGGTTGCGCCCAGTTCCCGCGCCAGCGCGCCGACCTGCAGGCGCGGAATCGGTCGGAAGTGCGGCGTGAGGTCTATCGCGGACGCTTCGCCCGCCATCAGCGCATGGAGTCCTGCGCGCGAGCCGCCCAGCGCGCCCGTCACAAGCAGCCAGTCGCCCGCTCGTGCGCTGCTGCGCGGCACAGGTCGCCCCGCCACGACGCCCAGCACCGACACATCGATGACGACCTGCTCGGCGCGGTTCGTGTCGCCGCCCAGCAGCGCGACGCCATAGGCGCGGGCGCACGCTGCCAGCCCGTCCACAAAGGCGTCCAGCCACGCGCCCGTGCGTTCGGCGGGCAGCGCGAGGCTCAGCAGCGCGCCCACAGGCGTCCCGCCCATCGCCGCGATGTCGCTCAGGTTCACCGCCAGCGACTTCCAGCCCAGCGAGGCGGGGTCGATCCAGTCTAAGCGGAAGTGGACGCCCTCCAGCAACATGTCCGCCGTCCACAGCAGCTTCATCTCGCCCGTGTGCAGCGCCGCTGTGTCGTCGCCGATGCCCAGCACGAGCCGAAAAGCGTCAGGCAGCGACGCCTGCCCGACCCGCCGCGCAATTCGTTCAATCAGCGCGCTCTCGCCCTCCGCTGGCGCGTCTAATCGCATAGCAGGAGTGTACCTGCTTAGGTAGAATTAGGGCGAGGGATGACGATGCGTATACGACACATCGGTTGGCTAACGGGATTGGCGGTGGGGTTGGCAGGCGCGGGGTTTGCGGATGCGACCTTGTACGCGGGGCAGCCCACAGAGAACGCAGGCATCACCCTGCGCAGTTGGGGCGCAGGCACGATTGAAGACAGCACGGAGACGACCTTTGTGGGCAGCCGCTCGCTCAAGGTGCTGACGCGCGGGATGCTTTCAGGCGGCTGGGTGCAGTTCAATACGCCTGCAGACCTGCGCGCCGATGTGAACGCGCCCGACAAGGCGTTGCGGTTCACCCTGCGCTTTGTTGGCACGAGCGGCGGCGCGACGGGCGGCGGCGCAGGCGGTCCGCAAGCGCCAGGCGGCTTGGGCGGTCCTGGCGGCGCGCCGCGCGGCGGTCCGGGCTTCGGCGGTGAAGGCGGTTTCGGCGCAGAGGGCGGCGGTCCGCAAGCGCCGGGCGGATTCGGCGGACCCGGCGCGCCTGCAGGCGGCGGCGGGCAAACCACCACGCCCACCCTGCGCGAACTGCGCCTGATTATCGAAACCAGCGACGGCAAACGCACGGAGACCGTCCTACCCTTGCAAAACCTGCGCACCGACGAGTCGGGCTGGCAGTCGCTGAGCGTGCCGCTGCGCGCGATTGCAGGCTTGCGCGAGACCAACGGGCAAATCGCCAAAATCGGCTTCTTCGGCGACGCGACGGGCGTGTTCTATATCGGCGAGATTCGCACCCTCTCGGAAGGCGGCGCGCTGCAAGGCTACATGGCAATCCAAAACACCTTCGGCTCGGTGTTCACCTCGCGCAGTCAGGAGCGACTGAGCATCGCGTCGGGCGACGAACTCATCTTTTTCGGCGTGGCGGAGAATGTCAGCACGCCTGTGGAGTACCGCTGGAGTTTCGGCGACGACCCCTCGCAGGTGGACGGCACGGGGCAGGTGGTGCGCCGTCGTTTCCCCAAGCGCGGCAACTACACGGTACACCTGACCATCGCTGACCCGCTGGGCGTGCGACCGCCAGCAACCGCCAAAATCCAGATCCAGGTGAACTGATGATGGAGTGGATCGAAACGCTCAAGTACGACGCGAACGGACTTGTGCCCGCTGTGATTCAGGACGCCGACACAGGACAGGTGCTGATGGTCGGCTACGTGAACCGCGAGTCGCTGCAGCGCACGGTGGAGACGGGGCTGTGTACCTACTGGAGTCGCTCGCGCCAGAAATACTGGGTCAAGGGCGAGACCAGCGGGCACTTGCAGCATGTGCGGCGCATCTTGGTGGACTGCGACGCCGACGCGGTGCTGATTCAAGTGGAACAGGTCGGCGTCGCGTGCCACACGGGGCATCGGAGTTGCTTCTACCGCGCGGCGGAGGGCGAGTCGCTGGTGGAGGTTGAACCCGTGCTGGTTGACCCCGAACAGGTGTACGGGTAGGCTTAGCGCGCCGTGCCGCGCATCACTCGCGCGAGTTGCTTCTCGTGCTGGGGCGGGGTCAGCGCGACGACCGTGTCGCCAGGCTGCAAAATCAGGTTCGCCAGCCCCAGCGTGAGTTGCCCGTTTCGCACCACCGCCGCCAGCAGCGTCTTCGGGGGCAGTTCGATTTCGCCGATGCTCTTGCCTGCAACGGGCGATTCGGGCGTGACTTCCGCTTCAATCACCTCGATTTCACCGCGCATAATCGCGCCAATCGGCAGCACCTCGCCGTACTCCACTTCCTGCTCCAGGATGTTGAAGATGAACCGCGTGCTGCAGATGGTCTCGTGGACGCCCAGTTTGAAAAACAGCGGTTCGTGGCGCGGGTCGCGCACGACCGCCAGCACGCGCTTGACTTTGAAAAAGTTCTGCGCCAGTTGGCTGATGATGAGGTTGTCTTCGTCGTCGCCTGTGGCGGCGACCACCACATCGGCGCGGCGCGCGCCTGCTTCGTTCAGCACGCGCACCTCGCAGGCGTCGCCGTACATCACGCGCTCGCCTAAATCGTCCGCCAAGTCCATCGCGCGCTTGCGGTTCTTCTCGATCAGCAGCACCTCGTAGCCGTGCTGATGCAACGCTTTCGTCAGATGGTAGCCAATATCGCCGCCGCCTGCGATAATCACATACATAGCGCGTCTATTATACCGCCTGCCCGCCCTCTAACTCGTCCAGCACGGCGAACACTTCGGCGGGCTTGAGTTCCAGACCCGCCAACACCTGCGACGCCACCGCCTGCTCCCCAGCAAACCACCCCAGCGACCGATAGCCGCCCGCCTCGCGCACCTGCACCTCTATCGCCCGCTTGTCTACATCCACCAGCCACACCTCAGGCACGCCCAACGCGAAATAGTCCTGCAGTTTCTCGCTCCAGTAGGTATAGGTCTCCGACGGCGAGAGGATTTCAATCACCAAGTCGGGGGCGAACTCCAGTCGGGGTTGGTCTTGCAGGTGCGCCCAGTCGTGCAGGCGTTCGCGCGAGAGGAAAAACAGGTCAGGCTGGCGCGTGCGCACAGGCGCACGACGAATCACAAAATCAAACGGGGCAGTCAGCACTTTGCCCAGCCGTTTCGCTCGCGTAAATTGGCGCAGTCTCTCTGCAAGAGTCAGCACAATCTCCTGATGTTTCAGTCGTGGGCTTGCCAAGGGGATCACCTCGCCGTCGATGATTTCGTAGTGCGTCAGGTCGTCGGGCAGGTTCAGGTAGCCCTCCCAGTCCACAATCAGCCGTCCCGTCGTCGGTTGGGTTGCTGTGATTGCCATAAGACACCCCCATGTTTAGAGTGCGGCTTCGCCGCGTTCGCCAGTGCGGATGCGCACGGCATCGGTGACATCGGCGATAAAGATTTTACCGTCGCCGATTTCGCCCGTTTGGGCAGCCTCGATAATTGCGCTGACGACCTCCTCGGCGCGCTCGTCGGGCACGACGACCTCAATTTTGATTTTGGGCAGCAGGTTCAGCGTGTAGGTACTGCCGCGGTACTTCTCGGTGTGCCCCTGCTGGCGTCCGAACCCGCGCACATCGGTAATCGTCATGCCGTAGACGCCGATGTCGTTCAGCGCCTCTTTGACCGCCTCGAATCGGATTGGGCGGATGATTGCCTCGATTCGTTTCATCGCTGCGTCGTCTTCAGTTTACCCCACATGAAGTCGCGCAGCGCATAGGGCAGGTCGGTGCCGATGAGATCGACGCCAGTGTCCCAGAGGGCGCTCCACACGGGCGGGATGTCGGGCGCGCCCCAGAAGCGGAGTTTGTAGCCTTTCGCGTGGGCACGGCGCAGGATCTGTTGCAGTTGCTCGCGTTCGGCGTCGGGGAACGCGCCGCGCCCGTTCCAGCGGAACAGGCGCGTCCAACTGTCGCTGACCCACGGGATTAGCGTCGGGGGCGCGTCGCTGTCCAAGTCGGGCAGGCGTCCGTCGTAGCCGACGAAGCGCACCCGCTCGCGCCCCAGCCGCTCCAGCGGTATGCGGTTGCCCGACAGCACCGCCGTCACCGCGCGGGGATAGGCGCGTGCGCCCTCGTAGCGGGTCAGCAGGTCGTCGTAGCGGGCGAGGGTCTTGTGCAGCGCGTCGTAGGTCGGTTGCGCGTCGCTTTTGACATCAATCAGCAGGTAGAAATGGGGCGCGTCGGGGTAGATGCGCCCGCGAAACTGGCGTGCGCGCGCGCGCAGGGGCGCAAGGTACAGCGCCTCCAGCGTGCGTTCGGGACGCAACTCCGGCGGGTCGTGCCCCACCAGCAGTTGGTCGCCCACCCGAAAGATGTCCGCCTCCACGCTGCAGAAGCCGCACTCCAGCGCGTCCTGCAGGGGGCGCTTGCGCCAGTAGTCGTTGTGCGAATGCGCGCGGGGTAGGGGCGTCATGACGAGTCTGTGTCGGGGTCTTTGGGCGCATCGTCGGCGTTCTCGGCGTCGTCGGGCGGTTTGGGCGGCGGGGCGGCGGGCGCGGCGCGCAGGATATGCACGCGCACTTTGCGCCTGCCGAACTGTATCGCCTGCTGGCGCGTCGCGTAGCAGAGGTCGATCTTATGCCCGCGAATGGCGCGCCCCGTGTCGGCGGCGATTGCCATCCCGTAGCCTTCGATGTATAGCACTGTGCCCAGCGGGATCACGCGCGGGTCTACTGCGACCAGCCCGTAGCCTGCGGGCAGCCCTGTGGCGGTGCGTCCACTGCCTGTGCCGCCGCCGCTGCGGTGCGGGGTGTACGCGCTGGCGTGCATGGTAAGCACCTTCGCCGTGCGGAACGCGCCGCTCCTGCCGACTGCGCCACGCGAGGCGATGTGCCCATGCACGCCGATTTCGTAGATGCGCGGCTGCGGCGGCTCCAGCACCTCCTCGCGCACCTTGACGCGCCGTACCTCTTTGCCGTTGCGGTAATACACGCGCCAGATGACGAGGCTCTCGCCGGGTCTGCCTTGCGCTTTCAGCACCCGATGGCGCGGGGGCAGGCGACGGTTCACCTCGAACAGGGTGGGCGGCGGCGTCTGCACGCGCGCCTCTACCGTCTTCGTTGTTGCGCCTTTCGTCGCATGGCGCGGCTCTTTGGCGCAGCCCAGCGCGCACAGCAGCGCCACGCCTATCACCGCCAGCAGCCCGCGCCCAAGTCCAACCCGAATAGCGTTGCTTCGCTGATGCATTTTGCCTCCTTTGGCGTTTCGCAGCGCGCCCACATCCGATGCAGGCGCAAACGCGCACGGTCGGCGACAGTTGCACTCGCGATTTCGCTCTCGGTCGCGTACCCTGTGCGTATCACGGGAGTATACCCGATGAGGCGTCCTATGACGAGTCTGCCCTGCTTGCAGCCGCCTTACAGCCCTTCGGTCGGCATCGGCGCGGGCGGGGTGCAGGGACTCTCCAAGCGCACATGCGCCCCCGACGCCGACGAGTCGTTGAACGCCAGCATGATGTCCAGCACATGGTACGCCAGTTGCCCGTTCAGGCGGTTCGGGCGACCCTCGTGGATGGCGCGGATCATCTCCGCCAGCCCCAAACTGCGGTACTGTTCGGCGTAGGGGTGCGTGAGGGGCATCTCGCGCCACTCCGACTCGCCCGCCGTGCGCAGCAGCACGGGACCGCCGAAGCCGTTTGGGTCAGGCACGCCCAGAGTGCCCTCCGTGCCGTAGATTTCGATGCACGGCAGCCGATGCGCCCACACATCGAACGACATGATGACCGTCGCCAGCGCGCCGTTTTCGAACTCGATCGCGCCCGTGATGTGCGTGGGCGTCTCGACGGTGATGGTCTGCCCGCGCTTGGGTTCGCTGGTGATGGTGCGCACAGGGCGCGTGATGCGGCTAATGCCCGCCACCCGCCGCGCTGCGCCCAGCAGGGTAACGAGCGTGGTGATGTAGTAGGGACCCATATCGAGCATCGGTCCGCCGCCGACTTGGTAGAAAAACTCTGGGTTGGGGTGCCAGCGTTCGTGTCCGGGGCTAAGCATAAACGCGCTTGCGCCGACAGGTTCGCCAATCGCGCCCGCGCGGATGAGATTCAGGCAGGTCTGGATGCCCGCGCCCAGCACCGTGTCGGGCGCGCAGCCGATGTATAGCCCGCGCTGCTGCGCCAGTTCCAGCACTTCGTGCGCCTCCTCGCGGTTGACGCCGAACGGCTTCTCGCAGTAGACATGCTTGCCCGCCTGCAGCGCGGCTTTGTTGATGGGCGCGTGCGCTTTCGGGGGCGTCAGGTTCAGCACGACCTCGATGTCGGGGTGGTGCAGCAGCGCGTCCACCTCCAGCACATGCGGTATGTTGAACTGCGCGGCGCGCTCCTGCGCCAACTCGGGCAGCGCGTCGGCGACCGCAATCACCTCGATCTCTGGAAACCGCTGCGCCACTCGCAAATACACGGGGCTGATGTTCCCGCAACCGACGATTCCGACCTTCATAGCGACCGAAGTATACTCCTGCGGCGCCCCCAGCGTGCTTGACTCAGTGAACCGATTGGGTATAATGAAGGCGTGCGCGGCTGGCAGACTCTGCTACTGATTGCGGTTGTGCTGGGTCAGACGCCTACTGCGGGTTGGCGTGAGGCGTTTTCCCGCCCGCGTTGCGATGTGGCGGTGTGCAAGTGTCGCGATTGTGCGGGCGGCGCGAACTGTTGCTGTGCGCGCGCCCGCACCCCGCTGGAGCAGGCGATGGCGCAGAGCCAGTGCGACCGCGCCGAGCAGCAGCAACTCGCCTTGACCGTGATGCCGCGCATGGCGTTGGCGACACCAATCGTGCTTGCTGCGCCGATACTCGTTTTCGTGCCCTATCTTCCTTCCTGTCTCTCGCCGTTGTCTCGCAGTATTGTCCCGCGCAGTCCGCCGCCCCGCGACCCCTTCAGACTGGGCTAACTGCCGTCCGCAAGCACGCTGCTTGCGAAGGCGCGCATTCCCAACTTTGCGCTGGGATGGGCAACCTGCCCACCTGAGATCACACACCGTCTGAAGGAGGCACTCTGGAATGAGACGCAACGGGTTTACACTGATTGAGCTATTGGTCGTGATAGCGATTATCGCGATTCTGGCGGCGATCCTGTTCCCCGTGTTCGCGCAAGCGCGCGAGAAGGCGCGCCAGACGCAGTGTCTGTCGAACTCGCGCCAGATGGGGCTTGCCGTGCAGATGTATACGCAGGACTACGACGAGGTGCTGCCGACCGTGCGGATGATGGGCACGCCTGGTGAGAGCTGGATTAAGCTGATTCAGCCGTATGTTAAGAACGAGCTGCTGCGCCGCTGCCCGTCGGACAGCAGCCCCGCGTGGAACGACACGCAGAACCCGCGCTTGACCTCGTATGGCTTCAACGCCTACTTCGACCCGTTCCACCCGCCGCACGGCAGCCCGACCAGCCCGCGCCCCGTGACACTGGCGTCTATTCAGTTCCCGTCGGAATGCATCTTCTCGGCGGAGCTGGCGGAGCGCAACAGCAAGTATCCGAACATGCTGATTCGCGGCGACCACTTTATGCCGATGTATTGGGGCAGCCCGCCACGCGTGGTAGACGGCATGATGAATGACCGCCTATGGGACGCGACGCGCGGGGTTCCGACCACGCTGGCGATTACGCGCCACAGCGGCGGCTCGAACTATGTGTTCACCGACGGGCACGCCAAGTGGCACAAGTTCGAGCAGACTTGGCAGCAGACGCCTGGGCAACCGCCCAGCCGCGACTGGTACGACCCTACCCGCATCGAGAACCGTTAAAAACGCGCGGGGCGGACAACGCTGTCCGCCCCGAAACGCTTCGTCGAGTGGGTTTCACTGCCGACGGCGACGCAGCCCCGCAACGCCCGCCAGACCAACGCCCAGCGCCAACAGCGACGCAGGCTCAGGGACAATATAGACTGCATACAGCCCCTGCCCCTGACTGAACACCAGCACTTCGTTGTTCGGGTTGGCAGGCTGCAGATCGATGATGCTGTTGCCGTTGTTCTGGTACAGTTGGCTCACACCCGCGAAGATAGGGTGCGGGCTGTTGATGGGGATATTGCCACCGATGCCGTTGTAGGAGGGCGCGAAACTCAACCCGAAGGCGTTCAGGAACGGGTTCCAGAAGCCCGCCTCGTTCACTGCGCCGCCTACACCTGTACCCGCCGCCAGATAGACATTCCCGCCGTTCTGCACATACTGGATGAGGTCGGCAATCACGATGTTCGTGTAGTAGCCGCCCAGAAAGATGGCGTCGTAGTTTTGCATCAGCGACAGGTTCAGCGTGCCCGCCGTCGAGACCGTCCAAGTGTGCCCAGCATTTGCCATGGTGTTGGCAAGCTGCGTTCCAGTTAGTCCGAAGTTGTTGGTGTAAGCGAGGAAGTTGCCCGACCCGCCGCCTGTGAACCAGCTGGCGACATTCCGCGCGAAGCGGTCAGCGTCGGGGGCGTTCGAGTAGCCAGTGTCGCTGAGCGTCCATTCGTCATTAGCGACGACGATTTTGCCTTGAGCAAATGCTCCTGCTATCAGCAAGGTTCCAAATGCTAAGCCGATCAATCGCATAGGGTCCTCCGTTGCGCATAGGCGCTTGCATGGGCGCAGCAACTCTCGTGCCAAACGGGATTGTATCGCCGCTGCTACTCACCCTAACAAGCGAACCGTTCGTAGAGGTGCGCTATCGATTCCCAGAAGATTTCGGTGTATAATTGGGTTAGCTGTAGTAGGGTGAGCAGTAAGCACGCTGTGAGAGGAGACACACGATGAGAGAGTATATCTGCACTTGGAGCAAAGCGCTCTTTTGCGCGACGGCGCTATCGTTTGTGGCGACCGTGAGCTGGTCGCAGTCCCTGACTTGGCTCGGCACGCTGGGCGGCGGTTCGAGCGCGGCGTATGGCGTTTCTGCCGACGGGCGCGTCGTGGTCGGTGAGGCGCGCAACGCGGAAGGGCGCGAACGCGCCTTCCGCTGGACGGCGGACGGTGGGCTTCAAGACCTCGGCGTGCCGAGCAGTGTCTCCAGCCGTGCGAGCGCCGTCTCTGGGGATGGGCGCGTCGTGGTCGGCGAGGCTCAAGATTTCGGTCAAATATATGCCTTCCGCTGGAGCGCAGACAACGGCGCGCAGAACCTGAACACTGTCTATGCCGATCTGCTGACCAACGGCTCGAGCCTTTGGCATGCGACCGCCGTCTCCCCCGATGGGCGCTACATCGTGGGTTCGGTCGCAACGGCGCTACAGGGCGCAGGGAAGCCTTCTTGCTGGATACGGGGTTCCCGTTGCACGGCGATGTGGATCGCAACGGCTGCGTCGATGACGCCGACCTGCTGCGCGTGTTGTTCGAGTTCGGCGGCGCGGGCTACCGCAACGAAGACCTCAACTGGGACGGCGTCATCGATGACGCCGACCTGCTGATTGTGCTCTTCAACTTCGGCGCGGGCTGCTAAATACCTACGCTACGCCCCCACCCACTCTCCCCCGCTTGGGGGAAGAATAGGTGGGGGCGCGGGCACAACAGAGCGCGTCTGCAGCGCCGCTCCTGTCAGGGACACACAATCCGCCGCACGATGAAGTGGTCTACGCCCGCTTCCGTGATGGAGTCGTTGGGGCTGTCGCTGGTTGCGAAGCGCACGCGCACCTGCGCCGTCGGCGTGACATAGTCGCCCACGCGGAAACTGCGCTGCACCCAGCGGTTTTCCGCGCCCGTGAAGTTGACCGTCTCCACGCGCACCCATGTAGCTCCGTTGTCGTTGGAGACCTCCACCCAGAAGGCGTCGTTGAGCGTCGTTCCGTTGTAGAACCAGCGATGGTACTCGACGATGGCGTCGCTGCCCGCGAGGTTGATGACAGGCGAGATGAGGTAGGTCGATCCGCCGTCCACATCCGCCTCGCCGACGGAGCCGTTCACGCTGCCCTGCCCTGTGAAGTAGCAGCGGCTGCCCGCGTCGGGCGAGTCGGCGTTCGGGTTCGCTTGGAGACCGTTCTGGGTCGTGCCGCGCGGAATGTCGCGTACCCAAGCCCCCGATGTTAGCGACGGGTCGTTCTGCACGCTCCAGCCGAGATTCGTCTCGAAAGTATCATCGGAG
>ERZ511473.929-NODE-929-length-33494-cov-4.726965_pt1 | contig 33494 bp, 29 predicted proteins | sample MGYA00374947_ERZ511473 | MGnify/ENA primary metagenome ERZ511473 (study PRJEB26303, sample SAMN06343854) | sediment metagenome | isolation source: hot spring sediment | place: Canada: British Columbia | collected 2012-09-26 ... | reverse complement strand
CTCGAGGACGTGACCGTCGACATCGACAAGGGCGAGTTCGTCTTCATCGTCGGGGCGTCCGGCTCCGGCAAGTCGACGTTCATCCGCCTGCTCCTCAAGGAGGAGGAGGCGACGAAGGGCGACATCTACGTCGCCGGCAAGCACCTCGCGAAACTCTCGAGCTGGAAGGTGCCGTACCTGCGCCGGAACATCGGCACGGTGTTCCAGGACTTCAAGCTGCTGCCGGACAAGACGGTGTTCGAGAACGTGGCCTTCGCGCTGGAGGTGATCGGCAAGCCGAAGCACGTCATCGACCAGCGCGTGCCGGAGATCCTCGAGTACGTCGGGCTCGCGGACAAGATGAACAACTACCCGGACGAGCTCTCCGGCGGCGAGCAGCAGCGCGTGTCGATCGCGCGCGCGTGCGTGAACCGGCCGCTCGTGCTCCTCGCCGACGAGCCGACCGGCAACCTCGACCCCAGCACCTCGGTGGACATCATGCGGCTCCTCGACAAGGTGAACCGCATCGGCACCACGGTCGTCATGGCCACCCACGACCAGGCGATCGTCGACGCGATGCGGCGCCGCGTGATCGAGCTCGACGCCGGTCGGGTGGTCCGGGACCAGGCGCGCGGGGTGTACAGCTAGTGACCAGGCTCGAGTCGCTGCTGCGCGAGACGACCTCGGGGCTCCGCCGCAACGGCCTCGTGGCGTTCGCGGCGATCTCGACCACGTTCATCGCGCTCCTGCTGTTCGGGCTCGCGCTGCTGATCAGCCGTCAGGTCAACCTCATGATCGACGCCACGACGGGGAACGTGGAGGTCGCGGTGTACCTCACCGACCCGGTGAACCCGGACACGGTCCAGGCCCTCACCGCGCGCCTCACCGAGCTCCCGGTCGTGGCGAACGTCGACTACGAGACCAAGGAGGAGGCCTGCGCGCGGTTCAAGCGCCTGTTCGCCAACCAGAAGGCGCTCGTGAACACCGTGGACTGCTCCGCGCTCCCGGCCTCGCTCCGGGTCAAGCTCGACGACCCCGAGCAGTACCGGCAGGTGGCGGCGGTGCTGAAGGGGCAGCCGGGGATCGAGCGGATCGTCGACCAGAGCGGCCTCCTCGACCGGCTCTTCGCGGTCACGCGCGTGTTCCGGGTCGGCGTACTGCTCGTCTCGCTCGTCATGCTGCTCTCGGCCGCGGTGCTGATCGCGAACACGGTGCGGATGGGCCTGTTCGCCCGGCGGAAGGAGATCGGGATCATGAAGCTCGTGGGCGCGACGAACTGGCGGATCCGGATCCCCTTCATCATCGAGGGACTGGTCGAGAGCCTCCTCGGTGCCGGGGGAGCGGTCCTCGCGCTCTTCGTCGGGAAGGTGGTCTTCGTGGACCGGCTCCGGGGCGAGATCGGGTTCCTGCCGCTGATCGACAACGGCGATGTGATCGCCACGATCCCCTGGCTCCTCGGCGCAGGCGCCGTGGTCGCCGTGGTGGCGAGCACGATCGGGATGCGCCGGTTCCTCGACGTCTAGGGCGCGGCCGTGGGCCGCGGGGGGGGTGAGCGGACGGTCGCGACGAACCGCCGCGCGCGCCACGACTACGAGATCCTCGAGCGGGTCGAGGCAGGGATCGTGCTCACGGGCTCCGAGGTGAAGTCGCTGCGGGCGGGGCGGGCCTCGCTCACCGACGCCTACGCCCGGGTCCGGGACGGCGAGGTCTGGCTCGAGGGGATGCACATCGCGCCCTACGAGCCCGGCCAGGTCCGGGGGTACGAGCCGAAGCGGCCCAGGAAGCTCCTCCTCCACCGGGCGGAGATCGCCCGCCTGCTCGGGAAGACCCAGGAGCGGGGCCTCACGCTGGTCCCGCTGCGGGTGTACTTCACGCACGGCCTGGCCAAGGTCGAGCTGGGGCTGGGTCGCGGGAAGCGGAAGTACGAGAAGCGCCGGGCGATCGTGGAGCGTGAGCAACGCCGGGAGATCGAGCGGGCCAGCTCGCGGGCGCCCTGAACGAGGCTCCCGGCTCCGCCTATACTGGAGGCGACAACCGCATAGGGGGTGCAGTGGCTTCGACCTGGGCGTCGTACCGCCTGGGGGAAGCGGGCCGAGGTCCCCGGAACCTCGTACCAAAGCCGGGAACCTGAACAAGCGCCAACCACGAGTTCGCGCTCGCTGCCTAAGACCTAGGCGGCCGTCCGTCCGGGTCCGCCTGCGACCCGGGTGCGGGCGTCACCGAGCAGGCTCGCGGCGGCGGCTCCGCCCGGCGGCCGCCGCCGGACACCCGACCGGGCTGGCCGACGGGCCCTCCGCCTGCGGGAGGCCCGGAGGCGAGATCGCACCGCAGGCTGCGCCCGGAGAAGCCCCAGCCGGTCGCCCGGGGACGCGGGTTCGATCCCCGCCACCTCCACGAAGCACGGGCCTGCCGCGGCACTCGACGTTCGCCCCTGGGATCGCGGCCCGACCCTCGACGTTCGCTCTGGGATCGCCGCCGCGATCGTTCCCTTCGGCGACCCCGGATCCGGCGACCCCGGATCGCTCCCTCGCCTGGAACGCGCGGAAAGTTAACGGGCGTGAAACACGCTCCCCGTGACAAGGGAAGCGACACGGTGTATAAACCCGGCCTCGAACAGTGGCCGGACCGGAGGGAGGTCCCCGTGGGACGGATCGACGGCGCCGACACCGCCTGGCTGCTCACCTCCGAGCGCGCTCGTGATGCCGATGACGCCCGCCGTCGCACTGACCACGGCCGCCTCGGCGGGGGCCGAGGACGCCGGAGGAACGATGATGCGCTCCTTCCTCCCGCCCGGGGGCCGTCTCCGCCCTCCGGGCGCCGGTCGTCCGCCGCTCCAGGCGAGGTGACGGTGATGGGGGCGCCCCCGGCCGCGCCCGGGTAGCGGGGCGGGTCGGCGCCCGCCGCGCGCGAGACCCTCCGCGCCGCGGGGGGTCTCGCGCATCGGGGGATGGGGAGGTGAGGATGGACGCACGGCGAGAGCGGAGCGCATGCGGGATCGGGTTCGTGGCGGACACCGCCGGCCGCGCCCGGCGCGACGTCGTCGAGCTGGCGCTCGAGGCGCTCCGTCGGCTCCGCCATCGCGGCGCGGTGGACGCCGACGCCCGGACCGGCGACGGGGCCGGCGTCCTGCTCCCGGTCCCCCGGCGCTTCCTCTCGCTCGAGGCCGGCCGGCTCGGGCTCCGGGTCCCCGACCTCGATCGGCTGGGGGTAGCCATGGTGTTCGAGCGGGACGCGCCCGGCACGGTCGAGGATGTCGTGGTCCGGGCCGCCGCGGCCGAGGGGATCGCTGTCCTCGGCTGGCGCGACGTACCCGTGCGCCCCGGGGCCCTGGGCAGGCAGGCGCGGACCACGATGCCCAGGATCCGCCAGGCGCTGCTCCTCGCGCCGGAGGGCTGTCCCGAGGAGCTGCGCCAGCAGCGGGCGCACCGGGCGCGGAGGCGGGCCGAGCGGGAGCTCCGGGCTCGGCGGCTCGCCTCCTCCTTCCCCTCGTTCTCCTTCCGCACCGTGACCTACAAGGCCCTGGCGGCCGCCGACCAGCTGGCCGCGTTCTACCCGGACCTCCGCGACCGCATGGTGGAGGCGCCCTTCGCCCTGTTCCACCAGCGCTACTCCACGAACACCACGCCCTCCTGGGAGCGGGCGCAGCCGTTCCGGATGCTCGGCCACAACGGCGAGATCAACACGATCGCGGGGAACGTGCGGCGGATGCGGGCGCGCGAGGGCCGGCTCGGGTTCCCCGAGCGGGACCTCGAGGAGCTCTTCCGGCCGGTCGTGGACGAGGCGGGGAGCGACTCCCAGATCCTCGACGAGGTGGTGGAGCTGCTCTGCCGGGAGGGAGGCGAACGGGGCGTCGGCAGGGACGTCCGCCTCGCCGTCGCGATGCTCGTGCCGCCGGCATGGGAGGGCGACCCGCGCCTCTCGGAGGAGGTCCGCGGCCTGCTGCGGTTCCACCGGTCGCTGATGGAGCCGTGGGACGGACCGGCGGCCCTCGTGTTCACCGACGGCGTGCGGGTGGGGGCGGCCCTCGACCGGAACGGGCTCCGCCCCTTGCGATTCGCCGTCTGCGAGGACGGCACCGTGGCCTGCGCCTCGGAGGCGGGAGCGGTCGACCTCCGGGGCCGCGGGCGGGTACGCCGGGGGAAGCTCGGGCCCGGCGGGATGCTGGTGGTGGACCCCGCGGAGGGCGGCCTCCAGCTCGACCCCCTGGAGCGGGTCGCGCGGCGGAGGCCCTACGGGGCCTGGGTGGTCCGCCACCGTGGGGAGCGGGCGGGCGGGCCGGCGTCGGCCCCGGTCGTCGAGGACCTCGAGCGACGGCAGGTGCTCCACGGCTACACGCGGGAGGAGCTCACGCTGATCATGGCGCCGGCCGCGGCGTCGGGGAAGGAGCCCACGTTCTCCATGGGCGACGACACCCCGCCGGCGGTCCTCTCGGCGCACGACCGGCCCCTCTACCACTCCCTGAAGCAGCGCTTCGCCCAGGTCACGAACCCCGCCATCGACCACCTCCGGGAGCGGCACGTGATGTCGCTCGCGGTCCTCCTGGGGCCCCGCGACCCCCTCCTCCTGGACCGCTCGGGGCGAGCGGCGCTGCTCGAGTGCGAGAGCTTCCTGCTCCCGGAGGCCCCTCGGGAGGCGGGGGGCCTGGGGGTCGTGGCCCTCGACGCCACGTGGCCCGCGGCGGAGGGCCCCGGCGGCCTGGGCTCAGCCCTCGGGCGGCTGGGGCGGGAGGCGACGGCGGCCGCGGGCGGCGGGGCCGCGATCGTGGTGGTGTCGGATGCCTCCGCGGACCCGGAGCGGGCGCCCGTCCCCGCGGCGCTCGCGGTAGGGGCCGTCCACGCGGCGCTCGTCCGGGCCGGGCTCCGGACGGCGGTCTCGGTCGTGGCCACCGTGGACGACGCCCGGGAGTCGCACCACGTAGCCTGCCTCCTCGCGCTGGGCGCGGAGGCGGTCCACCCAAGGCTCGCGCTCGCCACGGTGGCCGCCCTCGCGGACGCGGGGCGGGTTCGGGGCCGCACGCCCGAGGAGGCCGTGGCGGGGTTCCGGACGGCCATCGAGGAGGGGATCCTCAAGGTGCTCTCGAAGCTCGGGATCTCCTGCGTCGACTCCTACGTGGGCTCCTGCCTCCTCGACGCCGTCGGGCTCGACGCGGAGGTGATCGACCGCTGCATGCCCGGGGTCGCATCCGCGCTCGGTGGCCTGGGGTTCGAGGCGATCGCCGCCCGGGTGCTGGCCCGCCACGCCCGGGCGTACGGGGAGGAGCGGCCGGCCCTCGCCAACCCCGGCCTCGTCAAGTTCCACCGCGGCGGCGAGTACCACGCGACCAACCCCTCGGTGGTCCGGGCCCTCCACCGCAGCGTGGACCCCGCGCTCCTCCGGCTCCGCTCCACCGCGGCGGCGGAGGGCGAGGACGAGGCCCTCGCGGGTGCAGCCGGCGACGGGCAACCCGACGTCATGGCGGGCGTGACGGAGGCGCCCACGGGAGGGTCCGGCATCAGCGCCGGGGAGACGGAGGCCCACGCCCTCCAGCGCGCGCTCCGCGGCGAGCCGAGCTTCGAGCGCTACGAGCGGTTCGCCGAGCTCGTCAACGGGCGTCCCCCCACCGCCATCCGCGACCTCCTCGAGCTCGTGCCGGCCGGCCCGCCGGTGCCCTTGGACGAGGTGGAGCCCGCGGCGGCCATCCTCCGGCGGTTCTCGAGCGGGGGCATGAGCCACGGGGCGATCAGCCGCGAAGCCCACGAGACCCTGGCGGTAGCGTTCGGCAGGCTCGGAGCCCGGGCCAACACGGGGGAGGGCGGCGAGGATCCCGCGCGCTACCGGACCGAGCGGAACAGCGCGATCAAGCAGGTGGCCTCGGGCCGGTTCGGCGTCACCCCCGAGTACTGCGCGTTCGCCGAGGAGCTCCAGATCAAGATCGCCCAGGGCTCCAAGCCGGGGGAGGGCGGCCAGCTGCCCGGCCACAAGGTGACCGAGGAGATCGCCCGCCTGCGCCATACCCGCCCGGGCGTGGCGCTCATCAGCCCCCCGCCCCACCACGACGTCTACTCGATCGAGGATCTGGCCCAGCTGATCTTCGACCTCAAGCAGGTGAACCCCCGGGCCGAGGTCTCGGTGAAGCTCGTCGCCGAGGCCGGGGTGGGGGTGGTCGCGGCGGGGGTAGCGAAGGGCCTCGCCGAGGTCGTGCACGTGGCCGGGGCCGACGGCGGCACGGGCGCCTCGCCGCTGTCCTCGATCAAGAACGCGGGGCTGCCGTGGGAGCTCGGACTCGTCGAGACCCAGCGGGTCCTCTCGGAGAACGGGCTGCGGGACCGGGTCCGGGTCCGGGTGGACGGGGGGATCAAGACCGGGCGCGACGTGGTGGTGGCCGCCCTCCTCGGGGCCGACGAGGTCTCGTTCGGGACGGCCGCGCTCCTCGCCGAGGGCTGCCTCATGGTCCGGACCTGTCACCTCGACACCTGCCCCGTGGGCATCGCGACCCAGGACCCCGAGCTCCGCGCCCGGTTCGCCGGGACCCCGGAGATGGTGATGGCCTACCTCGCGTTCGTGGCCGAGGAGGTCCGCCGGATCCTCGCGTCGCTCGGCCTCCGCTCCTTCGCCGAGGCGGTGGGGCGGGCCGACCTCCTCCGGCCCCGGGGGGACGTGGTCGCGCCGCTCGACCTCCGCCCGCTCGTCGAGCCCGCGCCGGGCGCCCGCCGGTTCGAGGCCCACCGGCCGTTCCAGCGGCCGCGGTCGTCCCTGGGCGACCGGGTGTTCCGCGACGCCTGGCCGGTCGTCCGCGACGGCGGGACCGCCTGGCTCGCCTACCCGATCGGGAACGTGGACCGGAGCGTCGGGGCGCGCCTCGGCGGCGCGATCGGGCGGCGGTTCGGGGACTCCGACCCGCCGGGCCGGGTCTTCCTCCGCTTCGAGGGGGAGGCCGGGCAGTCCTTCGGAGCGTTCCTCGCCCGGGGGGTGGAGATGCTCCTGGTGGGCGAGGCCAACGACTACGTGGGCAAGGGTATGGGGGGCGGCAGGATCGTGATCGTGCCCCCGGAGGGCGATGCGGGGGACCCCTGGCTCGTGGGGAACACCGTGCTGTACGGGGCGACCGGCGGGGAGCTGTTCGTGGCCGGCCGGGCTGGGGAGCGGTTCGCGGTGCGGAACTCCGGGGCCGTCGCGGTGATCGAGGGGGCCGGCGACCACCTCTGCGAGTACATGACCGGCGGCCGGATCGTGGTCCTGGGCCCCGCGGGGCTGAACGTCGGCGCCGGGATGACCGGCGGGGAGCTGTTCGTGCACGACCCCGGGGCCGGCCTCCCGGCGCTCGTGAACCCCGAGCTGGTCGAGGCGCGCCGGCCGACGCCCGCCGAGCTCGAGCCGGTCTGGGAGCTCGTCGAGCGGCATGCCGAGCTGACGGGCTCGCCCCGCGCCCCGGCGCTGCTCGCCGATCGCGCCGTCGCGGCCGCGGCGTTCTGGATCGTGGTCCCCCGGGACGACGTCGTGGAGGTCACCAGGAAGGAGGAGGGGACGGTCCGGGCCCGGGCCTGAGCGGGGCCCGTCGTCACAGCGAGGGGATCCCGTCGGGGTCGGCCTCGACGTAGCGGGTCGCCCCGTAGCGGGAGAGGTCGCGCCGGGCCAGCTCGGCGATGAACGAGGTGGGGAGGACCGCGGCGAACGACCGGTGGGAGAGGCGGTCGCGGCGGATCGCCTCGGGCCGGACGTAGGGGCCGATGTTGTCGCCGTAGCGGTAGTCGGCGAGGAAGGCGGCCAGGTCCTCGGCGCTGAGCCCGGCGTCCCAGAGGGCGGCCCGGTCCAGGTAGATCTCCGAGGGCGCCACGGCCTCGACGAGCCCGAGGAGGCTCCGTCCGAACCGCCGCTCCAGGTCCTCCTGGAGCTGGATGGGGTCGATCCGGACGCCCCCCGCGGGGTCGATCAGCGGGCACTGTCCGTGGTCGGCGGTCACGATGAGGGCGAAGCCCCCCCGACCGAACGCCGCTTCCAGGAGGTCGGCGAGCCGCCCCAGCTCCCGGTCCACGGCCGCGAGCACCTCGCCGATGCGGGGGTCCTCCATGTTGTAGACGTGGCCCGCGTAGTCCGGGGCCTTGTAGTTCACGTACAGCAGGTCGGTGACCTCGTCGTCCCCTACCCTCTCGGAGGCGAGGGTGGCCTCCACGAGCTCGGCCTGGTAGCGGACGATCGGCGGCGAGCAGCAGACGGCCTTCCGGCCCTGCGGGTCGAAGGGCGAGGGCGGGAAGCCGTCGAACGCCGCCCGGAGCTGCTCGAGCCGCCCCGCGGGCGGCACGGCCCGCGGCAGGCGGTACAGCTCGGGGTTGTGGGGCTTCCACCCGCCGCCGCCCTCCTCGTCCCAGAAGACGCCGACCGGGAGCTCCCCCCGGGGCCGCCCGCCCCGCCCCAGCATCCCCACGTGCCAGACCTGGTAGCCGATCTCGCCGACCCACGCCTCGTTCCCGGTGGCCGCGGTCCAGGCGTCGGCGAGCGTGGGGACGAGGAGGAACGAGGGGTCGATCCGCCCGGGCTCCCCCCACGCCTTCCGGGGGCGCCCGTCCCGGCGGACGTTGTGACCGGTGATCCCGTGGGTGCGGGGGAAGGCGCCGGTCCCGATCGTGGCGTGGGCCGAGGCGGTGACCGCGGGGAACGAGCCCGTGATCGCGTTCCGGTACAGGGCGCCCGCCCGCGCGAGGCGCCGCAGGTTCGGCCAGGCGTCCGGCCAGCGGCGGAGGACGTTCCAGCCACCGCCGTCGATCACGAACGTGACGATCACCCGTGGGGGTCGGGCCGGCGCCGTGATCCCCGGGAGCGCCCGGCCGTCGGGGGCCCGGAAGCCGTCGAAGCCCGCGAGGCGGGCGGTCGTGGGGGCGAGGTCGGCGAGGGTCACCCGCTCCGTGGAGTCCGAGGGCTCCACGAGGCCGGGTGCGTAGACGACGATCGGCACCCGCTCGGCGTACATCCAGACCACCGCGTGGCTGGTCCGCGGGTCGTTGGGGACGAGCGAGCGCGATTCCTGGGGGTAGTTCGAGCTCGAGAACGGCGTGACGAGGAGCTGGAGGTCCCCCGAACGCTCCGGGTGGTAGGCGCGGACCACGAGCTCCAGGTACTCGGCGCCGAGGTCCCGGGCCATCGCCTCGAGCCTCGGGCGGGGGTCCGGTCGGAGCCAGCGGGCCAGGGCGTGGCCGACGCCGGCGCCGGCCGCGAGGACGCCGACCGCGCCGAGCCCGGCCCTGAGGAGCGCCCGCCGGCCGGGGTCCTCGGGGGCCCCGGCTCTGAGCGTCCCCAGGCCCAGGGCCAGGACCGCCGCGCCCGCGAGCAGTCCGACGAGAGCCGAGTGAACCGCGGCGACGGCCGCGGCCGCCGCCGAGGCGAGGAGCGCGACGAGGAGGCGCCGGGGGAGGTGCCGCACCGACCACCGATGGTCGCACACGGCCCGGCCGCCGCCCACCGCCCCCGCGGACCGGGTCAGGTCCGCCGGCGGGGGAGGTCGAGGAAGGGGAGGGGGACGACGGTGGCGGCGACCCTCGCGGGCTCGCCCTCCACGATCCACTCGACCTGGAGGCGGGTCCCGGGCTCCTCGAAGCGCCGGGCGACCTGGGCGAGCGCGATCATCCGCTTGAGGATCGGGGACCAGGTCGTGGAGGTGGCCCGCCCGACCTGGGCGCCGTCCGAGAACACCGGGATCGGCTCCCGGCGCACGACCGGGGAGACGGCGGGCGGGAGCCCGTGCCGCGCGAACGCGGCCTCGATCCCCTCCCACGAGAGCTCGAGCCCCACCAGTCGGCGGGGCGGACCGCCCCGGGCGGCTTCGGCGGCGAGGGCCCGCCTCCCGACGAAGTCCGCCTTCCCGAGGTCGACGAACCGGCCCAGGCCGATCTCGTAGGGGGAGTGCTCCTGCTCGGGGGAGGCGGCGCGGCGGACGCCAGTGTAGTCGACGTCGGCGAGGATCAGCCCCGCCTCCACCCGGCACACGTCGAGGGCCCGGATCCCCGCGGGCCGGATCCCGTGCGGCGCGCCGGCCCGGAAGATCGCGTCCCAGACCTCGAGCGCGCCGCCGGCGGGGACCCACAGCTCGTAGCCGAGGTCCCCGGTGTAGCCGGTCCGGGTGACGTCGACCTCGACGCCCGCGATCTCCGCCGGCCGGCGGCGGAAGTACCGGAGGTCGGCGAAGCGCCGTCCCGCCGCGGCCTCGAGCACGTCCCGGGAGCGCGGCCCCTGGAGCGCGAGCGCCGCGAGCTCCTCGGTCACGTCGCGGATCTCGACGTCGAGCCGGTGCGCGTTGAGGGCGAACCAGCGGTACGAGGGCTCGGCCGAGGTCCAGCGGAACCGGTCCTCGGCGAGCCGGGTCACGGTCCCGTCGTCGATCACCTTCCCCCGCTCGTCGCACCAGGGCGTGTAGAAGACCTGGTCGACCGCGAGCTTGGAGACGTCGCGGGTCATCACCCGGTCCACGAGCCGGGCGGCGTCGGGGCCCGAGATCTCGTACTTGAAGAGGGGGGAGACGTCGATCGCCGCGGCCTGCTCGCGGATCGCGTTGTACTCGATGTCGTGGAGGTCCGCGTAGACCTGGGCCGAGAGGTACCCGGCCCAGTCGCCCCAGGCGAGCTTGCGGTTGAGGGCGCTGGTCCGGGGGTGGAACGCGGTGCCGACGGCCATGGTCCTCCTCCCTCGGGGTCGCCGTAGAGTATCGCCCACCCGGCGGGCGGACGACCGGCCGAGCGCGGGGGTCGGGCGACCCACGGTCACGGCCCGGCGCCGGGCGCGGCCCACGGTCGTCTAGCATGGGCGGGCCGCGCCCGGGCGCGGCGGGAGGCGGTCGGTGGAGCGCTACGACGCGGCGATCGTGGGCGGGGGCCACAACGGCCTGGTGGCCGCGGCCTACCTGGCGAGGGCCGGCCGGCGGGTGATCGTCCTCGAGCGGCGCGAGGTGCTCGGCGGCGCGGCGGTGACGGAGGAGGTCGTCCCGGGCTTCCGGTTCAGCGTCTTCTCCTACGTGGTCTCGCTCCTCCGCCCGGAGATCATCCGGGAGCTCGACCTCCCCCGGCACGGGCTCGAGATCCTGCCCCTCGACGGCACCTTCACCCCGCTCGAGGGCGACTACCTCTGGCGGGTGAACGACCACGGGCGGACGATGCGCGAGCTCCGCCGGTGGTCGATCTCCGACGCCGAGGCCTACGAGGAGTACGGCCGGGCGATGGTGGACATGGCTCGGTTCATCAAACCCATCCTCTCGGTTGTCCCGCCGGATCCGGGGAAGGTGGATGCGCGGGAGTGGCTGCCGCTCGTCGGCCTGGCCCGGTCGTTCCGGGAGCTCCCCGAGCGGCTCAAGGCCACGTTCGTGCAGCTCATGACGATGAGCGCCGCGGACTTCCTCGCCCAGTGGTTCGAGACCGACCCGCTCGTCGCGACGATGTCCGCCTCGGGGATCATCGGGACGTTCCAGGGCGTCCGCTCGCCCGGGACGGCCTACGTGCTCCTCCACCACTACATGGGCGAGATCGACGGGGCCTTCCGGGCCTGGGGGATCCCCCGCGGTGGCACCGGTGGGATCTCGGAGGCGATCGCCTCGGCCGCTCGGGCCCTGGGCGCCGAGATCAGGACCGGTGCACCGGTCGCCCGGGTGCTCACCCGGGGGGACCGCGCCGTCGGGGTCGTCCTCGAGACCGGGGAGGAGATCCGCGCCCGCCACGTGCTCTCGAGCGTCGACGTCCGCCGCACGTTCCTCGATCTCCTCGAGCCGGGCATCGTGGACGAGGGGTTCCTCCGGGAGGTGCGCCGGTACAAGTTCCGCGGCTCCTCGGGGAAGGTGAACCTGGCCCTCGACGGGCTCCCCGAATTCTCCTGCCTCCCGAACTCCGAGGCCACCGAGCACCTGCGCGGCGCGATCAGCTTCTCGCCCTCCGTGGACTACATGGAGCGGGCCTACGACGACGCGAAGTACGGGCGCTTCTCCCGCCGGCCCTACCTCGACGTGGTGATCCCCTCGCTCGTCGACGCCACGTTGGCCCCGCCGGGCAAGCACGTGATGAGCTGCTTCGTGCAGTACGCGCCGTACCGCCTCGCGGAGGGGGAGTGGGACGACGCGACGCGGGAGGCCTTCGGGGAGACCGTGATCGACACCCTCGAGGAGCGGATCCCCAAGATCCGGGACCTGATCGTGGGCGTGCAGGTCCTCTCGCCCCGGGACATCGAGGAGATCACCGGGCTCTCGGAGGGGAACATCTTCCAGGGCGAGCTCTCGCTCGAGCAGCTCTTCTTCAACCGGCCGGTGCCGGGATGGGCGCGGTACCGCACCCCCGTGCGGAACCTGTGGCTCTGCGGCTCGGCGGCCCATCCGGGGGGCGGCATCATGGGCGCGCCGGGGCGGCTCGCGGCCCTCGAGGTGCTCAAGGCCGACCGGCGGGCGAGGTGGGGGGCGTGAGCCGCAAGGGGGGCGGTGGCCCCCGCCCCGGGCGATGGCGGGGCGGATCGGCGTGAGCGGCCGGTACGACGCGGTCGTGATCGGAGCGGGCCACAACGGCCTGGTGTGCGCCGCGTACCTCGCCCGCGCCGGCGCGCGGGTCCTCGTGGTCGAGCGGCGCGAACGGGTGGGGGGGATCCTCGCCGACCACGAGCTCGTCCCGGGGGCGCGGGTCCCGGCGGTGGTCCACACGGTGGGGCGCCTGCGGGCCTCGGTGGTGCGCGATCTCGGGCTCCGCTCCCACGGGCTCCGGCTGATCCGCCCGGCGGTCCGGGCCTTCGCCCCGTCGCCCCAGGGCGGTGGCGTCACGCTCTGGGCCGACCCGGCGCGGACGGCCGAGGAACTCCGGCACCGTTCGGCCCGGGACGCCGAGGCCTACCCCCGCTTCGACCGCCGGGTCCGGGTGATCGCGAGCTTCCTCGCCCACCTGGCGGCGGGCCCGCCGCCGGACCTGGGGTCGCCGGGCCTCGCCGATGCCGTGGCCGGCCTCCGCCTCGCCCGCGCCTTCCGCCGCCTGGCGCCCAGGGCCCGCCGGGAGGCCCTCCGGGCGCTGCCGATGGCCGTCGCCGATCTCGTGGGCGAGGCCTTCGAGACCGACGCCCTGAGGGGCGCCCTCGCCTCCCGGGGCGTCCTGTTCACCGCGATGGGGCCGTGGTCGGCGGGGACCGCCGCCGTGCTCCTCATGGACTCGGCGGGGAACGACGGGGGCGCCGCGGGGCAGACCGCGTTCGCCCGGGGAGGGGCCGGGGCCCTCGCCGAGGCCCTGGCCGCCGCGGCGCGCGCCTCCGGCGCCGAGCTCCGCACGGAGACGGAGGTGGTGGCGATCACGACGCGCGAAGGGAGGGCCACCGGCGTGGCGCTCGCCTCGGGGGAGGAGGTGGCGGCGGACGCGGTGGTGTCCGGGGCCGACCCCAAGCGTACGCTGCGGGACCTGGTCGATCCCGTGGTGCTCGGCCCCACGCTCCTGTGGCGCGCGAGCAACATCCGCACGCCGGGCGCGACCGCGAAGGTGAACCTCGTCCTCTCCGGGCCGCCGCGGTTCCCCGGGGCCGGGGAGGAGCGCCTGCGGGGGCGGATCCTGATCGCCCCGGGGGTGGACGCGCTCGAGCGCGCCTTCGACGCCTGGAAGTACGGGGGGGTCTCGGAGGAGCCCTTCCTCGAGGCCGTGATCCCCTCCCTCTCCGACCCCACGGTCGCGCCGGAGGGGATGCACGTGATGAGCGTGATCTGCCAGTGGGTCCCGTACCGGCTCCCGGACGGCGACCGGGAGGCCGAGCGCGACCGGCTCGGGGACCTCGTGCTCAAGACCCTCGAGGCCCACGCGCCCGGGATCTCGGACCTCGTGGTGGCCCGGGAGGTCCTCACCCCGGTCGACCTCGAGCGGACGTTCGGGCTCCCGGAGGGGCACGTCCTCCACGCCGAGCCGGGCCTCGACCAGTTCTTCGCCTGGCGGCCCCTCCTCGGGCACGCGGGCTACCGGTTCGGGATCCCCGGGCTGTACCTCTGCGGGTCGGGCGCCCACCCGGGCGGGGGCGTGACCGGCGGGCCCGGCGCGAACGCGGCCCGGGTGATCCTGGCCGACCTCGAGCGGCGGTAGGGGGCCGGTGGGGGAGGAGCGCCCGTTCCCGGGGGAGGCCGAGATCCGGGCCGAGGACGAGCTCGCGGAGTTCGACGACCGCGACCTCCCCTCCTACGTCGGCGCTGCGTCGTTCCAGAAGCTGCCCTGGTGCCCCGACGACGAGAGCCTCCGCCGGGCCCGGCCGGAGGTCGCGATCGTGGGGGCGCCCCTGGACGACGGCACCTCGCACCGGCCCGGCGCCCGGTTCGGCCCCCGGGCCATCCGGGCCGCCACCTACCACGCGGGCGACCTGTACTCGATCCAGGTCGGAACCGAGGTGTTCTCCGTCGTCCGCTGCGTGGACGCCGGCGACGCGCCGGTGGTGCCCTCGCGGCTCGGGCGGGGGCACCGGGTGATCCGGGAGAAGGTGCGGGGGGTGGCGGAGGCCGGGGCGATCCCGATCGTGCTGGGGGGCGACCACTCGATCACGTACCCCTCGGTCGCGGCGGTGCGGGAGGTGCAGGGGGCCGAGGTGGGCGTGGTGCACTTCGACGCCCACGCCGACACCGGCCTCGAGATGTGGGGCTCGCTCCTCTCCCACGGGACCCCCATGCGGAAGCTGATCAGCGAGGGGTGGGTGGCCGGGCGGAACTTCGTCCAGGTGGGCCTGCGCGGCTACTGGCCGGAGCGGGAGACGTTCGAGTGGATGCGCGAGCAGGGGATGCGCTGGCACCGCATGGTGGAGATCGAGGAGCGGGGGGCCGAGGCCGTGATCGACGAAGCGATCGCCGAGGCCCTGGAGGGCCCCGAGCGGGTCTACCTCTCGATCGACATCGACGTGGTCGACCCCTCGGCCGCGCCGGGGACCGGCACCCCCGAGCCCGGGGGGCTCCTCGCCCGCGAGCTGCTCCGGGCCGTCCGCCGGATCGTCTCGCGCGTGGAGCTCGTGGGGATGGACGTGGTGGAGGTCTCCCCGCCCTACGACCACGCGGAGCTCACCGCGGCCCTGGCCCACCGCTGCGTGCTCGAGGCGATCGGCGCCCTGGCCGCGAAGCGAGGTGGGGGCCTTCCGACCGACCCCCGACCGGGGGACCCGGGCTCGCCGTGAGGGGAACGGCCGGGCCGCGCCCGGGGGGTGGGAACGCGCGACGGATGCCCGTGGCCGGCGCCCTCGGGGCGGCCGATACTCCGGGTCGTGGCGCTCGCCGGGAGGTTCACGGGACGACGGGCGGCGGTCGGGATCACCGCCGCGGTCCTCCTCGTGGGTGGCGCGGGGGGCGCCGCGGCCCGCACCCTGCTCGCACCGGCGGACCCGCCGTGCCCGACGTCGGAGGTCGCCCCGGTCGAGCGGACCGTCGGGGGCCCCGGGACCGACGCCGAACCCTGCGGGCCGGAGGGGACGGACGGGACCACGGTCGGGGTCGAGGAGCCGGCGCCGGCCGATGCCCAGGGTTCGGAGGAGGGGTCGACCGAGGACGCGGCCGAGGGAGCCGGGGACGGGGGGTCCTCGCCCCAGGGCCCCTCGCCCGAGGACTGCGAGGGCGCCCTGGATCCCGACCTCGGCGAGCGTTCCGACCTCGCGGCCGTCTTGGAGCAGGGCGGCGGCACGGGGCTCGCCCACGCGATCGAGGAGGTCCTCGCGAACTGCCAGGATCACCCGAACCACGGCCTCGTGAACGCGCTCGGGCGGCTCGCCGGCGACCGGCAGCGCCACGCGGAGCACGAGGCCTGGAAGGCCGAGCGCGAGGCCGCCCGGGAGGCGGCCCGGGCCGATCGCGCTGCCGCTCGGGCGGCCGCGGACGCGGAGCGGAGGGCCGCGAGGGACGCGCACCTCGCGGCGGTCCACGCGGGCGGCCACCCCGGCAGGGGCCGGGGACGCTCGTAGTCCGGCTCAACGGCGGGCGGGCCCCTCGCGGGTACCCTCTCCTCCGGAGGGAACCCGTGCCCGAGCTCCCCGAGGTCCAGGCGCTCGCCGAACGGCTCGACGCGCTCCTGTCGGGCGCGCCCCTCGAGCGGATCGAGCCGCTCCACGTCGCCGGGCTGCGGACCGCGGCGCCCCGGCCCGGCGAGGTCCGGGGGAGGGGGGTCCGGGCCGTCGGGCGGCGCGGCAAGTTCCTGATCTTCGACCTCGGCGGGCCTCGCGTGCTCGTGCACCTGGCGCAGGGGGGGCGGGTCGAGGTGGAGGACCCACCCCGGGCGACGAGGCCCCGGGGGGCGCTCGTGCGGTTCCGGTTCGAGGGACGGCCCTCGGTCCTGGTGCGGGAGTACGGCACCGAGCGGAAGGCGGGGTGGTGGGTGCTGGCGGAGGGCGACGAGGGCCCCCTCGCCGGGCTGGGACCCGAGCCCTTCGACGACGCCTTCGCGGTCCTGGTCCTCCGGGGCGAGGACGGCCGCCGCGTCCACACGATCCTCAGGGACCAGCGGACCGTCGCCGGGATCGGCCGCGGCTACGCCGACGAGATCCTCCACCGGGCCCGCCTGTCGCCCTACGCGACGCTCTCGGGGCTCGGCCCGCGCGAGCGCGAACGGCTCCTGGCAGCTGTGCGGTCCGTCCTCGCCGAGGCCCTCGAGGGGGAGCGGGCACGGACCGGCGGCCTGCCGGCGAAACTCGGGGAGCGGTTCGCGGTGCACGGTCGCCACGGCCGCCCCTGCCCGCGCTGCGGGGACGACCTCCGCCGGATCTCGTACGAGGCGTACGAGGTCACGTACTGCCCGAGGTGCCAGACGGGCGGGAGGGTGCTCGCCGACCGCCGGCTCTCCCGCCTCCTCCGCTGATCGGTCGGGGAGGGTCGCACCGCTCGCGGCCGTCGTCCGCGGCCGGTGGTGGTGAGGAAGGGGGGAGGAACCATGGACGTGGGGATCGGGCTGCCGAACCCGCTGCTGGATGTGCCCGGGGAGCTGCTGCCCGCCTGGGCCCGCCGGGCGGAGGAGCGGGGGTTCGCGGCGGTCGCGACGATCGACCGGATCGCGTACCCCTCCTACGAGTCCCTCGTCGCGCTGGCCGCGGCGGCCGCCGTCACGGAGCGGGTCGAGCTCCTCACGAACGTGCTCCTCGGGCCCACGCGGGACCCGGTGCTCTTGGCGAAGCAAGCGGCGAGCGTGGACCGGATCTCGGGGGGCCGGCTCACGCTGGGCCTGGGCGTGGGCCGGCGCGACGACGACTACGCGGCCACGGGACGGGGGTTCCACGACCGCGGGCGGCGGCTCGATCGCGACCTCGAGACCATCCACGCCGCCTGGCGGGGTGAGCTCGTCGCCGGCGCCCGGCATCCCGTGGGGCCGCCTCCGGTCCGGGGGACCGTGCCGATCCTGTTCGGGGGGATGAGCGAGGCGTCCCTCCGGCGGGTGGTCCGGTGGGGCGCGGGCTGGACCGCAGGGAGCGCCCCGGCCGAGCAGGTCGCGCCGTTCCTGGATCGGGTGCGGGAGGCGTGGGCGGCGGCGGGACGGCCGGGCGCGCCGCGCCTGGTCGCCCTGGTGTACTTCGCCGTGGGCGACGCTGCGGAGGCCGAGCGGAACGTGCGGACCTACTACGGGGACGAGGCCGGGGCTGCGATCCTCGCTCGGATGCCTAAGGACGCCGCCGCGCTGCGGGAGACCCGGGACGCGTACGCCGCCCTCGGCATCGATCTCCTGGTGTTCGATCCCACGGTGGCCGATCTCGCCGAGGTCGACGCGCTCGCCGACGCGGTCCTGGGACCGGGTGGACCCCGGGTACCCTGACCGGCGCTCCTCCGGGATGGGCCGCCGCGCTGCTCGTGGCGAGGTGGCCCGGGCGGCCGCGGCGATCCCGGGCGTCGCCGTCCGACCCCCCTACGCCGGGCTCGACGAGGGCCTCCGGGCCCTGGAGCGGGATGCCTGCCTGGTCGCGGCGGAGCGCATCGTGGTCCGCTCCGGCGCCCCCGGGCCGTTGCTCCAGCTGCTCCAGGCCGCGGTGCAGGTCGGGAGGCACCGGGAGGCCCTGCTCGCCGTGGGGCTGGACCCGGCCGAGGTGGCCGAGGTGCACGCCCCTCGCGCGACCCCCGTCGAGGTCCTCGAGCCCGCGGCGGCCGGCCGGGAGGACCGGACCGTCACGTTCGTCGCGGTCCTCCTGCTGTACGGCCAGCTCTTCGGGTACGGCGTCTGGTTCGCCACGGGGGTGGTCGAGGAGAGGTCGGGTCGAGGAGAAGTCCTCCCGGGTCGTGGAGCTCCTCACTCTCGGCGGTCCGCCCGCGCCAGCTCCTCCTCGGGAAGATCGTGGGGCTCGGCCTCCTGGGGCTGTTCCAGCTCTCGATCATCGGGGCCGTCGGACTCACCGCGGCGCTCGTGGCCGGGGTCGTGCACGTGCCGGCGAGCGCGCTGGGCGCGATCGGCCTGGTCCTCGCGTGGTTCGTCCTGGGGTTCGCCTTCTACAGCGGGCTGTTCGCCTGCGCCGGGGCCACCGTCTCCCGCCAGGAGGAGCTCCAGAACGCGCTGCTCCCGCTCCAGCTCCTCGTGCTCGGCTCGTTCGTGATCGCCCTCCAGGCCCTGGAGGATCCGGGCTCGACGCTGGCCCGGGTGGCCTCGTTCGTCCCGCCCACCGCCCCCCTCGCGATGCCGCCGCGGCTCGTGGCCGGCGACGCCGGCCCCCTGGAAGCCGCGGTCTCCGTCGCGCTCGCGGTGGCCGGCACCGCGGCCCTGGTCCCGGTGGCGGCCCGGATCTACGCGGGGGCGATCCTCCGGATCGGGGCCCGGGTGCGGCTCCGGGAGGCCTGGAGGGCCGAGGAGCGGCGGGCCTGAGCCCAGGCCCGGCTTCAGAGGAGCGAGGGCTGGCCCCGCGGCTGGCGGGGCCGCGGCCTGGCGGGCCGCTCCGCCGGGTGCTCGACCAGCGCGATCACGCGCGAGGCCATGAAGCGCCCGGTGCGGACCGGCTGGCCGGTCCGGGTCACCTCCGAGACCTCCACCACCCCGCGGGAGGTCGTCACCTCGACCCGACGGCCCGCCTTGGTCGCCGCGATCTCGAAGGTCTGCGCCCCGACCCCGGTGTCGACCACGACCTCCACCCGGTCTCCCCGCACGGCGGCATCCTACGCCGCCCGTCGACCGCCCGGGGCGGGCGTCAGCCGCCGAGCTCGCGCCGGAGCGCCGGGAGCGGCAGGGAGCCCAGCGCGAGCAGGCGGTCGTGGAAGGCGGGGAGGGAGAACCCGGCGCCCTCCCGGGCCGCGGCCTCGGTCCGGAGGCGCTGGATCTCGAGCATGCCGACCATGTAGGAGAGGGCCTGGCCCGGGAGCGCCACGTACCGGTCGGTCTCGATCACCGCGTCGACGTGGGGCACCCCCGCCTCCTCGAGGACCGCGATCGAGCGCTCCCGGGGCCAGCCGAGCGCGTGGATCCCGGTGTCCACGATGAGCCGGGCGGCCCGGTGCGCCTGGGCGTCGAGCATCCCCAGGCGCTCCCATCCGTCCGCGAACAGCCCCATCTCGTCGGCCAGGCGCTCGGCGTAGAGCCCCCACCCCTCGACGAAGGAGCTGCCGGCGACGGCGCTCCCGAACCGGCGGAGCGCGGGCCGGTCGCGGAGCTCCTGCTCGAGGGAGAGCTGGAAGTGGTGGCCCGGGTTGGCCTCGTGGAACGTGGTGGTCGCGAGGTGGTGGAGGGGCCGGGCCGGGAGGTCGTAGGCGTTCACGTAGTAGATCCCCGGCCGGCTGCCGTCCTCCGAGGGGGGCTGGTAGAAGGCGAACGGCATGTCGGCCTCCCGGAACTCCTCCACCAGCCGGACCTGGCAGTTGGCCCGCGGCAGGCGGCCGAAGTAGGCGGGCGCGGCCTCCCACCCCCTCCGCACCTGGTCCTCCGCCAGGTGGAGGAGCTCTTCGCGGGAGCGCGCGGTGTTCGCCCCGCTCGCCTGGTGGGCCGCGAGGGCCTCGGCGGCGCTCGCGAACCCGAGGGCCGCCGCGAGGGCCCGCCGCTCCTCCTGGATCTTCCCGAGCTCCCGCACCCCGAGCTCGTGGACCTCGCGGGGGTCGAGGGGGAGCGTGGTCCAGGCCAGGACCTGGCTCGCGTACATCGCCTCGCCCTCGGGGAGGGCGGAGAGCCCGATCGTGTCGCGGGCCCGCGGGAGGTAGTCCCGGAGGGTCGCGAGGTAGGCCTCGAAGGCCGGGAGCACGGCCTCCCGGAGGACCTCCACGACCCGGGCCCGGCCGCCGGCGTCGGCCTCGGGCACCGGCTGCACGGCCGGGGACGCCTCGGGCGGGAGCGCGAGCAGCCGCTCCACCTGGGCCGCCGCTCGCTCGACGACCAGGCGCGGCGCGACCTGGCCCTCGCGGAGCCCGTCCCGCGCCACCCGCCCGCAGGCCTCCAGGTAGGCGGGGATCCCCCGGAGGCGCGCGAGGTATCGCTCGAGGCGCTCCGGGGCGTCGGCGCGCTGGAGGCTCCCGAGCTCGGCCAGGAGCTGGGCGGGCCCCCACAGGTGCGAGACGGCCCGGAGGCGGTCGAACCGGTGCGCGATCTCGGCGAGCTCCCGCCGCGCGATGGCCTCGAGGACGTCGAGCGTGGTCCGGAGCACGACGTCGAGCCGCTCCCGACCCGCGATCCGGCCCGCGGTCCGGAGGGCGGCCTCGTGGACCTCGCGGCGGCGGGCGATGCCCTCCTCGCTCGGATCCGGGAGCCGGTCGTCGAACCGCTCGTCGCCGACCTGGGTCGCAAGGAGCGGTTCGAGCTCGAGGAGCTGGTCCCAGTACCGGTCCGCCAGGTCGCGGACGGCCGCCGCGTCGGGCTCGGCGCCGTGGCTCACGGGCGCAACCCTACCCGATGCGGCCGGGGCCGTCCGTGCGCCCGGTCACGCGGGCGCCGTGGTCACGGCGCCGCAGATGCCGAGCGGCGACGGGCGGGAAGTTACTAGCATGTCGGCGGCCCGAGGGCGGAGGAGGGAGCATGCTGCTCGAGGGGAAGCGCTTGTTGATCACGGGCGTCCTCACGCCGCAGAGCATCGCGTTCGCGGCGGCCCGCCTGGCCCAGGAGGAGGGCGCGGAGATCGTGCTCACGTCGTTCGGCCGCTCGATGAGCATCACGGAGAAGAGCGCCCGCCGGCTCCCTCGCCCGCCCGCCGTCCTCGAGATGGATGCGAACGACCCCGACCAGGTCCGGGCGGTCGCCGCCGAGCTCGGGCGGCGGTGGGGGGGTCTCGACGGGCTGCTCCACGCGATCGCCTTCGCGCCCCAGGACGCGCTGGGGGGGAACTTCCTGCGGACGCCCTGGGAGAGCGTGGCGGTCGCCTTCCGCACCAGCGCCTACTCCCTCAAGGAGATCACGGCGGCCCTCCTCCCGCTCCTCGGACGGGGCGCCTCGATCGTGTCGCTCGACTTCGACGCCTCGGTGGCCTGGCCCATCTACGACTGGATGGGCGTGTGCAAGGCGGGGCTCGAGGCCGTCATGCGCTACCTCGCCCGGGACCTCGGGCCGCGGGGGATCCGGGTGAACTGCGTCTCGGCCGGGCCGCTCCGCACCGTGGCGGCGAAGGGGATCCCGGGCTTCGACGCGCTGGCCGACGGCTGGGCGTCGCGGGCCCCGCTCGGCTGGGACCCGACCGACCCCGCGCCGGTCGCGCGGGCCATCGCGTTCCTGCTCTCGGACTGGTCGGTCGGGATCACCGGGGAGATCGTCCACGTCGACGGCGGCTACCACGCGATGGGCGCCGACCTCGGGGCCGAGACCGCCGAGGGGTGAGGCACGGGGCGCCGTATGCTCGGTCCGTGCGAACCGAGGTCCGGCTCACGAAGTACAGCCACGGCGCCGGTTGAGCGTGCAAGCTCGGTCCTGGTGACCTGGCCCAGGTCCTGGGCCTGCTCGGGACCCCGGCGATGCCGGAGGAGGTGCTGGTCTCCCTGGAGACCGGCGACGACGCCGCCGCGTACGCGCTCGACGGAGGGCGGGCGCTGCTCGCGACGGTGGACTTCTTCACGCCCATCGTCGACGATCCCTACGACTGGGGGCGGATCGCGGCGGCCAACGCCTTCAGCGACATCTACGCGATGGGTGGCGAGCCCGCCCTCGCGCTGAACCTGGTCTCGTGGCCGGTGGGCGAGCTCCCCCTCGAGCTCCTCGGCGAGGTGCTCCGCGGCGGGGCCGACGTGGCGCGGGAGGCGGGGGCCGCGGTCGTCGGCGGCCACTCGATCACCGATCCCGAGCCGAAGTACGGGATGGTCGCGCTCGGGTTCGCCCGGCGCGACCGGCTGGTGCGGAACTCGACCGCGCCCCCGGGGGCCCGCCTGTTCCTCACCAAGCCCCTGGGCACCGGGATCATCTCGACCGCGATCAAGGCGGGGAAGGCGAGCCCCGAGCAGGTGCGGAGGGCGGTGGACACGATGGCCGCTCTCAACGCCGCCGCCGCCCGGGCCATGGTCGCGGCCGGGGCCCAGGCCGCGACCGATGTCACGGGGTTCGGGCTCCTCGGGCACCTCCACGCGATGCTCCGGGCCTCGGGCCTCGCGGCCCGCCTCGACGCGTCCGCCGTGCCGCTGCTCCCGGGGGTGCTCGACCTGGCCCGGGCCGGCATCGTCCCGGGGGGGACCCGGCGGAACCACGCGTTCGTCCGCGCCGAGGTGGCCTGGGGGGACCTGACCGAACCCGAGCAGCTCGTCCTGGCCGACGCCCAGACCTCGGGGGGGCTCCTGATCGCGGCGTCCGACGGCGAGGCGCTGGTCCGGGAGCTCGAGGCCCGGGGGACACCGTGGTGGGAGATCGGCGTTACGATGGCGGAGGCCCCGGGGCGGGTGGAGGTCGTCGGCCGGGTGCGGGGGTGAGCGGCGGCCGGCCCTCCGTCGGGGCGCGGGCGGGGAACCGCATCCCGTTGGTAGACTTTGCAGGTGCAAATGGTCGAGCTGGACGGCGTCCTGTTCAAAGAGATCGTGGAGCATGGCCTCCGCGAGTTCCCCAACGAGGCCTGCGGGCTCCTGGCGGGCAGGGACGGGCGGGCCGTCCGCTTCTACCCGATGCGGAACGCCGACGCGAGCCCGGTGACCTACCGGCTCGACGCCAGGGAGCAGCTGCGGGTCTTCGAGGAGCTCGACCGGGAGGGGCTCGAGCTCTTCGGGATCGTCCATAGCCACACCCACAGCGAGCCCTATCCCTCCGAGACCGACCGCCGACAGGCCTTCTACCCCGAGAGCCTGTACCTGATCCTGGGCCTCGCCGACCGCGAGCACCCCGTGCTGCGGGCCTTCCGGATCGTGGAGGGCGAGGTCACCGAGGAGGAGCTGAGGATCGGATGAGCGCCCCCTTCACCGAGGAGCAGGTCCAGCGGTACGCGCGCCACATCATCCTCCCCTACATCGGCGGGGCGGGGCAGCGGAAGCTGCTCGAGGCGAGCGTGCTCTGCATCGGGGCCGGCGGGCTCGGCTCGCCGGTCGCGATGTACCTCGCCGCCGCAGGCGTGGGGCGGCTGGGGATCCTCGACTTCGACCGGGTGGACCTCACGAACCTCCAGCGGCAGATCATCCACGGGACGAAGGACGTGGGGCGTCCGAAGGTGGAGTCCGCGGTGGACCGCCTCCGTGACCTCAACCCCACGATCGAGATCGTCCCCTACGACACGCTGCTCACCTCGGAGAACGCCTTCGAGATCCTGGAGCCGTGGGACGTGATCGTGGACGGGACCGACAACTTCCCCGTCCGCTACCTCGTGAACGACGCGACCCAGATGCTCGGCAAGCCCCTCGTGTACGGCTCGATCTACCAGTTCGAGGGGCAGGCGACCGTGTTCATGCCGGGCCCCGAGACGCCCTGCTACCGCTGCCTGTTCCCGCAGCCCCCGCCCCCCGGCACGGTGCCCTCCTGCGCCGAGGGCGGGGTGTTCGGCGTGCTCCCGGGCATCATCGGGTCGATCCAGGCCACCGAGGCCATCAAGCTGATCACCGGGGTCGGGGAGCCCCTCGTGGGACGCCTCCTCCTGTTCGACGCCCTCTCGATGGAGTTCACGACCGTGAAGCTCCGCTGGGACGCCGATTGCCCGGTGTGCGGCAAGGAGCCGTCGATCACCCAGCTGATCGACTACGAGCGGTTCTGCGGGGTCCCGGCCAGGCCGGACCCGGAGGTCTAGCGAGGAGGATGCCCAGGGCGATGGCGGTGCGTGTGAAGCTCCCGACGATCCTGCGGAAGCACGCCGGGGGGGAGGCCCAGGTCGAGGCCGAGGGGACGACCGTCCGCGAGGTGCTCGTGGACCTCGAGGCCCGCTACCCGGGGATCACCCGCAACGTGCTCACCGACGACGGCGGGCTCCACCGCTTCATCAACGTCTACCTGAACGACGAGGACGTCCGCTACCTCGGGTCGCTCGAGACCGCGGTCCGGGACGGCGACACGGTCTCGATCCTCCCTGCCGTCGCCGGCGGCTAACGCCCCCCGGCCCGGGTCCCGGGGTCGGCCCCGCCACCTGGGATAATCGCTGCGTGCGCTTCGACGACATCCTCGACACCATCGGGAACACGCCGCTCGTCGCCTTGCCACGGATGAGCCCCAAGCCCGGTGTGCGGCTGTGGGGGAAGCTGGAGGGGCAGAACCCGACCGGCTCGCTCAAGGACCGTATCGCGAAGGCGATGATCGAGGCGGCGGAGGCCTCGGGCGAGCTCACCCCGGACAAGGTGATCCTGGAGCCGACCTCGGGGAACACCGGGATCGCCCTGGCCCTCGTGGCCCGGCGGAAGGGGTACCGGCTCACCGTCGTGATCCCCGACAACGCGAGCGAGGAGCGGATCCGGCTCCTTGAGCTGTTCGGGGCCGAGATCGTGCTCTCCCCGGGGGAGAAGGGGACCAACGGTTCGATCGAGGTGGCCCGGGCCCTGGCCCGCGATCCCCGCTACTACATGCCGTTCCAGTACGGGAACCCGGCCAACCCCCGCGCCCACTACGAGGGGACGGGGGCCGAGATCCTGCGCGACCTCCCGGAGGTGACGCACTTCGTGGCCGGGCTGGGGACCGGCGGGACGCTCACCGGGGTCGGCCGGCGGCTCAAGGAGCACGATCCCACGATCCAGGTCATCGCCGCCGAGCCCGAGCTCGGCGAGCTCGTGTACGGCCTGCGTTCGCTCGAGGAGGGGTTCATCCCCCCCGTCCTCGACGAGTCGGTCCTCGACCGGAAGTTCCTGGTGGGGTCCTCCGACGCCCTGCGCGCCACGAGGGAGCTCACCGAGCGCGAGGGGATCTTCGCCGGGATCTCCTCGGGGGCGGTGCTGCACGCGGCGCAGCGGGTCGCGGCGGAGATCGACCGCGGCGAGATCGTCTGCCTCCTGGCCGACGGGGGGTGGAAGTACCTCTCGACCGAGGCCTGGTCCGCCGACCTGGAGCGGGCGGAGAAGACGGTCGCGGAGACCCTGTGGTGGTAGCGCGTGGCCGATAGCCGCCCCATCGGGATCTTCGACTCGGGCGTCGGAGGGCTCACCGTGGCCCGCGCCGTGCTCGATCTCCTTCCCCAGGAGCCCATCGTCTACCTGGGAGACGGCGCGAGGTTCCCCTACGGGCCGAGGCCGCTCGGGGAGATCCGGCGGTTCGCGGTCGAGATCGCGGAGGAGCTGGTCCGCCGGGACGTGAAGATGATCGTGGTGGCCTGCAACTCCGTGGAGGTGGCGGCGATCTCCGAGGTCACCGACGCCGCGGGGGTGCCGGTGATCGGGGTGATCGACCCCGGGGTGCGGGCGGCGGTCCGGGCCACCCGGAACGGCAGGATCGGGATGATCGGGACCGAGGCGACGGTGCGGAGCGGCGCCTACGAGCGGGCCGTGGCCGCCACCGGCGCCCGGGTGGAGCTCTTCACCCGGGCCTGCCCGGCGTTCGTGGAGCACGTGGAGCGGGGGGACACCTCGAGCGAGGAGCTCCTGGCCCTCGCCCATGGCTACCTCGAGCCGCTCCGCGCGGCGGGCGTCGACACCCTGATCCTGGGCTGCACCCACTACCCGCTGCTCTCCGGGCTGATCTCCTACGTGATGGGGGACGGCGTGGTCCTGGTCTCCTCGGCCGAGGAGACGGCGAAGGACGTGTACGCGAGGCTCCTCCGCGAGGGGCTCCTCCGGGACGATCCCGAGCCCCCGACCCACGAGTGGCTCACCACCGGCGACCCCGAGGCGTTCCGGCGTCTGGTCCGCCGGTTCCTCGGCCCCGACGTGCACGACGTCCGGGTGGCCCAAGCGATCCCCGTGGGAGGCGGCGCGTGGAGCTGATCGCGCTCGGCGTGGGGGGCTCGTGGTCCTCGCGGGGCGGGGGGACCAGCGGCTACCTCCTCCGCGCGGACGGGTTCAACCTGGTCGTGGACCTGGGGAGCGGGACCCTCGGCCGCCTCCAGGAGGTCGTCCCGGTCTCGGAGGTGCACGCGGTGCTCCTGACCCACGCCCACCCCGACCACTTCGTCGACCTCTACCCGCTCTTCTACGCCCGCTACCACGGGGAGCTCGGGCCGCCCGGGCTCCCGCTCCACGCGCCGACCGGGCTGTTCGACCTCGCCGTCGCCCTCCTGTCGCGCGAGAGCCGGGAGGGGATGGCCGTGGCGTTCGACGTCCGGGGGTTCGCGCCCGGCGAGGCGTTCGAGGTCGGCCCGTTCCGGGTGAAGAGCGAGCAGATGGAACACCTCGGGATCCCCGCGGCGGGGTTCCGGATCGAGGCGGACGACGGCGTGCTCGCCTACTCCGGGGACACCGGCCCCACCCCGGCGCTGGTCCGTCTGGCGGCCGGCGCGGACGTGCTGCTCTCCGAGGCCACCTGGCAGGACGACGACGACCTCAAGCCCTTCCACCTGTCCGCCCGGCAGGCGGGGGAGCACGCACGGGAGGCGGGCGTCGGGCGGCTCGTCCTCACCCACATCTGGCCCACCCGCGACCCCGAGCGATCCCGGGCCCAGGCGGCGGAGGCCTACGACGGGCCGATCGACGTGGCCGTCGAGGGGATGCGGCTCGAGATCTGATGGGGCGACCCGACGGCCGCGGCCCCGCCGACCTCCGCCCGGTGCGGATCGAGCTCGGCTACCAGGGATGGGCCGAGGGCTCGGTGCTCTTCGAGATGGGCCGCACGAGGGTCCTGGCGGCGGCGAGCTACGACCCGCACCCTCCCCGGTTCCTCCAGGGGACGGGCCGCGGCTGGGTGACCGCCGAGTACTCGATGCTCCCCCGGGCCACGCTGGAGCGCACCCCGCGCGAGGTCTCGAAGGGGCGGCCCTCGGGCCGGACCCACGAGATCCAGCGGCTCATCGGGCGCTCGCTCCGGGCCGTGACCGATCTCGGGCGCCTCGGCGAGGCCACGATCTGGATCGACTGCGACGTGCTCCAGGCCGACGCCGGCACCCGCACCGCCTCCATCACCGCCGGGTACCTCGCGCTCGCCCTGGCCTGCCGCACGCTCCGCGAGCGCGGCGTGCTCGCCGAGGACCCGCTCCGGGACTCGGTGGCCGCGGTCTCGGTCGGCATCGTGGACGGCGAGCCCCGGCTCGATCTCTCCTACGAGGAGGACTCGGCGGCGGAGGTCGACCTCAACGTCGTGATGACCGGGTCGGGTCGGCTCGTCGAGCTCCAGGGGACGGCCGAGGGCGCGCCGTTCACCCGGGCCGAGCTGGACGCGCTCGTGGACCTGGCAGAGGTGGGGACCCGGCGCCTGGCCGAGATCCAGCGGGAAGCGCTGGGCGGCTGACCGGGATGGCCTTCCCGGAGGTCCTGGCGATCGCCTCCCGGAACCCGGGGAAGATCCGGGAGATCCTCCGGATCTGCGCGGATTGGCCCGTCCGGTGGCTCGTGGCCGGCCGCGACCCCGGTCCCTGGCCCGAGGTGCGCGAGGACGGCCGGAGCTACCTCGAGAACGCGCGCCGCAAGGCCCGGGCCACGGCGGCGGCCCTCGGGGTCCCGGCCCTGGCCGACGACTCCGGGATCGAGGTCGATGCGCTGGGCGGGGCGCCCGGGCCCCGCTCCGCCCGCTACGCCGGGGAGGGCGCGAGCGACGAGGAGAACCTCCGCCAGCTGATCCGTGCGGTGGCGGGGGTGCCACCCGGGGGGCGGACCGCGCGGTACCGCTGCGTGGCCGTGGTGGCATGGCCGGACGGCCGGGAGGTGTGGGCGGAGGGGGTCTGCGAGGGGACGCTGGTCACCCGGCCCCGCGGGGCGCGGGGGTTCGGCTACGACCCGATCTTCGTGCCGGCCGGGTGGGAGGCCACGATGGCGGAGATCTCCGACGAGGAGAAGGACAGGGTGAGCCATCGGGGACGCGCGCTCCGCGCCCTTGCCGAGCGGCTCCGCGGGCCGGGGTAGGGGGGTTCCGGGGCGCTCAAGCGGCCCGCCCCGCGTGCCGACGCCTCGAACCGTGGGCAACCGCACGCCGGGACCCGGCGAGGGGGGCGGGTCGTCCTCGTCTCACCTGCTGCTTCGGACCGAGCGGTTCTTCGCCGCCCGGCCCCGGTGGGTCGTGTTCGCGGCGGGCGCGGTGCTGCTCGCGCTGGTCGCCGCGGCCGATGTGCTCACCGGCCCCGATCTCGTCTTCGCCATCTTCTACCTCCTCCCGGTGGCGCTGGTGACGTGGAACGCCGGGCGGGGAGCGGGGGTCGTCGGCGCCGCGTCGACCGTCCTGATCTGGACCGGCGTGCAGACCGCGGCGGGGGAGCTGCCGGGCCCGCCCGTCGCGGCCTGGGACGCGCTCGTCCGCGCCGCCATGTTCCTCGTGGTCGTCTCCCTCCTCTCGACGGTGCGAGGGATGCTCGAACGGGAACGGCGGGCGGCGTCGACGGAGCGGCGCGCGGCCGAGGGGCTCCGCGAGCTGAACGCCCTGAAGGACACGCTGCTCCGGGCGGTCTCGCACGACCTCAAGGGCCCGATCGCCGCGGTCCTGGGCTCCGCGCAGACCCTCCGGCGGCGCCGAGCGCTCCGGCTCACCGCCGAGGAGGAGGCATCGCTCCTCGAAGCGATCGAGGTGAGCGCGCGGAAGCTCGATCGCCTCGTGGACGACCTCCTCGACCTCGACCGTCTCGAACGCGGGCTCCTGGAACCCGAGCGGGCCCCCACCGACCTGGGCCGGTTGGCCGAGGCCGTCGTGGCGGAGGCCGCGGAGCTCGGGCCGCGCCCCGTCGAGGTGGTCTCCGACGGCACGGTCGTGCTCCTCGACCGAAGGCTCGTCGAGCGGATCGTCGAGAACCTCGTGCGGAACGCGGCCCGCCACACGCCCCCCGGCGCCCCGGTCCGCCTCCTCGTCCACCGTTCCGAGGATCCGGAGGGCGTGCTGCTCACGGTCGAGGACGAGGGGCCCGGCGTCCCCGACCACCTCAAGCCCGTGGTCTTCGAACCCTTCCGGCGCGGCGGCGGCTCCTCCGCCGGTGCTGGGATCGGCCTGTCGCTGGTGGCGAGGTTCGCCGAGCTCCACGGGGGTGGGGCGTGGGTCGAGGATCGGCCCGGGGACGGCGCCCGCTTCCATGTGCTCCTGCCCGGCCGGATCGTCGCGGGCGACGTTTCCGCCGGGGGTGCTCCCGAGGGGGAGGGCCTCGAGCGTCCCCGGGCCGCGGCCGGGTGGGAGATGTCGAACACCCGTACGAGCCAGCTCGACCGCGGCGCCCCGCCCTGGTAGGGTCTGCGGCCGGTGCTTGGCCGCTCCACCAAGCGACGGGTCGCCTTCCCCCTGGCCGTGCTGCTCGCCGGCGCGCTCGTGCTGGGCGCGCCGCGGCCCTCACGGGCGGGGGCGTCCACCTTGCGGACCCGGCTGCTCCTGCTCATCAACGCGGCGCGCGAGCGCAGCGGCGTCGCGCCGCTGCGGCTCGCCGAGCGGCTCTCGGACGACGCGGAGCGGCACACGAGGGCGATGATCCGGCGCGACCGGCTCTTCCATACCGAGGACCTGGCGAGCGTGCTGCGGCCCTACCGGTGGCGGGTCTCCGGGGAGGTCGTGGGGTGCGCGCTCCGGCTGCACGGGCTGGTCCGGGCCTGGCTCGGGAGCCCCGAGCACCGGTCGATCCTCCTCGACCCTCGGTTCCGACGGGTCGGGCTGGGGCCCGTCGCGAGCCGGGAGGGGAGGAGCTGCGGCCCCGGGCTCCGGGTCTGGGCCACCGCGATCCTCTACGGCTGACCGTCGCGCGGCCGGGTCGATCGGCGTTCGGCGGGGCGACCCCGTACACTTCGCCGCGACGGAGGGGAGCGGATGCGCGCGGCGGACCTCGCGTTCGTGAACGGCCCCGTCTACACGGTCGACGCAGCCGGCTCGTGGGCCCGGGCGGTGGCGGTCCGGGACGGCCGGATCGTGGCGGTGGGGAGCGACGCCGACATCCGCGAGCACGTCGGCCCCCGGACGGAGGTCGTGGATCTGCGGGGGAAGATGCTGCTCCCGGGGTTCCAGGACGCCCACATCCACGCCGCGGCCGGTGGGATGGACCGGCTCCGGGTCGACCTCAGCGGGGTCCACGACCTCGAGGCCTACGCCCGGCTGATCCGGGACTACGCGGAGCGGAACCCGGGGGCGCCCTGGATCACGGGCGGCGGCTGGGCGATGGACGTCTTCCCCGGCGGGACCCCGAGCCGGCGCGACCTCGACCGGATCGTCCCCGACAGGCCCGTGTTCCTCTCGAACCGCGACAACCACGCGGCCTGGGTGAACAGCCGGGCCCTGGAGCTCGCCGGGATCGACGCCCGGACCCCGGACCCCCCGGACGGGCGGATCGAGCGGGAGGAGGACGGCTCGCCCCAGGGGACGCTCCACGAGGGAGCGATGGCCCTCGTCCGCCGCCTGATCCCTGCTCCCTCCGAGGAGGACCTGGCCCGCGCGATCCTGGTGGCCCAGGCCCACCTCCACTCGCTCGGGATCACCGCCTGGCAGGAGGCGATCGTGGGGGAGTACCCGACGATGCCGAACTGCCGGGAGGCCTACCCGGCCCTCGCCGGCCGCGGCGAGCTCACGGCCCGGGTCGTGGGGGCGCTCTGGCTGGAGCGGGGGCGCGGGGTCGAGCAGATCGAGGAACTCGCCTTCCACCGGGAGGCCACGACGGTCGGCAACTACCGCGCGAGCGCCGTCAAGATCATGGTGGACGGGGTCTGCGAGAACTTCACCGCCGCCCTCTCGGACCCGTACCTCGACCGGGATGGGCGGCCGACGGGGAACACCGGGCTCGAGTACTTCGACCCGGAGACCCTGCGGGAGGTGGTGGTGCGTCTCGACGCCCTCGGGTTCCAGGTCCACGTCCACGCGATCGGGGACCGGGCCTGCCGCCACGCCCTCGACGCGTTCGAGGCCGCCCGGGGAGCGAACGGCTGGAACGACCGCCGCCACCACATCGCCCACATCCAGCTCGTCCATCCCTCGGACGTGCCCCGGTTCCGCGCGCTCGGGGTGGCCGCGAACGCCCAGATGCTCTGGGCCGCCCACGACCCCCAGATGGACGAGCTCACGATCCCGTTCCTCGGCTCCGAGCGGACCGGCTGGCAGTACCCGTTCGGCTCGCTCGTGGCCTCCGGGGCCGTCCTGTGCGCGGGGAGCGACTGGCCGGTCTCGAGCCCCGACCCGCTCCAGGAGATGCACGTGGGGGTGCACCGAACCGCGCCGCCGGGCTACGTCTACGGCGTGGCGAGCGAGGAGCCGTTCCTGCCCGAGCAGCGCATCACCCTGGCCCAGGCGATCCGGGCCTTCACGATGGGCTCTGCCTTCGTGAACCACCTCGACCGCGAGACCGGCTCGATCGAGGTGGGGAAGGCGGCCGACCTCGTGGTGCTCTCGGCCGACCTGTTCGAGCTGGACACGCCCGCCCACGCCCGCGTCCTGCTGACGCTGGTGGACGGGCGGAAGGTGTACGAGGCGCCGGGGTCGGAGCTCTGACCCACCGGCGCCTCGCCGGACCCGTGCGAGAGGGGGGATTCGAACCCCCACGGCCTTCCGGCCACCGGATCCTAAGTCCGGCGCGTCTCCCGGGTTCCGCCACTCTCGCGCGCGACCGATGGTAGACGGCGGGCGCCGGTGGGTCACGGCCCAGGCGGGCCTCCCACCGAGCGCCGCTCCCGTGGCAGGATGGCGGCGATGATCCGTGGGGCGGCCTTGGCGGTCGTGCTCGTCGTCGCGGCCTGCGCCGGACCGCCGGCGCCGCCCGCGGAGGCGCCGGCCGGGGAGGCGCCGCCCATCGCGGGTCCGCTCGCGCGGCCCGAGGACCCGTTCCGGCCCCTCCGGGCGCCGGCCCCCGCGCCGGGGCCGCTCGGGGCTCGGCCGCTCGGGCGCTACCTCGCCGTCTACCATCGTCCCGGGGCGGCGGCGCCGGGTTTCGTGCTCGACGCCCGGAACCCCACGGGCCAGCTCCCCCCGATGCTGGTCCGGGAGGTCCGTCCCGGCGGGTGGCTGGAGGTCCTGCTCCCGCTGCGGCCGAACGGGACCACCGGGTGGGTGCGGGCGGAGGAGGTCCGCCTGGTCGAGCCGCGCTTCCGCATCGAGGTCGACCTGTCCCGCCGCGCGCTGGTCCTCGAGCGGGACGGCCGGGTGCTCCGCCGGCTCCGGGTGGGGATCGGCCGGCCGGCCACGCCCACGCCGACCGGCCGCTTCTACGTCTGGGTGAAGGTCCCCCAGCGGAACCCCAGGGGACCCTACGGCTCGCTCGCCCTCGGCCTCTCCGGGTTCTCCGAGGTGCTCGAGCGGTGGCCGGGGGAGGGGAGGCTCGCGATCCACGGCACCACGGACCCCGCCGACCGAGGTGCCCGGGTGTCGGCCGGGTGCATCCGCGTCTTCAACCCAGACCTCCGCGCCCTCCGGCGCGTCCCCCTCGGGACCCCGGTCCTGATCCACCGCTGACGGGCCAGGCCCGTTCCGCCGCGACGGGGGCGCGTCTCCCCCGCCGGGGGGCCGCCCGTCGACCTCTCGCCTCCCCCGTCCGCGGCCGTGGGCCCATCCGGGCCGCGGACGGCGGCGGGAGGGGCCGGTCCGAGGATGGGCCGCGGGGGCCATGGAGCGCGCCCGTCCAGGGCCGATACCGCTATCGGGGAACCGGCCGTCGGCCGGACGGCCGACGGGTCGAGGGCCCGAGGAGCGACGATCGATGGTCCGGGAGGGGGCAACGACGATGGACGAGGTCACGGAGGCCGGCGAGGGGGGAGGGAGCTGGGCCGTGTTCCGGTGGCAAGGGATGTACTTCCGCACCCGGGATCCGGCCCGTCCCGACGCGCCCGTCGAGGTCCGGGACGAGGGGAGCTGGAGGGAGACGGACCTGCTCGTGGTGGGCCTCCTGGGGATCGGCGCCGAGCGCCTGGACGAGGGGGAGGTCCGCCGGCTCGGGCTCGACGCGTAGGCCCGAGTTGCGCCGGGCCGGCGGGCCGCCGTAGCATCCGCCGTGCCTGCTTGAACGACGGTTCAAGAGCGGAGGTGGTCGGCGTGGGCGAGGCGGGGACCTTCCTCTACTTCCGGCCGTGGTACCGGAGGTCGCCGTACTTCGAGGAGACCCAGAAGGCCGGGTGCAGGTCGTACGAGCTCTACAACCACATGTACCTCCCCGGCTACTACACGAGCTTCGAGGACGAGTACTGGCACCTCGTGGAGCACGTGTGCCTATGGGACGTGGCCGTCGAGCGCTGCCTCGAGATCTCGGGGCCC
>ERZ511473.928-NODE-928-length-33515-cov-11.292123_pt1 | contig 33515 bp, 33 predicted proteins | sample MGYA00374947_ERZ511473 | MGnify/ENA primary metagenome ERZ511473 (study PRJEB26303, sample SAMN06343854) | sediment metagenome | isolation source: hot spring sediment | place: Canada: British Columbia | collected 2012-09-26 ... | reverse complement strand
TAAGCCGAAGGCTTGAATATAGGGTGGGTGGGGAAAATAAGAAATAATCGTAATTTTAGAATTATTGGACAAGGCATTTAGAGAAAATCAAAATACTTTAAAATTTTCGGTATGATTTTTAAAGGAAATTGGGAGGTGAAGGTTGGTTTAGCGAAAATGTTAAAGGGTGGGGTTATAATGGATGTTACAAGTCCTGAACAAGCCAAAATTGCTGAAAGAGCAGGGGCTGTTGCAGTAATGGCGCTTGAAAGAGTGCCGGCAGATATTAGGAAGGAAGGTGGGGTAGCAAGAATGGCAGATCCAGAAATTATTTTAAGAATAATGGATGCTGTAAGTATTCCAGTAATGGCAAAAGTTAGAATTGGGCATTTTGTTGAAGCTGAAATACTTGAAGAGCTTGGTGTTGATTTTATTGATGAAAGTGAGGTATTAACACCTGCTGATGAAGAAAATCATATAAACAAACATCAATTTAAAGTTCCTTTTGTTTGTGGTGCAAGAGATTTGGGAGAGGCGCTAAGAAGAATTAGTGAAGGAGCAGCTTTAATTAGAACAAAAGGTGAAGCGGGAACAGGAAATGTAGTAGAGGCGGTAAGGCATATGAGATTAATTCAGAGGCAAATATCAGAAGTAAGAGCATTAAGGGAGGAGGAGCTTTTTTCAAAGGCAAAAGAATTGCGTGTTGATTATAATGTTTTAAGGTACGTTTGGGAATATGGAAAATTACCAGTTCCTAACTTTGCAGCTGGTGGTATATCTACACCTGCAGATGCGGCACTTATGATGAGGCTTGGAGCAGAGGCGGTATTTGTAGGAAGTGGTATTTTTAAATCATCAAATCCAGAAAAATATGCTAATGCAATTGTTGAGGCAGTTGCTTATTATGATAATCCAAAAGTTTTAGCTAAAATTTCAAGGAATCTTGGGGAACCTATGAAAGGTTTAGATATAAGAAAGTTAGAAGAGAATGAACTTTTACAAACAAGAGGATGGTAAAAGGAGGTGAGAATTGGAAAAGTTACATACAACGAGAGGGGAACATTACATTGTGGAAGCGTCTGGATGTGATCCTGAAATTATTGGAAATGTTAAACTTATGCAGGAAATTTTGGTTAATGCAGCAAGAGAAGCAAATGCTGAAATTTGGGCTGTTTCTTTCAATAGATTTCCACCTAATGGTGTAAGCGGAGTAATTGTAATTTCTGAATCTCACCTTTCAGTTCATACCTGGCCAGAATTTGGATATGTTGCTATGGATATTTATACGTGTGGTGAAAGTACCGAACCTGAAAAGGCAGTTAAGTACGCAGTTGAAAAATTCAAAGCAAAGCATGTTCATATTACTGAAATAACAAGAGGCCTTGACGATGGTGATAAAATTTTTTATCATAGTATAATAAGTTGGGAAGAAGGTAAAGAATTATAATGATTTTAAGGGAAGATCTTCCTCAAAAATCAACAATGCCAATTTCCGAGATAAAATACAAAGCCAAACTTGATCAAAATGAAAGTCCAATTGATATTCCTATTGAAGTTAAAGAAAGATTATTTGAGGAATTCAAAAAAATTGAATTCAATAGATACCCTCAACCGTACTTTTATTACGAAACAAAAGAAATTTTTTCAAGTTATTTAGGTGTTAATCCTAAAAATTTCCTAATAACAGTTGGTGCTGATCAAGGCATTTGGTTAGCATTTTTTTTAGCAGGAGGAAAAAATAGAAGTGCTATTATATATGAACCAACATATCCAATTTTTAAACATGCAGGTATGATTACACAAACAAATTTAGAAATTTTGAATCTTGGTGTTAATTATAAAATTTCTCCTGATACATTCAAAAATCACAATATAATATGTATTGTAAATCCAAATAATCCCACGGGGAATTTACAGGACGATGAAGTTATATTAGAAGCTATCAAAAGAAATGCTTTGGTTGTAATAGATGAAGCATATTTCCCATTTTCAAATAAGACATATAAGCAATTGATAAATGACTATAAGAATGTTTATATAATAAGAAGCTTATCAAAAAGTTTATTAGCGGGCATTAGGATAGGAATTGTAATTTCTGATAGTGAGATTGTAAGTATGGGGGAGGAAGTTCTAACATCTCCTTATCATTTAAGCACACTTCAACTTGTAATTTTAAGAAATTTTCACTTAATTGAAAGTTATTATCAAAATTCTATAAAAATTGTAAATGAAGAGAAAGAAAGAATTTACAAAGTATTTGATGGACTAAAAATTGAATATGTTAAATCTTATGCTAACTTTATTCTATTTAAAGTTAAAGAGGCGAATTTTGTCTATAATGAACTTATTAAAAGAGGTATTAGGATTAGGAATGTATCCTATATGAGGGGTCTTGAAAGCTATTTGAGAATAACGATTGGTAAGCCATATGAGAACGAATTGTTTATATCTGCCATAAAGGAGATTTTTTCTATGCTTTAAAATTTTCAGACCTTGCCAGCGTAGCTCAATTGGCAGAGCGGCTGATTTGTAATCAGCAGGTTGGCGGTTCGAGTCCGCCCGCTGGCTTTTGGGCGGGTACCCAAGCGGCCAACGGGGGCAGGCTGTAAACCTGCTGGGCTTGCGCCCTACGTAGGTTCAAATCCTACCCCGCCCATTTCTGAAAATTGTTATTGCTTCAAATAATGAAGGAAAAATAAATGAGATAAAAAAATTTTTAGAGGATATTAAAAAAATTGAATTAATTTCACTTAAAGAACTGAATTTAAAATTAGAGATAGAGGAATTTGGTAAAACATTAGAAGAAAATGCTCTAATCAAAGCAAGAACAGTTCATTATACTATAAAACTGCCAGTAATTTCGGACGATTCAGGTTTATTTATAGAAGCTTTAAATGGATTTCCTGGTATAAAATCATCAGATTTCCAAAAGGAAAATAAAAACTATCTAGAAGAAATTTTAAAAATGATGAAAGACAAAGAAAATAGGAAAGCATATTTTAGATGTGTTATTGTATTTATTGATAGTCAGAGTAATGAATATATTTTTGATGGTGAAGTTTTAGGAGAAATAACGTACGAAATTTTAGGAAATAAAGGATTTGGTTATGATCCAATTTTTCTTTATAAACCACTAAATAAAACATTTGCCCAAATAGATATTGAAATCAAAAATCAAATTAGTCATAGAGCAAACGCCTTAAAAAAGCTTAAAGAATTCCTAATTAAAAATTATTTATAAACTTCCAATAACTTTTTCTTTTAATTTTTGAGCGTTGTATTTAACTTCTTCAAAATCTATGAACGTTAATTCCTTTTTTTCCATAAGAATTCTACCATTTATTAAGACACTTGAAACATCTAAACCATTGGCACTATAAACGATAGCAGAATATGGGTCATAAATTGGCATTAAATGAAAACTATTTAAGGATATAGTTATTAAATCTGCTTTCTTGTTAATTTCAATGCTTCCTACTAGGTTATCTATTCCTAAAACTTTTGCACCATAAATTGTAGCCATTTTCAAAACTTCCTTAGCACTGACAACTTTTGGGTCAAAAAGATGAACCTTGTGAATTAACGAACAACTTCTCATTTCATCAATCATATCTAAATTATTATTTGATGCTGTTCCATCAGTGGCAAGTCCAACATTTATATTTTTTCTTAGCATTTTCACAATTGGAGCTATACCACTTGAAAGCTTCATATTGCTTTGTGGATTATGTGCAACACTTACATTATGATTTTTGTAAATTTCTATTTCTTCATCATCTAAATAAACACTATGAGCAGAAATAAATTTATGATTTAAAACTCCAATTGAATTTAAATATCTTACAGGTGTTAATCCATACTTGTTTTTTATTATTTCAATTTCTGATTTTGTTTCAGCAACATGCATATGAATAGGTATATTATATTTTTTAGCGATTTCATAACCTCTTAAAATTAAATCTTTTGAGCAAGAATAAGGAGCATGTAAGCACAATGTTGGATGAATATATTCGTCATTTAAATAATTTTCAATGAAACTTTTAACAATTTTTAACCCTTCTTCGGGATTTTTAAATGAAGGCGTTGGAAAATCTATTAAACCTTCTCCAAGAAACGCTCTAATTCCTATTTCTCTTGAAATTTCAGCAGTTATTTCTTCAAAAAAGTACATATCATTATAAGTTGTCGTTCCTGTTCTTATCATTTCACAAATAGCTAGCAAACTTGCTATTCTTATAAATTCTCTGTCAACCGCTCTGTTTTCTGCTGGCCAAATATAATTATTAAGCCAATCCATTAAATCTTTATCATCAGCAAAACCTCTGAAACCAACCATTGCTATATGAGTATGTGTATTTATAAATCCAGGAAGTAGAATGTTAGGTCTATCGTCAATAATATAGTCAACGTTTTCATTTTCAATATCAGAAATTTTTGATATTTTTGAAATTTTTCCATTTTCAATAATAACCGCTCCATCCTCTATAACTTCATCTTTTTCATTCATCGTTAAAATATAGTTAGCTTTTATGAGAATTTTCATTATGAAAAAAATTTTAAGGCTAACTTTTTTAAATTCTGTTACTTTTTTGCCTTAAAATTTTAAAAATTTTTATGAATGCTGATATTATAACTTCATTTTTGGCTGGGTTTTTATCATTTCTTTCTCCTTGTGTTTTTCCTTTAATTCCTGCTTATATTTCATATATTTCAGGGATTTCAATTAAGGATTTATCCAATTCAAAAATTTCAATAAATACAATTTTTAATCTTTTATCATTTATTTTTGGTTTTTCTTTAATTTTCATTTTTTTCGGGGCAAGTGCAACTTTTATAGGTCAATTGTTATCTCAAAATAAAATTATTATTTCAAAGTTTGCAAGCCTTATAATTATTATTTTTGGTTTAAATTTCATAGGTATTTTTAGAATTAAAAAAGATTTTAAATTCCATAAGTTTATTAAGTTTTTTAGTTTTATTTTTCTTACTACAATCGTTATATTTTTGTTTTTATTCTTTAAAAATTGGTTTTTTTTAGCAATTTCAATAGTCTTGATTATTATTTTTAATTATTTCAACCTAATTAACTTTGACTTTTTAAATTATGAAAAAAAACTTAACTATGAAATTAGAAAAACGAGTTTATTTTCTTCATTTATTTTAGGAAGTTCGTTTGCTTTTGGATGGACACCTTGTATAGGACCAATTTTAGCAAGTATTTTAACACTTGCTGCTGTTCAAGAAACAGTTTATCAAGGAATAGTTTTATTAACTTTTTATTCACTTGGTCTTGCTGTTCCTTTTTTTATTTCAGGTATATTGGTTGATTTTCTATTAAAAAGCATTAAGAATTTTAGGAGATTTTTTGGATTTATTGAATTTTTAAGTGGTTTATTATTAATTTTAATTGGAATTTTAATATATAATAATGCTTTTACAATGATAGCAAGTTTATTTTCAAGGTAAAATTATTTTAATAGTTAAGTTCTTAATAAGGTTTAAATTAGTTTTGGTTTGTAAATTTTAACCACAAAAAAGACAAGCATTAACATTAAAATTCCTATTATTCCTGCTACTTTTGTAAAGTTAAATGCATATTGTCCTCCCTTTGGTTCATAATGGAAGCAAAATAATAATGCAGCTTTCGCTAAATCTGTTAAATTTTCTATTTTTTCAATTTGTGCATTCCAAATAGCAAGTCTTAAATCCTTTCCAACAAAACTTAAACCATATAAATAAGAACTTATTTTACCACTTGGTGTTAGAATAATAACACTTACAGGATGAGCAATTTCATTTTTACTTATTTTCTTTACTTTAAATCCAATTATATTTAACATTTTATTGATATTTGATCTGTCAGATACAAGAAATTTACAATTTTCGTCATTTCCATTAACAATTTTACAATAACTTGATTTTATTTTTGCATCTTCAATAGTATTTTCATAGTCAAATGAAAATGCAACAATTTTATAATCCTTGCCAATTTTCAAATCTTTTAAATTTTTAAGTTGTTCAAATGTCCAAAACAATGTTGTATTACAAACAACATCGCATGTGTAATAAACAGGTATTAAAACAATTGGCACTTTATAATCAATTAAACTACTAAAATTAACTTTTTTACCATTTTGATCATAAAAATAAACATCCTTAATTAAACTTCCATATTTTGGACTTAAATCAATATCATTTATTTCTTTTGGTTTAATATCACTTGGGAAATTACTTATTATTATTAATAACATTCTTTTGATATTCTATTAAATCCTTCTTATTGAAATGGCTATCCATAACATTTCCCATTATGAGTAAAAATATAAAAAATAAAGGCATAAGGGCAAATGCTATTGTCAATTTGTCTTCATATCTTAAATACATAAAAAATAATGCAAGAAGTAGAACCTGTATTGATGCTAATATAAGAATTATAGATGAACCAAGACCTCCCCAATTTAAATAAAAAATTATTGTATTGATTATTGATATTCCAGCAAGAGCAAGAAATACAATAAAGTAAGGTAAATAGCTTTTTGGAGGCTCTCTAAAATGTTGTTTCTTCTCATTCATAGCCAAAATTTTAAAGGATGAAAAATTATGCTTTATAATTTTCAACTAACAGGAGGTGGAACATGTGGTTAATAATTGTAAGTCAAATAAATCCCTTTACAATACAAAGGGATATAAATAGAATGAGTGTTGAAATATATGACACATCTTGGACAAATCATCCTGAAAAAATCCAATCGCTTATGGAATATATCAAAAGTGCCCTTGGTAATAATCTAATTTATATATCCTACGACAATTTCAAAACTGCTATATATATGAAATTCATAAATTGGACAGAAAAAGATTCTTTACTTATTGAAAAAATTTTGATGGAAAAGGGGGTAAATGGCTATGTTGTTCGTCATTGAGCTTCAAATTTGGGCAGGTTTAAAAACTTATGGTGGTTCTAATTGGGATCAATTATGGGGTGCTGATTTTAATGCTCCTGGCAACAATATCGTTTCTAATTTATTCTCTATGACGTACAAAATTGATAATTCTACTGGTGCTGATTTTGTTGTTATTGTTTCTACACAATCTGGAACTCCTGTTTGGGAAAGGATTGTAGGAAGGTCAAATATGAATGAATGGTCTTATAAAATTACTTATGATAATGCTGGAAATCCAATTATAGGAGGAGCAAGTTGTGTTCCAAATAATAGTCCTTCAAGTTGTCAATTATCTACAAGTGATAGAGCTTTTGCTATTAAACTTAGTGGCACAAATGGAGCTTTCTTGTCTGCAAGGGATTTAGCTTCAAGCTGGGGTTCCTCTGATTGGATTAGGATAATGTCCATAAATCCAACAAGTGACGGTGGATTTGTAGTAGCAGGAGATATATATTACGACTCTTGGGCTGGTGATATTGATGGTTTCGTTGTTAAGTTTGATGCCAGTATGAATTTACAATGGCGTAGAATTTTTGGAACAACTGGTTATGAATGGCTAACAACTGCATTTCAGACAACTGATGGAAATATTGTAGTTATTGGAACACCATTTAATGAAATTTTTATAGCAAAGTTAAATGTTTCTAATGGAAGTATAATATGGCAAAGAAGATATCCAAGAACTTATTATGATAGTGGAAATGGAAAGTACTTCACTTGGGGCAAACCTTCATCTGATGGAGGAATTATTCTTGCTGATGAAATTAGTGGTGGAACAAATAGAGATGTTCTTTTTGTAAAGTTCAATAGTAGTGGTGGTGTTGTTTGTGCAAGAAGGATAGGTGGTCCTGGTAATGATGTTGGAATTGATGTTGTAGAAGGAGCGAATTATTATTACTTGGCAGGATTTTGGAATGGAAGTGATTTATTTTATGCAAGATTTAATAAAACTGATTGTTCTTTGGTAGGTTCTGTAAGATATATTCTATCGTCAGGTGATGAATCTGCAAGGGCTATTGATATAAGACCTACCTCTGGAATTCCCTATATTGCAGGCTATACAAATAGACCAGGATGGACTGCTGGAAATTACGATGGGTTATTAGCAGCAGATAGTGGCCTTCAAGATACATGCTATTGGAGAAGTTTAACACCATCAACAAATGTTTCTGTTTCACTTTCAGCAAGTGGTTCTTGGACTGATTATGGAAATACAGGAATAAATGTTTCAAGTGTTACTTATAGCGCTATTAGTGTTAATACTAGTAAAACGATTGCTTGTGGATTATTAACACCTGTTTCTAATGATGAGAAATATGAAGATTGCTACATTTCAATAGCAAAGAATGGTTCATTTTTAACAATAAAATCAAAAGATAGACAAGATATAAAGTTAATAATTTATAGTTCTGATGGTAAGGTGGTTTATAGAAATGAATTTAGAAATGTTGAAGGTGTTTTAAATGAAAAAATTAAATTGAATAGTGGAATTTATATTGTTAAGGTTAATTATAAAAAAGGAGAGATAAAAAATAAGTTTGTAATTAAGGATTAAAAAGCGTCCAAGCAAGTTTATCGTTTGCTTTCTTTTTAATAGCAATATTTTGATAGAATAGGCTTTTGAAATTATCATTTAAAATATAGTACATTGCAGATAGTGTCCAATAAGCATCTATTTCTGAAAGTAATGTAGCAATTTTTGCTTTTTCAATTGCTAAATGATATTTTTTCAATTTAAAAAGACTTAATGCCCATAAGTGATATAAATAACCATCTAAATAACAATTTTCTGAAAGAAATTTCATTAAACTATCTATTTTTTGATATTCTTTTAATTTGTAATAAAGAGCGGATTGAATTTTCCTTATGTTTTGATTACAAAACTCATAATTTAAAATGTTATTTACTCTTTCTTCCAAGATATGAAAATCTAATTTTGATATTTTTGTCAATTCTAAAACATTATAGTTGTAAGTAACTTCATTAAAAAATTTTTCCTCCTTGTAAATTTTATAGAAACAAATTATGCTAAAAGTTGAAAATAACAATAAAAATAAAATTTCATAAAATTTTTTTTGAATTGAAAGAATAAAGCAAACAAATGAAAATAAAAATCCAACTAAAATGTTTATTTCAAGAATTTTTGAAATAATTAAAAATGTTGAACTTGTCAAAAGTGCTTGAATAAATTTTCCAAAATTTCCAAATAATGTATAAGCGGTAAATATAAAACCTCTCTTATCGCCTTCAACATCTGATAAATCTTTAATGCCAAATCCAAATGTTATTCCAATTAAAACACTTAAAATAATTTTCTCATTTAAAATCAAAATTGGATTTTCTTTATAAAAATAACTAATTCCAAGAACAATACCCATTAATGCTATAAAACTTAAATTTAAAGTAGATAATATCCAAAATCTCTTAATCCTTATAGGTTCAATTGAATAAATAATTGCGGATGATATAATAACACTTAAAACAATAAAGACACTATAAGAAGTCAAAATTGAAAATAAAATTGAAAAGGTAGATAAGATAATAATAAAAGGTAAAAATTCCTTTTCATTTAAAATTCCTTCATTAAAGACATTTTTCTTATTATTAATTTTATCAATCTCCCTGTCATAATAATCATTTAAAGTTAGTGCAATTAAGAATGCTAAAAATAATGAAAAAACGATATTAAAAATCCCAAAATAATCAAATATATTTTCAAAAGCTTTAAAATACGTCCATTTTACAACTTTAATGCCAACAAAAAATCCAAATATCAATAATGGTAAATAATATAAAAACTTATAAATTCTCATTTTCAAAATTTTAAAAACATATTCAGGGAAAATTAAAATCAAAAATATCGTTAAAATATATAAATTTACAATAGCATATCTTTGAGTATCTGTTTCAATTAATGAGAATGAATGAAAATGATTTCTTGATATAAAACCTGGCATTGAGCCAATTATTGCTACAATTATTAAAAACGAAATAATTGTTAAAACTGACTTTAAAAAATTTTTTGAGATTGATAATGTCCATAATAAAATTCCAATAGCTGCTAAAAAAATTTCAATTCTCATTCCAGGACTTAATGCCCTTAATTGGACAAATGGATTAAAAACATTTAAAAGACTAAATATAAATTCTTCAAATGTAAATATATAGCTTGGTCTAAAATTTCCTCCAAAAAATGCATCGATTACTGGTGGTGTTATGATAATAATTGATGTTGAAAATATAAATGTTAAAATTTCAATTCTATTTTTCTTATAAAATAATCTAATTAAAAAGGCAAGTGCTAAATATACTGAAAAATAAAATGTATATTGATGAAAAAAAATAAATAAAAATGATTTATATTCAATAGGATTTGTTAGCATTTTATTGTGGTCAATAGCACCTTCAAGAACACCTCTAATTATTGGACTAATTAAAGCAATTATTAAAGCATTAATAAAATTTGCTTTTTCAATATAATTAAAAATTTTTTTCATTATTTGAAGTTGTATTCTTTTAGGATAATTATTTTGTTTTTTATAACTTTTAGCTTATATGGAGCATTATTTAGTTTTTTATAGAAAAATTTTCCATCAATTAAATCAATAACACTATCATTTATCCATATACTACTTGGTTTTTCAGTTATTCCAAAAGCATGCCAATTTTTCGTTTCAAAAAATATAATAAAATAATTAGCACTTTTTCCTTTTTCAAAATATATTTTTCCTAAATTGAGATTGTTATTTTTATCTAAAATCCTATAATTTTTTATTCCTGAAATTGATTTTGTTGAAATTTTTAATGTTTCATTTTGAATTTTATATTTATCAAATTCAAATAATTTGGCATTTAAATTAAAAATTTTTAAGCTATCAAGTGTTATACTAAAAACAATTAAGCTATCTATTATAAAATTCATATATAACCTCTTTCTTTTAACCAATTTTCGTTAAATGCTTTACTTAAATATCTACTTCCACCATCTGGAAATAGAACAACAGCACGTTTTATTTCAGGATGCTCTTTTATGTACTTTAAAGCACCAACTAATGCTGCTCCTGACGATGGACCTACAAATAATCCTTCGTATTTTAATAAATTTAAGGTCATTTCAAAAGCTTCTTTATCATATATTTTTACAAAGTCATCAATTACTGAAAAATCTAATGTTTTTGGTATAAAATCTTCTCCAATCCCTTCAACATCATAAACTCTTGCTTGAACAATTTCTTTTTTATAAAAATAATCATAAAGAATTGAACCATCAGGATCAATTCCTACAATTTTTATTTTTGGATTCATATTTTTTAGAAATTTTCCAACACCTGAAATTGTTCCACCCGTTCCAACACCTGCAAAAAAAGCATCAATTTTCCCATTCATTTGATACCAAATTTCAGGTCCTGTTGTTTCATAATGAGCCTTCGGATTGTTTGGATTTTCATATTGGTTGGGATAAAAAGCATTTCTTTCTTTTGCTATTCTCTTCGAAACTTCATAGTAGCTATTTGGGTCGTTTGGTGGGACATTTGTAGGACATATAACTACTTCTGCACCATAACTTCTTAATAAGTTTCTTTTTTCTTCTGAAACTTTATCAGGCATAACCGCTATAAACTTATAACCTTTTAGATTAGAAATGAGTGCAAGACCAAGTCCTGTATTTCCACTTGTTGGTTCAACAATATAAGAACCTTTTCTTAAAATCCCTTCTTTTTCAGCCTGTTCTATCATATAAAGAGCTATTCTATCCTTTACACTTCCAGTAGGATTATAAAATTCAAGTTTAGCGTATATTTCATAGGATGATGTTGAAAAACTTTTCAATTTATAAATTGGTGTTCTACCTATTGATTCAATCATAGTTTTGAAATTTTAAAGTTAAATTGTAAAGCATTAGTTTAGGAAGATTTTGCCTTGTCCAATAATTCTAAAATTATTTATTTTATTATGTTTTCCCCACCCACCCTGAAATTAAGCCTTCGGCTTTAAAATGCCCATTTTTCGGCATTGGGGGGCTTTGCCCCACTTAAATTCCCCCCAAAATAAATAATTTTAAAACACTTTTTGTAAATTATTGATTATCAATAACTTAATACTATTTATTGGACAAAGCACTAAACTTTTGCCCTGTCCAAGCACTGAACTTTAAAATTTTCAAAATGTTGAACATTTTTCTAAATTTAGAAAAAGATACAATAAAAGAATATAAATTAGAGGAACAAATTGTAATTTCAAAAAAAATAGAAAGCTACAATTATCAAATTAAAAATCCTAATATAAATAGTTTGTTATTAAAATCAACAATAAGTGATATTGAATTTAATCCATCAGGTTTAAGTTTATCAGTTTTAGGAATACCTTCAAAATTTACAAATATCTATATTGATGGGAATGAAATAATTGGAAGAAAATTTGAAACAATAGATATTTTAACAATTCCTTTTAATTCAATTAGAGATGTTAAATTTGAGGGACTTAATGTTTATTTAAAAACAGATGATAATAATTTCAGCAGTTTTTTAAAATCAAATGGTGGATATGGAACTAATTTGTCTTATGGAAATAAAAAGACAAAATTCAATATTTCAATTTCAAAAGATATTTATAGCTATATTAAAAATTATTCTTTTTACAATTGTTTCAATTTTAATAATTTTTATTTTTCCTATGTTTACAATCAGAAAACAACACCATTTGATGAAATTTTTTCTGATTTTAGAACAATTTTTAGTTTTTATAAACTCAATTTTCAATTTTACAAGCACTTTTATAATTTTAGAAATAAAAATATAAATTACAATGAGGAATTTTTTTTAAAGTTTCAAAATGAATACAAAAATGTTAAGAAAAATTATTATTTTAAAATAAACTATGGATTTTATAATGATTATTTAAGAGGAAACAATGTTGTTTCTGATGTTAATTTTCTTAGATTGTTAGCTTCTTTTGAATTCTATAAAAATTTTCTAATTAGATTAAATTTTGAAAATTTAGAACCAAGTCTTAATTTTGAATATAGGAACTTGAAGTTATTTTTTATATCTCGTTATCCATCTGCAAAGGAATTGTTTATGAAATTTTATTATCCTGAAATGGGTTATATGGTTGTTGGTAATAGCAAATTAAAAAATGAAAAATTAATTGGAGTTAATTTCAGTTTTTGGAATTTTCTTTTGAATTATAGCAAAATTTTTAATTATATTGGATTTTATAATTTGGGTTATCAAAATAATTTAATTCTATGGACTTATGAAAATTTAGAGAATATTGAAATTTACAGTATTAGTTTTGAAGAAAATTTTTATTTTAAAGAATTTATGATAAAATTATCATTTTTTATTGGAAAAACACCGGTAGATATCCCACCTTATAAATTTAATTTGAATTTGAATTATAAAAATTTTGAAATTGAATTTTGGTCTAAGGGAAGAACTCAATTGATTCCAAATTTATATTCAGTTGATTTGGCAATGAAAACAAAACTCATAACTCTTAAAATTAACGATTTATTAGATAAAACCTCTTCTGTAAATCTTCCATATTTTACAGGAAGAACATTTACTATAATTTTTGAAAAAAATTTTAAAAATTGAATTTTTTTTGACCTTAAAATTTTGACTATGAGGAAAATAACCCTTATAACCTTAACATTATCCATTGTAGCTTGTAGTAAAAGCAGTTCAACGAGTCCATCTCCAAGTCCCCAATACTCAATAAAAGTTGGTGACAGTTGGCTCTTTCAAAGACAAATAAATAACTCATCAACAGACACCTTCAAACTTGTAGTAAGACCTGAAACTACAATAAACAATATAAAATTTTATCCATTGCTTGATACTACTCAAAATTCAAACTTCTTTTATATAAATGCTTCTGATTCAATAATTATATCAATTCCATATAGTTTCCAAAATCAAGTTTATTATATAATTTCAAGATTAATTAGAGCTAATGTTAATGTTGGTGATAGTTGGTCTGATAGTACAATTATATCTCCTAATCCTCAAATAAAAATTATTGTAAAAACGAAAGTGGATTCTGTTAATGTTCAAGAAAATGTTCCTGCCGGTACATTCGTAGTTACAAAAGTTAAGCAGGATTATATTTACTTTCACCAAGGTGTAACTCCACCTGATGGAATACCATTTATGTCAATAGTTTGGAGTATAAATAGAGATGTCATATTTGTTAGAGTTAAAGGTAGTTCCTACTATCCTAATCCTTCAAGCGAAGATGATAAACTTATAAAATATATAAAAGCGCAATGAATAAATTTTGGGGACTTTTTGTCCCCATCATTATTTTAATATCATGCTCTAAAAAACAAAATGAATTTGATAATATAGGTAATTATGACTTAAAATATCAAGAGTATTATTTTAATGTAAAGACAAAAGAATACACAAATAATCCAAATGATGAATGGCACTTAAAATTTATTGCTACTAATCTTGAAGTTGATTTTGATTTAGGAGATGGTTTTATTCTTGGAAGTGTTCCAAATCCTACAATTTTATTAAATAATAATGTAAAAGTAAGTTTAGATGGAATAAATTATAAAAATGATGAATATGTTAAAGCAATAGATAAAATTTATTTGGACAGCATATATGTTTTTAAGACAAGAAATAGAAAATTTGTAAAAGTTAAATTTATTTCATTTTCTGATAGCGTTAAAACAATTGTTAATGATAGTATAAGCTTTTCATTTCCAATTGGTTCTTATGTCGATTTTGAAAATTTAAAGTATAAAAATAGTGGCTATTATAGGGATTCAACATGGGATGTTTATATAAATGGGCAAAATGACATTAAATTAAATATATGGGGAATAGGAAAATTTCCTGTTAAAGTTGGAAAGGATACAATTGATATTTATATTAAAGAGACTTTGCCATCAGGCATTGATATTTTCAGATTGAAAGGTGAAAATGAAGATAATGATAGTTTTAAAACAGATTACTATAATTCTTTAATTGGTGATGAATGGTGGAGTGATTATAATTTAAGCGTTCATACATTTGTTAGTAAAAATTTAATTTATTATTTAAAACTTCCTGATAATTCAGTTTATAGAATTAGAATTGTTGAATATAATAAGGGTTTTGTTTTAGTTGAAGTTTTATAGAATTCCTTCTCTTAAAATATCATGCAAGTGTAAAATACCTATAAGTTTGTTGTTATCATCAAGAACAAGTAGTACTGTTATTTTATATTTTTCCATTAGATTTAGTGCGTCTCCTACTGTTTCATTATATTTTATTGTCTTGGGATTTCTGGTCATTGCATTTTTGACACTTCCGTTATTTAAATCATTTCCTTTTTCAATATATCTTCTTAAATCACCATCAGTAATTATGCCTATTAAATTTTGATTTTTGTCTAAAACTGCTGTTGCACCAAATCCTTTACTCGTTATTTCAATTATTGCTTCTTTCATGGTCATATCTTCATAAACAATTGGAATTCTATCTCCTGAATGCATAATATCCATAACTTTTTTTAATCGTTTTCCAATTAATCCACCGGGATGAAGTTTGGCAAATTGTTCCTTTGTGAAACCTTTAAGTTCCATTAAGGTTATAGCAAGAGCATCTCCTAGAACTAATATAGCAGTCGTTGAAGAAGTAGGAGCAAGATTGAAAGGACAAGCTTCCCTTTTTATTTTTATATCTATTACTACATCACTTTTTTGTGCAATTGTTGAATTGATATTTCCTGTTATACAGATTATTGGAACATTTAAGAATTTTAAATATGGAATTATATTTATAATTTCTTCCGTTTCACCACTATTTGAAATTATAACTAAAACATCTTCTTTATCAATAATTCCTAAGTCTCCATGAATTGCTTCGGCTGGATGTAGAAATATAGATGGTGTTCCTGTGCTTGAAAATGTTGAAGAAATTTTTCTTGCAATATGTCCTGATTTTCCAATGCCTGTGAATATAACTTTACCCTTACAATGATATAGAATTTCAACAGCTTTTATAAATGAATGATCTAAGCTTTCTTTTAGATCAAATAATGTTTCAAGTTCAATATCTATTGTTCGTTTAGCTATATTTAGAATTTCTTTCTCATTCAATAATTTCATGTATTAAAGGTAATGGTTGAGTTTTTCTTTTGACAATTTTATAAGAATTTTCTAAAATTTCAACAGCCTGGTTTAATCTATTTTCGTCATTTGCTCTTACTTCAAATATAATATCACCTTCATCTACTTTATCTCCAACTTTCTTATTTACAATAATTCCTACTTTGTGATCTATTGTATCATCTATTTTATTTCTTCCCGCTCCTAATATCTGAGAAGCAATACCAATTTTATATGTCTCAAGTTGAGAAATATATCCACTTGCTGATGCGGTTATATGATATACGTACTTTGTTCTTATAAAATCATCAGATAAGATATAATTCCAATCACCACCATGGGACTCAATCATTCTTCTTAGTCTTCTTAAACCATCACCATTATATAAATTGTTTTTAAGTTTTTTATAACCCTCTTCTGGACTTTTAACAGCATCAACAGCATATAACATATAACTACCAATTCTAAGTGTTAATTCAGTAACATCACTTGGTCCATTTCCTTTTAATATATCAATAGCTTCTCTAACTTCTAATGCATTTCCTACTGCTTTTCCAAGTGGTTGATCCATGTTTGTAATTAAAGCTATTATTTTTTTGTTCATTTTTTTGCCAATTTCTACCATTAACATTGCTAATTCTTTTGCTTCTTTTATTTTTGGCATAAATGCACCAGAACCAACTTTTACATCAAGAACAATAGCATTAACGCCTTCTGCAAGTTTTTTACTTAATATACTTGATGCAATCAAAGGTATGCTTTCAATTGTGCTTGTAGCGTCTCTTAAAGCATAGAATTTCTTGTCTGCAGGAACAAGTTTATCAGTTTGTCCTATTATTGAACAACCAACATTCTTTACAATTTCTTTAAACTCTTCAATTGATAGATTTGTTCTGTATCCCCTTATTGATTCAAGTTTGTCTAATGTTCCACCTGTATGACCTAATGCCCTCCCCGATATCATAGGGACACAAACCAAGTTTGTTGAAGCAACAAGTGGTGCTAATGCTATTGATACCTTATCACCTACACCTCCTGTTGAGTGCTTATCAACCGTTGGTTTTTTAAGAAAGCTCCATTCAAGAATTTCTCCGCTTTTCATCATAATTTCTGTTAATGCTGTTGTCTCATTTAAATCCATTCCTCTAAAATATATAGCCATAAGTAAAGCAGATATCTGATAGTCAGGAACTTCACCACTTAAAGCACCTTTTACAATGAATTCTATTTCCTTTTTACCAAGCTTCTCGCCATCTCTCTTCTTTCTTATTATATCAACAGCTCTTATCATGACTTTATTTTCATTTGAACACCAAGAGACATTCTTATGATTTCACTTATTTGCTCTTCTACAGAAACCTTATGCTTAGGGTCAAAGCTCAATAGAAAGAATAATGGATTAGTACTTTCATAAACTATTATTTTTGTTCTGTGGTCAAAAAATTTTTCATAATCATCTTCAATAATTACAAGTCCATAATTCTTTTCTTCATATAGTTTTTTTATAATTTTCTTTATTTCATTTGGTTCTGATGGTGTTATGTAATCTACACCTACAAGCGAAAATCCACTTTTAAATTCAGCAGGTCCTATTACTAGAACTTTTTGTTTCAAAGTTTGAAAATTTTAAAGGATAACTAATTATAAAAGGAAGGTGCGTTGTTTAGTAATTTTAGAATTATAATTATTTCTATATTTTCCCTACCTTGAAATAAAGGCTATGCCTTTAAAATACCCTAGCTTTTGCCTTCGGGGGGCTTTATATATTGGAAAAAACACTAAAAATTTACTTTAAAATTTTCATAATGAAAGAAAAAGATTTAACTTTTGAAGACAAACTTTGGAAAGCAGCGGATAAGTTAAGGAAAAAAGTCGAAGTTCATGAGTATAAGTATATAGTTTTGGGTCTTATATTTTTAAGGTACGTTTCCTTTGCTTTTGAAGAAGTTAGAGAAAAACTCAAAAAAGAATATAAGAATAAACCAAATTTAGAAAAAATACTTGAAGATAAAGATTATTATCTTTCAGAGGGGACTTTGTATGTTCCAGAAGAGGCAAGGTGGGATTATATAAGAAATAATGCAAACAAAATTGATATCGGAGCAATTATTGATAAAGCCATTGAATTACTTGAAAAGGAGCATCCAAAACAATTAAAGGATGTTATTCCTAAGGTATATACCAAGGCAAATTTGGACTACCATGACCTTTCATACCTTATCAATCTTTTTTCAGAAATAAAGTTTGATAATGAGCATAAAGGAAAGGATATTTTTGGAAGGATCTATGAGTATTTTTTGGGGAAATTTACAGAGTCAGAGGGCAAAAAAGGCGGAGAATTTTACACGCCCCGTTCCTTGACAAAGCTTATAGTTGAAGTTTTAGATGTAAAAGGAGATAGAATTTTTGACCCTGCTTGTGGTTCGGGTGGATTTTTTGTTGCAGCATTGGAAAAGCTTGAAAGAGAAGGTATAGAAAAAGATAATTTGTCCATATACGGACAAGAATCAAAGGAATTTGTATGGAAGATGTGTAAAATGAATTTAGCAATAAGGGGTGCGGAGGGAGATATAAGATGGGGAGATTCTTATCATGATGATAAGTTTTTAGATTTAAGGGCAGACTACATAGTCTCAAACCCACCTTTTAACGATAGCAATTGGGGAAGGGACAGGGTTAAACCTACAGACCCAAGGTTTAAATATGGAATACCACCAGAAAATAATGCCAACTATGTGTGGATTCAGCATTATATCTATCACCTCTCACCAAGCGGAAAGGCAGGTTTTGTTATGGCAAATGGTGCCTTGTCAGTAGGTGGAATTGAGGGAGAGATTAGGAAAAAAATCATTGAAGATGATTTGATTTATGGTATTGTTGCTACACCACCAAAAATGTTTTATACAGTTTCTCTTCCAGCTTCTTTATGGTTTTTAAGAAAAACTAAACCAGATCATATGAAAGGTAAAGTTTTATTTATTTATGCAAAGAAGTTATTTAAACCCATATCAAGAAGACAAAATATATTTACAGATGAGCATATAGCAAAGATTGTTGAAAAATTCAGAATGTTTGAAAGAGGAGAACCAGAGGAAAAGATAAACGAGGTTGGATTTTCTAAAATAGCCACCATTGAAGAAATAGCAAAAAATGGTTATGTACTCACACCTGGTAGGTATGTAGGAATAAAAATTGATGAGGAAGACGAACCTTTTGAAGAAAAGATGAAAAGATATTCAGAAGAATTGTCAAAGCTTCTAAAAGAGGAAGAAGAATTAAATTATAAAATTAAAGAGGTTTTTAAGGCTTTGGGATGGAAGATTTGAAGATGAAAGAAAAAATAAAAAAGATAATAAACCAAGTTTTTGAAGAAAAAGGAATAAAGGTTGAAAGGATAATTCTTTTTGGTTCAAGGGCAAGGGGTGATTTTAAGGAAAATAGTGATTGGGATTTACTCATTATAGTTGAAGAAAAACTTTCAAGGGATGAAAGAGTAGAAATTTTACATTTTATAAGAAGAAAACTTGCAGATGAATTTATACCATCTGATGTGATTATAAAATCAAGGGAGGAAGTAGAAGAAAGACAAAAAGTGATTGGAAGTGTTATAAAAAGTGCTATGGAGGAAGGGATTTTGTTATGATTGATAAGGAAATAAAGAACTGGCTTATTAAAGCAATAAATGACTACAAAACAGCGGAAAAGCTTATAAATCTTCCTGAAAATGAAATTATAACTGATACTTTATGTTTTCACTGCCAACGGGCGGTAGAAAAACTTTTAAAAGCATTTCTTGTATATCATAAGATAGGATTTCAAAAGGTTCATACAATTGAATACTTGATCAAACTTTGTTCAACTATTGATAGTGAGTTTGAATCTCTATATGAAAAAACAAAAAACTTAACGGATTATGCAATTGATATAAGGTATCCTGATGAGTTTTATATTCCTACAATTGAGGAAGCGAGAAATGCTTTTGAAAGCGCAACTTTTGTTAAAGAGTTTATATTCAAAAAACTAAACATAACCGAGAAGGACATATTATGAAAGAAAAAATAAAAAAGATAATAAATCAAGTTTTTGAAGAAAAAGGAATAAAGGTTGAGAAAATAATTCTTTTTGGTTCAAGAGCAAGGGAAGAATATGAAGCATTAAGTGATTATGACATTTTTATAGTGATAAAGGAGGATATTGATAATTTAGAGAAAAGAAAGCTAAAAAAAGAGATTTATCGTTCTTTACATTTAGTTTTTCCCTTTTCTCCCTTTGATATTATAGTCAAATCCAAAAAAGAATTTGAAACTGAAAAGGATATTGTAAATACTTTATCTAATGAAGTTTTATCAGAAGGTATAGAGATATGAAAAGGGATGTAGTTATAAGGTGGATTAAGAAGGCAGAAAGTGATTTGAGAAGTGCTAACGTTTTATTAAAAGCTGATGATGTAATTACCGAGTCTGTTTGTTTTCACTGTCAGCAAGCAATAGAAAAATATCTAAAAGCTTTCCTTACATAAAAGAATGTCAGATTTGGAAAAATTCATGATTTACTTACACTTCTTGAAATGTGCATAAGAGAGGATAAAGAATTTGAGAAACTTGATAAAGATAGAATTTCTGAATTAACTTTTTATGCGGTTGATGTTAGATATCCTGATGAATTTTATACACCTTCCTTAGAGGAAGCAAAGGAAGCTTTTGAAATTGTCAAACAAGTAAAGGATTTTATATTTAAAAAACTAAACATAACCGAGAAGGAACTGAGATATGATTAGTGAAAGAACCAAAAATATGATTGTTTTTGGGGATGCTCAAAATATGAAAGAGTTAGAAAACGATAGTATACATTTGGTTGTAACCTCGCCACCTTATTTCAATGCTCCTTTTGATTATCCAGATTTGTTTGAAAGTTATGATGAATTTCTAAACATGATAAGAAATGTTGCAAAGGAGTTAATGCGAGTATTGAAAGATGGAAGAATAGCAGTCTTTGTAGTTGATGACATTTTGATAAAAGGCAAAAAATACCCTATTGTTGCTGATATTACAAGGATATTTATTAATGAGGGCTTTAATTATAGGGAGAAAATAGTATGGATGAAACCAGAAGGATATATAAGAATAAGTAGAAGAAGCGGGGTATTACTTCAAAATCCTTATCCAATGTATTACTATCCTGATAATCTCCAGGAGTCCATTTTGATATTTCAAAAGGGAAAATTTAATTACAAAAGCATTTCGCAAGATATAAAGGAGGTATCAAAAATAGATATTGAGGAGTATCAAAAGAATAAGTGGTATCTTAACGTTTGGCACATTACTAATGTTTTACCCAATAGCAAACTGGAAAAAGGAATAGCTGCCTTTCCAGAAGAGATACCCTACAGATTAATAAAATTGTTTTCGTATAAGGGAGAAACTGTTTTAGATCCTTTTATGGGTTCGGGGACCACATTGAAAGTAGCTATTGAGCTTGGGAGAAATGCAATTGGCTACGAAATAGACCTTGAATTAATTAATGCTGTAAAGAAGAAATTAAAAATTGGACAAAGCTCTTTAATTGGAGATAAAAAGAAATTTGAAATAATTATCAGGGATGATGCTAAACATTTGAGAACAAAGCTTCAAGAGAAGGTACCTAAGAGTATAAAGTGGGGAAAATAAATGGAAATTTATGGAGAAATAAAAGGTATAAACTATAAAGTATTTTTAAACAAACCTTTGATTTCATATTCATTCATAAATTTAGCTAAAGCATTATCCGAAAGAGGAAATTTTATTTTAGAAGTTGATAAGAAAAACAATCTTGCTATTAGCTGGTGGTTATCTCCAAAAAGAACGAGGTCTTATCCTTATTCAAGAGTTTATGATACATTAGCTTTTACAGGAAAGAAAATTACAATAATTCCTGTAATAAAGGATGAGGGAAAAGATGGAGATAGAGATTTTCTCCAATGGGATACGATATCTTTAATGAGCTTATTAGGTATATACGTTATAGTGGGATACTATAAAGAAGCAGAGAGAAATCCAAATTATGAAAATAAAATTACGAATCAAAGGTTTGATACCGAATACTTAAAAGAAGAAATATTAAATTTACTTTCCTACCAATCTGATGCTTTACACTGGAATTTGGAGCAAATTGATAAAATATGGAATATTGCAGAAAAGGCTTTTAAATCTTATGAAGAAATATCAAGAAAAACAGGTGTGGAAATGCATTCTATGGAGTCTGCCAAAAAGCATATTGAAAGGTTGTACGAAAATAAGGAGAACTTTATTAAAGCATCAAGAGAATTGGCTCGCAAAGCCCAGAGGAGAGAGAGCCTAACACAACAGCCTAAGGAGCGTTTAGGTGGTAATAAGGGTGTAATTACTATAAAGAATTACTTGGGGGGATACTACTATTTTACATGTGATGAGGTTGAAATCAAGGGTGAAAATATATACCTGATTGAAGGAAAACACACAAATAAAGGTATTTTACCCTCAGAAAATGATATAAAGGATGGACTTATAAAGATGATTCTTTACACGAATCTTAAAAATGTTATAGTTGATAGCAAGAAATATAATCCTATTCCTATTCTGAAATTGACCTCTAAGATGGATTTCAAGAAAGAATTTCTAAACGAATCAAAGCGTAAAATTTTTAACTTATTGAAAAAAGAGGCTAAGCATAATGGTTTTTGCCTTAAAATTTTAAAGTTTATGTGAAGAAAGGAGCTTAAAATGAAGTTCCGCTGGGAAACAGAGTTTAAAGAAACGGAGATTGGAGAGATACCAAAGGATTGGGAGTTTGAAAAGGCAATTGAACATATAGAGTTTATTAGAGGTATAGAACCAGGAAGCAAATTTTATAAAGATTTCGGAAAATATAAATTTATAAGGGTGGGGAATTTGAGCGGCGAAAGGAATGATGAGGTTTTCATAGATATTGAAGTTGAAAATGAAAAAATTGCTAATAAAAATGATATTCTAATTTCCTTTGATGGAACAGTGGGAGTTGTAAGAAAAGGTTTGGAAGGTGTTTTTTCATCAGGAATTAGAAAAATAAAAATCAAAGAACAAAGTATAGCAAAATTAAATTATGAATTTTTATATTGGTTTTTTAAATCAACTATAAAATATCAAATTTTTGGTTTTTCCGATGAAAAAACAACGATTGCTCATGCAAGCGATAGTATTCCTTATTTAAAAATCTTCATTCCTCCTCTCTCCGAACAATCCCGCATTGCTAATGTTTTATCTTGGTTTGATGATTTAATAGAAAATAAGAAAAAGCAAAACGAAATCTTAGAAAAAATCGCAATGGCAATTTTTAAATCTTGGTTTATTGATTTTGAACCATTCAAAGATGGAGAGTTTGTTTATAATGAAGAATTGGGAAGAGAGATTCCGAAGGGGTGGGAGGTAGATAAAACTATAAGATTGAATATAATCCATCCGTTACAATAAAGAGAGGCGAAGTTTATCCATTCATTGAAATGAAAGATGTAAATACCAATTCGTTAATATGTGAACCAAATTTTAAGCAATTTTCAGGCTCTGGTGTTAGGTTTTATGGAGGGGATACTTTGATTGCTCGTATTTCTTCATCATTAGAACATGGGAAAACCGCTTTTGTTTGGTTTATATCGGAAAAAGAAAAAGGATTTGGTAGCACCGAATTTTTTGTTTTACATCCAAAAGAACATTATTTAAAGGAATTCGTTTATTTATTAGCAAAGAATGATGATTTTAGAGAAGTAGCAATAAATAGCATGAGTGGAACATCTAGGCAAAGGGCAGATATTAACGCTTTAAAAGATTACATAATTCCTATTCCCCCTTCCCCCATCCTCCAATCCTTCCACTCCCTCGTTGAGCCCTTATTCCAAAAGATCATCCTCAATCAAAAGCAAATAATGACGCTAAAAAAAGTAAGAGATACCCTTTTACCTTTACTTGTTTTTGGAAAATTAAGAGTAGAGGAGATATAAACATGGCAAGGCTTACAGAAAGCTATATGGTTGAAAATTCTGCCATAAATTGGTTTAAAGAGAATGGATACTCCTATATTCATGGCTCGGATTTAACCCCCGATAAAGAGAGAGAATCTTATAAAGATGTCATTTTAAAGAAAAGATTTATCCAAGCAATAAAAACATTAAACCCGTTTCTTACGGACAATCTGGCAGAGGAAGTTTATAAAAAAGTTAAAGATATTGACCATCCAGATTTTGTAATCAAAAGCAAAATTTTTTATGGATACTTAACAAAAGGATTAAAACTGAATTACAGAGAAGGAAAAGAAGAAAAAACAAAAATTGTAAAACTTATAGATTTTGAAAATCCAGAAAATAACGAATTTTTGATAGCAAACCAGTTTAAAGTTGAATACTACTATCAAAATAATTCCCACAGAATACCTGACCTTGTAGTTTTTATAAACGGCTTACCAATTGCCGTTTTTGAATTTAAAAGTTTTAATGCTTACGAAACCTCAAAAGATGCTTACAACGACCACAAAATAAAAATGAAGGACATTCCACAACTTTATTTATACTCACAAATTATAGCAGTATCTGATGGTTATGAGACAAAATACGGTTCACCTACAAGTGATTGGGAAAGGTTTTTTAATTGGAAAGGAATTTTTAGTGATGACGACATAAGGAAAGAAGAAAATGGAAAAGAATTAACATCTCTTGAAATTTTAATAAAAGGGCTTTTTAGAAAAGAACATATAACGGAATTTATAAATGATTTTATCTTTTACGAAAAATCAGGTGAGAACTATATAAAGAAAATAGCTGCTTATCATCAATTTTACGCAGTTAAAAAAGCAGTAGAAAGGACTAAAAAGTGTGTTTTTGAAGGGAAAACCCCTGAAGATAGGAGAATAGGTGTTATATGGCATACGCAAGGTTCCGGAAAATCTTTAACCATGCTATTTTATGCAAGAAAAATTTTAAAAGAACTTGGAAATCCTCTTTTAATTTTTATTACCGACAGAAAGGAACTTGACGAGCAACTTTACAGTCTATTTTCCCAAATGTCCATTTCAAAACAAGCGGAAAGCATAAAGGACCTACAAGAGACAATCAAAAATACAGCAGGTGGAATAATATTTTCAACTATACAAAAGTTTAGTGAAAGAAACGAAGAATACCCAGTTTTAACAGAAAGAAAGGACATTATTGTTATAGCAGATGAGGCACACAGAAGCCAATATAGAGAACTCGCAAGAAATTTAAGAAAAGCACTACCAAACGCATCTTTTTTAGGATTCACAGCAACACCTATTGAACTTGAAGATAGAGACACTTATTTAGTTTTTGGAGAACCCATAAGTATTTACTCAATAGATAAGGCACTAAAAGATGGTGTGGTTGTTCCCATTTATTACGAAGCAAGACTTGTTGAACTCCATTTAACAAACGAATTTATAGATGAAGAATTTGAAGAAATTTCCGAAGGATTAGAACATGAAATGAAGGAAAACTTAAAAAGAAGGTATGCACGACTTGAACAATTAATTTTAAACCCAGAAAGAATAGAAAAAATAGCAAAAGATATTGTGGAGCACTTTAACAAAAGAATACAAGAATTTGAAGGTAAGGCAATGGTGGTTGTTATATCAAGAAAAGTAGCAGTTGAACTTTACAATGCTATTAAGAAAATACCAAATGCACCATCAGTTGAGGTTGTAATATCAGGAAATAAACAAAAAGATCCAGAAGAATTTCACCCACATATAAGAAATAAACACCAAATGGAAGAACTATTAAGCAATTTCAAAAACCCAGATAAAAACCCTAAAATGGTAATTGTAGTTGATATGCTACTAACAGGTTTTGATGTGCCATGTCTTCACACTATGTATATAGACAAACCTATGAAGAATCATAACCTACTACAAGCTATAGCAAGAGTTAATAGAGTTTATAAAGACAAACCAGGAGGGCTTATTGTTGATTATATAGGAATTGCGGATGATTTAAGAAAATCTTTAAGTAAATACACTCTTGAAACCATAGAACAAACCCTAACAGACATCAATAAAGTTATAGAGCAAATGAAAGAAAAATACGATATAGTATCTTCAATGTTTTATGGAGTTAACTATAAGGATTGGAAAAATTTAAGCTCAGAAGAACTTTCCAATTTTACCGTTTCGGCATATAACTGTTTAGAAACTGAAGATAAAAAGAGAAATTTTATAAAAAACTTTATAGCTTTGAAAAAACTTTATGCTCTCGCAAGCCCACATCCACAGACTATAAAAATAAAAGATGACCTTAAATTCTTTGAAATGATAAAAAAGATAATTGTAAAATACTCTACCAGAGCTTCAAAAGAAATAGCAAGAGAATTAGAATATGAAATGAACCAGCTTATATCCAAAAGCATATCAGCCCAAGAACCTATAGACGTATTTTCACTACTAAGTAAGGAAAAGCCAAATATATACATTTTTAGTGAAGATTTCTTCAACCAAATAAAAGATATAAAGCACAAAAACTACGCTATTGAATTATTAACAAAACTTATAAATGATGAAATAAAAGTTAGAATGAGAATAAATCCTTACAGGTACAAATCTTTATACGAAGAACTAAATGAACTAATTGAAAAATACAATGTAAAAGTACTTGAGGCAGCAGAAATTATTGAAAAACTTATAGAGATTGCAAAAGAATTAAAAGAAAAAATAAAAGAAGGTGAAAAACTTGATTTAACAGAAGAGGAACTTGCCTTTTACGATATGTTATTAAATGAAGGCATCTTTGAAAATGAACAGGAAGTAAGGGAAATAACAAAGGAAATTGTTAAAAAATTAGGATATTATGTAAAAATTGTTGATTGGAATAAAAAAGAAAACATTAAAGCAAAAATTAGAAAAGCTTTAAAAGATGTCCTTATGGAAAAAACAAATAGTTATGAGTATATTGATAAAATCGTTAATGAAATTTTAGAACAAGCGGAATTGATATATTGTTAAAAATTAAATAGTTTAAAAATTAAATAGTTTTTTGAATTTATTGGTTTAATTGCAGGTTTTAAGGAGGCTCCGTTCTCAGAAGTATTTATAAGGCGTGGCCTTTATTTCAGATAGGAAAAGAACCTCTTGACAAAATGTTTTGTCCAGTAAATAATGTTAAGTTATTGATTATCAATCACGTGTAAAAAATTTTCTATATTTATTGATTTTACGGGAGAACTTTTAGGGGGGCGAAGTAAATAATTTCAAAATTATTGTACAAGGCACAGTAGAAAAAAATTAATCCTATAAAATTTTAAAACTTGATAATAATTCTTATTTCGGAAATTTTAGGCAAAATAGAAGTCTCTGGTTTAAAATATAATTCAAAAAATAGTTTTTTAAGTGCTCTTAATTTAAGAGAAGGCTCATTTGTTCAAATGCCATTTTTTAGGAATTATTTGTTTAACGCTTATTTAAGTGGATTTTTAGATACATTTGAGGTCTATGGTAAATTTAGAAACGATACAATTGATTTATTATTTAAGGTTTCTGATTATCCAATTATAAATGGATTTAAATGGGAAATTAAAAAACCATCAAAAGATATTGAAGATTCGATAGCAATATATAAAGGTAGGTTTTCAAGTGATTATATGAAATTTAAAATAAAGTCAGAAATTGAAAAATTTTTTATTCAAAAAGGTTATGTAAATCCTAATATCCAAATTAAAGAGCAATTTTTGGATAACAAACGAGTTAATCTTATAATTAGTGGAAAAGTTGGTGACAAATTTAGAATTTCAAAAATAATTTTTTATGGAAATAAAACATTTTCAAGTAAATTACTTAAAAATTTAATGTCAAATAAAGAAGTTAATTTTTTTAGAAAAATTTTAAGAGGGGGGTATTTTTCAGAAGTTAAATTTCAAAAAGATTTAAAAACAATTGAAACATTATATAAGGATAATGGTTTTGCTGATTTTAAAATTGATTCATTTAAGCTTGATTATGAGGAAAATATGGTAAAAATAAGAATTTATTTAAATGAAGGTAAAAGGTACTATTTTAGAAATGTTAGTTTTATTGGTAATGAAAAGTTTAGCAATAGTATGCTTGAAAATGTAATAACAATTAAAAAACCATTAAATTTGATTTCCTCATTAAAATATAAACTTGGTTATGGAGTTAATTATAATCCGAAATTATATTCAAGATTTAAAGTTATTGAAAGTCTAAATAATTTAAGTGGTCTTTATGCAGATAGTGGATATATATATGCACAAATTGAGCCTATTGAAGAAAAAAGAGACAGCTTTATTGATATTACATTTAAAATTAAGGAAAATTGGAAGGTTAAAGTTAGACTTATTAATATCTATGGTAATACGAAAACTTGGGATGAAATTATTAGAAGAGAAATATATGTTTTCCCAGGGGATTATTTTAATAGAAGTGCATTAATGCTATCTTATAGGAATCTTTATTATTTAAATTACTTTTCAAGCATAAATGTTAATTTTAAACCTGTTTTTGAAGATTCTTCACTTGTAGATTTGGAAATTCACGTTGAAGAAAAACCAACTGGTCAAGTTGGTGCTGGGGCAAGTTATAGTCAATTAGATGGATTGTTTTTTAATGTTAATTTACAGCAACCTAATTTTCTTGGAAGAGGATGGACAGTTAGCTTTTTAGCTGAATATGGATCAAGAAGACAGAATTATCAAGTATCATTTACTGAACCTTGGTTTGGAGGAAAGCCAATTTTAGTAGGAATAAATATTTATAGTCTTAATAGATACTTATTTACATTTAGTCAAAGAAATAGTGGAATTTCTTTAAGTTATGGAAGAAGATTATGGAACATCTTTTCAAGAATTAAATTTGATTATACATTTGAGTATATTACAGTTTATGATATTAGTCCTTTATATTCAGGAACACAATTTTATGATTTTTGGACGAGTAGAAATCGTGTTCTTTCAAGTTCATTAACAACAACATTTAGTTATGATATAAGAGATAGAATTTTTAATCCTTCAAAGGGTTATTTATTTAGTTTTCCTTGGACATTAAATGGTGGTCCTATTGGTGGTGATTTACATTTTATAAAATTTATTCCAGAATTTCAATTTATCATTCCAAATTATAAGGACAAACTCATATCATTTTTTAGAATAAATTGGGGTTCAATATTTTCAATACTTTCAAAGCAAGAATTACCTCCATATGAATACTTTGCTCTTGGTGATGTTGGCCCCCTTGGTCTTAGGGGTTATGATTTTAGATCTATTGGAACGAAGGTTGGAAGTAGTGTTCTTGGAGGAAGGCACTTTTTTAGATTTACCTTTGAGGAAAGAATAAGACCTACTGATCAGTTTTATATATCGTTCTTTTATGAAACAGGAAATAGTTGGTGGGCGATAAAAACAATTGATTTTAAGAATTTATATTCTTCTATTGGAATTGGTTTTAGAGTTGAAGTTCCTATTGTTGGAATTATGGGATTTGATTTTGCTTATAGTTTGAATTATAGGCAGTTTAAAACACACTTTAATTTAGGACCTTATTACTAACATGATTATAGCAATTGATGGACCAGCAGGTTCAGGTAAAAGTGTTATTGCTAAAAAATTAAGTTCAATTTTGAATTTAAAATATGTTGAAACTGGTGCATTATATAGAGCTATAGCATATTATATTTTAAAAAGTAATATCCAAAATTACCAAAATTTTTCATTTTTGAAAAATTTAAAAATTGAACAAAAGTTCATAAATGCAAATACAAGGACATTCATAAATGATGAAGATATTACAGATTTAATAAGGAGTGAAGAAGTTGGAAATTTGGCTTCAATTATATCAAAATATAAAGAAGTTAGAGATTTTCTTATTGATTTACAAAGAGAACTTGCAAAAGATGGTGCTGTTGTTGAAGGTAGAGATATTGGAACAGTAGTTTTTCCTTATGCTGATTATAAATTTTTTATAACTGCAAGTGTTGAAGAAAGAGCAAGAAGAAGATACGAACAATTAAAAGATAAAGGAATTTCATATGATGAAGTTTTAGAAAATATAAAATTAAGAGATAAATTAGATATTGAAAGGGAAATTTCTCCTCTTAAAGTATCAAGAGAAGCTTTTGTTATTGATACTACGGATTTAAGTGAAGAAGAAGTTGTTAAAAAAATTTTAGAGATTATTAATGAGAAATTGAAAATTGGAACAATTATTTCAAGAGAAGGTCAAAAATTATTAGTGTTTTCAAATAATAAAATTTTTAGAGCATTTCCAAGAGGTAAGGTTATTAAAAAATATCAAAAAATATATGTTGGAGATATTGTGTTTGGAAAACTTGAAAATGATATTTTTGCAATTGAAGATATTAAAGAAAGGAAAAATGTTATTTTAAGGCCACCCATTGCAAATGTTTCAAAAGTTATATTATTATTTACAATTGTTGAGCCTGAATTTTCTTCAATTCAACTTGATAAATTATTATGTGCTTATGAATTCCTTGGGATTGATATTATTATTGCTTTTAATAAAATTGAGATTGCTCCAAAAGAAGAACTCTTAAAGATAGAAAACTTATACAAATCTTGTGGATATGATGTTATTGGAATTAGTGTTAAGCAAAGAATTAATTTTGATAAGTTATTGAGCAAAATTAAGGGTGATTTGGTTGTTCTTGCAGGTCCAAGTGGTGTTGGTAAAAGTTCATTAATAAAAGAATTAACAGGTATGGATATAAGAATTGGTGAATTAAGCATTAAGACAAAAAGAGGAACTCAAACAACAACGGAGGTTAAGTTATATTCTATTGATAATGAAACATTTATTGCAGATACGCCAGGATTTTCAAAAATTGATTTGAAATTAATTATGAAAAAGGAAGATGTTAGGAATTATTTTAGAGAATTTAGAAATTATAAATGTTCATTTAGTAATTGCTTACATGTTAAGGAGGAAGGTTGTGATATAAAATTAGCTCTTTCAAATGGTGAAATTAGTAAAGAAAGGTATCAGAATTATTTAAAAATTTTAAGTGAATTTTAATTTGAAAGCTATTTATTTTTAAATTTCAATTTCGCCATGGTAAATGATATTTTTATTCTGAATTATAATAATTTCAATTTTATAATTTTCAATTTGAAATTTTGAAATATAAAGGTTTATGCAATTTTCAAGTCTTTTAAGTTTTTTTAGGGTTATTGTTGTAGATGGTTCAATTTTGTTTAAACTTCTTACTTCAATAAATACTATTTGATTTTCTTTTTTTGCTATTATATCAATTTCTCCATATCTTCCACAATAAAAGTTTCTTTCAATTATTTCATATCCTTTATTTTTTAAATATTCACAAGCAATATCTTCTAATTTAAAGCCTTTTTTTCTTTTATTCAAATGGTATGTCTTCTAAATCTTCGCTTATTTGTTCTTCTTGTGCTATTTGTGAAAATCTGAAATATTCACTTTCAAAAAATAAATTATTTTCTCCAATAGGTCCATTTCTATTTTTAGCAACATTAATGCCAATAATTCTTTCTGCTTCCTTTAATCTATATAGTAATATGACAATATCTGCATCTTGTTCAATTGAACCTGATTCTCTTAAATCTGATAGTTGAGGTTTTTTATCTGCTCTTTCTTCTGCTTTTCTTGATAACTGACTTAAAACAATAATTGGTATATTTATTTCTTTCGCAAAACTTTTTAGATTTCTTGTTATAAATGCTATTTCTTGTTGTCTGCTTTCTCTTCTTTTTCTTTCGTGTGGCTCTAGTTCAATTAGTTGTAAATAATCAATTGTTATAAGTTTAACTTTTTGTTCTCTGACTATTCTCCTTGCTTTTGCTTTTATTTCAAGTAATGATACCGCATTATCATCTATCCAAATTGGAGCTGAGCGAAGTTTTCCTATTGCTTCAATAATTTTTGGTAAATCATCTCTTGTTAGCATTCCAGTTCTAATTTTCATATTATTTACATAAGATTGCATTGATATAAATCTTTGAGCTAATTCATTAGAACTCATTTCAAGTGAAAATATAGCTGTGGGAATTTTAAGTTCAACACTTAAATATCTATGTATAAATAAAGCAAATGAAGTTTTACCTACACTTGGTCTTGAAGCAATAATTATTAAGTTTCCAGGTAAAAATCCCCCTGTTAAGTTATCTAAAAATGGTATTCCCGTAGGAATTCCAACTACTTTGCTTTTTGCTTCATATCTTTGAATAATTTCTTCTTTTTGGTTTTCAATTATTTCAGAAATATGAATAAAATCTTTTCTTATGCCTCTATCTCTTATTTCAAGGATTCTTGCTTCTGCAAAATCTAATAAATCATCTGCTTTTCTTTCTTCTTTTTGTGCTTCATTTAATATAATTTGAGATGTTTCTATAATTTTTCTATAAATACTTTTTTCAATGACTATATTTATATGTTCTTCCAATAGTTCTGGAGTTGAATAAAATTTTTCCATAATTTCAATAAGATAATCAACACCACCAATTTTTTCAAGTCCTTTATTTCTTTCAAGTTCATTTATAACAATTGCATAATCAATAATTTCTTTATTATTGTTTAAATAAAGTTCCTTTATTACTTTAAAAATTTCTTTATTTTTTTCACTTACAAAATCATCAATGGAAAGTTTTTCTACAACTCTTGGAATACATTCAGAAGGATATAATAACATAAGAGCAATAATAGTATTTTCTGATTCAAGTGCCTTGGGCATAATTTAAATTTTAAATCTTAAATTCTTATTTATAATTTGCTGATTTATTAAGTTTCAATCCCTTATAGGGACGATAAAAACATAAGCTTTGCATAAGCTAAAACATATGTCAATTTCGTTTCCATCCCTTATAGGGACAATAAAAACGAAAGGAATTAAGAGAATTTTTCTTGTTTGAAGGAAGTTTCAATCCCTTATAGGGACGATAAAAACGAAAGGAACTGGACAAATATGAGTGGGAAAGGATAAAGTTTCCATCTCTTATAGGGACGATAAAAACAAGTAATTTGGCAATTTGACAATGTCAATTTTATGCTTGTTTCAATCCCTTATAGGGACGATAAAAACGAAAGAAACTGGACAAATATGACTGGGAAGGGATACAGTTTCCATCCCTTACAGGGACGATAAAAACCAAAATGATGAGAAAAGATGGACTTGATTACTCTTTGTGTTTCAATCCCTTATAGGGACGATAAAAACCGGCATTTTCGGTTCGAAAGGTCAAGGAAAGACTAGTTTCAATCCCTTATAGGGACGATAAAAACGCACTTTGAACTCTACTTGCCAAATGATGAATAGTTTCAATCCCTTATAGGGACGATAAAAACAAATACAAAGATGTGCTTGATGAAGTGGCTATTTTCTGTTTCAATCCCTTATAGGGACGATAAAAACATATTTTATTTGCTCGTGAAAAAATGAAGAGAAGAGTTTCAATCCCTTATAGGGACGATAAAAACCGATCATGTATGCTTCTGAGAAATTT
>ERZ511473.927-NODE-927-length-33525-cov-43.703331_pt1 | contig 33525 bp, 37 predicted proteins | sample MGYA00374947_ERZ511473 | MGnify/ENA primary metagenome ERZ511473 (study PRJEB26303, sample SAMN06343854) | sediment metagenome | isolation source: hot spring sediment | place: Canada: British Columbia | collected 2012-09-26 ... | reverse complement strand
GGATGGTCTATGTTGGCACCTCTTCCTGGATGTGGTATTCTGCCTACCTTTACGTTTGCAACTAATTTCTTTTCTTTAGTATCTACTATAGATATAGTATCTCTGAAGTTTGCAGCAACTAAGAAGTACCTTTTTGAAGCATCCCATCCGCCATCATGTAGGAACCTTTCCGCTTCTATCATAGCTATCTTAGGAGCTCGAATGTTAGAGTAGTCAACAAGCCATATTTGCCCTGCCTCTTTTATGTTTACTACCCACTCTGGGTCATGATGAGAGGCCACTATGGAAGCAACCCTTGCTTCACGGACAAACTCATTAGTATCATAGGTATAGGAGCTGGTAGAGATTATCTTTAAAGGTTCCAAAGTGTTTCCGTCAAGGATTACCATATGAGGAGGCCAATAGCACCCTACAATGGCATACTTGTCAAGGAAGTCTCCTTTTGGACCTTTATATTTAGAGGAATCTATAGACCTTGCATCATAACAAGTTTTAACCTCTGCCACTGTGTCTGGCTTTTTCATCCATAAGTCCACTATGGTAGCCTTTCCATCCCTTCCTATGGTGTATAGATAACGGCCGGAAGCTGAGTATCTTACTATATGGACTGCAAAGCCAGTATCCACTATGTTTACTAACTCTTTTGTATCACCGTCAATTATAGCCACCTTTCCCACATCTCTGAGTATGACAGCCATAAAGTTTTGCCAGTTCCTATTATGCTCCGGCTTCTTTGGTCTCTTTTCTGGTGGGACATAAACTTTCCAGTACTTTTTCATTTCTGATAAGGACATTTCTGGTGGAGGTGGAGGCTCATGAAGTAAAAATTTGGCTACAAGTTCAATCTCTTGAGGGCTAAGTATTCCCTGCCTTCCCCAGTCGGGCATACCACCGGGCGTTCCGTAGGTTATAAAGGTTTTGAGTGTTTCCACTCCCATTTTCCTTGTTTTGTCAGGCAATAGGTTTGGTCCAGTAGCTCCTTTTCTTAAGGTTCCATGGCATCCAGCACATCTGTCAAAGTAGATCTCCGATGCTTTTTTCATCTCCTCCTTTGTTAGGGGTGGGGCCTCTTCCTTCTGCTGTGCCAAAGAGGGCACCATTGCAGAAAGGCCTAAAACTGCCGCCATACCAAAGATTCCACTAAGCAGGTACTTTCTCATGTCTTATACCTCCTTACATGATCTATGTCATATATATAATATAAGTATTTATTTACAAATGTCAAGATTTTTTTTACTATTAACTCCTTTATGGTAGGAAAGAAAAACCCTATGCAGGTCCACCCCTCACAAGCGCATACAAAGACCTACCCCAAACCAAGAGGGGAACTACAAGAAAGGTAAGAATGCCCCCCATCACATCAAAGACAAAGAACCAGTCTATCTGGTAAGTACCCGTCTCCGGGTTGTATCTAAAACACCTTAGCAAAAAGCCTTCTACGGGATTAAGGCTTACTTCCTCTTTCTTTGCCTCAAGCACAGCAAGTCTTAAGTCTCTAAGCTTAGGGCTTACACCGTATATGTACCTTGATATTTTCCCAGAGGGTGTGATAATCACGTAGAGGTTGGGATGTTCAAACTCTTTAAGCCTTTCATCGTACCTATACTTGTAGTCTATGGCTTTTAGAAGCTTATCCACCTCGTCGCTCCTTGCCACAAGCCAGTTGCTTGGAAGGTTATGGATTTCCTTAAACCTCTTAATGTCCAATAGGCTATCCCATGGGTCAAAGGTGATGGAAAGAACCCTCACATCCTCCTTAAGGCCTCTTATGACTTTCTTTAGTTCCTCCGTCATTACAGGACAGGCGGAGGAGCATTTGGCATATATGGGGTTTACTATGAGCACCTTACCTTGGGCGAAGTCCTTTAGGCTGTAAACTTTTCCCTCATGGTCTTGAAGCCTTATATCGGGCACATAGGCGCCAATGGTCCTTTTCTCATCTGGCAAAAGGTTGGAGAAAGAGAAGGAAAGGAGTATAAAAAGGAGGCTAAAAAGCTTTACCATGTTTGTAAACCCTCATAAGAGATGTAAGGGAGTAAAAGAGGAAGAGTAGTCCGCCCGCCACCGCAAGCAAGCTTCCCATACCCATCACATTCAAAGCCATAAGCACCTCAGCCTTTTGCGCATACTCAAAGCCGTAGGTCTTTCTTGGTGCTCCCAATAGGCCTGCAATGTAAAAGCCGATTACCAAAAGGTTTATACCAAGGCCGAAAAGGGCAGGCTGAAGCTTGGCAAACCTCTCCCAGCTCACAAAACCAAGCCTTTCCTTTAGCATATAGTAGGTGAGCCCCATAAAGGCTATGGTTACCCCAGACACCACACCATGATAATGGGCAGGTATTCTAAGGTCGCTCTGCATCCCACCGTAGGCTATAAATTCACCTACATAATACACACTCATGGAAAAGATCAAGGATAAGGTAGATACATCCTTGTTTATCCTCATATTCCTTAACACATAGAAGGTATGTATGAATACTGGCACACCTAAGCCTATTCCAAAGGATAGGGCTATAAGAAGCCTAAATCTATAGGAAAGCATGTCTGTAAGGTAGCCGTAAAAGAGGGTCAAGGAGAAAAGGAGCATAAAGAGGTTTGCTGAATTCATAATGGAGCTTGATATTTGCACTCCTGAGTTTTTCTTCAAAAGCTCATGCCAAACGCATAGCATAAGGGCTGTGTACATAAACTGCTGAAGGTGTCCAGGTATCCAAAAGAGCCTTTCAAAGTAGAGCTTTCCTTCACCTTTTACAAGGAGCAAGGATAGAAGAAGGGACAGTACTGTCAAAAAGCCAAAGATAATGGATAAGGACAGCAGTTGTGTCTGCGTGTTTTGGATCAAAAGGCTTTTTATAGCTTCCCGTAGCCTAAGAAGTACCTCTGAAGAAAAACCCAAGAAGAAAAGAGTAAGGCCTGCGTAGAAGATGGGATTTTCTATAACTGGAATGTAATTGTTGAGCTGGGGTTGTCCATAGGGGAAAAGGCAGGAGAGGGAAAGGAAAAGCATACCAAGTAGGGTGGCTGGAGGTGCTACCTTCCCCTTCCTGCCTTCCTTATAGTGCCAAAAGGCCATGCCAAAGGTCATAAGCCATACTGTGATGGAAAAGGTTACATGGCCTACCAAAAAGTGGTAAAAGAGAAGGGGTGAATCAAGGAGTTTAAAGAGAGGAGCTCTTGTAAGAGCTATAAGAAGTCCAAAGATGCCAGCAAGAAGAAGCGAAAAGAGGGAAAGGGAGAGAAAGAAAAGCATTACCTTACCTCCCACATAGCTGCGAGCCATCCCCAGTTGAGAAGTAGGAATATGAGGAAAACTCCCATAAAGAGTAGGGTAAGGGTGAGGGTTCCAGGTGCTTCAAAGCCATGCTCTTCCTTTGCCGGGGGTGGAGGTGAAGCTATCTGAAGTTGCATGTCTTGAGGACCTCTCAAGGGAGCACCAAAGAAGACAGAGACGACTACTATAAGTATCCACATTAAAGCACCTATAACCGCCATTATGCCGCCGATGGCAAAAAGGACCCAGAAGAAGTCTGTAGCTGGGTTAAAGGTGTAGGTAAAAGGTCCGCCAGAGAAGGTAATATCGTAATGCCTCCTCGGAACACCAAAGGCTCCAAGTATATACATGGATACTGCCAATATGGCTATCCCTATGCCAAAGACCCAAGGCTGTAGCTTGGCAAGACCAAAGAAGGAGATGCGTTTTCTAAACACAAGGGGTATAAGGTAGTAGGTGGCGCCCATAAAGGCTAAGGTGGTTCCACCCACCACAGTTCCTTTAAAGTGTCCCGGTATGGAAAGGGTATTGTGGACTATTATGTTGGTCTGCTCCATACCGTTTACCACACCAGTAACACCACCTATAAAGCCAAAGATGATTATAGAAAGTAGCACTGCTGAGAAGGCTGGATTGCCCCAAGGGGCGTTCTTTAGCCAATCAAATAGGCCTTTTGTAAAGCCCCTTCTCCTCTGGGCTGATTCAACCGCAGATGGAACGGCAAAGGCATGTATCATAGAGGCAAGGACTGCTATGTACATGATGTAGCTTGTGTTAAAGACCTTCCAAGCAGGGCTTGGTCCTGGGTCAACCAATAGGTGGTGGGCAGAAGCCACGTTTATACCTATAACGTAGAAAACAAAAGCAAACCTGCTAACCTTTTCATTGATAGAAGTGCCACCAACCGCAAGAAAAGCTCCAAGATACCACACAGCTATCATAGCCGTCACGTTTATCTGCTGTGAGGAGTGCCCAAGACCCCACCAGACTAACTTATAAACGCCAGCATCTATGCTTTTTATGATACCCAAAGACCAAAGGAGGGTTGGGATGTAGATGATGGCACCTGTGGCAAGGGTAAGAGTAGCTATTATAGCAGCAGCCACAAGACCAAAGGTAAAGAGTGGTAAGCTATCTCCATAGGTCCTCTCCTTCCTTGCTATCAAAAGGTTGGCAAAGAAAAGAAAGACACCTATAAGAGCACCTACCGCAAAGAGGATAACACCAAGATAATAAAGGGGGTGGGCTTGCAAAGGAGCGTAAGAGGTCATCAAAACGTCTGCCTTTCCTGTTAGTATGGTGAAGTTAACAAGTAGAAAGCCAAGGACCATAAGGATGAAGGCAAGCCATCCAAACTTTGATGAAGACATTCGGGAGTTTAGCACTATGGTAGAACCAAAGTAAAGGCCTGCTATCTCAAAGAATACTATCCAGAATATTAAAGCGTTAAGGCCATGAAGGGTGAGCACCCTATAGTACCAATCCACTGGCAGAAGGTGCACCACTTGCCACCTTGTAAGCACCAGAAGGAGGGCTCCGATAACACCTATAAGCAAAGAAACCACGGCCATGACGGCGTTAAGCTTAATAAGCTTTTCAGCGTTTAGATCCACCTTTAGACCTGTAATATCACACGTCCTAAACATGGTTTACCTCCTCATTCTTTGACTATGATCTTTCCTATCATCATGTGATGCCCTATACCGCAGAATTCGTTGCATACTATGGCAAACTCTCCAGCGGAGGTGGGCTTAAAGGTAAGCACATAATCATAGCCTGGATATACCATGAAGTTCATATTGACAGGCTGTAAGGAAAAGCCATGTAAGAGGTCCAAAGAAGATATGTGAAACCTGTACTCTTGGCCCTTTTTAAGCACCAAAACGGGCTCCCATCTCCACATCTTAGCCACGAGGAAAACATCGCTGTTGGGCGGAGGTTCAACCACAGGTATTCCGTTCATTTCACCGGTTTTATACTTCTCCATAAAGGCAGTGGCTAAAGCGTTAAACTCCTGGGGAGTGGTGCGGTATGTGGTAAAGGAGGGGTTTTGCTTTCCGTATATGTGCCAGACAACCATCCAGAAGAATAGGATAAGGCACACCACCAGGGCAAGGGTGATCCACATCTTCTCATCCTTTGCTACCTTCTTAAAGTACCATCCTTCTTCGGGTGGTAATAGAGCCATGTCACTTACCTCCTATAAGAGACTGTTTTAGTTCTGAGGGTATTGGAGATAGCCAAGCGAGTTCTATGAGCCCCCAGATTAGATAGAACACAGCATAGATAGTTACACCCAAGAAAAGAAGAAGCATAAAATCGTCCAAGATCAACTGAAGGAATGGTGTTTTCTTTTTCTCCTCCATGTTATCACCTCCTGTAAGTAATTGTTTACAGGATAAAGTTTAGTATTATATGGTTTTATTGTCAAGAATTAAATTTATCATATTATAACATGAAATTAAAGTCTATAAGATTTTAATAAAAGGCTTATATTTAAAAAGTAAGTAGATATTTACAAGGAGGTGTTCAATGGAAGTGATAGGCATACAGCCCCTTTACATAGCCTTTCAAAGACTTTCTTATACTTTCAGCAGGTTATTCTCTTCCAGGCTAAACCCCCTTTACCACCTTGGAGCCATAGCCATATTCTTACTAGTCATAGATGCAATCTCTGGCGTTTATCTCTTTTTCTTCTACAGCATAGACCCAAAGGCATCCCATGCATCTGTTGAGGCCATATCACAAAGCCTTCTTGGAAACATAATGAGAGGCATACACAGATACTCCTCTGATGCCCTTATCCTTACCACCATAGCCCACATGTTGCATGTGATCATAACAGACAGATTTAGGATGTTCAGATGGGTAGCTTGGGTAACAGGCATTGCAACTTTGCTTATCTTCTTAGCCATAGGTATATCTGGTTATATCCTGGTTTGGGATACAAAGGCACAGCTCCTTGGTATATTAACCGCCAAGTTCTTTTCCTTCCTACCCATTTTTGGTGATGTTCTTATGAGTGCTTTCTTAGGTAGCGATATAAAGTATTTGGGAGGACTTTTTAGAATACTCCTCTTTGCCCATATAGCCCTTACCATACTCATAGTATTTACTCTTTGGGTTCATGTGATGAGGAATGCAAGGCCAAGGCTCATACCTCCCAAGTTTCTTTACATAAGCATAACATTGCTTCTTATAGCCCTCTCCATACTTTTTCCTGCAAAGAGCGACCCACCAGCCAACATAGAAAAGCTTCCCTTTGAGATGAGCCTTGACTGGTTTTATTTCTTTGGCTATCCACTACTTAAATACCTTCCCATGTCTGCCAACTGGGTCCTCTTCTTAGGGTTTTTCACCTTCCTTTTTGTTTTCCCATGGCTCATAAAGGGGAGGAGAAACCCACCAGCCCATATAGATTTTGAAAGATGCACTGGCTGTGAGCAGTGTTATATTGACTGCCCTTATGAGGCCATAACCATGAGAAGCTTTGACAATGATAAAAAGGCTGTTTTGAATGAAGGAAAGTGCGCTGGTTGCGGTATATGTGTAGGGTCCTGTAGTTCAAAGGCAATAGATATATCAACCTTTCCAGTGCAAAGTATAAAAGAAAGGATAGAAAAGGAAAGGCCTTCTTATGTAGCCTTTAGATGTCCATTTAGCGCTCAAATACCCGAAAGGAAAGATCTTCTCTCCTTTACAGTACCTTGTATAGGTGCAATAAATACCCTCTATGCGGAGGAGCTTCTTGATATGGGCTTGGAGGGTCTTATCTTGGTTTCCTGTGAGTATGAGGATTGCTACTTTAGGGAAGGCAACAAGTGGCTGGAGGCAAGGTATAGGAGGGAAAGAAGGCCCATCTTGAGGAAAAGGGTGTTGGGAGGGAAGGTGCTTATACTGGAGGCACCTTATGTAAAACCCATTGAAAAGGAAGTGGATGAGTTTATGAGGGAAAATAAAACTGGCAAAGAGCCAAGGATTATAGCCTTAGAAAAGATAAACTACGCAGTGGCTACACTCATCCTTGCCATACCAACCTTCCTTTTTTATCCTTTAACTACCCATAAGATATCCTTTTATCCCACTCACAAGTCTGCAGTGGTTCTAAACTTTAAGTATAGGTCTTCTCCTGTTAGGGAGGCTGTGGCTAAAAAAGAAGGTCTAAAACATATGCAAGCACAAATGGCAATAGCAAAGGAAAGGTCTCCCATTAAGGTGGAGATAATCTCAGAAGGAAGGACGATTTACTCAAAGACCTTCTATCCAAGGGGCCTAAGGAAGGATGCTTCACTTTTTGTCTATGAGGAGATCTTTTTAAAACCCGAAGGGAAAAGGCTAAGGCTAAGGTTGGAAGAGACGGCCCATAAGGATAAGGTGAAAGAGATTGAGTTTGATATACCCCAAAAACCAAAGGAGAGCGTGCTCATAACTTACGATGATGCTACTGGTAGCTTTGTGGTTCTAAGGTGAGTATCCACCTTATCATTTGCCTTGCTTCTTCCTCCCCCACCCTTTGGGGTGGCATACACTCCCATCTTGCCTTCCATTTCTTGCATGAGCCTTCCTTAAGACTTCTAAAAAGTATATTTTCTGCCTTCGCTTCCCCCTTATATCTCTTGGCTATCTCCATAAAGGATGGGCCTATAAGCTCCCTTGTTTTATCATGACAATCGGTGCATCCCCTTTCTTTGAACAGACTCCTTACCTCTTCTGCTTTTAAGGCTTCCTTTGTCTGAGGCTTTTCACAGGAAGACATAAGAAGTAAAAGCAAAATTATGAACCACATGGGGAACCTCCTAAAAATCTTTTTTTCTAAAGACCAAACTACCAAGGCTTAGGAATAGGAGAGAATAAAAGGAGGAAAGTAAGGCGGAGAACATAAAAAGCTTGTCAGAGTATTTTAAAAGCCATTTACCTACAAAGCCTATTATCTCATGAAGGCCAGTGTTCATAAGGGTTGTAAGCCTTATGAGGTCAATGGGGTTCAAAAGGGTCAGGAAGATAACAAACTTTTCTATTGGATAGTCTGAAAAAAGGATGATAATATAGAGGAGAAGGCCATCGTATAGGGCGGAAAAGATCAGCCATACAAGAAGGGCAAGGCCAACGCCCTTTAGCCTATCCTCCTCAATAAGAGCTAAAAGGATACCCAAGGAGGTGAAAATAGGTATTACAAAAGCATTGAGCAATAAAACCCTTATATAGGTGTAATCTATACCCAAAAGGTAGTAAAAGGGCAGGAATGAACCAAGGAGGAAGCCAACGATCAAGGAAAGGCTTAAGCTTATAAAGATGGATAAAAAGAGCCAAAGCCTCTTTATTGGTTGTGTTAGGACAAAGCTTATAAAGTTCTTGTTGTTGTAAAAATAAGTGGTTGAAAGAAGAAGGGAAAAGAGGGGCAAAGTAATGAGGGCAAGGTTGTTGTGGCTTATAATGGCCTTAGTAGCATCCTTTCCAAAGTCTAAAAAAGCATAAACCACAGATAGATAAAAGAAAAAGATGCCCAGAAGCCATTTACTTTTAATAAGGTCGTAAAGCTCATACTTTATCAACTTAACAAGCAAAGTACAGCCTCCTCCAATCTATCTTTCCCGGTAGAGTTTTTTAGGTCTTCCACGCTCCCCTGAAAAACCACCTTGCCTTCGGTTATAAAAACTATATCATCCGCCAGCTCTTCAACCTCCACCATAATGTGCGATATATAGATTATGGTCTTACCGCGTTCCTTTTCTTTTATAAGGAAGGATTTTAGCCTATAGGCTGTAATGGGGTCAAGTCCCACCATGGGCTCATCCAACACCAAAACAGGTTGGTCAAAGATTAAAGCAAGAAGCGCACCAACCTTCTGCCTTGTGCCACCAGATAGGCTTGAAAACCTCTTATCAAGCTCTTTTGACAGCATCAACAGGTCTACAAGCTCCTCAAGCCTTTTAGGGTCCTCCCCCCTTAACTCCTTTACCATATGCACTATCTCCCTTATGGTCAGGTTTTCAGGAAACTCTGGAATTTGAGGCATATAGCCTATAAGCCTATGGTATGAGGCATCCTTTAGTAGGTCCTTTCCATTAACCATAACCCTTCCTTTTTCCGGTATAACAAGGCCAAGTATGGTCTTAACCAGAGTGGTCTTTCCAGAGGCATTAGGCCCAAGGATGGCTGTGGTCCTGCCCTCCCTAAACACAAGGTTTAAGCCTTCAAACAGCCTTCTTTTACCAAAGGATTTATGTATGTTTTCCAAAACTATCATGGCTTTTTAATCAAAGGCTCCCTATCTATAAGTCCTTTTGGGTTTAACAAAGGTATGAGCCTCTCCATTATGTCCATTATACGCATCAGAAAGCTGTTGTAAAAAAGAAGGGAAAGGGGATACCTTTCAAAGAGGAAAGCCATAAAGGATAAGGGCCTATAAGGCATATCGCCTATGCCATCCTTGTCCATATCATAGCCCTCGTACTTGTCCCAGTAGTTTTTTGAAAATAGGTTTTCAAAATAGGAAAGGGTATTTGTGGATACATCAAAGGCGTTGTTTAAAAAGAAGTTGCTTTTAAAGGTGTTGTTTAAGCTATTGGCGTATATCTTCACAGCCCATCCGTTGTTTTCAAAGGTATTTCCTTCAAAGCTTGTCCGGTTGCATTCATCAAGATAAACACCGTAGGAGTTATTTATAAACCTGTTTTTACGCACTATGCTGTTGGAAAGGTCCTTTAACAACAGGCCGTAGGATGCTTGACCGCTGTTCTTTTCAAAGGTGTTCTCTTCCATGATCACATCCCTTGAATACATCACAGCCACGCCTGCACCATTTTTATAAAAGCGGTTTTTCCTAAAGGTATTGTCATGAGAAAACATAAAGTGCAATCCATACCTAAGGTTATTTTCACTCACATTCTCCTCTATCGTACTTCTACTTACAAACTCAAAGTATATACCATCCCTATGCCCCTTTATATAGTTCTTTTTTATGTAAAGGTTTTTAGAATCCCATGCATGTATGCCGTTCCCAGAAGCGCCTTCAGATTTGGCAAAGCCTATTATTTTATTGTTTTCAACAATACAATCCTTTACCCTTTCCAGATAAAGGGCAAAGAAGTTGTTTAAAAAGTGGTTTTCCCTTATTGTACAAGCCTCCGAGTTTATAACCTTTATCCCAGCTATATCCTTCGAGTAGGACATGCCAGAATTTCTTATCACAAACCCTTCTATCCTTACTCTGTTAGCCTTTACCGTTATAATCTGGTATCTACCCTCCCCGTCCAACACGGGCTTTCCCTCACCTATGAGCTCCACACCTTTATTTATAAGTATGGGTCCCTTATAGACCCCAGCCTTTACTATGATCCTTTCCCCTTCCTTTGCTGAATCTATAGCGTTCTGTATGTCCTTGAACTCACAGTTATAACATACCAGTAGAGTAAAAAGCGCCAAGCCTACCATCAGTGCGAAAACTTATACTCCTTTTTAATAAGCTCTCTCAAGCCCTTCCAGTCCAAGATTTCCCCTTTTACAGACTTTGCCCTTTCCATATCTTTATAAGCGGATAGGTTCATACCCATAGGGCTTCTTATCTCTTGACTTCTTACATATATGGCCTTTTCAGCCTCAATAAACTCCTCAGGATTGGAGAAGTTTGCCACATAGGCCTTCTTTATATACTCCTCATTCTCGTTGTAATATGCGACCATACATTCTACGGAGTCAAACTTATAAACCCTGCCTTTCTTTGTGATAACCTCCGCAGCAAACCGCTTATCAGCTATAGCCATTCTGCAGTATTCACACAGGTCCTTACCAAGGTTTATTGGCTCAGGCCTATCCAATGTGCAAGAAAAAAATGAAAGGAAGAGGAGGAAAGCTAATAGCACTTGGAGCATCATTCCCTCCTCATGTCTATAATTATGGCAACAAAACCCAAAAGAAGCGAGGCTATGGCTATGTAGCCACCTACATCTGGAAAGGAACTTGCAGTCATGTTCAAGAGCTGTTTTGTGCCTATAAGGGGTGGTTGGTATGCAAGGCCCGGTATTTTTATGGGGGCGTTGGGGTCAAGGTTATGTCCATAATCGTACTCCCATTTGTAAAAATCCACAATACCAGCTATGCCTAAGAGCACAAAGACCAAAACCCATGCATAGAGAAGCACCCTTTTTCCAATAAAGGCGGATACAAGACCAAAGAGGATAAGAAAACCCACAATAAAGGGCATGATCTTAAGCTCTGGAATTGATTCGGGCGTAATAGTTTTCATCCCTATGTAGTGGTTTAAGAGGTTTATGTTGTAAAGGTCAAACTCGGTTCCACCGGTTATCTTATTTACCCATATGAACATCCTAAGACCCTCTGGGTATTGGGGAGCTATTAGCTCTATCCTCCAGAGGGGGAAAAAGTAAACAAGGATAAGAAGTAAAGAGGAGAGGGCCAAAAGCCCTCTTGAAATCTTATTCATTTAACTCCTCCTATTTTTGTGCAGTGCCAGTGTAGTATTTGAGGGGCACATTAGAGCCTGCAGGTGAAACCCTTACATAGCCTTGCATCTCCTGGTGCAAAGCCGAGCAGAAGTCTGTGCAGTAGAAGGGGTAAACGCCAGGAGCCTTTGGCTTCCATACAAGGGTCTTGGTTTGACCTGGCATGACCAATATTTCGGCATCCTCCGAACCTTTGACAGCAAAGCCATGGGGTATATCCCAGTCCTGCTCAAGGTTTGTAACATGGAAGTATACAGTATCACCTACCTTTATCCCCTCTATATTGTCGGGTGTAAAGTGGCTCCTTATCATGGTCATATAAACATGCACCTCATTGCCTTTCCTTTCAACCCTCGCATCCTTTTCAGACTTTACAGCATAAGGATGTTTGTTCTTCTCAAGCTCGTATATCTTTTTCACCTTATCCTTTATCTTATCCGCAAGGATGCCCTGTGCATAGTGTGGTTCGCCAACGGTGAAGAACTCGTGGATAAGCTGCATCTTTTCTCCGCTTATATCATAAAGCTGTGCAGATTGTAAAAGCTCTGGACCAACTGGAAGCGACCTATCCTTTGTGATCTTGTTCATAGCTATGGCATACTTCCCATAGGGCTTTTTGGTATCACCGCCCATTACAAGGAGGTGTCCAATTGAGTAGTAGGTGGGTGCCCTATCAACCACTTTGCATCCTTTGTAATCATACTTTATTATCTCGGAGGAAACAAAGCAAGAAGTGTAGGCGAAGCCCTTTCCATCAAACTCTGTATGAATAGGTCCAAGGCATGGTTTTTCAAGCTCGCAGTGTAAAACGGCATCGTACTTAAGGACTGGTATACCATCTATTTCCTTTTCAAAAGCCTTTTGTTCTATAGCCTTTAGCATTTTAGAAAAAGAGTGAATGGGTATAACTGTGGCAAGCTTTCCGCCACCTACTATGTATTCTCCATCGTCTGACACGTCAACGCCGTGGGGAGATTTGGGCGTAGGTAAAAAGTAGGCTACCCCTTGGCAATCCTTGGGGTTTATAACCTTCACAGACTTTTTAACCTCGGAGACAGCCATATGCTTTTCTTCATCGTAGTAGTTATGGTAATAAGTGGCGGGCATCTCCTGATACTTTCCTTGAGCTACGCACTCCTCTGCCCTCTTCCAATTTATGGCTGCTATATAGTCCTTATCGTTCTTGGAGGCGTTTATCTCAAGTAAAGTATGCGCCTGTTCGGTGTTGTAGGATGTAAAGAAGCACCAGCCATGGGATGGACCTCTCCCACATCTTGCAAGGTCATAGTTAAAACCGGGCATGAGTATTTGAAAAGCCACATCCATCTTGCCGGGTTCGTTTGCCTTTATAAAGCTTATGGTTCCTTTAAAGTTCTCCTTATAGGAATCTATAGGAACATCCTTTTGTGGAATTGGCACTGAGAACCTTGTGCCTGCAACCACATACTCTGTGTTTTCCGTTCCGTAAGGTGAAGGGTGGTTTCCTGCAGAGTTTGGTATCTCAATTATCTCGGTGGTTTCAAAGGTTGAAAGGTCAATCCTTGCAATCCTCGGCACACTGTTGGCATTTATGAAGAGCCATCTTCCATCTTGTTCTCCGTTGGTCTGAGAAAGCCATGGATGGTGTGTGTCATCCCAAGGTATAAAGCCGTGGGAAGTCATAAGCATAGGCCTGGTTTCTGGGGTAAATCCATAGCCAGTTTCTGGGTCAACGGAAAAGACTTTTATGACCTTGATTATCCTTCCGGAGGGGATACCATAGACCGACACCTGACCGTTGAAACCGCCGGAGAAGAACACATAAAACTCATCATACTTACCAGGTGGCACATAAACCTTAGAGGCTACGTCCCCTGGAGCTACCGATTTTACCGATTCTTTTTTTGGTGGGCAACCTGCCAAAAGGGCACCTACCATAAGGGCTCCTACTCCAATTAAGACTTTTCTTCTTTTTACCCCTTTCATAATTTTCACCTCCTTATAAAATGATAAAAAAATCTTATGTTAAAATCAACATGTTAATTTATAGTATTTTTTTAACAGAAATACACGTACAAAACTAGACTATACAAGTTTTGTTAGATATATGCTTATCAAAACGCTTGATGAAAATTCATCCTTTGCAGAAGTAACATGCATTATGCCTGTAAAAACAAATTCATAGAATATCCCATTAAAGATTTGGTATGTCTGGTATCCATGAGCGGTAAGTGATCCGTCCCTACATTTTACAGGCACGTATCAGCATGCCTCTACATTAACTGTCTAAGCTTATTTTTAGCAAAGGTATGAAAAGGGTAAATCCATCTTAATTAATTTTTCACTTGGCGCATGTGTCTTGCAAATATATGTATGCTAAAAGCTTACCTCTGCCTACTTTCCCTCATCAACGCTTCTTAGATACTCAAGAATAGCTCTTGCATCCTCCTGAGATACGTTTTGAAATGGCATCTGCGTAGGATACTCAGCTAAATGCCCCTTTGCTATAGGATCCTTCTGAACCATCTCAGAAGGGTTTAAAATCATGTTCATTATCCATTCAGGTTTTCTCCTTTGAGTGACGCCTTTAAGCGGTGGCCCCACATACTTTTCCTCAAGTTTATGACAAGAGGCGCATTTGGAATCAAAGATTTCCTTCCCCTTCTTTGCAAGAGCCTGGTCTATAGGTCCAAGCTTTACCTCTGTAATAGGTCCTATACCCTTATCGCTCACAGCCTCTTCCTTCTTTTCTACTGGAGCTGGCGGAGTCTCTGTCTTTGGAGCTTCTTCTGCAGGCTTTTGTTGACAAGAAAATGCAAGTACCACTGCAGCCAAGAGAAAACCTTTTTTCATCTTTCTACCTCCAGTATATTCTTTTATTAGTATAAGATATAAGAGTAGCTTTGTCAAGTAATAAGAAATACTTATATGATTGTAATCATTTACATACTTAACTTAAGACCTACATTCTAAACCATGCTGGTAATACACGAAGTAGGAAAGGGCTTTAGTTTAGATGGCGTTTATCTTAGGCTTTTAAAAGATATACTCATGCCCTCGGCGGTAGGCTATGAGAGGGTTTATATACTTTCAGAGGGATCAGGAAGGTACATACTGGGGCATAGGTTTGATAGAGTGGGAGCTCCTGCTGTCTTTTATGTGAAGAAGGCTGAGCTGTTTGGCTTCATGTGTGAAGGCGAAGCAGAAATATATGAGATAGCCTTTGGAGGGGAAAGCCTTCAAGATGGTGAAACCATTGATTTAAGAAGTATAGAGCATGGCAGAAGGCACCCTTTGGTGATGGAAAGATTTTCCAAAACCGCCAAAGGCGAAGCCTTTTTCATCATAAACGACCACGACCCCTTACCCCTTTACTTTCAGATGAGTATGGCCTTTCCCAAGAAGGTGGGATGGGAGTATGTGGCCTATGAAGGTAGCTACTGGAAGATAAAGATAAGGAGGTTGTAGTATGAGAAAAGTGGGACTTGCCCTTGCCTTGAGCCTTAGCCTTGGTTTTGCCCATGAGCATATGCAAGAAAGTAATCTCACCTTTAAACAGGTAATGCAGATGGTAAATATGTCGGCTATAAAGATGCTTCAAGGCTTTCTTTTAAACAACGATGGACTAATAGTTGAAGGAGCTAAGGAAATAGCTGAGCATCCTATGCCACAGGGAGGGCCTTTAAGATACATAGACCCATCAAAGAGAGAGGAGTTTATCAGACTTATGCCTACCTTTGAAAGGCAGGTCCATGGCGGTGCAAGGGATGTTATAAGGTTTATAAGGGAGGGTAAAAAGGATGAGGCCTTTAAGGCCTACACACAGATGATACAAGGTTGTATGGCATGCCATGAGCTTTTTAGGGATAGGATAAGGGGAAGATAAAATTATTTGAGACAAAAAGACAGTTATTCACAAAGATAGCTTTACTTAACTTTTTTAGAAGCAACTTCATCAAGCAGCTTTTCTATGCCATGTATTATCTGGATGGGCGTTGGAGGACAGCCAGGTATATAGCAATCAACGGGTATAACATTGGCAACTCCGTTTGTCACTGCATAGCTACCCTTATAAATCCCGCCGTCAATGGCGCAATCTCCACAGGCTATAACAAGCCTTGGTTCTGGCGTGGCAAGGTAGGTCTTACGTAGGGCAAGCTCCATCTGTCTGGATATGGGTCCAGTAACTATGAGGGCGTCCGCATGCCTTGGCGAGGCCACAAAGTCTATACCAAACCTTTGAATATCATAGATGGGGTTTGTCAAAGCCGTGCATTCCCATTCGCACGCATTACATGAGCCCGCATCAACCTGGCGTATCCTTAAGGACCTTCCAAAGATGGAATGGATTTTCTTTTGCATGGATACGAGCCTTGCCTCTTCTTCTGGAGATATGCCAAAGCCTTCTGGGAAAGGAATGGTTTTCTTTTTCGTGATAAGGTTCTTAACTATGCACTTTAGCATCTTACTTACCTCCTTACATATCACATCCAGAATAGCTTAGATTGAAGCTTTTGTTGCATAGGGGAAAGTCTGGCACTATGTTGCCATGCACCGCAAAGGGCAAAGCTGGCCAATTGCAGTAGGATGGCGACCTTACCTTTACCCTAAAGGGCTTATAATCCTTACCAGACATAACCCAATAAAAGACAGAACCCCTTGGCGTCTCTGTATACCCCAGCGCACTGGCATATTCTGGTATTTCCTTTACCTCAACGGTAAGCTCCCCTTCATACCTGCCTTCCAGTATGGTCCTTATAATGGACATGGAAGTCTCTGCCTCTTTTGCCCTAACCATCATCCTTGCAAAAACATCTCCCTTCTGCATGGTATGAACTCTAAGGTTGAGCCTATCATACAAAAGGTGCGGGTGGGCCCTTCTTATATCGTCGTTTATACCAGAAGCTCTCGCTGCCACACCCGTAACTCCCAGCCTTTGTGCTATATCCTTAGAAAGCTTGCCCGTGTTTTCAAGCCTTTCTATGTGGGATACGCTTCCCAAAAGCATATCCATAAGCTCTTCATACTCCTTTGAAACCACATCAAGGGTTGATAGAATATCCTCCCACTGCAATAAGACATCCTTACTAACACCACCTATAAGGTTTATACCCCTAAGATACCTACTTCCAGTGAGCCTTTGGTTGAGTTGCATTAGCCTTTCTTTTATTATTGCCCCCTTGGCATAACCTACAGCAAGGCCTGTTCCTGCACACATATTGCCAATATCGCCTATGTGGTTGTAAAGTCTTTCAAGCTCAATAAGAAGAGTCCTTATAGCCTTTGCCTTCTGGCTTATTTCAACGCCAGCCATCCTCTCAACGGCCATGCAGTAAGCCGCCGAGTGAGAAAAGGATGATACACCAGAGACCCTTTCGGCAAGCTTTACACCATCAAAGAAGCTCATAGACTCAAAGTGCTTTTCTATACCCTTATGGGTATAAAAGAGCCTTGCCTCAAGGAAAAAGATCACCTCCCCAACCACGCTAAACCTAAAATGCCCTGGTTCAATAATACCAGCATGCACAGGGCCAACGGGTATTTCATGTATGCCTTCTCCCTCAACTTCCAAAAATTTATAAGGAACTTTTTGTTTTATGCCTTCTCCCCAGTCCCTTAAATCTTCCTCCGATATGGTCCAATCCTTTCTTAAAGGGTAAGAGTTTTCTGGAAATGAATCATGGAATATTAGCCTTCTTGGGTCTGGATGGCCTTCTGGTACAAGGCCAAACATATCCCTTATCTCCCGCTCATACCAATGGGCTGCTGGTATATCCTTTGTTATGGATGGAAAGGTCAGGTCTTCTTTTAGAGTTATAAAGATAATAAAGAACCTATCCATACCAGGGATGGAAAACACAGTGTAAACTCTAAAAGCACCATCCTTTTGCCTTTCATCGGTTGCAAACATAAGCCTTAAAAGAGCCTTCTTTTTGTTGTAAAGGTATAAACATGCCTCCCTAAAATCTTCCCTTTTAACCTCCAAATAAAGCTCATTGAGATATTCTCTCTTTCCTATAGCCTTTTGCATTAGCCATTCCATCACTTTACCCCCATGGTATATATACATGACCTTATGGCACTGTCTAAGAAGTCTGGCACCTTAAAGCCAAGGAGTATAATAAGCAATGCCATAAGCACCATAACAAAATCGGAAGCCACGCTTACCTTTTCCAAGCTCCTTGACCTCTCTGCCGAACCTTGACCGAAGAGCATCCTTCCAAAAGCAGAAAGCATTCCATAGAACACTATTACAAGGAAGAACAAAAATGAGGCCACAACCCACCATAGGCCATTAAGAGCTGCTGCTTTCAAGATTGTAAACTCACTTATAAATACATTGAATGGTGGGCTACCAGACAACGAAAGCACGCCTATAAAGGTAAGAGTCCCAAGCAACGGAAGGGTTGAAAGCACCCCTCTTACCTTTTCTATCTTTGTGGAGCCATAGTATGCCTGAATCCTACCCGCCGTCAAGAACATAAGGGGCTTTGCAAGGGCATGGTTTAGAATGTGTAGCAAGGCGCCGTATATGCCTATAGGGCCACCTATGCCTATGCCAAGGGCTATGATACCCATATGCTCAATACTGCTATAGGCAAGAAGCCTCTTGTAGTTTTCTTGCACCAGTATAAAGAGGGCAGATATGCCTACGGAGAGAATGCCAAAGATTATAAGCAGGTTGCTTACAAAGGCCTTACCCGTTGATGGTTCAACTATGGCTATAAACCTTATAATGCCATAAAAGGCTGTATTTAAAAGTATTCCAGAGAGTAGCGCGCTTATGGGGCTTGGTGCTTCGCTGTGAGCGTCTGGAAGCCAGTTGTGAAGAGGAGCCAAGCCAGCCTTTGTTCCATAGCCAACAAGGACAAATATAAAGGCAAGCTTCATGGTTAGAGGATTTAGCATATGGGCAATCTGTATAAGGTCTGTCCAGTTAAGCATGCCTTTGGATACGCCAGTGGCCGTGGATGCATAGTAAGTTATGAATATTCCAAGTAGAGCAAAGGCAAGGCCAACCGTGCAGAGTATTATGTATTTCCATGCTGCCTCAATGGCCATGGGCCTTTTCTTATACCCAAGGCCTATAAGTATGGCTGAGACTATGGTTGTTGCCTCAATGGCTATCCACATCAAAGCAAGGTTATTTGATACAACCACTAAAAGCATGGTAAAGATAAACAGATGGAGTAAGGAGTAGTATATCCTTATACCTTCCTCGTTTATTAGGCCCACATGGAACTCATGGTCTATGTAGTGTATGGAATAGATGGAAGATACAAGGCCAAGAAAGACAACAAGAGAGGCTATATAGGCCGAAAAGGCATCCATGTAGAAAAAGCCCCAAAACTCCAAAGGTTTGTTAAAGGCTTTGACTATGGGAAAGGCTGAAAACACGGAAAGGAAAATGGCGCCTACAAGGCTCACATAGCCCGTTAGACTACGACCTTTTAGAATGTAGCAGGCCAGAGCTGTGATGATGGGAGTTAGTAGCATCAAAAGCATTTTTCTACCCCTTTAAAATGCTTAATTTATCAAGGTCTGTGGAGGCAAAAGCCCTCTTTATCTGGATGGTGAATATACCCAATATTATTACGCCCATAAGCATGTCAAAAAGCACACCCAGTTCAATTATGGCTGGCATGCCGTAAGTGAGAGAAAAACCTATAAGGAATAGACCATTTTCCATAAAAAGTAGACCTAACACCTGCGTTATAGCCTTCCTTCTTGTTATCATGATAAAAAGCCCTATAAGCATAACCGCAATGGATATTTGAAGGGCCATGCTTGAAAAACCAGCAACAAAGATACCCTTTTTAAGGGCTACATAAACAACTCCTACGAGCAACCCAGAAATTGTCAATGAAAGGGTGTTGCTGATGTATGGTTCAACGTCATGCGTAACCTTCATACGTCTTACTATCCTCTTTAAAAAGAGGGGGATAACTATTCCTTTACTAAAAAGGGTAATAAGGGAGGCTAAATAAAGATGGTTATCTTCTGCCACTATGGCAACCGCCGCTATCAACATAGAAAGAAGCCATGAGTTATATGTATATGCCTTTATACAGGATTCAAGCCTTTTAAGGGCGTTCATGGCTATGGTTGTGAGAAGTATTCCCATGGATAGAAAATCAATAAGGGAGTATGTTTGAATCCACTCCTTCATACCTTACCTCCTATCATTTACCCATCATCACATAGCTCAAAAGGGAAAGCAAAGCAAGAACAAAAGCACCGCCCAAAAGGGATGGTAGTTGGAAAAACCTCATCTTTGCCCTTGTAGACTCAATAAAAGCCATCATAAAGGCTATAAAAACTATCTTTAAAAGGTATATAGCTGTAGAAGTTGCAAGGCTGGCAATGTCTGTAGAGCTTGCAATTCCCACTGGGAAGAATATGTCAATGGCAATGGTAAACAGTAGCATCTGTTTTATGTAGTGCGCCCATTCCATAAGGGCTAAGTGCCTTCCAGAATACTCAAGCAGCATACCCTCATGGATCATGGTTAGTTCAAGGTGTGTATCTGGATTATCTACGGGAATCCTGCCTGTTTCTGCGATTATTGCAACTATAAAGGCGGAGAGGGCAAGGATGTGGGATGGTGTGTAAAGGGAGGCGCTTGAATTTACGTGTGTAAAGGGAGGCGCTTGAATTTACTATGTTTGATAGGTTTGTAGAGCCAGCGGATATGGCAGCAGTAAAAAGGCTAAGCATCATAGCTGGTTCAACAAGGATAGCCACCGTCATCTCCCTACTGCTACCTTCACCGCCAAAGGCTGTACCAGCATCAAGCCCCGCAAGAGCCATAAAAAACCTTCCAAGGGCAAGTATATAGATAAGGGCGATAATATCGGCCATATTACCAAAAAGGACCTTGTCTGTAATAACTGGCACCATCATGGTTGCCACAAGGGTTGAGGAGAAAACAATGTAGGGCGTTACTCTAAAGATCCAAGATGAAATATTGGAAATAACCAATTCCTTTTTAAAAAGCCTTATAAGGTCGTAGTAAGGTTGAAAAATACCAGGCCCCTGCCTTCCTTGCATGTTTGCCTTGAACTTTTTGATGATTCCATTAACAAGTGGCGCAAAAATTATAATTATCAAAAACTGAAAATATTCCATCTCTACACCCCAAATATCAAAAGTACAATGAGCGTTATCAATATGTAGCCAAGATAAAGGTGAAGGCTTCCTGACTGAAGAAGCCTTATTTTGCTTGCAAGTCTGTGTATAAACAGCACACCAGGTTCATAAATGTACTTTTCAAAAAAGGGCGTTATCTCGCTTTTATATTTTATGGACTTAACAAAGAAGGGTTTTACAATATAAGAGACGGATATCTCTCTCCTTGGAAGGTATATACCTTTGAATATAAGCTTTATGGGCTTTGTAAAGCCAGTAGCCGTGTATTGCATTCTGGGGGTAAGGGAAGGTATGCCACAGTCCCAAGAATCACCATACCTTGCCCTTTTCTTACCACCTACTATGTATATAAAGAACATGATAGCAAGGCTTACGATTATCATGGTTGCAAGAACAAAGCCAGGTGATAATCCAGAGCCAGTTTCCTTTATAAGGATAAGTCCTTCGTAAGAAGGCAGGCCATAAGAGCCGTTGATCATGGAAGATGCGGGAGCTATGATATTTGATACGGTGCCAGGAAATATACCCAGTAGAAGGCATAGGACCGCAAGCATAGCCATGCCAAGTATCATTGAGGGTGATACCTCCTTTGCCTCTTCCGCGTGCTTACTCCTTGGCATACCAAGGAAGGATATGCCAAAGGCTTTTACAAAACATGCTGCCGCAAGGGCACCTGTGAGCGCAAGGACAGCACCGCCAAGGGGAGAGATGATCTTCACCGTTATGGAAGGCACATTAAAACCAAGCAGAAGGGACTGGTAAGTTAGCCACTCGCTTACAAAACCGTTAAAGGGCGGAAGGGCACATATGGAAACAGAGCCTATAAGAAAGAATAGGCTTGTATAGGGCATTACTTTAATGAGCCCGCCAAGCTTTTCCATATTTTTTGTATGCATTGCATGAAGCACAGATCCTGCGCTAAGAAACAATAAACCTTTAAATACTGTATGGTTAAGTATGTGGTATAAACCAGCCATAAGTGCAAGGGATGCCAAAGCATTCATACCATAGGCCTTAAACAGCATAGAAGCACCAATGCCTAAGAGTATGATGCCTATGTTCTCAATGCTACTGTATGCAAGCAGCTTTTTTAGGTCATTTTCCATAAGAGCGTATATCACACCCAACACAGCGGATACGGCTCCCACTATTAGCACCGTTATGCCCCACCATTCGGGACCACCACCGAGCATATCCATGCATACCCTTATAAAGCCATAAACCCCCCGTCTTTATCATCACACCAGACATTAGGGATGAAATGTTGGAAGGTGCCGTAGGATGCGCCCTTGGTAGCCATGTATGTAAGGGAATTATCCCAGCCTTTGTACCAAAGCCAATAAGGGCAAAAATAAACACAATATTTTTTATTTCAATTGGTATATTTAAGGAAGAGGCTTTTATGTCTGAAAAACTCATACTTCCACTGTAATAATAGAGCAAAAGAAAGAGCACGATGATAAAAGCGGTGCCAATATGGGTCATAACTGCATAAACAAGACCAGCTTTGACAGATTTTTCATCCCTTTCAAAGATCACAAGAAAGTATGATAGGATGGACATGGTTTCCCAAAACACAAGGAAGGTTATTATGTTTTGAGATAGTATTACAGCATACATGCTAAGTATAAAGAGATTAAACAAGAAGGCCATAAGCAACTTATTATTGATATGTTTTGTATATCCTATTGAGTAAAACGACACAGGAATTGAGAGAATAGATATAAGTAGTATGAAAAACCCGACAAAGCATCTCCACCAAAGGAAAAATCAAAGATGTATGAAGCCTTAAAGCTTATAGTAAAAGAAAAGTCTGTAATAAGCAATCTCAAACCATAAATTGCAAAGGAAATAGAAGCTACTATAGAAAATAGGTACATTAAGGTGTTTAGTATTTTTGGTATGGATATGGAAGGCGATCCTTCAACTTCCTCTGTATCCATGTTTATTATTATAGCACATTTTACCCGCCGGGTGAGAAATCCATTCTTTGTAGGGGCACGGTGCACCGTGCCCTTATTAAAATTTAGGTGTCAAGGACTTGCTGGCGGGTTCAGAACCCGCCCCTACAATATTTGATGGCACGCATCAGCGTGCCACTACATTAATGTCTAATTTATTTTTTACAAGGGTAAGCGTGGCTGTAAGCCATTTTCTAATTAATTTCTCACTCAGCGTATAAGGGTGGTATAATTTTATAGCCATGATTAAGGTGGAGATTGTTACGCCCAAGGGCTTGCATTTTTCCAAGGAGGTCAACTCCGTAAACATACCTACCGCAGAGGGTGAGATAGGAGTTCTGGAAAAGCACATGTATCTTATGACCATGCTAAAGCCAGGGCTTGTTTATTTTGATGGCAAGATGGAAAACGGTATTGCGGTAACTTATGGTTTTGTGGATGTTACACCAGAAAAGGTTATAATCCTTGCAGAAGAAGCCTATAACATAGGGGAGATAGACGCAGGTAAGGAAAAAGAACTCTTTGACCAAGCCGTAAAAAGGCTTGCAACCGCACAAACCATGGAAGAGATAGAAGAGCTGGAAAAGGCAAAAGAAAGGGCAAGGACCTTATTAGAATTAGTTGAGAGGTTTGGAAGGGTATAGGAAGTTTGAATTCTTTAGAGGTAAGGTAAGGTTTAAACAGCCGAGAGCTCACAGGCTTTCCATAGTAGAGATCCTTTTTGTAGCAAATCTAAAGGGCATTAAAAAAAGTTCTAAGGTGGTTGATCTGGGTGCAGGCTTTGGTGCACTATCCATACTTACAGCCCTAAGATACCAATGCCAGGTATGGGCTATAGAAAGGGATCCAATTATGCTGGAGCTATTAAGATACAATGTAAAGGTAAATAACTTAGAAGATAGAATACACATTTTGGACCTTGATTTAAGATACATAAAGGAAGATTTAAGTCCCCAAATCTTTGATGTTGTGATAGCAAATCCACCTTTTTACAAAGGACAAGCAACGGATAATATCTATCATCATGAATGTGATACAAGCCTTGAAGATTTCATAAAATCAGGAAGTTTTTTACTAAAAGATGGTAGAAGTTTTAATCTTTTGATGGCTTCAAGCAGATTAATAGAGGCAATAATTAACTTTAAAAAATACAATATAAGCGTAGCGTCCATGAGAATTTTCTATCCAAAGTACGATAAAAACGGGAAAATAATACATATATATGCATTAAAGAACCTAAAGCCCAGTTTGGTAATTGAAAAACCTCTTATAATTAATGAAAAAAGTGGAAAATATACACAAGAAGTTGAAAACATACTTGAGAGTTTTTTGTGATATAATTGATAAGATTTAGGAGGAAGTGTATGAGGCTACCAGAAAAGCTTGTAGAAAGGATAGCGGACAGAATTATAAAAGAACTCTACGAAAAAGAAAGAATTATAGAGCCAGAGGACCCATACACTTTTAGGAAAAGGATAATAGCCATATTTAAAGAAGCAGAGGAGGAGGAAAAACTACTTGATGAAAAAACAAAAGAAATACTAAAAGAAAAGCTTGATCTCTTAGAAGAGGCAAGCCTTGACTACAGGACAGCATATAAGACAGTAAGAAGTAAATTGGCCGAGGAAATGAATATACACACCAGTAGGCGGGAAAGGATGAACCAAATAGCCCATAGAATAAGGGACATGATAATGGAAGATCCACAGGTGGAGATATACGAAGAGCCTATAATAATAAGGAATAAGATAAGGGAGATTCTTATGGAGGCGGTAAGAGAGGAGGAAGAGATAGACAAGGAAGTAAGAGAAAGGATAAGGTCCTACTCAAGGAGGATAGTGGAAGGCACGCCAGAGTGGAATCACCTTTATAAGAGAATATATGAAGATGCACTAAAAAGGAGAGGGCTACTTTAGGGGAGATAAGCTATAGGGTTTTGTCTTATGCCATACTTTAGCACCTCATAGTGAAGGTGTGGGCCAAAAGCTCTACCAGTAGTTCCCACATTACCTATTATTTGTCCCTTAACCACTCTGTCTGAATAATTTACCTTTATATCGGAAAGGTGTGCATACAAGGTGGCAAAACCGTAGCCGTGGTATACAATAACAGTTTTTCCATAGCCCCTTATCCAACCTGCGTATATAACTCTACCATCTGCGGAAGCCACAACGGGCGTACCATAGGGTGTGGATATATCTATGCCTGTATGGAATTCCCTTCTCCTGCCCATAACCCTCCAACCATAATCGGAGGTTATAACACCTACCACAGGCCATAGGTCTGGTTTAACTGTTTCCACTATTTTTACGTTTATAAGCTCTTTCATAGCCTCTTCTGCCGACATTTCAACTGCAACTATCTTATTTACCGTATCCACATCAAGTATTTCGCTGTCCGTTTGTTCTAACTCTTGGGGAATGCCCTTTGTAGGCCCGCCTATACCCAATGGAGATGCATCCACCACGGGCTTACAAAGAGCTCCCACAAGGATAAGGGCAAGCATATACTTCTTCATGACCCTACCTCCTTGGGTTTATCTTGAAAACTCTACCACAGAGTTGCAAACCTTGTCAAGTAGTTTTATAATATTTATTCGCAAGGGTGCGTAGCTCAATGGCAGAGCGGGCGGCTCATAACCGCCCGGTTGGGGGTTCGAGTCCTCCCGCACCCATTAATTCAAAAAACCCTTTAAAAGATCTCCAAAGAAGACAAAAAGGCCTATTCTTATAGCCCTTGCTATTAGGCTTGCCACTATAAAACTAAGCAGGGGCATATGGAAAAGTCCAGCAAACCAGCAAACCAGTTTGTAAGGCTCTCCTATAAGCACAGCCCAAAAACCATATCTATTGAAGAGTGCTTCGCCTCTCATATAAAGCCTTTCCCCAAAAATTCTTTTAACAAAAACCTCTCCCAACAACTTTGCAAGATAATAAGCCACAATGGCACCAGCTAAGTTTCCAACAAGAGACACCAATCCAGCCATATGGGAACTAAGACCAAAAAGTGGGGCGCTTACAATAAAAGGGTAGGGAGGTATGGGCTGAATTATAGATTCTGTAAAGGAAAGTATAAAAAGGGCTGTATAGCCATGATCCTGCACAAAAGCCTCCGCCCACGCCTTTAGGCCCGGGAAGAACTGTTCAAGCATTAAAGGTGGACCTCCATAAAGTCCTCTGCGGGGATTACTGGTAGATTATACTTCTCTGAAAGCTCGTGAGCTATCCTCTTAGGGTCATGTTGAGTAATAAACTCATAACCGAAATGGGTCAATATGGCCTTTTTTGGTTTTAAATTGCTTATTAACCTTTCTGCATCTTCTACTGTAAGGTGATCAATAGGCTTTGTTTTTTTGTATAGAGTAGTATTTATTATCATAAGATCCACATTTTGTGGGTACATTTTAAGCATTTTATCCTCATAAAGGGCGCAGGAGACATAAAGAATTTTATCATTAAAAAGTAAAGCGTAAGTCTCTGCCCCGTGATGGGTATGTTTCATAACAGCTTTTACTCTGATGGACTTATAAGATAGCTCTATACCTTCTTCCAAATAGCCTTCCTTTGCAAGCCTTTCCCTTATGAAAGGAAGAACTACCCTTTCATGGCCTTCAAAGGCGGATTTTGGGGCAAAGAGGGCCACATTTTTTAACTTCCCGCCATCTGTGGCAGACTCAATTACTGCGTTCACATCGGAAGAGTGGTCCAGGTGTATGTGGGAAAGAACCACAAGGTCAATGTGCCTTGGGTCTATGCCAAGCTGATGGAGGTATACAAAGGCACCAGGACCTGGGTCCACATGGACAAGATTCCCAGAAAGCTCTATTAGAAAACCACCAGACCTTCTTAAAAACCTAAAGACACTGGCTCTACCGCCTGCAGTTCCTAAGAATATTATTCTATCCAACGTACTAATATGGAATTGCTTGGGCAATCCTCTGCCACTTGTAAAAGTTCATCCAACACACTGCTTATAGATACTTTAATAAAAACAAGGGGGAGGCCATCCCCCCTGTCCACAAAAACCTCCGGCAATCTCTCATAGCAAAGTTGACAAGCAGTGCAAGTATCTATATCAACCTCTATTTTTAAACCTCTTCCGTTATGATGGACCCACTGGGACATTCGTCAGTAACCTCTTTTACCTCATTTTCCAACTCTGCCGGAACCATCATCCAACCATCAGCCCCAGGGCTTACCACTTCTGCAATACCATCACCTCTGTTTTTGTAAACCTCAGGCACCCTGTCATAGCAGAGTTCGCATGAGGTACAGGTATCTGGATCTACTTTCGTCCTCAAAGCCATACTAACACCTCCTATTAGAGTTTGGAGTTTATAAAGTATATCATAGTTTCAAATTATCAATATAAACTTAATCATATCTTACCAAGGGCCTGTGCCACTGTTTTTCCGATGAAGGCAGGGTTTTCTATAACGGTCACTCCCGCTTCTCTAAGGGCTTGCATTTTAGCCTGTGCTGTTCCCTTTCCTCCGCTTATTATGGCACCAGCATGACCCATACGCCTTCCTGGTGGTGCTGTAATGCCAGCAATGTATGCAAAGACTGGCTTTTTCACATGTGCCTTTATAAACTCCGCCGCCTCCTCTTCCGCAGTTCCACCTATCTCACCTATCATTAAGATAGCTTCGGTCTCAGGATCTTGGTTAAACATTGCTATTACATCCTTATGAGAAAGACCATGCACTGGGTCTCCACCTATGCCTACGGCGGTGGATTGGCCAAGGCCATACTGGGTAAGCTGGTAAGAGGCTTCGTAAGTTAATGTTCCACTCCTTGAGACTATGCCAACGTTACCCCTTTTGAAGATATGGCCGGGCATTATACCCACCTTTGCCTCACCGGGGGTTATCACACCTGGGCAGTTGGGTCCTATAAGCTTGGCATTGGGATAGTTCTTTTTCATGTAGTCCTTTACCATCATCATATCCCTTACCGGTATGCCTTCCGTTATGCAGACAATAAGCTCAATGCCAGCATCCAAAGCCTCCACTATAGCATCACCTGCAAAGGCTGGTGGGACAAAGATCAAAGAACAGTTGGCACCCGTTTCCCGTACTGCATCTTCCACTGTGTTAAAAACTGGTATGCCTTCTACCTGCTGTCCTGCCTTTCCTGGAGTCACTCCTGCCACCACTTGTGTGCCGTAGGCTTTACACTGGGTAGCGTGAAAGGATCCTTCCTTTCCCGTAATACCTTGCACGACCACCTTTGTGTTTTTATTCACCAGTATGGCCATAGTTTAACCTCCTTTTGATGCTAAGGCTACAGCCTTTTGGGCTCCATCCCACATATCTACTGCGTTTATAAAGTTTAGGCCAGATTCTGCCAAGATTTTTCTACCCTCTTCCACATTAGTACCTTCCATCCTTACCACAACAGGAACTTTGATCTCCACCATCTTGGCTGCCTCTATGAGGCCGTTTGCCAGTCTATCACATCTGAGAATGCCACCAAATATATTTATGAAAACTGCCTTTACATTGGGGTCTGCCATCAGGATCCTAAAGGCGTTGGCTATCTGCTCCACGTTGGCACCACCGCCCACATCAAGGAAGTTGGCAGGCTCTCCACCGGCAAGCTTTATTATATCCATGGTGGTCATGGCAAGGCCTGCACCGTTTACCATACAACCTATATTTCCATCAAGCTTTATGTAGTTAAGACTGTACTTTTTAGCCTCCACCTCAAGGGGGTCAAGCTGAGTTAAGTCTTCCAATTCTTCAAGGTCCTTGTGCCTTATAAGGGCGTTGTCATCCAGTTCTACCTTGGCATCAAGAAGTATCAGGTTTCCTTCCTTTGTAAGCACAAGAGGGTTTATCTCCACAAGGCTCGCATCAAGGTCTATGTAGGCTCTATACAAAGCTACAGCTATCTTTACAAACTCGTTGACAGGAAGGCCAAGCTTGAAGGCCATCTTTCTAGCTTGGGAGGGCATAAGGCCAAGGGCTGGGTCTATGTGAAGCATATGAATGGCCTCCGGCTTTTCCTTTGCTACTTCTTCTATTTCCATCCCACCTTCCGCTGAGGCCATCAAAACTGGCTTGGATACAGACCTGTCAAGGGTTATGGAAAGGTAATATTCTTTTCCTATGTTTGTTGCCTTCTCTATCCATACTCTGCTTACAGGCTTTCCATCGGGGCATTGGAAGGTCTTAAGGACTTTGCCGAGCATACCTTCCACAGCCTGCTGGAGTTCTTCCATGTTTTTAACAAGCTTTACGCCGCCCGCCTTTCCCCTTCCACCACAATGTACCTGAGCCTTTACCACAAGGGGAAACTCACCAAGCTCTTCCGCCGCCTGCAAAGCCTCTTGAAGGCTAAAGGCCACCCTTCCTTCTGGCACGGGAAGGCCATACCTTTTAAGAAGCTCCTTTGCTTGATGTTCGTGCAGTTTCATGCCAGCCTCCTGCAGTTTAGTTAAACAATTATAGCTCAAAAAGCATATGATTTTAAGCATACGCTTATACGTAGAGTGATAAATTAATCTCCTGTATTAGCAGGTTCTAAACCTGTACAATTATAAAAGGTCAGGCGGGCCTACTCCTACATTTTGGATTTTTATGTAGGCACAAGTAATCGTGCTACCACATTAAAAAAATCAACTAGCAGAGGACCCACGGGTTTTAATTTCTCACCCAGCGTGTAAAGCGTTTAAAAGGCATATAATTTTAGCTATGCCACACTTAAGCTTGTATTTATTGCAACTTTTGGAAGAAAAAGTTGAAAAGGAGGAGGACAAAAAGGTAGCAGAAGCCATTTAACTAGCCCTAGAAGCCATATAAGAACTTACGAAGGAGCTCGCCACAAAAGCCGATTTGCAACTTTTGAAAATAGAACTTGAAGCAAAGATAGAAAAGGAGCTTTTAAGGCTTGATAGAAAATTTACCATACTCTTTTTGATATTGCTTTTTGCCATCATATTCCTAAACACGGATGCACTGGAGTTTTTAGCAAGGCTTTTTGGTCTTATAAAGTAGCCTTTACGTGTAAAATATTCAATAATGAAAGCAAAGGTAAAAAAAGCCCTGCTGGAGACGATAAAAGCCCTATACTCTACAGAAATAAACGGTTTTAGTCTTGAGCCGCCCAGAGAAGAGAGCTATGGAGACTATGCTACCAACGTGGCCTTTTTGCTTGCAAAGAGCTTGAGGAAAAACCCACAGGAAATAGCCCAAGAGATAGCAAATAAACTAAGCAATGAAGGGCTGTCTGCAGAAGCTCTAAAGGGCTTTATAAACATAAGGCTAAAGGAAGGCTTTTTGCAGGAAGAATTTTCAAGGCTTTTTAAGGAGGGTAGTTCTTACTTCTTTGAGCCTGTGGAAAGGCCTTTGTATATGCAAGTGGAGTTTGTTAGCGCCAACCCTACTGGTCCTTTGCATGTGGGACATGGAAGGGGCGCGGTGGTAGGCGATGTGTTGAGCAGAATCCTTAAAAGGTTTGGCCACAAGGTGGTAAGGGAATATTACATAAACGACGCTGGAAATCAGGTTTATATGCTGGGCCTCTCGGTGGTTTATAGATACTATGAGCTTTTGGGGAAGGAGGAAGAAAACATCAAAAAGGTCTTTGAAGAGGAAGGCTATAAGGGCAAGTATGTTATAAGGCTTGCCAAGGACCTAAAAGCTTTTTATGGAGAGAAGCTCCTTCATATGCCCATTGAGGAGGCTATAAACATAGCCAAAGAATACGCCTACAAAAGACTACTGGAGGATATAAAAGAGACCCTTGATAGCATGGATGTGGCCTTTGATGTGTGGTTTAGTGAGAGAAGCCTCTATGAGAAGGGTGTGGTGGAGGAGGCGATAAGAGAGTTGGAGAGAAGGGGCTACGTGTATGAGAAGGATGGAGCCCTTTGGTTCAAAAGCAGCGCCTTTGGCGATGACAAGGATAGAGTTTTGAAAAAGTCCGATGGATCATATACTTATTTTGCGGGGGATGTTGCCTATCACTACGAGAAATTTAAAAGGGGCTTTGAAAAGGTTATAAACCTTTGGGGTGCAGACCACCATGGGTATGAAAAGAGGCTCATGGGAGCCTTGAGGGCCCTTGGTATTCCAGAAGATTGGCTTGTGGTGGAGTTTGTGCAGATGGTAAGGCTCATAAGCGAAGGGCAAGAGGTGAGGATGTCCAAAAGGACAGGTGAGTTTATCACCCTTGCAGACCTTTTGGAAGAGGTAGGGAAGGATGCAGTAAGGTTTGTATTTTTGACAAGGAGTAGCAACACTCCACTTGATTTTGATATAGACCTTGTGAAGAAAAAGACATCAGAAAACCCTGTATTTTATGTGCAATATGCCCATGCAAGGGTAAGGGGAGTGTTCAGAGAGGTAAAGGAAAGATATGGCATAGATGCGGACAAGGAGGCCCTTATGCCTTATGTAAAGCATCTTAGCTCTCAAGAGGACCTAAGGCTTATAAAAAGGTGCCTCTATTTGAAAGATGTTTATGAGGGTGTTCTCAGCACCTTTTCTCCACACCTTATAACCTATGCCCTCTTGGACCTTGCCAAGGACTTTCATCACTATTACAACCACCATAGGGTAATGGTGGAGGACAAAAACACAATGCTTTCAAGGCTTGCCCTTTTTAAGGGAGTGGAGATCACTTTAAAAAACGCTTTTGAAATCTTAGGAATAAATGCACCGGAGAGGATGTGATGAGGATAACTGTTGTAGGTGGAGGATACGTAGGACTTACTACGGGTGTTTGCTTTGCCCATCTGGGCCATGAGGTTATGGTGGTGGAAAAGGTGCCACAAAAGGTGGAGATGCTTAGGTCTGGCAAATCTCCTATCTACGAACCTGGGCTTGAAGAGATTTTAAAAGAGAGCCTTCAAAAAGGTAGGATAAGCTTTACCACAGACCTACAAGAAGGGCTTGATTTTTCCGAGGTAATTTTTATATGCGTAGGAACACCACAAAGGCCTGATGGCTCCGCAGATCTTTCACAAGTGGAAGAGGTGGCAAGAGAAACGGCAAAGCTCATGAACTACTACAAGCTACTCATAGAAAAGTCCACCGTGCCTGTAAATACACATAAGCTCATAAAGAAGACAGTACAAAGATACTTAAAGGACCCAAACATACCCTACGATGTGGCCTCCAATCCAGAGTTTTTGAGGGAGGGCTCCGCCATAGAGGACTTTTTAAACCCAGACCGTATAGTGATAGGCTTGGAAAGCCAAAGGGCGAAGGAAATCTTTGAAGAGCTTTACAAGGATTTTAATTGTCCTATCATCTACACAGACCCTGCCACCGCAGAGCTTATAAAGCATGCCAGCAACTCCTTTTTGGCCATGAAGATATCCTTTATAAACATGGTGGCAGACCTATGCGAAAGGGTGGGAGCGGATATAAAGCTTGTGGCGGATGGTATGGGATATGATAAGCGTATAGGCAGGGCCTTTCTCAATGCAGGCATAGGCTATGGAGGCTCCTGCTTTCCAAAGGATGTGAAGGCCTTTATAAGAATGGCACAAGATTATGGCCTTGACTTTGGACTTTTGAGGGAGGTAGAAAGGATAAACCAAGATAGACCCACAAGGTTTGTAGAAAAGGTAAAGAATGTGCTTTGGAGCCTACGGGATAAAAAGCTTGCAGTCTGGGGCCTTTCTTTTAAGCCGAACACGGACGACATAAGGGAGGCACCATCTTTGAAGGTGGTGGATATGCTCTTAAGGGAAGGTGCCTATCTTTCCCTCTATGACCCGAAGGCCATGGAAAACTTCAAGCTTGCCTTTCCAGAAGGCAAGCAGATAAGTTATGCCAAGGATATGTACTCTGCCGTGGAAGGCGCCAGCGCCCTTCTTATACTTACCGAATGGGAAGAATTTACAAAGGCAGATCTAAAAAGGATAAAAGAGCTCATGGAACTTCCCATAATAGTGGATGGGAGGAATGTTTTTGAACCAAAGGATGTAAGGTCCTTGGGCTTTGAATACTATCCTGTGGGAAGATGAGGGTTTTGATAACGGGAGTGGCCGGCTTTATAGGCTCACACCTCTGTGAGAGGTTTTTGAAGGAAGGCTTCTATGTGATAGGTATGGATAACTTCTTGACTGGAAGCCCAGATAACATAGCCCACCTTTTTGGAAATAAAAACTTCCACTTTATACACTACAATGTGGTCAATTACATCTATGTGGAAGGGCCTGTGGACCTTGTGGTCCATCTTGCCTGTCCTGCCTCTCCCGTAGATTATATGAACCATCCTATACACACCATGAAGGTGGACTCCCTTGGAACATTAAACACCCTTGGCCTTGCAAAACTAAAAAGGTCCCGTTATGTCTTTGCCTCTTCTTCCGAGGTTTATGGGTCTGCACAGGTGCACCCTCAACCAGAAGATTACTGGGGCTATGTAAACCCAATAGGTCCAAGGAGCGTTTACGATGAGGCTAAAAGGTTTTCAGAAGCCCTATGTATGGCCTATTACAGAGAGCATGACCTTGATGTAAGGATAGCAAGGATTTTTAACACTTATGGACCCCGCATGAGAAGGGGAGATGGAAGGGTAATCCCAACCTTTATAGAAAAAGCCCTAAAGGGCGAAAGCCTTCCCATATATGGCGATGGCTCTCAGACCAGAAGTTTTTGCTACATAGATGACCTTGTGGAGGGGCTCTTTAGGCTTTCGGTAGAGGAGGGTTTAAAAGGAGAGGTGATAAACTTGGGAAATCC
>ERZ511473.918-NODE-918-length-33795-cov-4.487069_pt1 | contig 33795 bp, 27 predicted proteins | sample MGYA00374947_ERZ511473 | MGnify/ENA primary metagenome ERZ511473 (study PRJEB26303, sample SAMN06343854) | sediment metagenome | isolation source: hot spring sediment | place: Canada: British Columbia | collected 2012-09-26 ... | reverse complement strand
CTTCTGCAGAATCGCCGCCGCCACGGAACTGTCCACGCCCCCACTCATCGCGAGTAGCACCACGCCTCGCTTGCGCGCCGACATATGCGCAATTGTACCCCAACGCACGCACTCGCCCCGCCCAGAGCCAGTACCGTTAGCCTTTGGTTAAAACCGCCCACTTGCTGCCGAAACCCTGTCCGCTTGGGGTACATTTCAGTGTCTTGATTGACGGAGCCTGCGCGGCTTTTTGCTTGAATCACGGAGGTCAGAACGATGCGCTTCGGACGAACTGTTGTTATCGGGACAGCACTTGCAGTGTCGCTCAGCGCAAGCCATGCGCAATTCACCAAAATATTCTCCACAGACAATCGGGCGTTTATCCCGCCAGAGAACCGCCCCGTGATTGTGACGGGCTACCCGCTCGGTTTCAGCACGGGGACTGTCGCCACTTGGGGTAGGAACAACGGGGCGTATTTGGCTTGAACGCGCCCGTGTACCAATCGTACTTCACGCGCGCTGTCTGTGTGGAGGTTGGCAACCCGCAGCCGTTCAATCAGACGGTTCTCTACAACTTGCACCGCTGCTTCGGACGGGTAGGCTATGTGCTGCAACTGGCAGCGAACCCAAGCACCACCGATCAGGCAGCAGGACTGCAACTCGCCATCTGGGAACTGGAGAACGATGTGTACTGGGGGCGACCAGCCAATCTGTACGCCGACAGCTTCCGTATCACGGGCGGCTTTTCGGCAGGCGCAGTCAACTATGCGAACTACCTGCTGAGCAACTCGGCAGGTCGGGCAGCCGAGTATTACTACTTGATCCAGTACACGCCGCAGGCGCAGGATTTGATTCTGGTGCCTGTGCCAGAGCCTGCTTCGCTGCTTGCGTTGGGCGCGGGCTTGGCGGGGCTGTGCTGGCGTCGCCGTCGCATGCGCTAAGACCAATCGCCGAACCTTCACAAGAAAACGGCAGTTGCCGACCCACTCCTTCGGGTTCCCCCTGCGTGCAGGAGGAACCTTATACCAACCGCCTAGGCAAAGTTTATGAAAACAAGCGCGGCTGAAGACCCCCTCCTTAAGGTTCCCCCTGCCCGCAGGGGGAACCGAACAAGCGCGCGGCTTGGTTCCCCTCGCGAAGCGGGGGGAACCTGCAGGAGGGGGGCATTTGTAAACTCTGCACGTGCGATTGGTATTACGCTCGAACCGAACAAGTGTATGGGCAAGCCGTGCATTCGGGGGCTGCGGATTCCCGTCGCCTCAATCCTCGGCTACCTCAGCGCGGGCATGACCGACGACGATATTCTGCGTGAGTGGCACGAGCTGGAGCCTGAGGACATCTACCAAGCCCTGGGATACGCGGCATGGGCGATGGAGGAGCGAGTATTGCTACCGCCGCTGCCAACCGACGCGCCCGCCGTCGCGCGCCTGCGCGAAGTGTTAGCAGCAATTCGTGAGAGGCAGCGCGCACGGGGACACCAGCCGCCTACCGCCGAAGAGGTGGACGACTATATCAAGCAGCTCCGCTCCGAGTGGCGCGATGAGACGAATCTACCTTGATAGTGCGCTGATCATTTGGCTTGTAGAGCAGACTGTGTGTTCAGAAATTCATCAATTGCCCCCCTCCGTAAGGTTCCCCCCGCTTCGCGAGGGGAACCGCGCAGGGGTTCGGTTCGTCTTGGTTCGCGAGGGGAACCGCGCAGGGGTTCGGTTCCCCCTGCGCGCAGGGGGAACTTTAGGGAGGGGGGCGTCAACTGCCGTTCTTATTGATAGTCGCTCCCGCAACAGAGCATGAACACAGCGTTCTCATTCGAAGTCTTGAATACATCCCCCATCAGCCAGGCTCGGCGGGGACGACTGCACACCCCGCACGGGGTCATCGAGACGCCCGTGTTTATGCCCGTCGGTACGCAGGCGACGGTCAAGACGCTCAGCCAAGAGGAACTGGAGCAGCTCGGCTTCCAGATTATTCTGGGCAACACCTACCACCTGTACCTGCGCCCAGGCGACGAACGCATCGCGCGGCTGGGCGGGCTGCACCGCTTTATGCGCTGGGAGCGGGCGATCCTGACCGACAGCGGCGGCTTTCAGGTGTTCAGTCTCGCGAAACTGCGCACCATCGACGACGACGGCGTGACCTTCCGCTCGCACATCGACGGCTCCGAGCATCGCTTCACGCCAGAGCGCGCCGTGCAGATTCAGCGCAACTTGGGCAGCGACATTATGATGGCGTTCGACGAGTGCCCGCCGTATCCCGCCAGCCGCGACGAAGTCGCCCGCGCGACGGAGCGCACCTACCGCTGGGCGTTGCGCTGTCGCGCCGCGTGGCAGGCGCAACCGAACGCGCAGGCGCTGTTCGGCATCCTGCAGGGCGGGGTGTACGACGACCTGCGCCTAATGAGCCTGCAACAAATCACCGAACTGAACCTGTCGGGCTACGCGATTGGGGGCGTGTCGGTCGGCGAACCTGCGGACGAAATGCGCCGCGTGGTGGAACTGGTCGCGCCGCGCATGCCCGCCGACAAGCCGCGCTACCTGATGGGCGTCGGTACACCCGACGACATCCTGCACGCGGTGCAGCAAGGCGTGGACATGTTCGACTGCGTGCTGCCGACGCGCCTGGCGCGCCACCACGCCGTGTTCACCAGCGCGGGACGCATCAACCTGCGCAACGCGCAGTACCAAGAGCGCGACGAGCCCATCGACCCCGCGTGCGACTGCTGGGTGTGTCAGCGCTACAGCCTCGCCTACATCCACCACCTGTTTCGGGCGGGCGAACTGCTCGCCTTTCGGCTGGCGACCTACCACAACTTGGCGTTCTACGCGCGGTGGATGGCGCGGATACGCCAGCAGATTGAGGCGGGCGCGCTGTAGGGGCTACCGAAACCGCCAGATGAGGTTCGCGCCTCTGTCTTGCGCGAGTATCGACGCGGCGGAGTATGCCTTAGCATGCCCGTCGCCGAAGATGAGCGTCGCCAGCCCGCGATTGTCGCCTGTGGCGAAGTGGCGGGCGTACAGCGGCTTGAGGCGCGCGGGCGGCAGGTGGTTCAACTCGCGCACCAAGTCGCGGTCGGCGACCAGCGGCGGGCTAAGGCGTGGGTCGCGCGGGTTCGTCTCGCCCACATACGGGTCGAACACATAGCCGCGATACTTCTCGGCGGTCGGACCGCTGGGCGTGTCGCCGAACATCGGCGTGCGGGCAGGCTCCTCCATCTGCGCCAAGTAGACAGGCGTCGCGAAGCCCTCGATCTCTTGCGGGTCATACGCTGTCGCCGCCGTGTAGCCGATTGACCCCACGCCCCGCTGCGCCCAATCTGTAGGGAAGCCCGCCCGCTGCGCGCTGGGGCAAATAAATATCCCCGTGTCGCGCACATAGGGCTGAATCACGCGCGTCCAGATGCGTTCGGGCACGCTCGTCGGCACGGCGTAGTTGGTGGAGGGCAGGAACGCCTCCTCGTGGTCTTGCAGGTAGGCTTGCACGGCAAGCGCAAGTTGCCGCGCGTTCGACAGGCACTGCGTCTGCCGCGCCCGCTCGCGCGCCTGCGCCAACACAGGAAACAGAATCGCCGCCAGAATCGCGATAATCGCGATTACGAGGAGCAGTTCGATAAGCGTAAAGCCCCTGACACCAGTTGTGGAGGCAGCGTGTGTGTGCGCCCCCCTCCTGCAGGTTCCCCCCGCTTCGCGAGGGGAACCAAGCCGCTCCCCCAAGCAGTTCCCCCTGCGTGCAGAGGAACCGAGCCGCGCCCCCAAGCGGTTCCCCCTGCGTGCAGGGGAACCGAGCCGCGCGCCCACGCGGTTCCCCCTGCCCGCAGGGGGAACCTTAAGGAGGGGGTAATCCTCAGTGACTCGCATAGAATTCCGCATAGCATGTCCCTTAGAGTGTGAAATCTCCGAAGCGTTCCGCTCAATCGAAGATGTCGAACAGGTCTTCGAACCAGTCGCGCTTTTTGCGTCGCTTGCGCTTGTGGTGCGGGTCGTAGTAGTAATCGTCGTCATCGTCTTCGTAGCGCGGTTGCGGGTACGCGGGTGGGCGCGAGGCGGGCGCAGGCGGTTCAGGTGCGTAGGCGGGCGGCGCGCCCCGCGAGAGGCTCTGAGTCTCCTGCACATGCCGCTCGATAATCTTGTCCAGTTCGCCGCGATCCAGCCAGACCCCCCGACAGGTCGGGCAGTAGTCGATCTCGATGCCCGCCCGCGTCGCAATCTGCAGTTCCGTGTTGCATACAGGGCACTTCATAACATGGGAAGTGTACCCCAAACGGCGGGCAGGAGTCGCGCCCATCGGCGCGAATCGCGCGTCTATGCGCAAGTGGCTGATTGGCTGTGGGGTGCTGTTTGGCGTCGTGCTGGTGCTGTGCGTCGGCGTGCTGGTGTGGGCGTTCACGCCGCCGAAGATTGAGATCCCGCCGCGCCAACTGCCGCCGAACAACGCCTACGTGGAGTACCGCGCGATGGCGGAAGAGATGAAACAGCGGCTGGACGCCGACACACGGTTCAAGCAGATTGAGAGCGCGATAGGGGACAGGCAGCCGCTTTCCGCCGCCGACCGCGCCTACTACCTGCAGCGCATGGAGCCGTACCTGCGTCGCTATGAGCGGCTGGTGCAACGCCCCAGCGTGGTCACCTCCGAGCGCAGCGCGGAGACGCTGTTCCCTGAACTGGCGTGGATGCGCCGAATCGCGCGCGCCGAGTCGTACCTGATGCGCGAGGAACTGCGCCAGAAGCGCTATCGCGGGGCAATCGCACGCGCCGACCGCCTGAGCCGCCTTGCTGAGCAGGCGCGCAACGGCGGGTCGCTAATCCACTACCTCGTCGGCACAGCCATCCACGCTATCGCGTTGCAACCGATTCGCGAGGAGTTGCCGCGCATTCAAGACCGCGCCGCGCTGGAAGCCTTGCTGAAACTCGCCCGCGACTACGAAAAACGGCGTATACCCCTGTGGAAGTGCCTGCAGGAGGAATACTACTTCGGGCTGAGCATCTATCGCGATGTGGCTGAAGGTCGCAAGGACTACAGCGATGTTGTCCTCAACGACGCCCAAACGGGAGAACGAGCCCGAAGACGCGGAGTATTTGTCAGTCGTCTCCTCGTCAAAACCGCGCTACCAGAGTACCACCGCCTGATGCAGCGCACGGTTGAGGAACTGAAACTCCCCTTTGGTGAGCGCCCTAATCGCACTGCGGAGGACTTAGAGAAGGAGATACGCCACCCGCTTAATCAGATTCTCTTGCCCGTCTCTGCGCCAGCCAGCAATAAAGAAGCGAGCGAGGTCACTTGGATGCGTCTGGTGGGCTGCGCGGCGGCGATACGGCTGCACAAACTGCGCACGGGCAAGTACCCCGCCTCGCTGGAGGCGTTGCAACTGGGCGAGATGAGCATCGACCCGTTTTCGGGCAAGCCGTTCGTCTACAAGACCGACCCGCGCTTCGGGTTCCTGCTGTATTCGGTGAGCGAGAACCGTGTGGACGACGGGGGTCAATCGCCCTACGGCGGCGCGCCCGAATCGCGGGGCGACCTCGCGCCCGTGAGCATGCGCGTGCCCGACCACCTCAAGGGCGTGCGCCGCGAGCAGCAACCGCTGGTCGCCCCCATCTGGATGCGATAGTATCGAACACTCGCTCGCAAATTGCGTCTACAGGTGTGGTATACTGAATCGCCAGTTAGTCAGTCTGGTGCACGGGGATGACAAAATGAGAGCCGTATGGATGCTGGGGCTGCTCAGTGGGCTGGGCGTTCTGAGTTGGAACGCCGCGCCGAGTTTCTACGACCAATCTGCCGAGCGTACCGTGACTCTGAAGCATCGAGTGTTGACCGAAGCGCCGAAATCGGGCTTGGTCAACCGTCGCGTATCCGATATCGAGTTTACCGACCTGCAGGGACGCACTTACACGCTAAGCCAACTGACCCAGCGCGCGCCGGTGGTGTTCATCTTCACCGCCACGAAGTGCCCCGCCGCGCAGCGGTACACCGTGCGCATCAACCAACTCCACGAGACCTACCGCAAAAAAGGCGTGCAGGTGTTTTTGGTCTACCCGAACTACGACGATACGCGCGAGGCGGTGGCGCAGCATGTGCGCGAGTACGGGCTGAAGCCGCCCGCGGTGCATGACCCCGACGGCGCGCTGGCGCGCGCGCTGGGCGCGACGATGACCCCGCAAGCCGTGCTGGTGGACAAAAAGATGCTGCTGCGCTATCGCGGCGCGATTGACGACAACCGCTACGAGACGCGCGTGCGCACGCACTACCTGAAAAACGCGCTCGATGCGACGCTGGCGGGCAAGCCCGTGAAAGTCGCCTCCGCCGAGACCTTCGGCTGCACCATTCGGTTCCGCGAGGAAGCCGCCGCGAGCGCGCCCATCACCTACGCCAAGCATATCGCGCCAATCCTGCAGGAGTATTGCCAGCCGTGCCACCGCCCAGGCGAGGTCGCGCCCTTCTCGCTGATGACCTATCGCGACGCCTACACCTGGCGCAAGGAGATTGCAGCGGTCGTCAAGGCGCGCCAGATGCCCCCGTGGAAGCCCGTACACGGCTACGGCGAGTTTCAGGGCGAGCGACGGCTGACCGACGAGCAAATCGCGATGATTCTGCAGTGGGTGGAGACGGGCGCGCCGATGGGCGACCCGAACGACATGCCGCCGCCCCGCAAGTTCAGCAACGGCTGGGCGCTGGGTGAGCCTGACATCGTGTTCGAGATGCCCGTGGAGTACGAGGTCGGTCCCACAGGCGAGGACGAGTACCGCCACTTCGTGCTGCCGACCAACTTCGACGAGGATGTGTTCGTGCGAGCAATTGACATCCAGCCGGGCAACCGCAACACGGTACACCATGTGATTGTGTTTCTGGACACGACGGGCACGGCGCGCCAGTTGGACGCCGCCGACCCGAAGCCGGGCTACGAGGCGTTCGGCTGGCCAGGCTTTATCCCTGCGGGGATGCTGGGCGGCTGGGCGCCGGGCTTCACGCCCAGCGTACTGCCTGAAGGCACGGGCTACCGCCTGCCCAAAGGCGCGGATGTCGTGCTGCAGATTCACTACTACCGCACGGGCAAGCCCGAAAAAGACCGCACGCGCGTCGGCATCTACCTCGAGAAAAAGCCGAACCCGCAGCCAGTGGGCATCGCGTGGATTATCAACCCCATCTTCCGCATCCCTGCGGGCGCGGAACGGCACGAGGTGCGCGCGATGTGGATTGCCCCACGCGATGTGGAAGTGGTCGCCATCACGCCCCATATGCACCTGCTGGGACGCGAAATGCGCGTCGAAGTGGAACTGCCCGACGGCACGAAGAAGACCCTTATCTGGATTAACGACTGGGACTTCAAGTGGCAGGATACCTACCACTACAAAACGCCCGTCAAGTTGCCGCGGGGCACGCGCGTGATGGTCTACGCCTTCTATGACAACTCGGAGAAGAACCCGAACAACCCCAACAAGCCGCCCAAGGATGTGACTTGGGGCGAGCGCACGCAGGACGAGATGTGCCTGGTGTTCCTTCACATTGTTGGCGAGGAGGGCACGGGCTTTCGCGGCGGGCGTCGGGGCGGCGGGGGCTTCTTCCGACGCAGCGCGAATCCATAAGGTATCCTGATTCGCATGCCGCGAATCGCACTCGTCAGCGTCTCAGACAAGGGCGGTCTGGAGCCGTTCGTGCGCGGGCTGCACGCGCTGGGCTTCGAGTGCCTCTCCACAGGGGGCACGGCGCGCGCCCTGCGCGAGTGGGGCTTGCCCGTGCAGGAAGTCAGCGACTGGACAGGCTTCCCCGAAATCTTGGACGGGCGCGTCAAGACGCTGCACCCGCGCATCCACGCCGCGCTGCTGGCGAATCTCCACCTGCCCGACCACCAGCAGACGCTGCGCGAACTGAACCTGACGCCGATTGAGGTGGTCGTAGTGAACCTCTATCCGTTCGAGCGGGCGTTGCGGGCAGGCGCGTCCGAAGCCGAACAGATTGAGCAAATTGACATCGGCGGACCAACGCTGATCCGTGCGGCGGCGAAGAATTTCGAGCATGTGGCGGTGGTCGTGCGCCCTGCGGACTACGACTGGGTGCTGGCGCGGCTGCAGGCGGGCGGGCTGACGCGCGACGAACGCGCCCTGCTGGCGTATCGCGCGTTTGCGCATGTCGCCGAGTACGACGCGCTGATTGCCGACTGGTTCCGCCGCTACGACCCCGACGGCGCGCTGCCCGAAACCCTCACACCGACCTTCCGCCTCGTGCAACGCCTGCGCTACGGCGAGAACCCGCACCAACAGGCGGCGTTTTATCGCGAGCCATTCGCCCCCGCAGGCTGCATCGCGACCGCCGAGCAACTCTGGGGCAAGGCACTCTCGTACAACAACCTGCTGGACGCCGACGCCGCGCTGGAGTTGGTGCGCGAGTTCGCCGAGCCTGCCTGCGCGATTATCAAGCACACGAACCCGTGCGGGGTCGCGCTGGGCGCAAGCCTTACGGAAGCGTTCCTGCGTGCGTTGGAGGCAGACCCCGTGTCGGCGTTCGGTGGGATTGTCGCCTGCAACCGCCCGATTGACCGCGAGGCGGCGGAGGCGATGGTCGCGCCCGGCGCGTTCTTCGAGGTCATCCTCGCGCCAGAGTTTGACCCCGACGCGCTGCCCGTGTTTCAGGAGCGCAAGGGCTGGGGGCAGCATGTGCGCCTGTTGCGCACGGGGCAACTTTTGCCGCCCGACCAGATGCGCGGCTACGCGCTGCGCAGCCTCACGGGGGGCGCGCTGTATACCGAGCGCGATACGCTGGACTGGAGCCCCGACGCGCTGCAGGTCGTCACGGAGCGCGTGCCCAGCGAGCACGAGTGGCGCGATTTGCACTTCGCGTGGCGCGTGGTCAAGCATGTGAAGTCCAACGCGATTGTGGTCGCCAAAGACGGCGTCGTGCGGGGCGTCGGCGCGGGGCAGATGAACCGCGTCGGGTCGGTCAGGCTTGCGCTGGAGCAGGCGAGCGAACACGCGCGTGGCTCGTCGCTGGCGTCGGACGCCTTCTTCCCCTTCCCCGACAGTGTTGAACTGGCGGCGCGGGCGGGCGTCCGCGCGATTGTGCAACCGGGCGGCTCGAAAAAAGACCCCGAAGTCGTCGCCGCCGCAAACGAACTCGGCGTCGCGATGGTCTTCACGGGCATTCGGCACTTTCGGCACTGATGCGAGGCGTAACCGCCTCGCCGAATATGAAAAACGCCCGAATTCTCCCGCCACACGCGCGGCTTAACCACTCCTTAACAACGCATCGGGTTGAATCTACCGTCCCTACTTGGGATAGGAGGTTTTACGAAATGAGAGCATCTTTGATGACGCGCGCGTTCGTCGCGCTTGGTGCGCTTGTTGTTACGCTCGGATTCACACAGGCACAGCCTGTGCAACTCGCGTTTTGGAACTTCAACGATAACGATACTTCGCCTGACGGTGGAGTGAACGCTTCTGACAGCTCTCTCGCGCTTGTCGGCGGCACAACCGCGACCTTTGCGAGTGGCTCGCCGCTGGACACTGCGACTACGAACCGCGCCTACAACACCACCAACTACCCCACTCAGGGTCAGAACAACCTCACGGCGGGCATCGTGTTCAACACGCCGACGACAGGGTACATCAATGTCACCGTGCAGTTCGATGTGCGCTGGAGCAACACCGCCTCGAAGTACCTGCGCTTCCAGTACACCTACGACGGCACAAACTGGATTAACGGTCCGCAACTGGTTGCGCCAGGCGGCGACACTTGGTGGAGCAGCCAGAGCATCACCAACCCGAACGGCAACAACCGCTACTATGTGAGTTTCTTCGGCAACATCCAAGCGGACAACAACCCCAACTTCGCGTTCCGCATCCTGACGGAGTTTGCCCCTGGTACCAACGGGTACGAGGCGGCGCGCTCTGGCAGCACATACGGTACCACGGGCACGCTTCGCTACGACCTTGTGGAGGTGCGTGGCACGGTGATTCCTGAGCCTGCGAGTATGCTGGCGTTGGGCGCGGGTCTGGCGGGTCTGGTCGGGCTGCGCCGCCGCAACAAGAAGTAAGCCCTCACCCCTGCCCCTCTCCCACAGAGCGGGAGAGGGGCGCCTCACGCCGAGCCTCTGGAGTGCTGAAGCGTTAGCTTCAGCGTTGAGCGGAAGTAATACCAATCGCCGAGCCAGAGTTTATAAAAGCTTGAATGAACGAGAACCCCCTCCTTAAGGTTCCCCCTGCGAGCAGGGGGAACCGAACGGGCGCGCGGCGCGGTTCCCCTCGCGAAGCGGGGGGAACCTGCAGGAGGGGGGCAATTCATGAACTTTGGACGCGCGATTGGTATAAGTTCAATCTCTCCGCAAGGGTGCTATTCCCGCCCGTCCACAGGTACACTCCCTGCCATGACGACGACGCACGACGCCCTGCTTGCCGATGGTAGCCCGCTGCGGGACACGCGCGCCGTTCCCCTAAGCGACTGGACGCTGGCGTGGGACGCCAACCGCATCCCCGTGCGCGTGCCCAGCGCGTGGGAAGACTACGGCATTCCGCGCGCGTTCGAAGGACCCTGCGACTACCTGTGCGCGTTCACGGCGACGCCCGAAGCGGGGACGCGCGAGTGGCTGCACTTCGGCGGCGCGAGTTATGAGGCGCGGGGCTTCGTGAACGACGCGCCCGTCGGCGTGCATCGGGGCATCTGGGACAGCTTCTGCTGGGACATCACCGACGCGCGGCAATCGGGCGAGAACCGCCTGCGCGTGCAGGTCATCAAAAACGGCGGCGCGACCTACCCCGTGCCCAAAGTGCTAAGCGGCTTTCTGCCCTATGTGTCGTGCGCGTTTGGGGGGCTGTGGCAGACGGTGCATCGGTTCCAGACGGGCGCGGCGTGGCTGTGCGACTTGTGGGCGCGCGGCGAAGCGGACGGGCGCGTCGAAATCACGGGCGCACTCGGCGGCGCGCTGCCCGCAACCGTCAGGCTGACCCTGCACGACCCCGACGGGCGCCTCGTCGCCGAAGCGCGCTTCGACGCCGACGCCCCGCAGTGGACGCAAGCGTTCCAACTCGCCGAGCCGCAGCCGTGGTCGCCCGCGCAGCCGCGCCTGTACCGCCTCGTCGCCGAAGTGTGGCATGACGGACGCCTCAGCCACCGCACGGAGACCGCGTTCGGGCTGCGCACTGTGGCAGTGGACGGCGCGACGATTCTGCTGAATGGGCAGCCCATCTACCCGCGCGGCGTCTTGCACTGGGGCTGGTACCTGCACACGCACGCGCCGAACCCCGACTTGCAGACCGCCGAGCGCGAACTGCGCGCCGCCCAGCAGTGCGGGTTCAATATGCTGAAAGCGTGCCTGTGGGTTCCCAGCCGCGAGTACCTGAGCCTGTGCGACCGCCTGGGGCTGCTGGTGTGGCTGGAGTTGCCCCTGTGGCTGCCGCAGATGGACACGGCGCAGATTGCCCACGCGACGCGCGAGTACGCCGCGATTGTGCGCCAAGTGCGCAACCATCCGTCGGTCGTGCTGTGGACGCTGGGCTGTGAGTTGTCGGCGCGGTTCCCCAGCGACGCGCTTGGGGAACTCTACGCGCTGGTCAAGCGGCTGACGGGCAGCCCGCTGGTGCGCGACAACAGCGGCGGGGGCGAGTGCTACGGCGGCGCGCTGCAGGAGTACGCCGACTTCGCCGACTACCACCTGTACGGCGACGCGCACTTTACGGGGGCGACCTTCCGCGCGTTTCTGGAGACGCCCCGCGCGCCCGCCCCGTGGCTGCAGGGCGAGTTCGCCGACCACGACACGATGCGCGACTTCCCCACCCTGCGCCGAAGCGTGCCCGCCGAGCAACTCTGGTGGCTGTCGCCCGACCCCGCCATCAACCCGCAGGGCGTGCGCTGGTTCTACGAGACGCCGTTCGTCGAAGCGCGACTGGCGCAGGCGGGGCTGACGGACGCCGTGCCCGACCTCGTGCAAACCTCGCGGCGCGAGATGACCGCCTACCACAAACTCGTGCTGGAGACGATGCGCCGCCTGCACGGCACATCGGGCTATGTGGTCACGGGGCTGAAGGACACGCCGATTAGCACGGCAGGCATCCTCGACGAGCGCGGGGAACTCAAAGTCGCGCCCGACGAGTACGCCGCGTTCAACGCCGACACGGTGCTGCTGGTGGACTGGCATCGGCGGCGGGACTGGATTGCGGGCGGCGACCGCGCGGCGAACCCCGACCCGCACAACCACTTCGCGGGGCGTGTGGTCTACCCGCGTCTGTCGGCAGCGCACGCAGGCGCGCCGCTGCACGGGACGACGCTGCGCTGGCGGCTGGAGACCGAGCATGGCGCGCGGCAGGCGGGGGAGGCGCGCATCGGGCGCATCACGGCGGGCGTCGCGTTCCTCGCGCAGGCGGAACTGACCCTGCCCGACGCGCAGACGCCAACAAGCGTGCGCTTCGTCGCGGAACTGGTCGCCTCGTCGGGCGCGGTCGTCAGCGCGAACGAGTGGCAGTGGGGCGTCTACCCCGCGCCCGTGTGGGACGCGCTGGGTCAGGTCGCCGTGTACGACCCGACAGACGCGCTGTGGGGTCTGCCCGCGCCCGACAACTTCGCGCGGTTGACCGTCGCCGACGCGCCCCCAACGGACAGCGTGCTGCTGACCACGCACTTCGAACCGTCGCACGCGGCGTTCATAGCGCAGGGCGGCCGCGCGCTGTGGCTGCTGAGTGCGCCGACGCCCGATTGTGTGCGCCTGCCCTTCTGGCGCGAGGCGGCGCATCGGTTCCTGCCCCACCCGCTGTGGGAACATCTCCCGCGCCCCGCGCATCTGGACGCGCGGCTGCTATCGTTCAGCACCGACTTCGCGCTGCAGGGCGAGTCTTGGCAGGGCGCGCCGCTGCAGCCGATTTGGCAGCGCGTCGACACGCGCACGGGCTATACGCACGCCTACCTCGCGGAGGCGGCGCACGGCGCGGGCAGACTGCTGCTTTGCACGCTGCACTTCGCGGGGCATCACGGCGAGACGCCGATTACCCTGCGCTATCACCCGGCGGGGCAATACTGGCTGTGGGCGATGCTGCGCTATCTGGCGAGCAGGTAGCGCACGAAAGCGTCGGTGTAGTCGGGCGCGCGGGGGTCGTCGGTGAGCGTGTAGCCGCTGGTTTGCGCCCACTCCTGGGCGAGTTGGCGCAGCATGGCTTGGCGCGTGTTGTGGGCGGCGGCGAGTCGGGCGCGGGGCGCGTCGTGGGGGTCGCGCGCGGGTTGACTGACGCGCAGGGGCGGGAAGGACGCCTTGCGTTGTGGCGCGGGCGGCGGCGTCTGCGGCGGCGGCAGGTACAGTTCAGCAGGGTCGGGCTGCGCGGCGAGTTGCGCTTGGATCTCCTGCTCCGCAGTGCGCACAAACTCGCGCCTGCGGGCGTTGACGCGCACGGCGACCTCCTGCTCGATGCGCCGAAGCCGCGCTTGGTACGCCGACTCAATCGCCTGCTCGCGTTGCTGCCATGCGCGGTCGTGCTGGTCTAACCGCGCCTGCGCCTCGCGTCGCGCGTCGCTGTCGGGCGCGGTGAAGATTAGGGCGACCAGCAGCGGGAAGCGCGTCTGCCCGTGCTGTTGGAACGCCTCGCGCCAAGTGGCGTCGCGTTCGGCGCGGAGCGCGTCGGTGTCGTACTCGGCGCGCAGTTCGGCAGCCCAGCGCGCCTCCAGTTCAGGCAAGCCCTGCAGGCGCGCCTGCAGCAGTCGCTCGCGCACGGCGGCGCGCTGCTGCTCGATGCTTGCGAGCGCGAGGGCGCGTCGCTGGCGCAGCGATTCGGCGGGCGCGGGCGCTTCAAGCCCTTGCAGCGTCGTCGCGTCGGGCGGCACAGCGACCGCCTGCGCGGGCAACGGCGCCGACGGCGGCAGCACGGGCGACAACGCAACCGCCTGCGCCGCGCGCGCCAAGTCCACCCGCACGCGCGGCGACTGCCGACCCTGACAGGCGGAGAGCATTAGGGCAAGGCAGAGCATGGGGGCAAGCACAGCGCAAACTGCGGGCGAACCGCGACGAACCCCCTCCTTAAGGTTCCCCCTGCCCGCAGGGGGAACCGAACGGGCGTGCAGCGCAGTTCCCCTCACGCAGCGGGGGGAACCTAAAGGAGGGGGGCAACTGCACACTGTGCCTGTGCCATCTCGGTTCCCTTCGCGCAGCGGATGGAACCTTACGGATGGGCATAGATCCTCTCGTGCTTGTGCGCCTCTCGCCATAATCCCGCCCGCGAGTATACCCTGCGCCTCCCCAAAACGCCCCGAACCCCTTGCATTCCACCCCCCGAATTGTGCTACAATATAGGCGGGGAGAAATCGGACTCTGTCGCCGATAATTCGGTTGACGACGACTCCCTGTGAATTACTGGAGACGGTATGGAAACATTCTATCGATACGATGTTGTCCAAATCAATGACGGCATGTATGCCGCGCTGGAGGGTCGAGAATGATGTGGCAACGCTTTACAGAGCGTGCGCGGAAGGTCATCTTCTATGCGCAAGAAGAGGCGCAGCGGCTGGGTGAGTCTCAGGTCAGCACCGAGCATCTGCTGCTGGGGCTGGTGCGCGAGTCGGACAGCGTCGCGGCGCGCATCCTGGATCGGATGGGGGTGAGCCTACAGCGCATCCGCAACGAGATTGAACGCTACGCCACGCGCAGCGACGCGCGGTTCGGCGCAGAGATGCAACTCACCTCGCGTGCGAAGCGCGTGATTGACCTCGCTTACGATGAGGCGCGGCAACTGAACAACAACTACATCGGCACAGAACACCTATTGCTGGGACTGATTCGGGAGGGCGAGGGGCTGGCGGCGCGCGTGCTGCACAAACTCGGCGTCGAACTCGATCGCGCCCGCCGCGAGGTGATGAACCTGCAAGAGCATGAGGGGCAGCCTGCGCCCACCTCGCGCCCGCAACGCTCGCGCACCCCGACCCTCGACGAGTTCGGACGCGACCTGACCGAGATGGCGCGACAGGGCAAACTCGACCCTGTCATCGGACGCCACAACGAGGTCGAGCGCGTGATGCAAATCCTCGCGCGACGCACCAAGAACAACCCCGTGCTGGTCGGACCGCCTGGCGTGGGCAAGACCGCTATCGTTGAGGGCTTGGCGCAGCGCATCGTGCAGGGCGATGTGCCCGACCAACTGCGCAACAAACGGCTGATTTCGCTCGATCTGGCGGGACTGGTCGCGGGCACGAAGTATCGCGGCGAGTTCGAAGAGCGCATGAAGCGCGTGCTGGACGAGGTGCGCAAGGCGCAAGGCGATGTCGTGCTGTTCATCGACGAGTTGCACACGCTGATTGGCGCAGGCGCGGCGGAAGGCGCGATCGACGCCTCCAACATCATGAAGCCCGCCCTCGCGCGCGGCGAACTGCAGTGCGTCGGCGCGACCACCCAAGACGAGTACCGCAAATACATCGAGCGCGACGCCGCCTTAGAGCGACGGTTCCAGCCCGTACAGGTGCGCGAGCCGTCGGTCGAGGAAGCCATCCAAATCCTCAAGGGGCTGCGCGACCGCTACGAGACGCACCACCGCGTGATTATCACCGACAGCGCGGTCGAAGCGGCGGTCAAACTCTCCAGCCGCTACATCACCGACCGATTCCTGCCCGACAAGGCGATTGACCTCATCGACGAGGCGTCCTCGCGCGTGAAGCTGCAGCAGACGCTGCCGCCGATGGAACTGCGCAAAGCCAAAGGCGAGCTGGAAATGCTCCAAAAAGAGATCGCCAGCGCACGCCAACAGAACGAGTTCGACCGCGTGGACGAACTGGAAGACCGCAAGGTTGCCCTGCAGGAGCGCATCGAGGCGATGGAGGACGAGTGGGCAGCCGCGCGCCAAGAGATGACCACGCTGGTCACCGAACACGATGTCGCCCACATCGTGCAGAGCTGGACCGGCATCCCCGTCGCCCGACTGGTGGAGAGCGAGACGCAGAAGCTGCTGCACATCGAGGACGAGCTGCACCGCCGCGTAATTGGGCAGCACGACGCCGTCTCCGCCGTCGCACGCGCCCTGCGCCGCGCACGCTCGGGACTCAAAGACCCCAAGCGACCGATGGGCACCTTCATCTTCCTCGGTCCCACAGGCGTCGGCAAGACCGAACTCGCGCGCGCGCTGGCGGGCTACCTGTTCGACAACGAGAACAACCTCATCCGCATCGACATGAGCGAATACATGGAGCGGTTCAATGTCTCCCGCCTGATTGGCGCGCCGCCGGGCTATGTCGGCTACGAGGAGGGCGGCGTGCTGACCGAAGCGGTGCGACGCCAGCCCTACAGCGTGGTGCTGCTGGACGAAATCGAGAAAGCGCACCCCGATGTGTTCAACCTGCTGCTGCAGGTGATGGAAGACGGGCGACTCACCGACTCGCAAGGGCATGTGGTGGACTTCCGCAACACCATCATCATCATGACCAGCAATGTGGGCGTGCGCTCCGTCGTGGACGATGCCGGCATCGGGCTGCGCCGCGATAAGCAGACCGACCCTGAAGACCCGCGCGCCTACGAAGCGATGCGCAACCGCGTGCTGGAAGAGATGAAGAAACTCTTTCGCCCAGAGTTCCTCAACCGTGTGGACGAGGTGATTGTGTTCCACGCGCTCACGCGCAACGAGATCCTGCAGATTGTGGACATCATGGTCGCGCGTGTGCAAGAGCAACTCGCAGGGCACAACATGCGCCTGGTGCTGGAGCCTGCCGTCAAAGAGCTGCTGGCGCAAAAGGGCTACGACCCGAACTACGGCGCGCGCCCGCTCCGCCGCGTGGTGCAGCAGATGATCGAAGACCCGCTCTCGGAGCAACTGCTACTGGGACGCTTCGAGGAGGGCGACACCATCGTCGCGCGCCTGAACGAGAACAACGAAATCGCGTTCGTCAAGGGCGAGAACTTGCCCCCCGCAGGCGAGAGCGACCTGACCACGGCGGCAATGCAGTAAGCGTGCGACACGCGCTTCAGGCAGTAAAAATGGGCTGAGGGTGCAACCCCTCAGCCCTATTCTGTTACGCCCGGAAAGGAAGTCGGATATTACTTTTTGCGGCGGCGGAGCCCGACCAGACCTGCCAGACCCGCGCCCAGCGCGAGCACGCTCGCAGGCTCAGGCACCCAGTCCTGCTCCACCAGCAGCAGCCCTGCCGTGTCGACGCCAGGCGCGTTTGCGCCCGCGATGTCGAGAACGAAGACCTCGAACACGGTGAAGTTGCTGGACGGCATGCTGAGCGGAATGAAGGTGTTCACGCTGAACGAGCCGTCGCTACCGCCCGGATACGCGCCGCCGAGAAAGACGCCCGTACCGTCATAGAGCACCTCACTCGTGTTGCGGTCTACGACCTTCTTGAACCAGACAATGCGACCCGTGCCCTGCACAAAGCCGCTCACAACGAAGTTGAAGCCCGTCAGGGCGTTCTTAGAGTTCGTCGGGTCGTTAATCGAGTAAACGCCCGTGAAAGTACCGTTGGTGAAATTGGTACCGTCGCCGACCAGAATCGGGTTCGGCACGCCAGCAGCCGTGTTGAAAGTCACTTGAGGCAGCGGGTTCGAGATAATCGTCGTCGGCACCGTTGAAACAACAGTTCCTGGATTCAGCACGCCAACGCTGGTCAGTACCGTCACATTCCAGCCCGATGCGTATGCACTTGCGACGGCGACCGCCGCAGCTACGCTCATCACCAGTTTATTCCATCGCGTCATAGACATCCTCCTTTCTGAGGGTGGACTACTGCGCTGGGGCGAACCAACGCAGCGTGACCATATTATAGCACATTTTACAGGGGATTGTCAAGGGGGGCGCGGCAATTTCCCAGAATTTGCCCCCCAATTCGCCCCAACGGGTACAATCTTCCCTGCGTATGAAGGCGACTTGGCAGCGGACACACGAATGCGGCGTCCTGCGCCCCGAACATGCTGGGCAGACCGTGCGCCTGAACGGCTGGGTGCATCGCGTCCGCGACTTGGGCGGGCTGGTGTTCGTGGACTTGCGCGACCGCACGGGACTGGTGCAGGTGGTGTTCGACCCCGCGATTGACCCTGCGCTGGTGGCGCAGGCGAGCGACCTGCGCGTCGAGTATTGCATCGCCGTCGAGGGCGAGGTGCGCCGCCGACGCGCGGGCGCGGAAAACCCCAAACTCGCCACGGGCGACATCGAGGTCTTCGCGCACGCGCTGCATCTCTTTAGCCCCTCCAAAACGCCCCCGTTCCAACTCAACGAGGAGAACCTTGAGGTGGACGAGAGCGTGCGCCTGCGCTACCGCTACTTAGACCTGCGCCGACCCGTGATGTACCAGCGCCTCGAACTGCGCCACCGCATCGTGAAATACATCCGCGATTTTCTGTCGGCGCGCGGCTTTCTGGAAATCGAAACGCCCATCCTCATCAAAAGCACGCCCGAAGGCGCACGCGACTACCTCGTGCCCAGCCGCCTCTATCCGGGCAAGTTCTACGCGCTGCCGCAGTCGCCCCAGCAACTCAAGCAACTGCTGATGGTCGCGGGCGTGGAGCGCTACTTCCAAATCGCCCGCTGCTTCCGCGACGAAGACCCACGCGCCGACCGCCAACCCGAATTCACCCAGCTCGACCTCGAAATGTCGTTCGTCACCCAAGACGACATCCTCAACCTCATCGAGGAACTCTACATCGGGATGATTGAGACCTGCACGGACAAGCGCGTGCTGAAGCCCTTCCCGCGCCTAACCTACGCCGAAGCCGTCGCCCGCTACGGCACCGATAAGCCCGACCTGCGCTTCGGACTGGAACTGCACGACCTGACCGACCTGCTGCGCCAGACGGAGTTTCAGGCGTTCCGAAGCGTGATCGAAGCGGGCGGGATTGTGAAAGCTATCTGCTTGCCAGGCTGCGCCGACTACTCGCGCAAACAGATTGATGAGCTGACCGAGTTCGTCAAGCGGTTCGGCGCGAAGGGGCTGGCAACAATCGCCTTCACCGCCGATGGGGTGCGCTCGCCGATTGCGAAGTTCCTCGCGGAGAGCGAGCTACAGGCGATTCGCGAGCGTACAGGCGCGCAGGTGGGCGATCTCCTCGCGATTGTCGCCGACGCACCGAGGGTCGCCAACGAGTGCCTGAGCCGCCTGCGCCACCGCATGGGACAAGAACTCGGACTGGCAGACCCGAACCTGATGGCGTTCGCGTGGGTGGTGGACTTCCCCCTGCTGGAATGGGACGAGGACGAGGGGCGCTGGAACCCGTCGCACCACCCGTTTACCTCGCCCCGCGAGGAAGACATCCCCCTGCTGGAGACCGACCCCGGCAAGGTACGCGCCAACTGCTACGACCTCGTGTGCAACGGCAACGAACTCGCCAGCGGCAGCATCCGTATCCATCAGCGCGACCTGCAAGACAAGATTTTCCACCTGCTGGGCTACTCCGACGCCGAGATTCAGGAGCGGTTCGGACACCTGCTGGAGGCGTTCGAATACGGCGCGCCCCCCCACGGCGGGATTGCGCCTGGGATTGACCGCCTCGTGATGCTGCTGGCGGGCGACGAGACGATACGGAATGTGATTGCCTTCCCGAAAAACACGGCGATGGTGGACCTGATGTTCGGCGCGCCCTCGCCCGTGAGCGAGGAGCAGTTGCGCGAGTTGCACCTACGGATTGTGCCCGATGATGAGGCTTGAGGGGCGCGCGCCCGCGAAACTGAACCTGACGCTGGAGGTGCTGGGGCGTCGCGCAGACGGCTACCACGAGGTCGCCAGCATCATGCACACCCTCAGCCTGTGCGACGCGCTGACGCTGGAACTATCCCCGCCCGAACAGCTTGACCCCGCGCGCGGCGAAATCCGCCTTCAGGAGGCGTCTGACTGTCCGCCCCTGCGCGAGGCGATTCCGACCGATTCGCGCAATCTGGTGTGGCAGGCAGTGGGGCGGTTTTGCGAGATGTTGAATTTGCCCCCCTCCTTGTGGTTCCCCCCGCTTCGCGATGGGAACCACCCCTCCTCGGTTCCCCCGGCTGGCAGGGGGAACCTTAAGGAGGGGGTTCAAGCATCTTGGCGCGCAACACTCCTCAAGCGCATCCCATCGCAGGCGGGGCTGGGCGGGGGCAGCAGCGACGCCGCGTGCGCCCTGCGCCTGCTTAACCACTGGGCAGCCCGATATGAGCGCGCCCTCTCGGACGACGCGCTGTATGCCCTCGCCAGCGAGTTAGGCGCGGATGTCGCCTTCTTCCTCACGGGTGGGTGCGCCTTGGCAACAGGCAAAGGCGAGCATCTGCAACCCCTGCCGACGCTGCCCCCCTTCTGGTGGGTGCTGGCGAAGCCCTATGGGGTGGGCGCGCCCACAGGCTGGGCGTATGCGCAACTTGGACGGGGCGCATACAGTCCTGCCGTGCGAGCCGACCACACCGAACGCCTCGTGCGCCTGCTGCCGACCATTCGCGCGCCCCGCGACCTCGCCCCGCTGCTGCACAACGACTTCGACGCGCCAATCCTGCAAGCCATCCCCGCGCTGGCAGAGCTGCGCACGCGCCTGGAACAGGGCGGCGCGCTGCGCGTGTTTCTGTGTGGCAGTGGCGCGGCGCAAGCCGCCCTGTGCGAATCGGAAGACCACGCAGAAACTCTCGCAAAGACGCTACTCCAGCAGAATTACTGGGCGGTATGGGCGCGGAGCGGTTGACTCGTCGCGAGAGATGGTGTATAATATGGCGTGCTTGCATTTAGGCAGGCAAATCTCACCTTTAGGAGGTCATACCATGAAAGGCTTTACTTTACTGAGCGCGGTAGCGCTGACGACGATGGCGTTGACAGGCGCCGCTTTTGCGCAGCGAGCGATCTCGCCCCAACTCGTGGGCGAACTCGAGCCACGAACGGCTGTCATCCCTGCGCATGCTTTCTCCGTGCAGAAGGTCTACCCGGCGAACCAGTTCTTCCCTGCAGGCGCTGACCCAGATCCATACATCTACCTCGGCGCCAACTGGGGCTATGTTATTCCCACAGGGACAACATCTGGCGGCGTATCTCTCACATTTTTCAACCCCGGAGACCTTGCGACCAACGAATATGCCGATGACATTATTCTTGCAGGTGGCAGTACCTTCCTGCCTCTGGCGCACCCGAATCCCGCCGCCTGTTTGAGTGAAATCACGGTAGGCGTCTACCTCGGAGCGACATCCGCAGGTGATGTGACTCTGCGAGTCCGTATTTACGGCTGGGATGGCTCCGTAGCAGCGACTGCTCAGTATCCAGATCCACTGAATGTAATCGGAGATGCGAACCTCATATGGGACTCTGGCACCACTCCGCTTAACTACGGTCCGCTGCAGCCTGGAGTCTACCTGCTGACAGTGCCCGTTCCGAATGTCTCGGTGTCCAAGGCAATCTATATTTCCACAATTGTGGGCGGCTTGCCTGCAACTGGCGGTCTCATTATAGCCCACGGACATGGGCATGTCCACCTGATGCCCTCTCGCGGCGACTTCCGCCGAAAGTCTCCCTCTGGTCGTTTTGGTTTCACTACGGCGACTCAGGGGAGTTTCCTCATCAATCTTCGCGGCAAGCATAACTTTGTGGGACAGGTAGACATGAGTGCGTTGAGCGATCGTGCGAAGCCGAAAAACCCTGTAGACCAGTGGTTCGATGGGGATACCGATGGCGTTGCGGAAGCCCTGCGCCGCAACATCGTCGATGTGGAGGTCGTGAACGACGCGGCGACTCCATTCACCTCGCGTTTCACCACCTACCTGGACGAGAATGGGCGGTTCACCTTGCCCGTGTCTGCGGAGATTGCCTCGATTACCGTGCGCCGCTGGGATAACGGGCTGAAGGTCACCTTCGACCGACCCGCGGGCGGCTGGAGCACGGATCCGTGCAGCCCGACGGCAGAGACGCAGACGATGACCTTCGGCGATGTGAACGGCGACGGCATCATCGACGACGCCGATCTGCTGACGGTGCTGTTCGGCTTCGGCAGCGGCGAGTAATCCCCACGCAGCGCCGTTTCCAAGCCCCCTGCCCACCCGCGGGCGGGGGGCTTTTGCATTCCCGCAGTGCAGAGAATCGCCCCATGCGCCGATACTGAATCGCGAGTATGCGACGCTTTCGGTTTCGTCTGGAGCGGGTGCTGCGCTATCGGGAGACGCGCGAAGAAATCGCCTACCGCGCGGTGCAGCAGGCGGCGCGCCAACGCGCCCAACTGCAAGAGCAAATCCGCGCGCTGACCGAGCAGATGCGCCAGCTGGCAAGCGCAGCCCTGCACCCCCACGAATGGGCGCAGCGCGAACAGACCCTCGACGCGCTGCAGACCCGCCTGCAACGCCTGCAGGACACGCTGCCGCTGCTGCTGGAACAAGAGGCGCACGCGCGGGAGGTCTACCTGCAGGCGCGGCGCGAGCGCGAGGCGCTTACCCAACTGCGTATCCGCGCCCACGAGCAGCACCAGCAAGAGATGAACCGCCTGATGCAACACGCTATCGACGAGGCTGCCGTCTATGCGTATCAGCGACGCCTTTCAGAGGACTCTGGAGCGGGTACAGGCGATTGAGGCGCGTTTGCAGTCGCTGCGGGGCGAGCCGCCCGCAAGCGCGCCGCAGCCGTTCGAATCGGCGTTCGTCGCGCCTGTAGGCTTCCCTGTCGGCGGGACGCCCCCGCCCGGCATGCAGATTCGCACGCGCGAGTGGGAACCTGTCGTCGCCCCGATCGCTGCGCGGTACAACTTAGACACGGCGCTGGTGCTGCGCATTATCGAGGCGGAGTCGGGGGGCGACCCGCGCGCCGTCTCGCCCAAAGGCGCGCAGGGGCTGATGCAACTGATGCCCGAAACCGCCCGCGCGCTCGGCGTCAGCGACCCGTTTGACCCCGTGCAGAACATCGAGGGCGGCGTGCGGTACCTTAGCCACCTGCTGCAACGGTTCGGCGACCTGCGCCTTGCGCTGGCGGCGTACAACGCTGGACCAGGGCGCGTACAACAGTACGGCGGCGTGCCCCCATTCCCCGAAACCCAGCGCTACATCGAGCGGATTTTGGGGTAGGCGTCAGCGCGTTGGCGCGGAGGCGCGGCGCGGCTTCCTGCGCCCGCCCAGCAGCCACTTGAACACCTTCAGCGCGCCCTGCTCCCACGCCACACGGTGCGTCACGCCCGTGCCAACCTCCAAGCCTGACGCATGCTCCAAGTACCACTGGTACGAGCGGATCAGCGCCTCGGCGTTGCTATACACGGGCTGCCAGCCCAACTGCGCCTTCGCCCGCTCGACGGACACGAACGAGTCCCTGTCGGCGGTCAGGTAGACCCACTTGTAGAGCGGCGAGAGTTTGAGCGCCTCCAGCACACGCAGCACGAGTTTGACCAGCGCGGCGGGGGTGCCCATCGGACGCGCGCCCGACCCCGCGAAGTCGCACAACGCCTGAATGTCTTCGCGCACGGTCTGGAACCGCTCCGCGCCGATGTTGAAGGTGTCGTTCGCCTGCGCCGCGTCCACCGTACACGCCAGCCAGTACGCCCGCGCGAGGTCGGTGACCTCCAGCAACTGGTAGCGGTTGCGCCCGTTGCCAATCATCGGGATACGCGCCCCCGACTCCACCCAGTCGTACAGAATCTGGAACACCCCCAATCGCGCCTGCCCAATAAAGGTCTTCGGGCGAATCACAGGTACGATATGCCCTTTGGCGCGGAACTCCTCGCACACGCGCTCCGCCAGAATCTTGCTTTCGCCGTAGGGACCGACGCCACTTAGCGGGTCGGTCTCCTCAATCGGGTGCTTTCTGGGCACGCCGTACACGGCGGTCGAGGACACATGCGCCACGCGCTCAACGCCTGCGCGGAACGACTCGTCCAGTACGGTGCGCGTGCCGTCCACATTCACGCTGAAGATGTCGGCGCGTTTCCACAGGGGCAACGCGGCTGCGCCGTGAACGACCCAGCGCGGGCGCGACGCTTCCAACGCCGCACGCACCTCGTCGCGATTGCGCACATCGCCTTTCAAAAACAGCGTCCCGTCGGGGTACTCCGATTCCTCGTAGGGCGCAATATCCAACAGCGCGGGACGCACGCCGTTGCGGGCGAAGTGGTGCGCCAAATGGTAGCCCAGAAAGCCCGCACCGCCTGTAATCAGCACCGTGTCCATACGCGGGGAATTGTACCGCACGCGGTATACTGCAGGTTCGATGCGAGTCCCACTCGGCGGGCTGGGCGTTGGCGCAGTGGTTCTGAGCGGGTGCGGGGTACGGCGCGAGCCGAACACGCACGGACGCACGGTCGTGCGCGTGTGGAGCATGTGGACGGGCGACGAGGAGAAGGTCTTTCAGGGCGTGGTGGACTACTACAACCGCATTCAGGACAAGGTGTACCTACAGAATTTGGGCGCGGTATCAGACGATAAGATTCTGCGTGCGGTCACGGCGGGCGCGCCGCCCGACTTTTTCACCCTGCGCGAGCCGGGCTACCTTGCGCCGCTGGCAGCCAATGACGCGCTGTTGCCGCTGGACGATTGGTTCCGCGCTGCGGGCTTTCGCGAGGCAGATTTCGTGCCCGGCGCGCTGGAACTGGGACGCTACAACGGCAAACTCTACTCGATGCCCTACCTGCTGGATGCGATGGCGCTGTTTTACAACCCCGACCACTTCAAACGCGCGGGTCTCCCGCCAGACCGCCCGCCCGAAACGCTGGAGCAGATGCTCGACTACGCGCGTCGGCTGACGGTGCGCGAGCGGAACGGCGCTATCCGCACGCTGGGCATGCGCCCGCCCGACCTGATTTACATCATCGGCGCGTTTGGGGGGCAGTTTATTGACCCGCGCACAGGCGCGCCCACCGCTGACCATCCCACAAACCTCGACGCCGCGCGCTACTACCGCGCCCTGATTGAAGCGATGGGCGACGGTAGGGCGATTCAAGCCTTCACGATGAGCTTCGGCAACGAGCAGGGCACGAACAACCCCTTCTTTCTGGGCAAAATCGCGATGATGCTCAACGGACAGTGGAACACCTACTGGTTCCAGAAATACGCGCCGCGTGTGCCCTACGCGATTGCGCCCATCCCGTATCCCGCAGGCAAGCCTCACTTGCGTCGCCCGACATGGATTGGGCAAAATATGTTCTGCATCCCGCGCGAGGCGCGCCACCCGCGCGAGGCGTGGGACTTTTTCGTCTGGATGCAGCGCGAGGAGGCGCAGCTGCTGTTCGCCGAGACAATGCACGGGCTGCCCAACATACGGCGGATGCTGCAGCACCCCCGCCTGCGCACGGTGCGCCAGCCCGACGAGGCGTGGAAACGCGGCTACGCGAAGTTCCTGGATCTTCTGGACAGCCCCAACGCGCGCTATTTCCCCATCACGCCGATTGCCGCGCTGTACCTGAGCGAGCTTTACACCGCGCAGGACTACCTCATCAGCGGCAACAAGTCGCCCGAACAAGCGCTGCGCGATGTGCAGACGCGCCTGCTTGCCGAGTACCGACGCTGGCAAAACAGCTGACCTCTGAGTCAATCGCCGCCGCGTGCCGATAATACCCACAAGGGGAAGTCTATGACCGAGCGGGTGCTTATTGTGGACGACGAGGAAGATTTGCGCTATGTCTACACGCGGCAGCTACGGGGCGACGGCTATCTGCTGGACACCGCCGCCGACGGCGAGGAAGCCATCGAAAAGATTCGCGCGACCGAATACGCCGTCATCCTGACCGACATGCGCATGCCGCGCAAAGACGGGCTGGCAGTGATTGCCGCTGCACGCGAACACCTGCCCGACGCCGAAATCATCGTGCTGACGGGGCACGGCTCGCTCGAAAACGCGCTGCAGGCGTTCAAAGCGGGCAACATCTTCGAGTATCTGCTGAAGCCCTTAGACGACATCGGCGTCCTCAACACCGTCGTCGCCCGCGCTATCGAACGGCGCAACCTGCGCAAGCATAACCGCGAGCTGTTCGAGCAACTCCAGCGCGCCTACGAGGAACTGCGCCAGAAGTCGGAGATGCTGGTTCAGAACGAGAAGATGTCGGCGATTGGCGTGCTGGCGGCGGGCGTGGCGCACGAGTTGAACAACCCGCTGACCGCCGTCGTCGGCTTCGCGCAGATGATCGCCGAAAAACTGAAAGCGAGCCGCCCCGCCAACTGGAGCGACACGGAGTACGAACGCGCCCAGCAGGCGCTGGAGAACCTCGTGCAGGGGGCGCACCGCGCGCGCGATATTGTGGGCAGCCTGCTGCGCTTCGCACGCGCCACCAAGCCCGACGCACGCACCCTCGTCGACATCAACCAGACCCTACGCGACGCCTTTGTGTTCACGGAGCATCTGCTGCTGCGCCACGGAATCATGCTGGAGAAGCGCCTCGCGCCTGAGCTGCCGCCCGTGTGGGGCAACTCGGCGCGCCTGCAGCATGTGTTCACGAACCTGCTGATCAACGCGCAGCAAGCCACCCCCAGCGGCGGCACAGTGCGCGTCATCACCGAACGCGCCGAAGAGCCGAAAGGCGTGTGGGTGCATGTGGAAGATACAGGCGAGGGCATCCCCCCGGAAGCCCTGGAGCAAATCTTCGAGCCGTTCTACACCCGCAAGGCGCAGGGCACAGGGCTGGGGCTGTCCATCGCCAAGCAGATTATCGAAGAGCATGGGGGCGAAATCCGCGTCGCGAGCGAACTCGGCACGGGCGCGCGCTTCTCGGTGTTCCTGCCCGCCGATGACGCGCACACCATAGACCCCACACAGCAGACGCGGGTGGCTTGACCCCCCCTTGACAAACGCCCATCGTCGGGTATAATCCTGTAGACACTTATCTACCTTCAGGAGGCGACGATGGCGACGAACAACATCTCGGCAGCAGACAAGCAGAAGGCGCTGGAAGCCGCGATTGCGCAGGCGGAGCGCCAGTTCGGTAAAGGGAGCGTGATGCGTCTGGGCGAGGCGACCCGCATGCAGGTGTCTGCTATCCCCACGGGCAGCACCGCGCTGGACGCCGCGCTGGGCGTGGGCGGCATCCCACGCGGGCGCATTATCGAACTCTACGGCACGGAATCGTCGGGCAAGACGACCCTCGCGCTGCATATGATTGCCGAAGCGCAGAAACTCGGCGGGAACGCGCTGTTTGTGGACGCGGAACACGCCTTAGACCCCGAATACGCCCGCGCCATCGGCGTCGATGTCGATCGGCTGTTCATCTCGCAGCCGTCCACAGGCGACGAAGCGCTGGAGATTATGGACACGCTGATTCGCAGCGGCGCGTTCGATATCGCCGTGCTGGACTCGGTCGCCGCGCTGATGCCGCGCCAAGAGGTGGAGGGCGACATCGGCGATGTGACGGTCGGGGCGCAGGCGCGCCTGATGTCGCAGGCGTTGCGCAAGCTGGGCGCGTCCGCCGCCAAGAGCAACACCGCCGTCGTATTCATCAACCAGATTCGCGAGAAGGTCGGCGTGATGTACGGCAACCCCGAGACGACCCCAGGCGGGCGCGCGCTCAAGTTCTGGGCGTCCGTACGCTTGGAAGTGCGCCGCGTGGACAACATTAAGCAGGGCAACGAGGTTATCGGCGTGCGCACGCGGGTTAAGGTGGTCAAAAACAAGGTCGCGCCGCCGTTTCGGCAGGCGGAGTTCGACATCGTGTTCGGGCAGGGCATCTCACGACTGGGCGACCTGATTGACCAAGCGCTCGCGCTCGGGGTGATTCAGAAATCGGGCACATGGTTCAGCTTCGGCGAGACGCGCCTGGGTCAAGGACGCGAGAACGCCCGCGCCTATCTGGAGCAGAATCCCGAACTGACGCAACAGATCGAGCAGCAGGTACGGGCGCAGATGACGCCGACCGCCGTCGTCGCCGCCAACGACGCCGACGAACTGGCGGAGGCGGTGGACTAATAAGTGTCTTTGCAGTGAGATTTAACATAGCCCCCACCCCAACCCTCCCCGCGTGCGGGGAGGGAGTTCCTCCCCCGTGTACGGGGGAAGTTAGGAGGGGGGCATGTCGAAGAACCAACGCAAAGGCACTTACCAGTCGCGTGAGCAAAGTTCATGAATTGCCCCCCTCCTTGAGGTTCCCCTCGCGAAGCGGGGGGAACCGCGCATGGGTTCGGTTCCCCCTGCCCGCAGGGGGAACCTCAAGGAGGGGGTACAGACGCAAATTCCCCCACCCGCCGATTACCACAGGGTACAATTAGACCCCGATGGCGATTCGCGTCAGGTTGGGGCAGGACGAGGTGCAAGTCGAGCCGGGCGGCTCGGCGCAACTGCTGGCGACGGTGCGCAACGAAGGCGACGCGCCCGACCAAGTCGCGCTGGAAATCGAGGGCGTCGACGCCGAGTGGTGCGCGATTCCTATCCCGTCGTTCCCACTTGCGCCGGGCGAAGAGGTGCAGGAGCGCATCCTCATCCGCCCGCCACGCAACACCGAGAGCCGCGCGGGCACCTACCCGATTCTGGTGCGCGCCCGCTCGCTCGAAAACGGCGGCTCAGGCGTCGCGCAAGCCAGCATCACGATTCGCCCCTATAGCATGCTCACGCTGGAGATTGCGCCCAAGCGCGGGATTGCCTCGCCCCTGCGCAAGCGCGTGCCCTACGAACTCACCCTCGCCAACTACGGCAACACGGAGCAGACCGTGCAGCTACACGCCTCCGACCCCGAAGACGAGGTGGTGTTCGAGCTGGAGCGCGAGCGCGTGCCCCTTGCGCCAGGCGAGACGCAGAGCGTGCTGGTCTACGCGCAGCCGCGTCGGATGCCGACTCTGGCGAACCCCGCGCTGTTCAGTTTCACCGCCACCGCGCGCAGCGTCGAAGACCCCCTGCGCTCCACCTCTGTGCAGGCGCAGCTGGAGCGGCGGGGGCTGGTTAGCCCGCTGGTGCTGGGCTTTCTGGCGGTGCTGGGGCTGCTGCTCGCGTTGTGGGCGTACACGCGCCCGCTGCCCGTCGAAATCGAAGAGTTCGTCGCCCAACCCGCCCAATTCACCGCAGGCGAGACAACCACCCTCAGCTGGATTGTGCGCAACGCCGACACGGTGCTGATTGAACCCGGTCTCGGCGAGTTCGACCCGAACAAGACGCGCTCGGTGCAAGTGCAGCCGCAGACCACCACGACCTACCGCCTGATCGCCCGCAATCGCTACGGCGAGCAGATGCGCGAAGTTGTTGTGATTGTGCAGAACGCGCCCGAACCGCCCGCGCCTGTGATTACCCGCTTCTACGCCGAGCCGACCCAAATCAAGCGCGGCGAAGCGGTGCTTCTGCGCTGGGAAGTGCAAAACGCCACCGAACTCATCCTCACCCCGCCCGGCGGACAGAAGTTAGACCCCGCGATGCCCGGATTCGAGCATCGCCCCTCGCGCACCACCGAATACGAACTCATCGCCCGCAACGCCGTCGGCAAATCGGTCAGCAAGAAGGTCAAAGTGGAAGTTATTGACCCCTCGCAAGCGCAGATTCTGAGCTTCACGGCGCAAGCCGAGACGATTACCGCAGGCGAGAGCGTCGCGCTGCGCTGGGAGATTGTGAACGCCATCCGCGCCGAGATCGACAACGGCGTCGGACGCATCGACCCCAAGCAGGGCGAGATCACGGTGTCCCCCACCGCAACCACCACCTACACGCTCACCGCCTACGACGCCGAGGGACGCCCCGCGCAGGCGAAGGTGACCATCACCGTAGAGCCGCGCACGGAACCCCCTGGCGAGACGCCGTAGCATGAGCGATTGGGTCACTTTGTGGAATGGGGAGCGCATGCGGCTGCGTGGCGGTTCGGTGTTCGAGCGACTGACTCGGTTCATCAGGGAGGCAGCCTATGTATGGGACATGGAGGTACTGTTGCGCAACGCTTATCGTGGGTTGTATCGTGTTTGTGGGTGGCGGCGCGGCGTTCGCTGGTAGCACGACCGCAGATGCTACTGTACGCGCGCGCGCCCATAAAAGCGCGAAGCCGCAAGACCCACAACGCTTGCACGAACTACAACAACGCATCGAGGCGCTGCAACAACAGCTCGAATCGCTACAACGGGAGATGCAGGAGGTGCGTCTCTATATCGAAGAGCAGACGCAGGAGACTATCCCCGCAATCCAGACGAACCTGGCTGAGACGCTGCGGGTTCGCCCTGGCAACTACATCCAGTTCCAGTGGTTCGACTCGCAGGAGAATCGCGCCAACGAGGGGTTCCAGTTGCGACGGTTCCGCATCAGCCAGACGAATGTGATTGACCCGCGCACACAGATGCGTTTGGCGTTCGATGTCTCTACGGGTTCCCAGCGCATTTCTGCGGAGCTGCGCGATGCCCAGTTGATTTGGGACATCGAGCCGACGGTGGAGCGCGTGGGGGTTCAGCTTCTGGCGGGTCAACAGCGGTTGCCGTTGGGCTATGAGTTGGAGCGCTCCTCCACAGATCGGGAGATGCCCGAGCGTGCGCTGTATAATCGCACGATGTTTGCGGGCGAGCGCGGGCGCGGCGTGTTTATGCGCTACGGGCTGGGGGATAACGCTTTCGCGCACTTCGGGGTGTGGAACAGCCTCACCTTCCAAGACCCGCAACAGACGAGCGCGAACACCTTCGGCAATCTGGGCAGCGCGCTTGCTTGGCACGCGGGCATTCGCTACTACACGCAGCGCTACGAGTTCGGGCTTGCGGGCTTCTTTGGCAAGCGACCGGGCTTCACCGTCAACGACCCCGCCAACAACAACCAGCCCATTCAGGCACCCAGCGTGAACCGTGAGTTTGTTTATGTGGACGCGACCGTCCACGATGCGTTCATTGAAGGGCTCACGGTACGCGGCGAGCTGATGCTGGGCAGAGACCGCGTGCCCACCACCCGCACGGTCAGCGGGGTCGCCGTTCCGCGCTTCACACGCGCGACGAACATCTTGGGCTACCAGATTCAGGGCGCGTATCGCCTCAACTACCGCAACTTTTTGACTGTGCGCTACGATGTGTTCGACCCCGACACGGGGCGCGGCGGCGACAGCACGCGCACTTGGGGCTTCGCCTACAACTACTTCATCAACCCTGATGTGCGCCTAACCGTTGCCTTCGAGACCCCTGATGAAGAGGGTTCCGAAGCGCGCAACGACCAGTGGACAGTTCGCCTGCAATACCGCTACTGATCGGGGAGGAGGTAAGCCGATGAAACGCAACGCAGGAATGGCATCACTGGGCAGACCGACGGCGGCGGCAGGCGCGTCCACCCTGAGCCAACGGAGCATCACAATCACAGGCTCCGACACGATGCTGATTTTGAATCAGCGGTGGGCGGAGGGGTATGGGCGCGTGAACTCGCGCGTCAGCGTCTCCGTGGCGGGCGGCGGGTCGGGCATCGGCATCAACGCGCTCATCAACGGGATAACGGACATTTGTGCCTCGTCGCGCCCGATGCGCAAGTCGGAAGTCGACCGCGCCCGCAGCCGCGGCGTGGTGGTCAACGAAATCCCCGTCGCGCTGGACGGACTCGCCGTGTGCGTGCACGAGTCGAACCCTGTGGAGTCGCTGACGATGGATCAGCTGCGTCGCATCTACATCGGGCAAATCACCAACTGGCGACAAGTCGGCGGTCCCGATTTACCCATCGTCGTGTTCAGCCGCGACAGCAATTCAGGCACCTATGGCTTCTTCCAGCAGAATGTGCTGAAGAACCAGAACTGGGGGCGCGGCGTGCGCTTCATACCCTCCACCAGCGAGGAGGCGCGTGAGGTCGCCCGCACGCCTGGCGGTATCGGCTACGGCGGTGTGGCGTACTTCAAGAACCGCCCCGGCGTCAAACTGCTCAAAATCGCGGCGAAAGAGGGCGAACCTGCCTACGCACCCGCCGAAGAGAATGTGCGCAACCGCCTATATCCCATCTGGCGCTATCTCTACTTCTACACCAACGGCAAACCGCGCGGCGAAATCGCGAAGTTCATCGAGTGGGTGCTTTCCAAAGAGGGACAGTCGCTCGTGGAAGCGGTCGGCTACTACAGTCTAAGTCCGTAAGTCGCGGGGGACGCAACGGAACGCTTGGGTATAATTCGCGCCGACACCGTGTATAGAGGAGGCAACCGATGGCGACAACTTACTCGATCAAGGCAGAACCGCGCACTTTGTTAGGCAAGAAGGCGAGAAAACTGCTCCGACAGGGGCATGTGCCCGGCGTAGTGTTCCGCTCCAACGGCGAATCGACGCCCGTGCAGTTCGAAGAACGCACGTTGGGGCGCGTGTTGCACTACGCAGGCACGACGCACCTGATTGAGGTGGAACTGAACGGCGAGCGGCTCAGCACCCTGCTGCGCGAGGTTGACCGCGAGCCTATCACAGCGCGCATCCGCCATGTGAGCCTGTGGGCGATGGCGATGGACGAACTCATCGAGACCGAAGTGCCGATTGTGCTGGAGGGCGAGTCGCTCGCGCTCAAGTCGGGCGGCGTGCTGATACACTCGCTGGAGAAACTGCGCGTCAAGTGCCTGCCGACGCAGATTCCCGAAGCGATTCATGTGAACCTTGCGGCGCTGGAGAACTTCGGCGACTCGATTCACCTGCGCGACCTCCAGTTGCCTGCGGGCGTGCAGGTGCTGGACGACCCCGACACGACGCTGGCGTCGGTTGCGCCGCCGAAGGGCGTTGCGGAGGAGGAGACAGCCGCCGCCGAGTCTGTCAGCGAGGGCTAACGCTTCGCCCACTGCTCCAGCATCTGCAAGGCGCGCTCGCGGCTTGTGTCCAGCGGCTCCTGCGGGTAGGGGTAGTCTTTGCCCAGCGCCACGCCCGCCTGACGCAGCACGCTTTCAGGGGCTTCCCACGGCGCGTGGATGTATTGCGTCGGTAGGTTCGCCAGTTCGGGAACCCACTGGCGCACATACGCGCCGTCGGGGTCGAACTTGCGCCCTTGGATGACGGCGTTGAAGATGCGGAAGTAGGGCGCGGCGTCCGCCCCGCAGCCTGCCGTCCACTGCCAGCCCAGCACATTGCTTGCGGGGTCGGCGTCGACCAGCGTATCCCAGAACCACGCCTCGCCCAGCCGCCAGTGGTGCAGCAGGTTCTTGGTCAGCCACGAGGCGACGATCATGCGCGTGCGGTTGTGCATCCAGCCGATGCGCCACAGTTGGCGCACGCCCGCGTCCACCATCGGGACGCCCGTGCGCCCGCGCGTCCACGCTTTGTAGGCGGGCGTCTCCACCTCGCTCCACGGGAACGAGTCGAACTCCGACCGCAGGGCGCGCGTCTGGGTGTAGGGGTGGTGGTACAGGATGTGGTAGGCGAACTCGCGCCAGCCGACCTCGCGCAGGAAATGCTCCACGCCTTTTGTCCACTTGCCTTTGCTGTGGCGCAGGGTCGCGTGCCAGATTTGGCGCGGGGTGATTTCGCCGTGCTGCAGGTGGGGCGAGAGGCGCGAGGTGGCGTCCAGGTCGGGTCGGTCGCGCAGGGCGTGGTAGTCCTCTACGGCGTTGCGCAGGAACCATTCCAGCCGTCGGTGCGCCGCCGCCTCGCCCACCTGCCAAGTCTCCCGAAAGCCCGCCGCCCAGTCGATGGTGGGCAGCAGTCCCAGCGATTCCAGCGGCTCGGAGGCGGGCATACGCTCAGGCGTGCGCAGCGTCTCTGGGGCGGGCAGCGGGTCGGGCACATCCACCACCTGCAGCATGCGCGCGGCCAGCCGGCCTATCGCCTCGTCCACGGACCGCTCCAGCTCCCACCGCTGCCGGCGGCGGAAGTTGTCGAAGTCGGCCTGCAGCCGAACCAGCTGGTGGGTGAGCTCCTCCTTCTCCCGCACCAGCCGCTCCAGTTGCTCCTGCCAGTCTTCCGGCACCAGGCCGGAGGGCGGTTCCTGCCCCCCCGCCTGCTGCTGGTCGTGCTCCGGCCCGCCGGCCGTCTCCGGCGCCTGCTCCTGTGCCCGGCCTGCCCCATGGGCAGACGGAGCCGTCCAACCATCGGCCGAACTGGGCACGGGCTCGAAGGGAGACGAAGCGCCCTCCATGGGTTCCTGCGGGCTACC
>ERZ511473.916-NODE-916-length-33838-cov-5.033263_pt1 | contig 33838 bp, 24 predicted proteins | sample MGYA00374947_ERZ511473 | MGnify/ENA primary metagenome ERZ511473 (study PRJEB26303, sample SAMN06343854) | sediment metagenome | isolation source: hot spring sediment | place: Canada: British Columbia | collected 2012-09-26 ... | reverse complement strand
CGGCGGGACGTAGAGCGTCCATTCGTCGCCCGGCCGCATCATGACCAGCGCCGTGCGCCAGGCCGGCACCAGGCCCTGCAGCGGGAACGAGGCCGGCGCGCCGCGCTCGTAGGAGCTGTCGAACACCGTGCCGTCGACCAGCTTGCCCTCGTAGTGGACCTTGACCTCGTCGGTCGGGTTGGGCTTGGGGCCGGTCGCCGGGCCCGAGCGCACGATCTTGTACTGCAGGCCGTCGGCCAGGGTGACCACGCCCGGCTGCTTGGCGTTCTGGGCCAGGAAGGTCTGGGCCGCGGCCAGGCTTTCCTGCTGCTTCTTGCTGGGACCGCAGGCGGACAGGGTCATGGCCGCGCCGAGGGCGACGGCCAGGAAGAGCTTGGGGGCGAGGGCGAAGCTGAGGGGGCGGACCATGGCACGGCGGACTCCGACGAACATTTGTCCGTGCTAGACCAATTTGCGCTCGCCCGCGCGCCGATTTTCGGCAGGCCTCGGTTTGGCCCGTGTTTGAGACGGATAGTCACAGAACAGTGGTGGCGCCGGATCGCGGCGCGCCCTAGAAACCGTCCCCATCCAGTGACCGCTCACGAGGCCTTCATGAAACCCGTCCGCAAAGCCGTCCTTCCCGTCGCGGGCTTCGGCACCCGGGTCCTTCCCGGCACCAAGACCACCCCGAAGGAGCTGCTCAACGTCGTGGACAGGCCGATCCTGTCCTACATCGTCGAGGAGGGACGCGCGGCGGGCATCGAGCACTTCGTCTTCGTCACGGGCCGCAACAAGGGCGCGATCGAGGACTATTTCGACCACCAGGTCGAACTGGAGGCCGCCCTGGCCGCCAAGGGCAAGACCGCCCTTCTTGAAGAGCTGCTGGGCGAACTGCCCAAGCCCGGCGAGATGAGCTTCGTGCGTCAGATGGCCCCGCTGGGCCTGGGCCACGCGGTGTGGTGCGCCCGCGACATCATCGGCGACGAGCCGTTCGCGGTGATGCTGCCCGACATGGTGATGTCGGCCTCCAAGCCCGCCCTGGCCCAGGCCATCGAGGCCTATGACCAGAAGGGCGGCAACATCGTCGTGGTCGAGCCGGCCCCCGAAGGCATGGCCCATCAGTACGGCATCGTGGCCCTGGACGGCCAGGACGGCCGCCTGAACCGCATGACCGGCATGGTCGAGAAGCCGCCGAAGGGGACCGAGCCCTCGAACCTTTTCATCTCGGGCCGCTACATCCTGCAGCCGGAAATCTTCGACCTGCTGGAAAAGCAGGGCAAGGGCGCCGGCGGCGAGATCCAGCTGACCGACTCGATGCTGACCCTGCTGAAGTCGCAGGATTTCCACGCCCTGGAATACGAGGGCGAGACCTATGACTGCGGCGACAAGATCGGCCTGCTGCGCGCCAACGTGGCGCTGGCGCTGAAGCGCCCGGACCTGGCCGACGCGGCGCGGGAAATGATCAAGGGCCTGCTTTAGGCGATCGGACGGGTCAGCCCGCGCCCATCACGCGACGGCGAAGCCGCTTGATAAGCGTGATCGGCGCGGGTTCTGGTTTGGCCTTCGGCACGACCAGAACCTCCTCGACGTAGCCATTGCGCATCCAGTAGGGATGGCGCGAAGCGCGCGCTTTTGGCAGCAGATCGGCGATCCAGCCGTGAACCGAGGTTGCGTGGTGCTCATGGTTCACCGACAGGAAGATGTCGGTTCGCGCGATGATTTCAGCCATGTAGGATCGCTGCGTCTCCGCGTCGATCTCGATCATGGAATCGAAGTTGACGATCAGATCATAGTGCTCGTCACCGCCGATGAAATCGCTCGGCGTCAGGATTTTGATCGGCGCGGCGCGCTTTTCCCCCTTCAGCGTGATCTGGTTCTCGCCCAGGATCTTTCCGAGATAGAACGCTTGTGAGGTGTTCGAGAACGGAACGTCGATGATGGTGTAGTCCTTGATCCCCGCTCGAACGCAATAGTAGGCGGACCGCGCCAGTCCCGCGCCTATTTCCAGCACCTTCGCATTCGGGCGATCGGCCAGCAGAAGCTTGGTGCGGTACGCCTGATACAAGGCCTGGATCGCGCGATAGCTGGCCACGCCGCGCGAGGTGTGAAGGCCATACTCGTTGGGAAACGGATTGGGAAAGTCGATCCTGAAGCCCATGACCTCGTCCAGGCCCTTGAGTATCGTTTCGACGGGCTCAAACGTCGTTCGCTGCGGCGCTTCGGGATATTCGAGTCGCGAGACCCCGGTGGCCTCGCCCAGGCGCAAAAGGTTGTCGTAGATGCGAGCGGAGGGGTCGTTGAGCGGACTGCTTTGATACGCCGCCGTAGAGCTCTGGTTTATTCCTCGAAACCCCAGAAGATGAAGTTTCCACCAGGATCGGACCAGATGTCCGAAACCGCCTCGACATCGCCGGCCATCAGGAAGTTGTGTGCTTCCAGGTGCCGCTCCCGGAAGTACAGCGTCCACATCGAATTGCCGTCATAAGTCTCGACGTTCGCGGCTTGATAGGCTCGGATCATCCGCTGGGTCAGGGACTTCGAGGCATGACGCTCACCGCCGCTTTCTCCGCGCGGCCCGTCGAAGGTGATTACTCTGCGATGCGAAAAGGGCGCGGCCTCAAGTTGAGCGGTGAGGCGCGCGACGTTATTCCATGCCGCCGCCAATGCCGCTGACGGGTCCGGGGTCGAGGTGTCTGCCGAGCCGTCAAGCATATGCGAACCCTTTGATCAGGGTGCGACCCTATGTGGCGTTCACGGTGGTGTCCATTCGCGAACCGACCCTCGGCAACAGCGCGACGACCAGAGTCGCCACAGGGCTCGGGCGTCGGCGCCAGATCTCAAACCGCGCGCGGCGGGTAGCCCTTCTCGCGCAGGGCGTCCATGACCTCCTGGGTGTGCTGGGCGTCGCGGGTTTCGATGGTGATGTCGAACTCCGCGCCCTTGGCCGGCACGTCCAGGGCCAGGCGGTTGTGGTTCACCTCGATGATGTTGGCGCCCATCGTGCCGATCACATTGGCCACGGTCGACAGCAGGCCCGGGCGGTCGTCGCCGACGATGCGCAGGGACACCAGGCGCTGGGCGCGCACCAGTTCGCGGGTCAGGACCGAGGCCAGCAGGCGGGTGTCGATATTGCCGCCGCACAGGATCAGGCCGCATTTCTTGCCGCGGAACCGCTCGGGATAGGCCAACAGGGCGGCCAGGGACGCCGCGCCGGCCCCCTCGGCGATGGTCTTCTCGACGTTGCAGTACAGGGCCACGGCCTGCTCGATATGCGGCTCCTCCAGCAGCAGCACATCGTCGATCAGCGGTCGGGCGACGCCATAGGTCAGCTCGCCCACCGTCTTGACCGCCACGCCCTCGGCGATGGTCTGGCCGCCGCAATGGGCCGCGACGCCGCGCATCTTGGCGGTGAAGGAGGGATACATCGCCGGCTCGCAGCCGATGATCCGGATGTCGGGCTTGACCGCCTTGGCCGCCGTGGCCACGCCGCTGATCAGGCCGCCGCCGCCGATCGGCACGGGCATGACCTCCAGGTCCGGGGCGTCCTCCAGCATTTCCAGGGCGATCGTGCCCTGGCCGGCCATGATGTCGTAGTCGTCGAACGGATGGACGAAGGTCAGGCCCTGCTCTTCCTGCAGCTTGCGGGCGTGAGCATTGGCGTCGTCATAGGTCTCGCCCTCGATGACCACGTTGGCGCCGAAATCGCGAGTGTGCTGGACCTTGATGAACGGGGTGGTCCTGGGCATGACGATGGTCACCGGCACGCCGAGGCGGGCGCCGTGATAGGCCAGGCCCTGGGCATGGTTGCCGGCGCTGGCGGCGATGACGCCCTGGGCCTTCTCGGCGTCGGACAGCAGCATCAGCTTGTTGAGCGCGCCGCGCTCCTTGTAGGCGGCGGTAAACTGCAGGTTCTCGAACTTCACCCAGACTTCCGCGCCGGTGATCTTGGACAGCGTCTTGGAGTATCGGCAAGGCGTGCGCTCGATCTGGCCGGCGAGGCGGGCGGCGGCGGCGCGGATGGCGGTGATGTCGAGGGTCATGAAGTTTGCAGGCCTTGGTGGTCGCCGAAGCACGAGCGTCACCGGCCGGGGCCGATACGCCGCGCTGCTGTAACAACCAATCGATCCTCGCGCCAACTCCGTTGTACGTTCGCGATGTCGGCGGCTGGCCTGGCGATTTTGCTTTGTCCTCAAGCTGGCGCCCGATAGACGGACGATCAGCGCCCCGGAAGACCGCGCCGCCTCGTCGCCTCTCGGACATGGAATTTCGCCACACATGTTCCCGCTTCTGTCGAAGCCCGCCAAGGCGCTGCTGAAACGCCTCTATTCCGCGATCTTCCGCGTTTCCCTACCTTCCGACCGCCTGCTCTATGCGATCGACGAGCCTCGGGGCCGCTCGCCGCTGCGGGCGATCCGCGGCCGCTGCGTGCTGAGGGGGTGGGCTGTCCTCAGGGACGAGGTGGATCCGCCGCGCGTGCGCATCCGGGTCAATCGCGCGCTGTATCCCGCCCGCGTCATCCCGCGCGGCGACGTCCGCGAGGCGCTGCACCGCTCGCCGCCTTATGCGGAGGCCTGCGGCTTTGAACTGGCCCTGCAGCTGGATCGCGGCGCGCACCTGGTGAACGTCGAGGTCGAGCATCGGCCCGGCGTGTGGCGGGCGCTCTCGTCGGAGATCTTCCTGTCGCTGGGACTGCGCCAGCCGCCGGCCGAGCGCATCGACTACGCCGCCTGGACCGCGCTGGACACGGCCTGGCGTCCCCTGGAACGCGAGGTGTTCGAAGCGCATCTGGCTGTGATGGCGCTCCGGCCTCGCTTTGAGATCTTCATCCGTCCCGGCGGAGACCCGGCGATCACGCGGGAGTCCCTCGCGCGGCAGATCTATCGCGACTTCACCGTCATGGACCTGGCCGCCGGCGAGGCGCCGCCCCAGGGCCGCGATCCCGCCGGCTATCGCCTCTTCCTGCGCGCGGGCGATCAACTGACCGAGGACGCCCTCTACGCGTTCGCCGACCGGATCAGCGCCGACGAGGCGGTCGACGTCCTGCATGGCGATGAAGACCTGATCGACGCCGCCGGCGTGCGGCACGCGCCGTTCTTCAAGCCGGACTGGAGCCCGACCTATCTGGCCGGGGCCAACTATCTGGGCCGCGCGGCCGCCTATTCCAATCGTCTGGCCCATTGGGACCTGCTGGAGCGCACCGCTCTGATCGCCGCGATCGGCGCCGACACCAGGCGGGTGGTCGGCGTCCCGCGTGTTCTGCTGCACCGCCCGCTCGCCGATGCGGCAGGACTTCTGGCGGATGCGGGACGCACCCTGACCGATCTGCCGTCGGTGGAACCAGAGCCCTCGGAGTGGCCCCGGGTCGTGCTCGTGCTGCGTTCGAACGCGGGGCGGGGCGACGCGGCGAGATGGGCGCGACAAAGCAACTATCCGCGCCTGGAGGTGGTCCACGCCGAGCGGGACACCGGCAAGGTCGTCGAGCCGTGGCCGCGGCCCGCGTGGCTGGACCGCGCGGGGCCGGGCGACATTCTGCTGCTTGTCGATGACGATCTGACCCCGGCCGGGCCGCTCTGGATCCAGCCGCTGGTGCGAGCGTTGCGCGACCCCGTCGTCGGCGCGGTAGGACCAACCCTGATCGACGGGGCTTCGGGCCGGAGTCATCTGGGCTTGAGCAATGACGACGGCGAACCTGGGCCCATCTTCGAGGAAAGGACGGGCTTGACGCCCCGCACGCCGCGCAACGTCCTGGGCGTCAGCCGCGCTTGCCTGGCGACCCGGATGGAGGACTTCGTGGCGGTCGGCGGGCTTATCAGGGGACTGGGAGCCGATCTGGAAGGCCTGGACTACTGCCTGAAGTTGGCCGAGCGCGGCCGCTTCACGGTCCACACGCCCGAGGTGACGCTGACCCTGCCGCGCTGGCGCCCCTCGCGACCCGAGGCGATCACCTGGCACCAGCAGAACTGGCCGCGATCCTGCGCGCGCGATCCGTTCTACCGCGAGGACGCCCTGGCCACCCGTCCCGCCAACCATGTCGTGACGATGAAGGTCGCCAACCTGTGACAGCCTCCGCTCCGATCGCCGTCGTCTTTCTGCTGCGCTGGGCGGACGCCGGCTGGCGCGACCACGCGGTTCGTTTTCTGGACTCCTACAGCGCCTTCGACGCCGGCGCGGGCCACCGGCTCTACGTCGCCCTGAAGGGTTTCGAGACCGAGGCCGCCGAAGCCGAGGCCGCCGCGATCCTCTCGAGGGCTTCCCATCGGCGGGTCGTCGTCCCCGAGGCGGGGCGCGACATCGGCGCCTATCTGGCCGTCAGTAGCGTGATCGACGAGCCCCGCGTCTGCTTCCTCAACAGCCACAGTCGCATTCTCTGCCGGCTCTGGCTGTCCAAGCTGGCGGCGAACCTGGATCTGCCAGGGGTCGGCCTGGTGGGCGCCACCGGATCTTACGAGAGCCTGCACGTGATCGACCCGGCGTTTCCGGCTTTCCCCAATCCGCACCTGCGCACGAACGGCTTCATGCTTGATGTGGAGACGCTGCGCACCATCACCGCCGACGTGGCGATCGAGGGACGTCAAGACGCCTTCCTGTTCGAGAGCGGACCGCTGAGCATGACCAACCGCGTGCTGGCCAGAGGCCTGCGCGTGCTCACCGTCGGCCGCAACGGCCGCGGCTACGACGTTGACTGGTGGCCGTGGTCTGACGGCTTTCGCCAGGGGCTGCAGGCCAATCTGCTGATCGGCGACAACCAGACCCGCCATTTCGACACGCTGCAGCGGCCGGAACGCGAGCAGCTAGCGCGGCAATCCTGGGGCCGTTATCGCAGCCGGGCGGTGCTGCCGGGCCGATAACGAAAACGCCCGGGATCGGTGGATCCCGGGCGTCTACAAGGTCGAGGCGACGGCGGTCAGGCCAGCGGCGGATAGACGCCAGGCGGCAGATCCGCGATCGGGCCGAAATAGGCGATCCGGCCGTGATCGAGAACCGCGACCTTGTTGCACAAGGTGTGCACCAGCGACATCGAGTGGGTCGCCAGGATCAGGATCCTGGCTTCGTCGACCAGTTCGCGAAGACGGTTTTGCGCCTGCTCCATGAACGCCGCGTCGCCGGTGGCCAGCCACTCGTCCATCACCAAGATGTCCGGTGTCATCGACGTCGTGATGGCGAAGGCCAGACGCGCCATCATGCCCAGCGAGTAGGTGCGCATCGGCAGGTTGATGAACCCGCCGAGGCCGGAGAACTCGACGATCGACGGGCGCAGCGATTCCATCGTCGCGCGATCGATGCCGCGATAGCGGCAGGCGACGGCGATGTTCTCGTAGCCGCTCAGGTTCATGTCCAGGCCGAGCGAGCTGTCGAACACGGCGCTGACCACCCCGTGGGTGGTGATCGTGCCCTCGGTGGGCGGGTAGATCCCGGCCAGGACACGAAGCAGCGTGCTCTTGCCCGCGCCGTTCGAGCCGACCAAGGCGATCCGATCGCCGTTGTGGGCGTCCATATTGATCTGGCTGAGCGCGCGGACGGTGACTTGGTCGTTTCGCGACCGCATCAGCACGCCGCCGACGGCGATGCCCAGCGCCGCCTTGCGCAGCGAGCGGGCTCGGGTTTCCTGCACCGGCAAGTCAATCGTGACGCCGCGCAGCGAGATAAGGCGTTCTGAGCTCATACGTAAAACACGACCGACTTGCGGCTGATCGCATAGGCGACGAAGCCCGCGATCAGACTGGCGATGGTAAAGCCCACGGCTCCCATGAAGACGAAGGCGCTGGGTGTTTGGCCGAGCAGCGGTTCGCGCACGACTTCCAGAAGATAGTAGAAGGGGTTGAGGTGCAGGAAGGCCGAACGGGGGCTGACGGACTTCGTCAGCCAGAAGACCGGTGTCACGAAGATCAGGATCTGGAACACCTGGCTGACGATCTGGATGAAGTCCTTGAAGATCGCGCCGATGGACGCAAACAACGCGGCCATTCCCGCGGAGAACAGGGCCAGCAGAACAAGGCCCGCCAGCGTCTCCAGCGGCTTGATGTCCATGACCTTGCCGAACACGATCCAGATGATGGCGACCACGACCAGATTGTGTCCAAGGACAATCAGGTTCCGCGCGACGACCCGGAAGATATAAACGAAATAGGGGACCTGCAGCGACTTGATCAGGCCGTCAGCCAACACGTAGCCGTGGCAGCTCTCGGTGGCCGTGCTGGCGATGTAGGTCCAGATCATCAGGCCCGCCGCCAGGTAGGGCGCGAAGTCCGTGAAGGGCACGCGGAGGATCTGGCTGTAGAGCAGCGACAGGCCGGCGATGGTCAGCGCCAGGCCGCTGGCGAGCCAGAACGGGCCGAGCACGGAATTGCGATAACGCTGCTTGATGTCGGACCAGCCCATGTTCAGCCACAGGCGCCATAGACCCAGGGAATCGCGGAGTTCCGCGAACGCGTTGGTCGGCGTCAGGCGCATCAAGCGCTGCGAGCCGGATTTCGAGGGGCTACTCATCCGCATTGCACCCGATAGCAACGTCGATCAATTCAGGTCTCCAGATTTGTGCAGTGCGGCGTAGTATTCGACGTACCGGTCCCAGAACGTTGGAATGTCGGCGAGATCGAAACAGAACTCGCTGTTTACGCGGAGATACGGCTCCGAAAAATCGATCTGCCGCGCGATATCGACGGAAAGATCGCGCCCGAGGCGTCGAGAAACCTCGCTGGCCATCAGCTCTGCGAACGCGCCCTGGCTCATGACATATCCTGACGGCCGCCGAACGGCGGGCGTCGTCGGTTCGTTGATTATCGCGTCGACATAGTCCGCGTAAGCGGCCGCTATCACGGGCGCCGGAACATTGTCACGCACATAATCAGGCGTCTGCACAACCGGAACCGCGCCCGAAAGCCAGGTCTTGAACATGTACCATCCGAAGCGCCGTTCCTCGAACGGCCCGAATGGATTGGCCACCACGAAGCGGCCAAAGCGCAGTTTGGACCAGGCGGCGAAGTGCCTGAGGGCTTCAGAGGTCAGGGTTTTCGAGAGGCCATAAGGGTTCGCGGCCAGGGCGTCGTCCGCGCCGCCCGCGCCGGCCTCGAACACCGTGCCGGTCACGATGACGGCCTTGGCCCCGTGTTCCGCCATCTTGGCGAAGACCACATCGGCCCCGGCGGCGTTGCGCTGGACGGCCTGAATCGGGTCGAAGCTCCACTTGTTATAGCCATCGACATCCGCGGCGTGGTGGGCCAGAGCGTCCCAGGAGCCGGCCTCGATCAGGTCGAGGAATTGCGGCGTGGCGAACGGACAGTCGAACACCACTTCGGCGCAGGCCTGCAGACGCTCGACGCGCTGGCCGCGCACGCCCTCGTAGGACGCTTTCGATCCGCGGAGCGGCGCCACCACGCGCAAACCGCGCTCGGTCATGGCCTCGGCGAACCAAAGCCCGGTAAACGAACTGGCGCCCGTGAAGAGAACAGACGAAGCCAAAACGATTCTCTTGCTTAAGGCTGCGGCGCGGTAAGGGCGCGATCATGCTGTCTAAATAATGGCGCCCGTTGATCGCTTTCCGAGACGTTGACCGCGTCCAGGGGCCAGGCGATTCCCAGGTCCGGATCGTTCCAGCGCACCGCGCCGGCGCCGCCCTGAACGAAATCCGGGGAAATCTGGTAGAGCACCAGGCAGTCGTCGCTCAGCGCCTGGAAACCGTGCGCGAAACCGGGCCGGCTGTACAGCATCCGCCCGTTGGCCTCCGACAGCTCCGCCCCGAAATGCCGACCATAGGTCGGGGAATCCGGCCGCAGGTCCAGCATGACGTCGAAGATCGCGCCGCGCACGCACTGGACCAGCTTGTGCTCGAGAAACGGCGCCTTCTGGAAATGCAGTCCGCGGACAGTGCCGCGGCGCAGGTTGAAGGAGGCGCCCTGCTGGCGGAAGCTCTCAGGCATGCCGACCGCGACCGCTTCGCCGGCGGTGCTCAGCCGCCGAAAATAGCCGCGCTCGTCATGAAAGATCGACCCCTCGACGAGCATGCAGCCCTCAAGAGGTTCTTCGAGCTTCCGCATTGGATCACAGGACCCGCGGCGAGGGGATGGCGACGATGAACTTGCCGCCCCAGGTCCGAATGGAGGCCAATTGCGACATCACCTCGTCCTTGATGTTCCAAGGCAGGATCAGGACGTAGTCCGGGCGGTCCTTCTCGATCTGGTCGGGCGACAGGATCGGCAGACGGGTGCCGGGCAGGTACAGGCCCTGCTTGTGCGGGGACATATCGACCACGTAGTCGATCATGTCCGCGCCGACGCCGCAGTAGTTCAACAGCGTGTTGCCCTTGGCGGCGGCGCCGTACCCCACGATACGGGCGCCGCTTTCCTTCAATTCGACCAGCAGCTTGAGCAGGTCGCGCTTCACGCGGCGGACGGATTCGCTGAACTTGCGATAGGTGTCGATGTCGTCCAGGCCCGCGGCGTCCTCGGCCGCGCGCGCGGCGGCGACGCGGGGCTCTTCGGCATAGTCAGCGCCCTTATGGCAGACGAACAGACGCAGCGACCCGCCGTGGGTCGGCAGCTCCTCGACGTCGAACACCCGCAGGCCCGCCGCGTCCAGCATCCGCTCAGCGGCCAGCAGCGAGATGTAGCTGAAGTGCTCGTGATAGATCGTGTCGAACTGCGACTGTTCCATCAGGCGAAGCAGGTGCGGGAATTCGAAGGTGATGACGCCCTGCGGCTTCAGCAGGATCCGGAAGCCGTCGAGGAAGTCGTTGATCGCGGGAACGTGCGCCAGGACGTTGTTGGCGGCCATGTGGTCGGCCTGAACGCCCCGATCGACGAGACCTTGGGCGGTCGCCGATCCGAAGAAGGCCACCTCCGTGGGGATGCCGTGCTTGTCGATCGCCGTCTGGGCGACCGAGAGGCTGGGCTCGACGCCCAGCACCTTGACGCCGTTCTGCTTGAAGTACTGCAGCAGGTAGCCGTCATTGCTGGCGACCTCGACGACCTGGCTGTCGGGGTTCAGGCCGAAGCGGGCGATCATCGCATTGGCGTAGGTTTCGCAATGCTTGAGCCAGCTGGTCGAGAACGACGAGAAATAGGCGTAGTCGCTGCGGAACAGGTCGTCTTCCTTGAAGAAGTCCTGCAACTGGACCAGCTTGCAGTTTTCGCAGACGAGAGCACGCAGCGGGTAGTAGGGCTCGGGACCGTCCACGGCCTCGGGGCGCAGATAGTCGTTCGACACCGGCGTGGCGCCGAGATCGGCCATCACAACCGTCACCGGCTGGCTGCAGTGCCTGCAGCTCTGAGAAACGTGCATCTTCAGTGTTCCCGTAGACATCTATTGAGCTGCGCCGGCCGAGGCGGCGGCAACATAATTCTGGATCTGTCGCCGCGTGACGTCGCCCATGTCGGCCCCTTCGCCAAACGCCTTACGCCAGGCGATGGTGTTGGCGACAGCGTCATGAAGGCCCCAGCGCGGGCGCCATTGCAGTTCGATCAGCGCCTTGGTCGAGTCGAGCGTCAACAGCCCGGCCTCGTGCACGGCGTTGGGATCTTCCTGAATCGTCAGGCGCGCGGCGTCGCCCCACAGGGAGCAGGCCAACTGGGCGACCGTGCCGACCGGCTGGTTGCTGCTTTCGCGCGGACCGAAGTTCCAGGCCAGGTTCTCGGGCGAACCGTGACCGAAGCTGGCTTGGGCGGCGACGAGGTAGCCGGAGAGCGGCTCCAGCACGTGCTGCCAGGGCCGCACCGACTTGGGGCGACGGATGATCGCTTCGCGCCCCGCGGCGAAGGCCTCCAGCAGGTCGGGCAGCAGTCGATCCTTCGACCAGTCGCCGCCGCCGATCACGTTGCCGGCGCGCACCGAGACTAGGGCGTGGTCGGGCAGCTGATGATAGAAGCTGCGGCCATAGGCATAGGCCACCAGCTCGGCGCAGGCCTTGCTGTTGCTGTAGGGGTCATGGCCGTTCAGGCGATCGGTCTCGCGATAGGCCCAGATGACTTCCTGGTTCTCGTAGCACTTGTCGCTGGTGACGATGATCGTCGCGCCCAGGCTGCCGCAGCGGCGCGACGCCTCCAGCACGTTCACCGTTCCCATCACGTTCGACGAGTAGGTCTCGACGGGATCGTCGTAGGACGCCCGCACCAGGGCCTGGGCGGCCATGTGGATCAGGACGGTGGGCTTGAAGGCCTGGATCTCGGCGTTCAGGCGCTCTGCGTCCCGGATGTCGCCGATCACGCTTTCGGTGATCTTGTCGACGCCGCTGACGGCGAACAGCGAGGGTTCGGTCGACGGGGCCAGGGCGTAGCCGCGGACGACGGCGCCCATCTCCGCCAGCCAGTGGGCCAGCCAGCCGCCCTTGAAGCCGGTGTGGCCCGTCAGGAAGACGCGTTGACGACCCCAGAACGCGGGATCGGGAGCGCCGAGAAGCGCGGCGCTGAGGTGATCTTGGCGCGTAGGCGCGTTGGACGGTGAGGACATGATGCGGCCGGCTAGGTCCGGGGCGCCAGTCGTGACGGATCCCAGAAGGCCTGACCTTCGGCCCAGGCTTTGTTGAGGGTCTCAACGTCGCGCTGGGTGTCCATGCACGCCCATCCGCCGGAGTGCTTGAAGACGTTCAGCTGACGGTCGGCCGCCAGCCTTTTGAGCGGGTGTTGCTCGAGCACCAGGCCCGGGTCGTTGTTGAGGTAGCTCATGAACTGGCGCTGGAAGAAGAAGAAGCCACCGTTGATCCAGTGGTCTTCGATTTCCGGCTTCTCTTCGAAGCCGAAGACCTCTTGGCCGTCGAACTTGAACTCGCCGAACCGCGAAGGCGGGTTGACGCCCAGAACGGTGCCGATCTTGCCGGACGCGATGTGATCGTCGAACTCACGGCCGATGTCGGCGTCGGTGACGCCGTCGCCGTAAGTGACGGCGAAGTGTTGGGCGTCGCCAAGGTAATTGGACGCGGCCTTGAAGACCCGGCCGCCGGTCATGGTCAGCTCGCCGGTGTAGGCCAGGGTCACTTCCCAATCTTCCTCGAAGACCATCCCCTCCGAACGGTGGAACGTGACCTCGTCGGTCCCGAGCTTGACCGTCGCGTCATAGGTCATGCGATGAAAGTTTAGGAAGTATTCGCGGATGACTTCGCTGCGATAGCCCATGCAGAGAACAAATCGACGGAAGCCGAAGTGCGCATACCATCGCATGATGTGCCAGAGAGCGGGCTGGCCGCCGATCGGCACCATCGGCTTCGGGCGGAATTCAGTCTGTTCCCGGAGGCGCGTACCCAAACCGCCGCAAAGAATAAAGACCGGAACGTTTGAGTGCACGACTATTTCCTGCGATTAAAATTGAGGCCGAAGCACTGTCCACCGGCTCACCCTATAGCGGAGCCTGCGTGGGGGTGACAACCGAGGAAACCATGTCGAAACTTATTTAGTCGCGACGTGGCGTTGACTGGAATCGTTGGGGTTTGGCGATCGTCACGCCGGTACGGGCGTCGGAATCCTGTCCGCGTCGGCCAAGGTTTGAGCGTCGCCTTCGGCCTGTTCCTGAATGGCTTCGCGGATCAGGTCGAAGCGTGTGAGTCCGCTGCCTGGGCCCATCGGAGACAGCGCGATCAGAAACTCGGACGTGCCGTTCTGGTGGAGGCCGCTTTCCTTGATCGACAGCGCGCCCAAGCTGTTGAGGTCTTGGATCAACAGGCGGAAGCTGGCGGGGGTAAAGCGCCACCCATGGATGTGGATATACTCCCCGCCGGGGATCAGCGACTTGTCGAACTGGGCCTTGGCGTTCTCCAGATCGCCGAGCAGCTGGGCGGGGCCGGCGGCTTGGCTGTGCCAGATGTCCTGGCCGTCGCGACGGGAATAGTTGGCGAAGAAATCGAAGACCCTGGCCGGGGCCGGACGGGAACGCAGCTCGTAATGGGCCTGCAGGACGTCGCCCGTCGAGGTGGTCACCTGAAGGGCGTTGAAGCAGTAACGCTTGTCGGGAACGGCCAATATGACAACGCCCGTCTTCTTCAGAAGCTTCTGGCAGCTTTCGAAGAAGCCCACGAAGTCGGTGGTTTGCTGGATCACGTGGGACGCGGCGATGTAGTCGTAGCAGTGCCGGCCGGGGACCAGCTCGTGGATCGGACGTCCGTCCGACACGTAGTCGACGGTTTCAATAGCGCTGATATCGACGCCCATCGGGGCGTACTTCGCCCGCAATTCCTCAGCCGAGGCCTGATCCAGCGTGTGGACGTTATAGCCGGCGGATTTGGGAAAAATCGGCGAGAAGCCCGGACCGACCTCCAAACCCAAACCCGCTGTGTTCACGAAGGAGCGGATCAATTCGTTTCTGGTCATGAAGCGCCTTTGGCGGAACGCGGTGCGGTCGATGCGTCGCGTGGTTTAACACCGCGCATGATGGGTTTGAAGCGACTCGACGGCCGAAACCTCTGTTCGCCCCCGCGTCGGCCTCAGCGGCTCCGATCCAGCCGTGCGAGAACGGCGCGCAAGGGTTTCGTGGCGCGCCAGGCCAGGGAGTCTTGCAGAGCCTCGCGTTCGTCCCATAGGCGGTCGCGCTGTTCGGCCGCGGACTGTTCGGCCCGTCGCGACGCGACCAGTTGCGCCTCCAGGCGAGCCTGTTCGTCGATCGCCTGGGCATGGGCCTGGACCATCTGCTTCAGGATCAGATCCGTATCGGCTTTCCGCTGCTGCAAGGCCTGATGTTCCGCCTGGACCGCCGCCAGTTGCACCGACGGATCCGGGACGGCGGGGGGCGGGGCCGGGGGCGGCGCGGCCAGCCAATGCACCGCGTCCAGAATGTTCTGATGGGCCGTCAGCGCGTGGTATCGCACCGTCGCCGGGTAGTAGACATTGAGCAGGGCCTGGACGCCCAGCATGACCGATCGCGTGTCGCCGGTTTTGAGCCGCTTGAGGGTCATGGCGGTTTCGAGCGTGCGGCGTGCGAACGCCAAGTCGGGGCCCGACAACTTGTCCATGAGGGCGTAGTAGCTCCGGCGCGGCTCCCGGCCCTCGTATCCCGCCAGAATCGCCATCTCCATCGTCTGCAGGCGGCGATACCGACGCAGATCGACATCAATTTCCAAACGCCCTTCCAGGCGCCGTTTCAGCTGCAGCGAAGCCAGCAGCCAGTTTCGGACGTGGCTGACACCCGGATACTCGATCGCCTGGACGATCCCCGCGTCACCGTGGGCTAGGAACGCCATGTCGACCGGGTCGCCGAGAAACTGACGGCGCCCCTCCTCCTCCTGCTGATTCAGGAAGAAGAAGCCGAAGGATTGCTTGGCGATCCCGATGATCATCCGGGGGTGGGGATCGACCACGATCCGTGGGGCTGTCAGGAAGGTGAGGAACGAGGCGTAGTAGTCGGGATAGGGCGACTGATAGAACGGGCCCAGCGCCGACAGCGATTCCAGGTAGGCGCGCCGGTACAGATAGTGCTGGGCGTTGAAGCTGATCTGGTGGCGGAACGAGGCGGCGATGCGGCCCAGCCGTCGGGCGACCTGCGGATCGACCTCGTAGGGCGCGTCGTGACCCTGGAACAGGACGCTGTTGTCGACCGTCACCAGGTAGCCGTCCGGCGCCCCGGCCACCACGCCAGGATAGCTGTAGTGGTAGCACATCGAATAGAGAACGTCGGGCTGGTCGAACCGGGCGATCAGGTCGGCCTGGTGCGCCAGGTAGCCCGGCGCCAGGGCGTCGTCGTCGCCCAGCATCACCACGTACTCGCCACTCGACGCCTCTAGGGCGCGGTTCCAGTTCTCGGTCACCGAAAGTGGCGTCTCGGAGCGAACATACCGCACGCGCGCGTCGGCCAATCCCTCCACGAACCCGCGGTAGTCCTGGTCGGAGGCATTGTCCGAGATGATGATCTCGAACGCGCCGAATTCCTGCAAAAGAACGGACTGGACGGCCAGTTTCAGGAGGTCGAGCCGGTTTCGGCTCGGAATGAGAACGGAAAACATGGACTGGCTCGATTGTTCCGGGCCGCGCTGGCCCGTGACGGGAGGGGTTACGCGATCCGGCGCAGAATGCCTCGGGGATTCATTGTCAGGAGGAACCGTTCATAGGTCCGGTCGGCCACGAAGTTCGAATTTTCGGCCAGGAAGCTGTCGACCGCTTCCCAAGGGCCAGGCCCGAACGTGGGATAGGTGGGGTGGCCGTTCACATTGGTGTCTTCGACCACCAGGAGCCCGCCCACGGGCGTCAACTGGCTATAGAGCCGCAGTTCGTCCAGGACGTGGTCGTGGCTGTGATCGCTGTCCAGGATCACCATGACGTCGCCGGCTTCCGCCGCCTGGGCCGCGGCCTGCGCGAAAATCTCCGGCGCGGTGCTGGATCCGCTGAGATACCGCAATCGGGGATGCTGGGGCTGAATCGCCCGGTGGGTGTCGTCGATATCGATCGTCACCACGGTTCCATGGCCTACGAGGTCACAGATGCAGGCCAGATATAGCGCGCTGCCGCCCTTGTAGGTCCCGGTCTCGATGATCAGGCCGGGTCGATTGAGGACGATCAGTTCTTGGTAGAGCCAAAGATCCAGCGGACACTTGAACATCTCGTGGCCCATCCAGGCCAGGACAATGGTGTGCAGGCCTCGCCCGCCATCCAGTTTCGAGTAGTAGAGATCGTGGAAATCATCGACGATCCGCTGCTCGTCGGCGGTCAGATCTGAGTCCCGGTAGTAGGGCTTGAAGGCGCCGATCGGGGGGCGCACGGGGGGAAGAGCCGACGAATTCGTCATGGGAAACTCCAGACTGGACGCCTGATTCGGGATCTGTCTTGCAGTAGTGAGAAACGGGTCGGGCCGAAAGTCCGGTGATTCGTCGAAACCTCACCAGAACCGCGCTCAATAGGATCGTTGTATGCACAACCAGGTTTCCATCGCCGACCACGACCCCCTCGTCACGTCGACCCTACTCGGACGCTCGGCGGCCATGCGGGCGGCGTTGGAAAATGGCCCCGACCTGTTTTGCGCGGGCCGCTTCTGGGCGGACATCGGCGGTCAGAACGAAGCGCTCCTGTCTCGCCACGGGATCGAGAACTTCAAGCGCACCGTTTCGCAGAACTACTTCAACTGGGCGGTGGAAGGACCCAACGACCCACAGATGCAGAGCCTGCTGCGGGAGTGGGCGCTCGACCCTAGTCCATTGCCGCTCGAGGCCGAATTGCTGGGCGACCCGGCGGTCATGAGCATCAACGACACCCGCTACCTGCTCTCGCCCAGCGCTGGGCGGGGCTACACTCTCTTCGTGGGGCTGTTGTGGTGGCACGCCACCAAACGCTCCGCCGCGCAGCACGGCTCCAAGCTGGCCGAGCCGCTGATCGGCAATCCGATCCGCATCGATTTCCAGGGCCGTCCCATTTCCCAGGATTTGGCCAATTCACTGCGTGAATTCAACCGGATAGAGCCGCACCTGCGCGGTGATCGGCCCATCCTCGCCGAGATCGGCGCTGGCTATGGGCGCTTGGGCTACGTCGCTGGTCAGTGCAGGTCGCTTCGCTATTGGATCTTCGACATCCCGCCCGCGCTGGCCGTGGCGGAATGGTACCTCAAGACGGTGTTTCCCGATCGGAAGATCTTCCGCTGGCGACCGTTCGACCGCTGGGAGGATGTCGCCGAAGAGGTTCTGGCCGCCGATATCGCGATCTTCACGATCGATCAGTTGCCCAAGGCGCCGGACGCCAGCATCGACTGTTTCGCGGCGATTTCGGCGCTGCACGAGATGCGACCCGAACAGATCGCCGGCTACATGGCGTTGATGGGCGACAAGGGAAGGGCGATCTACACCAAGAACTGGTCCTCCTGGCGCAACGAGCACGACGCCTTCGACTTCCGATCCTCGGAGCTGCACGGTCCGGCCGGTTGGTCGACGGTCCTGGACGCGGTGGACGAGGTCATTCCCGCCTTCACGGAGAAGTTGTTCGTGTCACCTGAAAAGTGACGCCTGCTGGCTTTACCGGCCATTCCGAGGGTCCTCCCTCGGTAATAATTCCAGGCGCCTTGAGCTGGCGTTAGCAACCGCGTAAGCCAAGCTGCTCGACGCCCAACTTGACTACATGGAAGCTGGGAGACGACTTGCAGCCTATTGGTCATGGCGCTGGGCTCAGCATGAGCGGCGTCGGTATTGCTTAGGAAATCTGATGTCCGAAAACACTTTTCATTTCAAAGGCTACGATCTCCCCGAACGCCTGGTGAACCTGACCGGCGGTGGTCCCGACACGTTCGACATGATTTCGCAGGCGCACATCTCCGACCTGCATCGTTATCTGGGCCTGAAGAGCGATTCCAGCCTGCTGGAGATCGGTTGCGGCATCGGCCGGGACGCGATCCCGCTGACCGAGATTCTGACCGAAGGTCGCTATGAAGGCGTCGATATCATCGGCGACTCCATCGCCTGGCTGAAGGCCAACCTCACGCCCAAACATCCCAACTTCCAGTTCCACCACTTCGACGTGGAAGACCAACTGCACAATCCGACGGGCAAGGACGACATGCGCTCGTTCCGCATGCCGGTGGACGACAACAGCATGGATGGCGTTTTCGGCTGGTCCGTGTTCACGCACATGCTGTCGGACTATATCGAGCACTATCTCGCCGAATTCCACCGCATCCTGAAGCCGGGCGGCCGCGGCTTCCTGACCTGCTTCCTCTATAACGACGCGGTCCTGGCCAAGGCGCGGGAGACCAACCTGACGCCCTTTGATCTGCGCTTCGAGCATCCTTGGGGCGAAGGGTGTTTGATCAACGATCCCGTTCACCCTCTGGGCGCGGTGGCCTACAGCGACGAGCGCCTACACCAGCTCGTCGCGGGCTCGGGCCTTCGCCTGGAACGGATCGCTCTCGGATCGTGGTCCGGCTACTGGCCCGCCCCCGAAGGCGGCCAGGACGCGTTGCTGCTGATCAAGGACTGATCCCGGCGCCGATGATCTCGGCGAGACCGCGGTTGAGGTCGTGAAAAGACGTTCCGGGCATTCCCGGAACGTCTTTTTTGTTTGGCGGCGCTTCTAGAGGAAGCGCTTCACGCCATAGGCCGCGGCCCCGCGGTTCGGGGCGGTTTTCGCGAGCGGGTGATCGCCGATCATCTGATCCCAGGCGGCCTGGGAAGTCCGGCGATCCGTCGGATGCAGGGTCTTACCGTTGATCTTGGCTTCGATCAGCGGGCTGAAGGCCACCCGGCGGTTCGATTTCACGGCTTGAGCGCCGAGCCACAGGCCCAGGTCTTCAAGGGCCAGATGGGCCGGAGCCGCGGAGAGGGCCTCCCGCAGGAACCCGGCGCGCACGACGCAGAGATCGATCACCCCCGCCGAGATGCTCTGGGGCTTCCATCCCAGGACGAATGGCCCCGGATCCGTCAGCGCCAGGCCGTCGTACGGCGCCTGGAGATTGCCGGCGGCGTCGGTCATCCAGCCGGCCGCGATCACGGCCGCGCCGCCAACCAGGCGGCCGGAAACGACCGCCACGTCATCGTGGAACTCGAAGATCTTGACCGCTTCGCGGATCCAGGTCCCGCCCGTCGGCTGGGCGCCGGTCGATTGGAGAACCACCAGATCGTTCGGTCCGGCGGTCTTCAAGACGCGCAACTGGTCCTGAAGGATAGCCGCCGGCTTCGTCGCGCCCTCAGCCAGGGAGACCGGAAGCGTCAGCGAATGGATAGGGGGCAGGTCGTTGGCGTGGCGTTCGATCCACCACTCTTCGGCGCCCCGGTAGATCGGGAACGGCGAAACGGAGCACACGGCGTCCAGACCGCGATCGCTGATCTTGGCCGCCAGCAAGGCCTGCACCGAGCGCGACGAGCCGTTGTTGGAATCGCCGCTGTTGGACGTGCTGCGAGCGTGATGTCGCCAATGATAGGTGATCATCGGCACGCGCAGCGGCGTGAACCCGGCCTTGGCGAAGCGGTAAACGGTGTCCCAGTCATGGCAATATTCGCTGCCCTTGAACTGATAGACGCCAAGCTGCAAAGCCAGGTCTCTTCGATAGGCGCAGGTGTGCCAGATCCAGGAGTTCTCCAAGTCGAGAACCGGATCCCAGTCCGGACGCAGGTACGGCGCCTGCCAGGTCTCGCCGATGACAATGTCTTCGTCGGTATAGAGGAAGGCCGCCGGCTCGGCTTGGGCTTCGATCGCCTGAGCTAGCAGGCTCAGACAGTCGATGGCGAGCAGATCGTCGCCGTCCAGCGGGACAATATAGTCGCCGGTCGCGGCGGCGAGCACATGCTGCATGCCGCCGACGATGCCGAGGTTGTCCTGTAGCGTCAGCAAGCGCACTCGCTCGTCGTTCGAAACGTCCTTGAGGATGTTGCGAAGATCCCGGCTGACGGGCCCGTGGGTCAGGATCACCCACTCGAAATCGGCTCCCCTCTGGTCGAGCACCGACTTGGCGGTAAGCTGGAAGAGTGCGGCGTCCGACCCGATATAGAGCGTGGTCAGCAGCGAAAATCGCGTCTTGGCCGTCTTGGCCGGAATGGCGGCGCTTCGCACCGCCATCTGGCTTTTCTGCCATTCCGCATAGCTCGGCAGAAGGGCCTGGGCGGGCGAGCGGGGTCGACGTTGCGGTACGTAGGCGGTCTCGCGCGTCAGTCCCAGGTCAGGCGACAGGAGATGCTGTTCGGGGATCAGCTCCATGGCGTACGACACGAAGTCCCGGCGTTCGCGCTCGTCGATCAGGCAATCCCAGTCGATCTTGGTCTCGGCCGATATGAACGGCGAGTAGATCACGCGCTGGCCATGCTTGCGCGCGTGGGCGCCAAGCCAGACGCCCAGCATCTCGAACGACGGCCTCCAGGGTGCGGTTTCCTCCAGGGCTCTGAGAAGGAACTCGGGCTTGATCACCGCGTGCAGCGCCGAGACGGCGCTGACCGAATGCTGCTTCCACATCTGCGCGGAGTAGCCGGGATCGGCGATGCGGCGACCGCGGTCCGGACAATCGCAGCCGTTGCCGAAGCCGAAGAAATACCCGGCGGTTATCAATTCGCCGTTGGAGTGGGTCCGCCCGCCCGCCATGACGGTTTCCGGGAAGAGCTCGAAGTGTCCCACGGCTTCGTGGAACCACTCGTCGTTGTCGGGCGAAACCTCGTCCGACATCACGTGCAACAGGCGGCCGTCGGCCGCCGCGGCGCGGGCGTGCTCGACCAGGGCGGCCGCGCCCTCACGCAGCCCCACATGGACCACCTTGTGGTCGACTCCCATCGGCACGTGCAGCAGCGGCTGGCGCGGCTGAGCAACCCTGGAGACGATCACCGTGGTCAGGCCCGGCGCGGCGACGGCGCGCCGACGGCGCAGCCACCAGTCGGGGGTGGCGCCGAACATCGGGTTCTTCACCAACTCGAACTGACGACCCTTTGGGTGGCCGTTGAGGAATCGGGTGAGCACGCTACGCTGGGAATCGAACACCACGGGCTTGGAATTGATGTTCGACGCCGTCGACTGGGCGTGCATCCGCCAGCTGTAGACCACTTCGGAAATGTGATGCGGGGTGTGGCCGGCCAGGACGAAGCGGGTGAACGTGTCCCAATCGTGACTGCCCTCGGCGGCGCCGTCGGTATAGGCGTCCAGTTCCAGCGCCTTCTCGCGATCGATCGCGCACAGATGGGCGATGTAGCAGGAGTTGACGAACAGGACCGGATCCCAGTCAGGCTTCAGGTAGGGGCCGCTCAGCGCGGCGCCCATGAGCTTGTCCTCGTCGGAATAGGCCAGCGCGGGATAGTTGTGTTTCTGCAGGTGCCACGTAACGATCCGAACGCAGTCGGGCGTCAGGTAGTCGTCTGAATCCAGCGGCAGGATATAGCGCCCCTTGGCGCGTTCTAGACAGTGGCGCATGCCGCCGATGATGCCCAGGTTTTCCTCGACACGTTCCAGGCGAACATAAGGGCGCTGGGCCAGGTCCGCGAGGAAGGCGATGACGTCGGGCCGGGTGCAGCCGTTGTCGAGAATGTACCACTCGAAGTCGTGGCCGCCCTCCTGGGCCTCCATGCTGCGCGCCAGGACGTCCAGGAAGGCCGGAGGCGTGTTCCAGACCGTCGAGACGAAGCTGAGCAGCCCTGGTTCCTGGTTGGCGTGGTAGAGCTGTTTTCGGTCGGCCAGGGCGTCGCGCAGATAGGCTGCGTAGGCGTCGACGCCGCGTCGCGGGTCGGGCATCTGCAGACGGCGAGGTTCGTTGCTGTTGGTGTTGGCGTCGGGCTTGACGCCCAACTCGATCAGGCGCGCGGATAGCGCCTTGACGACCGGGCTCAGAGCATCGCGCCAGGTGTCGGGGAAGTCGACCCGGGCGGCGGCATGCCGCTCCTCGGTATCCTCCAGCCGCTCCACGGCCCGGGCGATCGCTTCCGCGACGTCCGCGACGGTCGGCTCGACGGCGATGATGTTGGCCGAGATCTCGGCCATACGTTCGGCCGTCTTGTTGGCGTACTGGTTTGTGACGACCACGCCGCCGCAGGCCGCCATTTCGAGCGGCGGGTAGCTGGGGTGGGGCGACATCATCAGCGACAGCAGGACGTCGGCCTGACGCATCTGTTTGGCGTAGTCGTCGAAGCCCAGCCACGGCGCGCATTCCAGCGTCGCGTCATGACCCAGGGGCACGCTCGTGAAGGGCTCGCCCATCCCGATGAATTCCCAGGCTTCGGCCCCCAGGTCGCCGGACGCGATCGCGACCTGCAGCGCCGCGACCCCGAGTTCGAAGAGGTTGCGTTGGCCGGTATTGGGGCGCGCATAGAACAGCAGGCGGCGCTTCTTGCCCTTGTGGGGCTCTGGATGGAACGCTTCGCGCGAAATCGCCGGCTCGAAATAGACCGCGTCCTTGGCGAACGCCGGATCCCCGTGACGGCCGATCCGGTTCTCGACCAGAAAATCCCGCAGCAACTTGGTGTTGATGATCGGAATATGGTCGAGGGCGTAGGTTTCCAGGGCCTGGGCGTACTGGCTGGAGGCCGGGTAGAGGATGGGCTCGAAATCCTGGATCAGGTAGATGAACGGCCGATCGCCCAGCAGGGGCGCGGCGTGCTTGGCCATCTGGGCCGTCCACCACGCCGTGGCGAAGAAGACATCCTTGCTGCCGATATTGATCTGCTTCCTGCGATCCGAGCCATCGACGATCTCCACATTGGCTAGGCGCTCGCTGATGCCGGAGATCGACTGGATGTGACGCCAGATCGGTTCTTGATCGGCGTCGACCGGCAGGTCGGTCGAGATGATCCGGACGGCGAAACCCACCTTGGCCAGCTGATAGGCCAGGTTCAGCGCCGTATTGGGTCCGCCCGACATGCTGACCATGCGCACGCCCGGCAACAGCACGTTGATCGTCGGTTGAGCCTGGGGATCGGTGTCGACCCGGAAAGACAGGGGCACGGCCGGCGCGAACATCTTGTGGTCGATCGCCGAGGCCCGCGACTTTTCTTCCGGGCGGCTCAACATGCCGAAGCGGTTGGCCTGATGAGACAGATAGGTCGGAATCGTGCCCGCCGCGAACAGTTCGCGATGCTTGCGCCGCAGCTGCGTCTTGGCGGACGAACCGGCCCCGATCATTTCGGGAATGCCCTGGTCGGAGACGCTTTCCATGGCCGGTATATTGACCACCCCGTAGCCCATGCGGGCGCAGTCGAGCCCCAGCTCCAGGCCGTGCAAGGCGTCCCGCCGGTCGATCCCCTTGATCCGTAGGCCCTTGCGCAGTGCTTCGGCGCGGATAGCCACGAAAAACAGCGGCGCGGCGGTGACCGGGCGAGGCAAATGCCAAAGGTGGCCCGGGACTTCCGATTTCAGCCACTCGTAGAACGGTGAGGCCGCGAAACCCAGCAAGCCGGCCAGCAGGCCGACGCTGAGCACGGTCTCCTCCGGGTCGATCACCGGACCGGTGATGAGGCCGGCGTTGAGATCCAGCTCCAAGGTCCCGATCGCGTCCCAAAGCGCCCGACGGCTCTGAATGGCGACCTTCGAGGACACAACGCCCTTGGCGAACAGATTGGCGGGCGCTTCGTTCAGCAGGCGCAGCATGCCCTCATCGGAAGCGAAGCTTCGCCCGACGACCTTGAATTCGGCGATGATCGGTTCGATCTGGGCCTTGAGCGAGGTCGGATAGACGATGCGGCGGACATCCGCGGCGCCTTCCGCCATTCCCAGATTCTGCTCCAAGTTCGGCAGATCGTCGATGTCGTCTATGACGAAATCGACGTTGACCTTCTGATCGCGGACCTCTTTGCGGGTGGAAACGTAGTATCCGACCACGCCCTCGAACAGGGAGCCGACTTCGAACTTGTCGCGAAGGCCGCGCCGTACGAGCGACCGTTCCATCACCTCGAACTGGGAGTAGGTGATGTAGTCCTTGGCGGAGGTGGCGGCGGCGGTGGACAGAGCGTGGACCCGCCAGCCGTAGAGAACTTCGCGAACGTGCACGCCGCGACCGCCGTTCTCGGTCAGGCGCAGCGCGGTGTCCCAGTCGTGCGATCCGCGGGCATAGTCGTCGGTGTAGACGCCGACCTCGCGACCGGCGGCCGTGGCGTAGGCCATCAAGTGCGCGGCGGGCGCGGTGCCCATGGCGTGGGCGAAGGTGAAATCCCAGCGCCAGATCGGCTCGATCGGCTCGCCGGCCTCGCTGACCTTGTGCTCGTCGCTGTAGATCAGCACCGGCTTGTCGTCGCCGGCTTCGCGCAGGACGTTGGCGAACAGCGCCAGGGAGTCGGGGTAGAGAATGTCGTCGGAGTCGACAGGGACCGTGTAGTGGCCTTTGACCTTGTCGAAGATGTACCTGTTGCCACCGATGATGTGGAGGTTTTCCTCCACCCGGAAATACTTGAACCGCTTGTCGCGAGCTGCGATCTCGCGGCAGGTCTCGATGGTGTTACCGGCGGTGGAGCCGTTGTCGAGAATAAGCCACTCGAAGAACGGGTAGGCCTGACCCTGAAGGGTGTCGGCCAGGTGGCGAACGAACGCCGGATCGGTGTCGTAGACGGTCGTGATGATCGAGAACGTCGGCGCGCTTCCGGGGATCGCGCGGCTCAGGTTCATCGTCTTCAGCGCCTGGCGGCGATCCGCCAGGCGGCGCTCAAACAGCGCGGCCCATTCCGCCCGCGAGGTGGAGCCCCAGCTTTCGTGGGAGCGCGACAACGACGATGTGATCTCATAGCCGCGATCGCGTCCGATCAGCAGATAGTGCACCAGCGGGTTTACGCTGTTGTCGTCCTGCAGATACCGCCGCTGATAGCGGCGGGTGGAAAACTGTTCGCTGGGATTGCGGCCTTCGCGCCAGCCGCTCTCCGCATAATGCCAAGCGGGATCAAATCCCGCCGCCGCCACGTCGGGATAGCGTTCCAGATAGTAGGCCGGGTCGAGCAGACCGCTCGAGGAAATGAGGCGCGTTTGGGCTCGTGTCTCGCGCGCCAGGTCGTCGCGTCGCCCCCCCTTGGCCAGGAAGTCCATCAGCGGGTTGACGCCCTGAGCGGCGACTTCCGGATGGTCGGCCAGATACTGATTGGTGTCGAACAGCCCGCTAGGATTGCGGCCCTCGCGGTGCCCGCTGGAAAGGTAGTGCATCGCCGGATCGAGACCGCTCGCGGCGACGTCCGCATAGGTTTTCAGATAGAATTCACGATCCAAAAGGCCACTATCAATAATATATTCAATCTGAGCGCTAAGGTCCGTCGCCGGTCGCCCTTCGTGGCGTCCAAACTTGATGTAGTGGTAAAGTGGATTGATGCCAGACTTAGCGACATCAGGGCTGGCACTGAGATAAAAATTTGTGCTGAAGTTGAGTGAAGGATCTCTTCCTTCGTTTGCACCATGGCGAACATAGTGAAGAACTGGATCAATTCCGGAATCTTTCAAGTCCGGATACTTGCTAAGGTAGTATTCACGATCGAGCAGGCCGCTGTTCGCAATCGCCCTGACCCATTGGCGCTCTTTGATGCGATAGATAAGATCTCGAGCGCTTATCGACTTCATCGATCCGTCTCACTTCAGGTGCAATTTTTGAGCGCGGCTATATCTACTCATCTGTCCGCGACGCGTGACGAACAGACCAAAGGAAACGGGTAGCGGCTACCCCAAATGTTGTCCATCCCATGTGAAGCGTGACAGAACATTGTTCTCTGCCAGGCTTGTGGAGGAGGGTTTGAGGCAAGAATCGTCCATAACTGATCGCGGGTCGAGACCTACGCGATCAGCCAGCCAAGACCGGTTCGGTTGAAGCGGTAGTGATCAGCCCGCCGCCGCGGCGACCGCTTCGGCGGTGATGCCGAATTCCTTGTAGAGGCGCTCGTACGGGGCGCTGGCCCCGAAGCCCGTCATGCCGACGAACTTGCCGTCCTCGCCGATGAAGCGCTCCCAGCCCATGCGGATGGCGGCTTCCACGGCCACGCGGACCGCCGCCTGGCCGATCACCGAGGCCTTGTAGGCTGCGCTCTGCTGCTCGAACAGTTCCCAGCACGGGGTCGAGACCACGCGCGTGGGCTTGCCCTGGCCCTGCAGGATGTCGCGGGCCGCCACGGCGACCGAGACTTCCGTGCCCGAGGCGAAGATCGTCACGGCGGCTTCGCCGCCCTCGGCGGCCAGCAGCTCGTAGGCGCCCTTGGCCGACAGGTTTTCGGCGGCTGTGTCGCGCACGCCGGGGACCTTCTGGCGCGACAGGCACATCACCGACGGGGTGGCGGTCTGCTCCAGGGCGATCTTCCAGCACTCGGCGGTCTCGACCGCGTCGGCCGGACGGAAGACCAGCAGATTGGGAATGGCGCGCAGGGACGCCACGTGCTCGACGGGCTGGTGGGTGGGGCCGTCCTCGCCCAGGCCGATGGAGTCGTGGGTCATCACGTGGATGACCTTGGCCCCCATCAGGGCGCCCAGGCGGATGGCGGGGCGACTGTAGTCGGCGAAGGCCAGGAAGGTGCCCGAATAGGGGATGACGCCGCCGTGCAGGGCCATGCCGTTCATGGCCGCGGCCATGCCGAACTCGCGCACGCCGTAGTGGACGTAGCGGCCGGCGTAGTCGGGGGCGTCGAACGGCTTCATGCCCTTGACGAAGGTGTTGTTCGAGCCGGTCAGGTCGGCCGAGCCGCCGACCATGTCGATGACGGTCGGGATCAACTGGTCCAGGGCCGCGCCGGAGTGGACGCGCGTGGCGTTGCCCGGCTTGGTCCTGGCGGCCTCGGCGATGTGGGCGTCCAGGGCCTTGAAGGCGTCGGCCGGCAGCTGGCCCTTCATGGCGCGGGCGAAGTCGTCGGCCAGGGGCGAGGCCTTGACGACCTCTTCCCAGGCCTTGCGGACGCGGGCGCCGCGGCGGCCGATGGCCTTCCAGGCCTTGGCGATCTCGTCCGGCACGGTGAACGGCGTGGCGTCCCAGCCCATGGCCAGGCGCGCATCGCGGATCTGGTCGTCGAACAGGGTATAGCCGTGGCTGTGGGGGTCGCCTTCTTTCGGACCCGCGCCCTTGGAGATCAACGTCTTGCAGGCGATCAGGGTCGGGCGGTCCTGTTTGGTGGCCCAGCGCAGGGCGGCGGCGATCTTGCCGTGGTCGTGGCCGTCGACGGCCTTGACCGCCCAGCCGGCGGCCTTGAAGCGCATCAGCTGGTCGCCGGTCTCGGCGATCGTGGCTTCACCGTCGATGGTGGTGTTGTTGTCGTCGAACAGCACCGTCAGCTTGGAAAGCTTCAGGCGGCCGGCGATGCTGATGGCCTCGTGGCTGACGCCTTCCATCAGGCAGCCGTCGCCGGCGATCACCCAGGTGCGGTGGTCCACGACGTCCTTGCCGAAGCGGGCGGCCAGATGCGCTTCCGCCATCGCCATGCCCACGGCGGTGGCCAGACCCTGACCCAGCGGCCCGGTGGTGGTCTCGACGCCTGGGGTGTGATGGACCTCGGGGTGGCCGGGGGTCAGCGAGCCCCACTGACGGAAGTTCTCGATCTCCTTCATCGTCACGGCCTTGAAGCCCGTGAGGTGAAGCAGAGAATAGAGCAGCATTGAACCGTGGCCGGCCGACAGCACGAAGCGGTCGCGATCGGCCCAGTCGGGCTTGCTGGCGTCGAACTTCAGGAACTTGCCCCACAGCACGGTCGCCACGTCGGCCATGCCCATCGGCATGCCCTGGTGTCCGGACTTGGCCTTGTGGACCGCGTCCATCGAGAGGACGCGGATCGCGTCGGCCATCTTGATGGGCGAAACAGGCATGGGAGTTCCGTTTTGTTGTTGTTTTGCGGGTCTGCGCGAGGCCGCGAGTCGCACGATGACCCCCCCGGGGTCAACCCGCCAGCCGATCCGCGAGCCCTACCGGCGGCGTCGCGTGGGCGCTATGCAACAACGTCCGCAGGCGTTATAGCTGGAGGCGGACTTATGCTCATTTTTAGCATAACCTCGAAAGGCCGGGTCTCTTGAGTTCTCCGTCGTTCTTCTCGCCCTACCGCCATGGCTTCGTCCGGGTCGCCACCGCCGTTCCGAAGGTCAAGCTGGCCGACCCCGCGGCCAACGCCCAGAGCGCGCTGGCCCTGGCGCGCGAGGCGCACGCGGCCGGGGTCGCGGTGCTGGTGCTGCCCGAGCTGGGCCTGACCGGCTACACGATCGACGACCTGCTGCAGCAGGACGCCCTGCTCGACGCGGTCGAGACGGCGATCGCGACCCTGGCCCAGGAGAGCAAGGCCCTCGCGCCGCTGTTCGTGGTCGGCGCGCCGCTGCGCGACAACGGCCGGCTCTACAATACCGCTGTCGCGATCCAGGGCGGCCGGGTGCGGGCGGTGATCCCCAAGAGCTTCCTGCCCAACTATCGCGAATTCTACGAACGTCGCTGGTTCACGCCGGGCTCGGGCGTGGTCGGCCGCACCCTGGACCTGGCCGGCCAGGCCGTGCCGTTCGGAACCGACATCCTGCTGCGCAATCTCCCCGGTTCTGGGGGCGACGCCGCCTTCACGGTCGGGATCGAGATCTGCGAGGACGTCTGGACGCCCGCGCCGCCGAGCACCGCCCAGGCCATGGCGGGCGCCGAGATCCTGCTGAACCTGTCGGCCAGCAACATCACCATCGGCAAGTCCGAGACCCGCCGCCTGCTGTGCGCCAGCCAGTCGGCCAGGACGATCGCGGCCTATGTCTATTCGGCGGCCGGGGCGGGCGAGAGCTCGACGGACCTGGCCTGGGACGGCCATGTCGACATCCACGAGATGGGAAACCTGCTGGCCCAGAGCCCGAGGTTCTCGACCGGACCGGTGATGGCGATCGCCGACGTCGACGTCCAACGGCTGCGCCAGGAGCGGATGCGGGTCGGCAGCTTCGGCGACTCGATGGCCCTGAGCCCGCCCGGAACGCCGTTCCGGATCGTCCCGCTGGACTTCGCGCCGCCGGCCGGCGACCTACCGCTGAGGCGGCCGATCGAGCGCTTCCCGTTCACCCCGTCCGACCCCGCCAAGCTGGCCGAGAACTGCTACGAGGCCTACAACATCCAGGTCCAGGGCCTGGCGCGCCGGGTCGAGGCCACGGGCTCCAAGAGCCTGGTGATCGGCGTTTCGGGAGGGCTGGACTCGACCCACGCCCTGATTGTCGCGGCCAAGGCCATGGACCAGCTGGGCCGACCCCGCACGGACATCCGGGCCTACACCCTGCCGGGCTTCGCCACCTCCGAAGGCACCAAGTCGAACGCCTGGAAGCTGATGACCGCCATCGGCGTCACCGCCGAGGAGCTGGATATCCGTCCGGCCGCCCGGCAGATGCTGGCCGATCTGGGCCATCCGTTCGCCAAGGGCGAGCCGGTCTATGACGTGACGTTCGAGAACGTCCAGGCGGGCCTGCGCACCGACTATCTGTTCCGCCTGGCCAACCATCATCACGGGATGGTGGTGGGCACGGGCGACCTGTCGGAACTGGCCCTGGGCTGGTGCACCTACGGGGTCGGCGACCAGATGAGCCACTACAACCCCAATTCAGGGGTGCCCAAGACCCTGATCCAGCACCTGATCCGCTTCGTGGCGGCCTCGGGCGACGTGGACGCGGCGACGGGCGAGCTGCTGGAGGACATCCTGGCCACCGAGATCTCGCCGGAACTGGTGCCGGGCGAGCAGGTCCAGGCCACCGAGAGCTTCGTGGGGCCATACGCCTTGCAGGACTTCAATCTCTATTACCTGACCCGTTACGGCATGGCGCCGTCGAAGATCGCCTTCCTGGCCTGGACCGCCTGGCACGACGCCGCCGCCGGCGCCTGGCCGGTCGGCATTCCCGACGACGCCAAGCGGGCCTACGACCTGGCCGAGATCAAGCGCTGGCTGGAGCTGTTCCTGAAGCGGTTCTTCGCCAACCAGTTCAAGCGCTCGGCCATGCCCAACGGTCCGAAGATCTCGTCCGGCGGCGCCCTGTCGCCGCGCGGCGACTGGCGCATGCCCTCGGACGCCACGGCGGACGCCTGGCTGGCCGAACTGCAGGCCGGAACGCCGACTTGAGTTCTTACGCAACTTAAGTTTTAACGCAACTTCCACCAACCTGCCGTCGGGTTTGGAGTTTGCTATGCTAAGAACAGGCATGACGGCGTATCGTGACGCGCCGTCGCGGGAGACCTCTTGACCGCCATCTTTCCCGTCATCCTGTGCGGCGGCGCCGGCACGCGTCTGTGGCCGGCTTCGCGCCCAGATCGTCCCAAGCAGTTTCTCAAGCTGCTGGGCGCCTATTCCAGCTTCCAGGAAACTCTGCTGCGGGTGCGCGACCTGGCCCAGGACCGCGACATCATCGTCGTCACCGGGGCCGGCATGGTCGATATGGTCCGCGAGCAGGCCCAGGAGATCGGCGCGCCAATCACCCTGCTGATCGAGCCGCAGGCCCGCAATTCCGCCCCGGCCGTGGCCGCCGCCGCCGTCCTGGTCGAGCGCCTGGATCCGGACGGCGTGATGCTGATGTTGGCCTCCGACCACCATGTGGGCGAACCCGAGGCGTTCCGCGAGGCCGCCCGCGTGGCGGCGGGCGCGGCAGGCCAGGGCCTGATCGTCACCTTCGGCGTGCGGCCCACTGGTCCGGCCACGGGCTTCGGCTACATCCGTCCGGGCGAACCGGCTGGTCCGGGTGTCTTCCGGGTCGCCGCCTTCGTCGAGAAGCCCGACTTGGAGACGGCCAACCGCTACGTGGCCGAGGGCTATTTGTGGAACAGCGGCAACTTCGCCTTCCAGGCCGCGACCCTTCTGGGCGAGCTGAGGCGGTTCGAGCCCAGCGTGGTCGAGGGCGCCCGTGCGGCGTTCGCCGACGCGGTGGTCGAGCCCGGCCTGGTGCGGCTGGACGCGGCGGGGTTCGCGCGCGCCGCCAGCATCTCCATCGACTACGCTGTCATGGAGCGCACCGACAAGGCGGCCGTCGTGCCGGCCGCCTTCGACTGGTCGGACCTGGGGGCCTGGGACGCCATCTGGGGCGCCTCGCCGCAGGACGGGGCCGGCAACGCCGCCCAGGGCGACGTGACGTTGGTCGACACCACGCGCGTCCTGGCCCGCTCGACCGGCCCGTTCATCGGGGCCATTGGCGTCAGCGACCTGATGATCGTCGCCGAGCCGGACGCCGTGCTGGTCTGCCGCCGTGACGACGCCCAGGCGGTCAAGGCGCTGGTCGACGGTTTGAAGGCCAAGGGACGCCATCTGGCCCAGCGCCATGCCACCACCAGCGGCGGCGGCGTCGCGCGCCAGTCCGTGACCTACACCGACCAGGCCGCCGTCGAGCTGTGGCGGTTCGAGGCGGGAACCGCCGCGACGGTGCCGGTCGCCAGCGTGCAGGTCCTGGCCGGCGAGTTGTCGGCGGACGGGCGTCCTTGGGTCGGCGGCGATCGGTTCGAGCTTGAGGTCCAGACCGCCGTTTCGGCCGGCACGGCGGCCACACTGCTGGTTACGACGTGGCTTTGATCGCCCGGTCCAGCTCCAGGATCGCGCAGACGATGTGATAGAACGAGCTGGCGGGCGCGGCCTCTTCGACGAAGGTCCCGTCCGCCAGCAGCTTGTCGCGCCACAGGCCCTTCACCGGCACGTCCAGGTACTTAAACAGGGCTTCCGCGCCGTTGGCGGCGGTGGTCCACCAGCGCACCTCGCCGGTGATCCGGGCGGCCAGAACGCCGGCCTTGACCTGTTCGGTCTGGGCCCAGAGGCGGGCGACGTCGTCGTGCACGCTCATGTCGTCGAGCAGGGCGAACACGGCGACGCCGCGCTTGGGATCGACGCCGGGGCCCTGGGCGATCTCGATCATCCGCAGGGCGGCCCTGGTCGCGTCGTCGCGGCCGGCCATCTGACCCCAGCGCAACAGAAGCCAGGCCCACTCGAACTGGTGGCCGGGCTCGACGATCCGGCCATCCACGCCCGGCGCCGGATTCCAGTCGCCGTCATAGTATTCCCGAAGACCGCCGCTCTTGGGGTCGATGAACTTGGCCAGGGCCAGTTCGGCGATCTCGTCGGCCATCGCCCGCCAAGGGGCGTCGCCGCCGGCGTCGATCCAGGCCAGGCTGGCCTCGAACAGGTGCATGTGCGGGTTGGACAACAGCGGCAGGGTGCGCGGGACCGTCTCCTCGAAACCGGCCACCGGATGCTTCAGCTTGGCGTAGAGCGCCTGGCGCAGGCTGATGGCCAAGGCCGGCAGGTCGGCGCGATCGGGCAGGACCGAGCTGGCCATGGCCAGGCCGAACAGCCCGAAGGCCTGGTCGTAGAGGTCGACCTTGTCGTCCAGGGGCGAGCCGTCGCTGGCCACCAGGGTGCGCAGGAAGCCGTCGGGGCGAGGGTATTTGCTCAGATAGAAGTCCAGGCCGTGCTCCAGGGCCTGCTTCCACGGGCCGTCCCAGCCGAGGAGGCCGGCCACGGCGTAGGAATAGATCTGCCGCGGCTGCACCCGCGCCCGGCGCGGGGCCTCGACCGGCGTCCCGTCCAAGGCGATCTTCTCGAAGAAGCCGCCCTGCGCCTTGTCGGCCCCGACATCCCACCAGACCGGAAAGGCGTGCTCCAGGGCCCAGGCCTTGAGCTCGTCGCGCTGGCGGACAAGGCGGGCGAAGTCGTCGGTCATCTGAAGTCCTTGGAATGGCTCCCGGAGCTGGGGTCGTTCTAGGCCGTCGGGGCTCGGTTCGCCAAGCCCCGGGACCTTCGCTGCGCCTTGTCGCCGCTCCGTGCCCGGCGTAAGCGGGGACATGCCCGCGAAAACGCCCCTGAAAGCCGTCTTCTTCGATCGCGACGGGGTGCTGAACCTCGACCACGGCTATGTCTGCGAGCCCGATCGGCTGGACTGGATCGACGGCGCGCGCGAGGCGGTCGCGGCGCTAAACGCGGCGGGCGTGAAGGTGCTGGTGGTCACCAACCAGTCGGGCGTGGCGCGGGGTTATTTCACCGAAGCCCAGGTCGACGCCTTTCATGCCGCCCTGCAGGCGGGCCTGGCTTCGTTCGGCGGCAAGATCGACGCCTTCTATGTGGCTCCCCATCACGAGGACGCCGTCGAGGATCGCTATCGGCATCCGGACCATCCCGACCGCAAGCCCAATCCCGGCATGATCCTGAAGGCCGTGGTCGAGCATGGGCTGGACCCCGACCGGTCGCTGATGATCGGCGACCAGCCGTCGGACATGGAGGCGGCAAGGCGTGCGGGCGTGCTGGGGTTCCGGTTCGATGGGGGCGATCTGAGCCAGTTCGTCGCCGATCTGCTGGGCGACTGACAAACACGCCGATGCAGCCGATCGGACACATGGGATTTCTCCCCGTGATGAATTACTGTGCCGAACGCACACGGAGCCTGCCATGACTGCCAATTTCGTCGAACGCCGCTGGAAAAGCGCCGACGGCCTCGATCTGTCGGCCCGTGACTATGCCGCCGTGGCCGGTCAGGCCAGGCTGCCGGTCGTCGCCATCCACGGCCTGACGCGCAACTCCGCCGACTTCGGGACCATCGCCCCCCTGATCGCGCGCAGCGGTCGGCGCGTCCTGGCGCTCGACGTGCGCGGGCGGGGGCGG
>ERZ511473.909-NODE-909-length-34279-cov-4.393486_pt1 | contig 34279 bp, 31 predicted proteins | sample MGYA00374947_ERZ511473 | MGnify/ENA primary metagenome ERZ511473 (study PRJEB26303, sample SAMN06343854) | sediment metagenome | isolation source: hot spring sediment | place: Canada: British Columbia | collected 2012-09-26 ... | reverse complement strand
CGAGCACCCCCCCGAAGCTGAAGAGGCAGAACCGGGTGGAGGAGGCGGTGCTGTTTCACGCGTTGGGGGTGCTCAGGCGGGTGGGGCTCGATGCCATCGTCGTCGGGGACCGGGGATTGGGCCGCAAGGAATTGGTGATCCGGCTGGTGCACGAGGGACAGGAGCTGGTCTTCCGGATCGACCCCGACATCCTGGTTAGGGTTCCTGATATGAAGGAGGAGATCCTGCTGGCCGAACTGTTGGAGAGGCAGCCCTATCTGGGCGAGGTGATCTGGGATGGCGGGGATGAGGGCCGGCTTCGTTGTCAGGGGCGGAAGGTCAGGGCGACCATCCGCTTCAGTCGGTCCGGACGCAAGGCCGACTCCCAGGAAGCGACGGTGCACTTCCTGGAGTTGGTCCCGAGGCAAGAAGGCCTGGACTCCCTGGTGGTGGTCACAACGTTGCCGGTCCAGAGCCTGGCTGACGCCAGGGGGATCGCCCGTGTGGAGGGGCAACGCTGGGCCATCGAGACCGGTTTCGAAACGATGCACGGCTGGGGGCAGGACCGCTTCATGGTCCGGTCCTTCGACGCCATCGACCGACTGCTTTGGATCGTGGCCATCGCCTACACCCTGATGCTGTTGGCTCTGCATGACCGCAAGCTGGCGGGTCTCCGCGAGCAAGCCAGAAGCTTCCTCAAACACCAGGCGGTCCTCGGGCGCCGTCTCACCGTGGGCAAGCTGGCCGAGGCTATCAGGTTGGATTTCGACAAGCACCGCCGAGCCTGGGCCTATGCATGGTCACTATGATCTCTTGGAACTGGAGGTATCTAGCTGTAAGTAGACCGGCGAGTTATTCCTCTGGGGTCAGCCAGGCGCCGTTCTGCTCCAGTGAGCGGGTGGCGGCCAGGGTGGCCGCCAGGGTCCGCAGGGCGTCGCGATAGGTCGAGCGCAGGCCACGGGGGTCGCCGGTCCGCACCGCCTGAATCCAGGCGGCGTCCTCCCGCTCCATCGGTGGGGTCTGGGGCGCGTACTCGACCACCTTCTCGGCGTCGCCGATACGCAGGAGCGTGGGGGTGATCTCTATCGAGAGGTGCCGGCCGATGAGGTGCAGTCCCACCCGACCGCCCCGGCCCAGGGCCGAGGTCGCGCTGATGGTGCCGATGGCCCCGCTGGCGAAGCGCAGGTTGACGGTGGTGGCATCGTCGAGCGTGTAGCCGGGCACGTCGGTCACCAGACCCCGGTAGCCCAGCCCGGAGACAGCCACGATCTCCCCCACCAGATAGCGGGCCAGGTCAAAGAGATGGGTCGCCTGCTCGACGATCTGGCCGCCCGACTTCGCCTTGTCGATCCACCACGGCGCCCGCCAGATGCCGCCCAGCCAGGTCCCCAGGACCAGGCCAACAGTCCGGGCCTCGAGGAGCGCCCGGACCCGATCGACGGTGTCGTAATACCGCCAGTGGTAGCCGACTGTCGCCAGCAGCCCCCGCTCCTCGATGGCTCGGGCTACCCGTCGCCCGTACGCCAGGTCGAGAGCCACCGGCTTCTCGATGAAGAGCGGGATCCCCCGCTCGATGACAGCGAACTCCTGGCCGGTATGGGCGAAGGGCGGGAGGCAGAGGTAGACGCAGTCGAGCCGCTCGCGCTCCAGCATCTCCCGGTGGTCGGTGTAGGTCCGCCCGCCGTAAAGGCGCTGGGTGCGGGCCAGGGCCTCCGGCGAGATATCACAGAGAGCGGCGATCTCAACGTCCTCCATGCGGGCCAGGTTGGCCAGGTGCAGCTGGGCCACCAGCCCGGTGCCGATGAAACCGACGCGGACAGGCATCCTCCTCTCCCGTGTAGCGTGTGATCAAGGGGGCAGCGCCAGAAGCGGTCCCAGGTTGGTCCAGCCGTAGGCCACCTCCAGAAGCGTCAGCCCGGCGATGGTGATGGGCCGCTCGCCCACCACCTGGCCGCCCAGCGCCGCGTAGAAGCGCCGGGCCGGGTGGTTCTCGGCCAGCACCCAGGCGAAAAACGAGTCCAGCCCGGCCGTCTGGAACGCGGCCGCCAGGGCCCGGACCAGCCGCCGGCCGATTCCCTGGCGCTGGTAGTCGGCCAGCAGGTAGATGGCGTGCAGTTCGCCCCGATAGACCCGGCGGAGCGGGTGGTCGTCCTGGGGCGCACCGCCGGCGACGAAGCCCACGATCTGGCCATCAGCGGTCTCGGCGACGAAGACCCCGCCCGGCTGGGACTCCTGGCTGAGCCGCCGGGCCCAGCGGGCCGTCCGCTCGGCCACCGACAGTCCGGCCAGAAAGTCGGCCGGAAGGAGCCCGCGATAGGTCGTCTGCCAGGCGGCGACGTGGACCCGGGCGATAGCCGGGGCGTCGGCGGCGGTGGCCGGGCGGATAAGGACCGGCGCGTTCGCGAGGCTGGCGGCCGTGGTCACTGCTGCCCCCCGGCGGGCGTCAGGTACGGGGCCAGGTCCACCCGCTGGCCGGTGGCGGCCGCCAGGTAGGCTCCGTAGATCACGGCCACCACGTCGCGGGCCAGCAGCGGCCCGGAGAGCGGCTCGCGGTCGAAGGCGACCGCCTCGACGAAGTCCTGAAGCTCCTGAGGATAGCCGGTGATGAAGTCCTCGTCCGGCGCCGGGAAGGTCCAGCCGGCCTTGGTCTCGATCTTCTCGGTGATGTATTCGTCGCCGAAGACGGTGGGATCGGGGGCGTAGGCGACGTTGGCCGTGTTGGGGTTGATGTGGGCGAAGACCACACAACGGTCGGCGAAGACCGCCAGGTAGTTGCGGATGCCTCCCAGAACAGCGTCCGAGGCGGTGATCTGGGCCACCGTCCCGTCCTCGAAGGTCAGCAGCAGGCTGCCCCAGTCCTCGACATCGACATACCCGGTCCGGATGGGCGTGGGCCCGCCGGCGCCGAAGAAGGGGGTCTTGGTCAGCGAGGCCACCGCCGCCTGGACCAGCCGGGGGCGGATGGGCCGGCCCTGGCGCCGCTGGCCCTCACAGTACTTGAGGTAGAGGGCCGCCCCCAGCGGATGGCAGCCCTTGCCCAGAAGCGAGCCGCCGCCGGCGGTGCGCCACTGGCGCGAATAGGCGGCGTGGGAGCCGCTGTGCGACTCCTCGCCCTCGATCCGCAGAATGGCCGCCCCGGCGGCCAGCAGCAGCCGGCGGGCTTTCTGGATCGGCGGGGCGTAGACCCAGTTCTCGGCATAGCCGAGTTTGACCCGATGCTCCCGAACGGCGGCCAGAATGGCGTCGGCGTTGGCCAGCGCCCCCTCCAGCATCGTCTGCCGGTCGACCAGATCGCCGACCGGGGCGTCGGCGGCCAGGTCGGGCAGGCCGAAGAAACCGGTCAGTGGCTTCTCGACAATGATATGTTTGCCGGCCCGGGCGGCCTGGATGGCGAAGGGGGCGTGCAGGACGTTGGGCACACAGAGGTCGACCACCTCAACGCGCGCGTCGGCCAGGAGGTCGTCGAGGGTCGGGTGGACGGTGGGGATGCCGAACTCCTCGGCGAACCGTCGGGCGCGCTCGGGATGGGCCGCAGTGACGGCCACGATCTCGGCCTGGACCGTCGGGATGCGCCGGTAGTTCTCGACGTGCAGGCGGGCGGCAAAGCCAGCGCCCACCAGTCCGATGCGAACCGTCGGTCGCGCGGGGGCCACGGTGCTCTCCTCGCTGTCCAGGTTGGTGGGCTTCGTCGGGCGCGGGACGGTCTTGGTTGCGGTCCCGCCCTCCGCATGGTACACTGAAGACCGGATGGTACACTGAAGACCGGGGCCTGACAAGGGGGTGGTGATGCCCGACACGGTGCTTTTCGTCTGCCTGCACAACGCCGGCCGGAGCAAGATGGCCGAGGCCTTCTTCAACCAGCTGGCCCGGGAGCGTGGACTGCCGACCCGGGCGCTTTCGGCCGGCACCCAGCCAGCGGAGACCGTCAACCCGGCGGTGGTGGCGGTGATGCGCGAGGTCGGGCTCGACCTGACGGGCGAGCGACCGCGTCTGTTGACCCATGCCCTGGTCGCCCAGGCCGACCGCGTTATCACCATGGGTTGCAGCGTCGACGCCCAGGCCTGTCCGGCGCTGCTTCTGAAAAACGTCGAGGACTGGGGCCTGCCAGACCCTCACGGCCAGCCGATCACGGTGGTCCGCCAGATCCGCGACGAGATCCGGCGGCGCGTGGCCCTCCTTCTTGACGAGATCGCCGCCCGGGCCGGCTAGAGACCGGCAGGGTGTCGCTCTCTCCCGCGTCAGCGGCTCTCGAGCCGGGCGAGGGCTGTTTGAATAAACGCCTGGACATCCACCGTCTGGTTGGTGCGGGCGGCCTCGATGGCGGCGAAGATCATCGCGGCTGACTGGAGATTGTCGTCGAGGGCGGTCTCGGGGACGGGGCCGCCGTCGAGCCAGTCGAGAAAATCCTTGATAATGGCCTGGTGGCCCTCATAGGGGACCGTGACCGGCGGCACCTCCTCCATCCGCAGGCCACGGCCCGGTGTGAACTGGTAGAGGCGGACGGTGCGGTCGGCGTCGATGACCACCGCCCCGTCCTCGCACTCGGCCCGGTAGTACTCGCGGTGCCAGGTGTTCTGCAGGCCGGCGGCCGTGCCCGAGCCCTCGTAGACGGCGTGGACGCCACTGGTCATTTTCAGCACGTAGAGGGCGTTGAACGCGCCCCTGGCGGTGCTCCAGGGCGGGTTCCACTCCCAACCGGCCAGATAGTGGCAGTCGGCTCCGCTCAGATTGCGCAGCATATCGAAATGGTGGACGCTGCCCTCGATAAGCAGGGCGTGGGGAATTTCGTGGCGGAAGGGGGCGCCCCAGGAACCGTAGACCCGGTAGTCGGCGGCGAAGCGGCCGACCAGATAGTTCAACCGGCCCAGTCGTCCCTCGCGCAGGACCTGGCGGAAGGTGAGCATCGGGACGGTGTACCGGTAGTTCTGGACGACCTGCATCTTGACTCCGGCCCGCTTGACCGCTCGGTAGATGTCCAGGCAGGCCTCCCAGGTGTCGGCGATGGGCTTCTCGCTCAGGATATGCCGCCGGTGTTCGGCGGCCAGGAGAGCGGCCTGGCGGTGGAAGGCGGGAGGGATGACGATGGTGCAGAAATCGGCCTCGACCTGGGCGAAGGCCGTGGCCATGTCGGTGAAGCGCCGGCTGGACGGGAGTCCCAGGAAATCGCCGGCGCTGTCGAGAGCCGCCGGGTTGATGTCGACCAGGGCCACGATCTCCATGCGGTCGGCGAACGGGGGGAAGAAGCGGCGGATCCAGTTGGCGGCCATGCCGCCGGCGCCGATCATCAGGCAGCGGTGTTTGGGCATCGCGGTCCCTCCGCTCTCGGTCATACGCCCGGCCGGGGTCTCTGACCGGGCCGGGGGCAGTATACCTGATGCCCGCCGGTCAGGCCAGTCGTCCGGCGCGCTGTTGCCGGCGGCGCCACCCCCACCTATAATGGGGCCGAACAGACTGGCAGGAGAGGAGCGACGATGGCGGTGCGGGCGCACCTCCGGTGGCTGACCCCGGGGCCGCAGCCCAACGGGCTGCAGGCCGCCCCCGAAGGACTCTGGGTGATCGACCAGGTGGACGATGCGATCTATCTTCTGCGCTACGAGGACGGGGCTGTCCTCCAGCGGATTCCGACCCGAGCCAAGCACAGCAGCGGCATCACCGTCGACGAGGCGGGCCGCATCTGGGTGGCCTCGACCTTCACCTATGAGCTCATCTGCTACGACCGGGAGACCGGCCGCGAGGTCCATGCTCTGCCCACCCCCGAGGATCCGACCGCCGGCGCCCACGGTCTCGAGTGGCGGGCCGGGACGCTCTGGGTCAACGTGCCCCGCACGGCCACGATCTACCAGCTCGACCCGGAGACCGGGCGCATTCTGCACCGGATCCCGGCGCCGGGCCGCCGTCCCCACGGGATGGCCTGGGAGAACGGCCGTCTCTGGTGCGCTGAGACCAACAAGCGGGCTCTTTTCCTGCTGGACCCGGCCGACGGGCGTATCCTCGATGCCCTGGGTGTGCCCGGCCCCGAGCCGCACGGACTGACCATCTGGCAGGGCACCCTCTGGCTCTGCGACGCCACCACCCGGCAGGTGTTCACCCTGGAGCGCGACTGACCGATGGCCCGGTCGCCTCTCCAGCCCGCCGATCTCTTCGGCCTGCGCAGTCTGAGCGACCCCCAGCTGTCGCCGGACGGCCAGGCCGTCGCCGTGGTCCTGACCACTCCCAACCGCGAGGCCGACCGCGATGAGTCGGCCCTCTGGCTGGTCGAGGTGGCCAGCGGCGACCTGCGCCCGTTGACCGCCGGGCCCCGCGACCGCTGGCCGCGCTGGTCGCCTGACGGTCAGGCCCTGGCCTTCGTCGGCGATCAGGGCGAGGGCTCACAGGTCTGGCTCCTGGCCCGTGACAGCACCACGCCCCGCCCGCTCGTTGCCCTCCCCGGTCGGGTGAGCGGGCCGCCGGTCTGGCGACCTGACGGCCGGGCGCTGGCGGTGACCGTCCTGGTCCGGCCGGAGGCGGCTGGCGACCGGCTCCAGCCGAAGGTCGTTCGGCGGCTGCGCACCCAGATGGAGGGGGTGGGCGATCTCCTCGACGCCTTCTGGCAGATTTTCGTCATCGACCTTGAGGATTCCGAACCACAGGTTCGTCCGCTGACGACCGGTCCCTGGCATCACTTCCATCCGGCCTGGTCGCCCGACGGTCGGTGGCTGGCCCTGGTCACCACCCGCCGGCCCGACTGGGACCTGGAGTGGGTCTGGGATCTCTACCTCTGCCGGGCCGACGGCCGCGACTGGCGGCGCCTGACCCCGAGCACCGGCGTCTGTCTGGCCCCGGCCTGGTCGCCGGACGGCGAGTGGCTCGCCTACTTCGCCAACGAATGCCCCTGGACGGCCACCACCCGCGACTACCATCTGTTTCTTCTCCGGGTCGAGGAGGGCGTTCCCCGGAACCTGAGCGCTTCCCTCGACCGGGGCGCCGTCGTGGCGCCGCCTCCGGCGCCCACCAGTCCGCCGGTCTGGTCGGGCGATGGCACCCGCCTGACCTGGCTGGTGCGCGATGGAGGCCGCCTGGCTCTGGTCCAGTGCACCCTGGCCGACGGCCAGGTGCGGCCGCTCGTCCAGGGCGACCCGTATCCGCTCCAGTTCAGCCAGGGCGGACCCGAGGACAGTCTGGCTCTGGTTATGACCGACTGGGAGACGCCCGCCGACCTCTTTCTGGCCCCGGCCACGGGCGCGCCGCTCCGGCGCCTCACCCGGCTCAACGCCCCGATGCTGGCCGGCAAGGCGCTGAGCCGGCCCCGTCGGGTCGTGGTGGCCCGCCCGGAGGGCCTCTCCATCGAGGGCTGGCTCTGGCCGCCCGTCGGCGATCCGCCGTCCCCCTGGCCGCTTCTGGTCCATCAGCACGGTGGTCCCCACGGCGCGGTCGGTCCCGGCTTCGACCTGCGGACCCAGGTTCTGGCCGGAGCGGGCTTTGCCGTCCTGAGCGTCAACTGGCGGGGCAGCGCTGGCTACGGCGCCGCCTTCGCCCAGGCCCTCGAGGGCAACTGGGGCGGCCCCGAGCTGGAGGACACGCTGCTGGTCCTGGATCACCTCATCGCCGAGGGGCTGGTCGATCCCCTCTGTCTGGGCGTCTACGGCAGCAGCTACGGCGGCTATCTCGTCAACCTGCTTCTCGGCCGCACCGACCGCTTCCGGGCGGGAGTGACGATCGCGACCATCAGCGACCTGCGCACCCTGGCCTACCAGACCGACCAGTGGGAGTCCATCGAGGGGGACAACGGCGGTCCACCGTTCGCCCGCCCAGCCTATTACGCCGAGCGCTCGCCGCTGACCTACGTCGAGCGGATGACCGCTCCCCTGCTCATCCTGCACGGCGAGGCCGATCTGACCTGTCCCATCGGCGAGGCGGTGCAGCTCTTCACCGCCCTGCGTCGGCTCCGCCGACCGGTCGAGCTGGTCCGCTACCCGGAGGCCGGGCACGCGCTGGGAGCCGGCCGGCCCGGGTACCGGCTGGACGTTCTCCAGCGGCTGCTGGCCTGGTTCCGGCAGCACCTGCCGGTGGCGGTGACTCCAACTCCCTAGCGGTGAGGGCGACCCCCGCCCGCCCGACCGCGATCGGTTGCCTCCGCGGTGGTCAGGCCGGCCAGACGCTCCGCAGACCGCCCGGCCGGTCCGTGTCCCGGGACGGTGGCGCCGTCTAGCAGGCGGGGTTCAGGATCTGCGCCCGATCTGGCTGCTGGCTGACCAGGAAAAGGCGGTGGGTGAGAGGGTCGAGGGCGAGCGCCACCGGGCGGCCGGTGATGGGGAGGGTGCAGCGGATCTGGCCGCTCCTGGTCTCGAGAACCAGGAGACCGGTCTCCCGGTCGGCCACGAAGAGGCGTCCGGCGTCCTCATCCACCGCCAGGGCGACGGGGGATGGTCCGACGGGCACGCTCCAGCGCACCTGGCCCAGAGCGTCGAGGGCCGTCAGCCGGCCCGTGGGAGAGGCGGCGCTGCTGACCAGGACCTGGCCGGTGGATCGGTCCAGCGCCAGGGCGGTCGGATTGGGCAGGGTGATGGTCCGCACCACCCTCCCCTGGCGGGCGTCGATCAGGTGGATGGCGCCGTCGGGCGGGCCGCCGCCGGTCATCCGGGGCGGGTAGCTCAGGGCGATGAGATGGCCGGTCGTCATCTCCAGGGCCAGCCGGGCCACCGTGCCGGGCTCCGGGCCGAGGGGAATGGTCCGGATCACCCGCATCGCGGTGAGGTCCACAACGCTGATGGTGTTGCTGACGAAGTTGGCCACAAACGCCTCGTCCCGATCCGGGGCGACGGCGATGTCGGCCGGATATTTTCCGAGCCGGGCCTCCCCCAGGACGGTTCCCTGCTGGGCGTCGAGGAAGGCCAGGCTCCCTTCCTGGTCGGAGGGGAGGCCGTGGTGGGCGACCAGCAGGCGCTGGTGGCGCCGGTCGAGGGCCAGGACCAGGGGACCCTGGCCGAGGGCGGGGGTGGTCTTCAGGAGGCGCCCGGTGCGGCTCTCGAGGAGGCTGACGGTGCCCAGGCGCAGCGCGCCGTCAGAGGAGCCGGGCGGGAGAGCGGCTCTCGATGCGGCAGTTCCGCTGTTGGCGACGAACAGGCGGCCGTTCGGCTCGTCCACCAGGGCGGCGGTCGGGTTGAGGCCGACCGGGACGGTCTGCAGAACGGCCCCGGTCTCGCTGTCCAGGACGGTCACCGTGCCCGGGCCGCGCGGCTGGTCGGCGGCGTCCAGATCGCCCCGGTTGAGGACGAAGAAGCGTCGGGCCCGGCTGTCGAGGGCCAGGGCGCTGGGATGGGGGCCCACCGCCACGGTGGCGAGGAGCGGGCCAGCCGGACGCTGGGAGATCAGGGTGAGGACCACGGCTCCCAGACCCAGGGCGGTCAGCAGGCTGACCGCGAGGCGCCACCGGCTTACCGAGGCCAGGCGAACCATCTGAAGAGCTCACCGATCAGGGCGTTGATTCCACCGGTCGAGCAGCCAGCCAGCGACGGCGGGGAGCGCCGCCAGGGCCAGCGGCGAGCCGGAGAGCCGCAGGGCCGACGCACCGGGAAAGATGAGGGCTGTTTGCGGGTCCCCCTGAAACAACTGGCCTCGGGCATAGGCCCGAGCGGAGGTCCAGTGGTCCCAGACCCACGGCGCCATGGCTATCTCGCTCCCGACCGCTCCGACCGATCAGGTGCATCAGACCCCGGAATCTCCAGAAATAACGCCCGAGCCCCGTCGAGGCGGACGGCGGCGACTCCGCATAAAGGGCGAGAGCGATCGGTCACGCGTCGGGCCAGCTCCAGAGGGCCTCGCCGCATGACTGTCAGGATCATACCGGCTGGGCGCTCTGGCGTCAATCTACGGGGCCAGGGTGGTGGCCAGCTCGCCCAGATGGCTGGCGGTGAGGTCCGGCTCCGGCCCCAGCGGGTCAGGGGGCAGCCCGGTCCGGTTGAGGTAGCAGGTCCGGAGCCCGGCCTGGGCGGCCCCGACCACGTCCCACCCGTTGACGCTGACAAACAGCACCCGGTCCCGCCGGAAGCCGGCCTGCGTCTCCACCAGGGCGTAGACGGCCGGCGCCGGCTTGTAGATGCGGACGGCCTCGGCGCTCAGAATCTCGCGGAAGAACCCCCGCAGCCCGTGCCGCTCCAGCACCGGGGCGATCATCCCCGGCGTCCCGTTGGACAGGATGAAGAGCGGCCGGGTCTGGAGCCGCTCCAGAGCGCTCCGCACCTCGGCGAAGGGCTCCAGATCCAGCCAGGCCTGGAGCAGCTCTGTTCGCTGGGCGGCGTCCAGGTCCAGCTGCAGCTCCCGGGCGACCTGACGGAGGGCCAGCTCGGTCAGCGTCCAGAAGTCCTGGTAGCGCCCCATCAGACTGACCAGGAGAGCATACTGTATCTGCCGGGCCCGCCAGCGGCTGGCCAGTTCGGCCGTGGCCAGGGCGGCGCAGCGCTCGACCACTCGGTCGAGCCGGACCAGCGTGCCGTAGAAATCGAAGGCCAGGGCGTCGAGGTCGGCGACTTCGATGGCCGGAGCCATAGGCTCTCCCTCGCCGGTGTTTTCCACTGCCGTCTGGCCGCCGTGCAGGTTCCGGACCACTCCGACAGCACGGCGACACCCTCCCGGCTCATTGTACCACGCCCGCCGGCCACAACCTCTCCCGGTCGCAGGCTCGACGGGGCCGCCGGTCACAACCGGCGCGCCCGGGGATGCATCTGTCTTCAAAAATATTGACACCGGCTTCAATTTCAGATAAAGTCCTCTTAAGACTTTTGCGTTGGAGGGCCAATGTTCACCGCGCCCGGCACGTGTCCGGTCTGTGGGGGTGAACTGGTGGTGACCCGGCTGCACTGCCCCGGCTGTCAGACGGTGCTGGAGGGGCAGTTTGCGCTGGGGCGGTTCGCCCGTCTCTCGCCCGAGCAGCTGCAGTTCCTGGAGACCTTTCTGCGCTGCCGTGGGGTCCTGCGCGACGTCGAGGCGGCCCTGGGTCTCTCCTACCCGACGGTCCGCAGCCGGCTGGACGACCTCTTGCGGGCCCTCGGGCTGGACGGCGACGACCGCCCGCGCGAGGCCCAGCGCCGGGCGGTGCTGGAGGCCCTGCGGGCGGGCCAGATCGACCCCGACGAGGCCGCCCGCCGGCTGCGGGACCTGAGTCGCTAGGGAGGGGGCCATGCGCCATACCGGTGTGAGTCTGGAGGAGACGTTCACCACCGGCCCGGCGGCGCGGGTCACGGTCACGACCGGTCCCGGCGTGGTGACGGTGACCGGCTGGGAGGCCCCGCTGGTCAAGGTCATCGCCCTTAAACGGCGCCCCAACGGCTGGTGGGGCGGCCGGATCTTCGACCAGACGGCTGTCCGTCTCGACCACGATCGGCGGACCGTGACGGTCGTTACCGAGGACGGCTCCGGCCGGCCGGCCCGCCCGCTCCTTGGCCCGGCCCTGGCCCCGGTCGAGTACACCCTCTTCGTCCCGCGCCGCAGCCACCTGCAGGTCCGGACCACCAGCGCCCGGCTGGCCCTGGAGGACCTGACCGGCGATCTGCAGGCCGAGACGGTCAGCGGCCCGGTCTGGCTGAGCCGACTGAGCGGGGCGCTCAATCTGCGGACGGTGAGCGGGACGGTCAGCGGCGCCCACCTGACCGGCGACCTGGCGGTCTGGACGGTCAGCGGCAGCGTTGACCTGCAGCCGGTTCATCCCCGCCTGCTCGATCTGAAGACCATCAGCGGCCGGCTGGCGGTGGCTCTGGCGCCCGATCCAGGGGCCCAGGTCCGCCTCTGGAGCGTTACCGGACCCGTCCGGCTGGCGCTGCCGGCCGTGGGGCCACTCCAGGTCGAGGGCTGGGGCGCCCTGCGGCCGGCCGTCGCCCTGGCCGGGGCCCGGCTGACGACGACCCAGGTCGGCTGGCGTCTCCAGCGCGGCGGCAACGGTCCTCGCTGCCAGGTCATCAGCCTGCTCGGTCCGGTGGTCCTGACCGCCGATCCCACGCTCCGGCCGGCCCATCCGGAGCCGGTGGCTCTGGCGGCGCCGGACCGGCTGGCGATCCTGCAGGCGGTGGCCCGGGGCGAACTCTCAGTCGATGAGGCGCTGGCCCGTCTGATGGGCCAGGAGGAGGGACGATGAACGCGGTGCGCTTTCCGGCGGCGGCGGTGGTCGCCGTCGAGCGGTGCCAGGGCGATCTGGAGGTTCGGGCCGGGGAGGCCGAGGTGGTGGTCCAGGAGGCCGGGCCAGAGGCGGTCCACGGTGAGGTCCAGGAGGGGCGGCTGCTTCTGCGCCTGGCGGCTGACGCCCGGCTGCTGGTCCCGGCGGCCGTCCGCCTGGAGGTCGGTGAGGTCCAGGGCGACCTGGAGATCAGCGGCCTGGCGGGAGCGCTGCGGCTCGAGCGGGTGGCCGGTGATGCGACCATCGAGCGCTGTCAGGGGCCGGTGGCGGTCGCTCAGGTCGCCGGCGACCTCGACCTCGAGGCGGTGCGGGCGGAGGTCACGGTCGAGCAGGTGGCCGGCGATCTGACCGGCCGGCGGCTGGGAGCGGTCCGCTTCGCCCAGGTGGCAGGCGATCTGGTGCTGGCCGAGGTCAACGGGCCGGTCGTGGGCGAGGCGGTGGCCGGCGACGCGGCCATTGAGCGGGTGCAGGGGACGGTCAGCCTCGGACGGGTGGGCGGCGATCTGACCGTCGAGCGAGCCGAGGGGCTGACGGTGGAGGCGGTGGGCGGTGATGGGCAGGTGGCCACCATCGCCGGCCCGGTCCAGCTGGGCCGCCTCGGCGGCGATCTGCAGGCCACCGATCTGACCGGCGGCCTCCGGGCGCCGGCGGTGGGCGGGCACGCCCGCGTCGAGACCGGTCTGGCGCCAGGGGCGGAGTACGTGGTGACGGCCGAAGAGGACCTCACCTTCGTGGTGACCGAGCCCCGGGCGGGGGTGTTCGAACTCCACGCTCCGGCCGGGAGTATCCGCTGGGGGCTGGCTCTCGAAGAGGTCGTCGAGGAGCCGGGCGGCCTGCGCGGGCGCCTGGGGACCGATGGGGCGCGGGTGGTCCTGACCAGCCGGCGCGGCCAGGTCCGCCTGCGGGCCCGGGGAGCTGGGGACGCGGAGCGGACGTCTGGCGGGCGCGACGTCTGGGCCGAGGTCGGGGTGCGGGTGGACCTGGGAGAGCGCTTCGCGCGGCTGAGCGAGGAGATCGCCACGGCCACCCGCCGCGCGGTCGAGAGCGCCTTCCCCGGCGGCTGGTACAGCGAGGAGGCGGCCCGCCGGGCCGAGGAGCAGGTGCGCCGGGCGACCGAGCGGGTTCAGCGCATGCTGGAGCGGCTGGCCGAGCGCTTCGAACGGCGGTCGGGCTGGCGGGCTGGGGCGGCCACCGGGGCCGCCGGCCTCGCCGGCCCCGAGCCCCGGGCCGCTGGACCGGAGGGCGGTCGCGGCCGGTCCGACGAGGTCCGGCTGATCCTGGAACTGCTGCGCGACGGCAGGCTCACCCCGGAGCAGGCCCTCCGGCTGCTCGACGCCCTGGAGGGACGGTAGGTCCGCTCCCTGGCGGAGCGCCCATCGCACCGGCGATCAGGGCCGGCGCAACCGGCTCTGGACCTCGGGGTTGACCGGGTGAAGGGGCGGCTCGCCCCGCAGCACCGCCGCCACATTGCGGGCGACGGTCCGCTGGAGCGTCTCCAGCGACCGGCTGGAGTACCAGGCGGCGTGAGGGGTGATGATAACGTTGGGCAGCCGGAGGAGCGGGTTATCGGGGGCTGGTGGCTCGCGCTCCAGGACGTCGAGGGCCGCTCCGGCCAGCCGACCGCTCTTTAGAGCGGCGATCAGCGCCGCCTCGTCCACCAGCGCCCCTCGCGCGGTGTTGATGAGGAAGGCCGTCGGCTTCATCAGCGCCAGGCGCTCGGCGTTGAGGAGATGGCGGGTCTCCGGCGTCAGCGGGCAGTGCAGCGAGACGTAGTCGGACTCCCGAAGCAGGCGTTCGAGGTCGGCCCGCTCGGCGCCGTAGGCGGCGGCCAGTTCGGGGGTGGTGCGCGGCGAGTAGGCCAGAACGCGCAGGCCGAAGACCCGGGCCTTCTGGGCCACCGCCCGGCCGATGCTGCCGAAGCCGATGAGCCCCAGCGTCTGCTCGCTCAGCCGCGGGGTCGGCCCGGCCACCCGCACCGTCTCCCACTCGCCGGCCCGCACCGTGCGCTCCAGGAGACAGAGCCGGCGGGCGCAGGCCAGCAGCAGGGCCAGGGTGTGGTCCGAGGCCTCGGGGACACAGAAGCCGGGCACGTTGGCCACCCAGACCCCGAGAGCGGTGGCCGCCCGGACGTCGATATTGTCCACCCCGATCCCGTAGCGCGAGACCACCCGCAGGCGCGGCAGCCCTTCGAGGACCCGCCGGGTGATCGGGGCGTACTGGACGATGAGGGCGTCGGCGTCCCCGGCGCAGGTCAGGACATCGTCCTCGGTCTGGCACTGGTAGAGGTCGACGCGGGCGCCGATGGCCGCCAGCTCGGCCCGCTCGATCTCGACTGAGGGAAAGTTGCAGTCGGTGATGACCACCCGCATGGCTACTGGTAGTTCACCAGGGCGCCGCCGTCGACGATGAGGATCGCCCCGGTCATGTAGGCGGCGTCGTCGGAGGCCAGGAAGGCCACCGGCCCGGCGATGTCCTCGGGCCGTCCCAGCCGGCCCAGCGGCGTCCGGCGGATCATGTACGCGCGCTTCTCCGGGTTGCTCAGGTCCTCGCGGTTGATGTCGGTCTCGATGGTTCCCGGCGCCACCATGTTGCAGGTGATGCCGTACTTCCCCAGGGCGATGGCCATGGACTTCATCAAAAGATTGATCCCGGCCTTGGTCGGGCAGTAGTGGGCCTGCTGACTCCCGCCGACAATCGAGGAGACCGAACTGATAGCGATGATCCGCCCCGGAATCCCCTTCTCGACCATCACCCGGGCCACCGCCTGCGAGCAGAGGAAAACCCCTTTGAGGTTCACCGCCTGGACCCGGTCCCAGACCTCTTCGGTGATAGCGAAGAAGTCGCGGAAGGGGCAGATGCCGGCGTTGTTGACCAGGATGTCGATCCGGTCCCAGCGGTCGACCACGGCCTGGACCATGCGGTCCACCTGGTCTTTCTGGGAGACGTCGGCCTCGAAGGCAAAGGCCTCGCCGCCGGCCTGCTCGATGGCCGCCACGACCTGCTGGGCGGCCTCGGGCTGGCCGGCCGCCGCGTCGGCCGGACCGTAGTAGTTGACACAGACCTTCGCCCCCTCCTGGGCCAGCCGCAGGGCGATGGCCCGGCCGATCCCCCGACTGGCACCGGTGACGATGGCGACCTTCCCCTGGAGACGCATGGCTCTCCCCCGCTTCTCACCAACCCGCTCGCGGTGGGCTGCGAGACCGTCCCACCGTCCGCAGTATAGCAGAGAGGCCCGGCCTGTCAACCGGCTCCGTCGGCTTGACACCGGCCCGCCCGGCCGTATCATGGCCTCGGAGACCAACGCCCAGGGAGCCTCGGATGAAACTCGGCTTCTTCCCTACCGGCCGCCTGCGCGACCTGGACCTCGCCGCTTTCATCCACTGGGGCGCCGAGGCCGGCTTCCAGGCCTTCGACGTCCCGCCCGACCGCGAGGGGGTGGCGGCCCTCGCCCGCCAGCACGGCCTGACCGTCGTGGCCACCTACGGCATGTTCGGCCAGCCGCTCACCCGCAACGACGCCGACCGCGAGCGGGAGATGGCTCTCATTCGCCAGGCCATCGACCGGGCGGCCCGCGAGGGGGTGCGCTGCCTCAGCGTCGGCCACCGCAAGGACCCCACGCTTTCGACCAGGGACAACCTGCTCCTCTTCAAACAGGTCTACGGCGACCTGGCCCGCTACGCCGAGCAGCGCGGGGTGCGCCTGGTCTTCGAGAACTGGCCCAATCAGGGGCGCAATCTGGCCATCACCCCCGAAGCCTGGGACCATATGTTCAACGCCGTGCCCTCGCCAGCCCTCGGCCTGGTCATGGACCCCTCGCACCTGGTCTGGCAGGGGATCGACTACCTGCAGGCGGTCCACGACTTCGGCGAGCGCATCTACCACGCCCACGCCAAAGACACCGAGATCCTGGCCGACGGCCGGTACCGCTACGGCATCTACGGCCGGCAGCTCGACGATGAGGGCCTCTGGTGGCGCTACCGCCTGCCCGGCTTCGGCCTGGTCAACTGGCCGGCCTTTATCGACGCCCTCTACCAGGTCGGTTTCGACGGCGTCATCGCCGTCGAGCACGAGGACCCCGTCTGGGGCTGGCAGACCGACCCGGAGCGGGCCAAGCGGGGATTGCTGCTGGCCCGGCAGGTCCTGGCCCCGCTCCTGGTCTAATCGGTCCCCGGTCCGGCCTGGCGGGAGACCGGCGCCCGCCGGACGTGGGCGTGCAGCCCGGCCGTGGTGTAGAAGGGGTCGCTCGGGGTCAGCGGGAACTGGACCCGCTGGCCGGTCGTGGCCGCTTTGTAGAGGGCGGTGACGAACTCGACGCTCCGCCGGCCCTCGGGCCCGTCGACGAGCGGCCGGCCGCCGGTCTCGAGGGCCCGCAGGACATCGCCCACCTGGGCCCCGTGGCCCTGACCCGGTGGCAGCGGAACGGCCTCGGCTGCCGCCGCCAGGTCGGCCAGCCGCGCCGGATCGGGCTGGGGGAAACCGCGCTCGTCCGGTCGACAGGCGCTCAGAGTCCAGGGAATGGAGACCGCCGCCCGCTGGCCGACGATCTCCAGGATCGAGCGGTTCTGGTGGGCGTTGACCGTGCTCGTCACCTGGCCCAGGGCGCCGTTGGCGAAGCGGACCAGGGCCATGGCCAGGTCCTCGACCTCAATGGCGTGGGCCTGGGTGTCCATCTCGGCCACCAGGCTGGCTGGCTCGCCCATGATCCAGAGGAAGGCGTCGATATCGTGGATGGCATGGTTGAGGGTCGCCCCGCCGCACTCCTGCTCCCAGGTGCCGCGCCACCAGAGGTCGTAGTAGTTCGGTCCCCGGTACCAGAGGGTGGCGCAGAGCCCGAAGAGAAGCCGGCCGAGATGGCCGCCGGCGGCCAGGTGCTTCGCCCGCCAGATGTCGGGACGGAAGCGGTTCTGGAAAACCACCGAGAGGAGGCGGCCCGACGCCGTGGCCGCCGCGATCATCGCGTCACACTCCTCCAGCGAGGCGGCCATCGGCTTCTCGCAGAGAACATGCTTGCCGGCCTGGAGAGCGGCGATGCTGATGCGCGCGTGGGCGAAGGGCGGGGTGCAGACCGAGACCAGGTGGATATCCGGCCGCTCCAGGAGCGCGCGGTAGTCGCCGTACCAGGCTTCGGCCCCGGCCAGCCGGGCCAGTTCCGCGGCCCTCTCGGGGACAATGTCGGCGGTGGCGACGATGCGGCAGCGGTCGGGCCAGGCCTGGTAGGCGCGGAGATGGGCCCGGGCGATGCTGCCGCTGCCGATGATGCCGACGCCGATCGGTCCGGTCGCCATGGTCACCTCCCGGAAAGGGCGTCGCCGTAGGCGTAGGCTCGCCAGCGGGCCGGCAGGTCGGCCGTCTCCGCCGGACCCTGGTGGATGACGATCCGGTAGCGCCGGACCAGCGGCCGGTAGGGCGTCAGCCAGAGGTCGCCGTCGAAGTAGTTGGAGTGCGGACCGAAGGGACCGTAGTCGCGGGTGAACCAGGGACTGGGGAAGGCCGGGTTGGCCGGATGGTCGAAGATGGCCAGCCCGGCCCAGCGGTCGCCCAGCGCCGGACCGGCGTAATCGCACCACTCGGCCCGCCGACCGAAGGTGAAGCGCTCGCCCCGCCCCCCTCGACTGCTGGTCAGCACGCCCCCGTGCCGTCCGTCGATGGCCTCGGCCACCCGGATAAGCGGCAGCGCCGCCTCGTTGGTCGAGCGCAGGCAGACCTCGCTGGCGGTCGCCCAGAGCGTCAACCGGAAGTCGAGCCAGAGGTCGCCGTTGGGGTAGAGGCCGCAGCGCAGGTCCCAGTAGTCGGCGAGGGGAGCGTAGCCATCGGGCGCCTCCCAGCGGTGGTGGGCGCCGAAGCCCACCACCGGGCCGCTGGCGACAACCTCGCTGTAGTCCAGGTGGACGATGCGTCCGTCTTCCGGGCGCTCCAGGTAAAAGCCGTCGCAGCGGTGGCCGGAGTCCACCCGGTGGTGGCCGACCCAGAGGCCGTGGTGGTGGGGATGGTCGGCCGGGGCGTCGGCGGTGAGCGGCGGTCCACCGGGCAGCCGAAGAGGATGCAGGTAGGGACGGCGGGGGCCGATGGTGTACCGGACCACCTCGCCGCCGGCGGTCGCGATGATGGCCGCCTCGGGGGTGAGAAGCAGCGCGAGCACGGGCTTCCTCCTGCCGGCTGAGTGCGCCGGCCATTGTAGCCGGGAGACGGGCGATTGGGAAGTCGTCGCCGGCGGCCACCTCAGGCCGGCGTGGGGCTCGTCAGCAGGTCGGCGAACAGCCGCAGATAGTCGCCCAGGTAGCGGGTGATGAGGAAGTGGCGGCGGACGTGTTCCCGGCCGCGCTGGCCCATCCGGTCGGCCTCCTCGGGATGGCGCAGGAGGTCGAACGTCCGCCAGGCGCACTCGAGAAGACCACTGACCAGGTAGCCGGTCTGGCCGTCGATGATCTGCAGGGGGATCCCGCCGACCCGCCCGCCGACGACCGGCCGGCCTTTCCAGAGAGCCTCGCTCACCGTCAGGCCGAAGCCCTCGCGGAGCGACTTCTGCAGGACCACCCGGGCAGCCCGCTGGAAGGCGTTGACCTCCCGCGGGCCGACGCCGTGCAGGTTGGTGAGCAGGAAGATGTCGGGGTCGTCGCCGGCGTGGCGGGCGGTCTTCTCGTACCAGGTGAAGCCCTCCGGGTCGTCGGCCGCCATCGCCCCGACCAGGGCCAGCTGCAGCCCGCTCACCTCGCGCCGGACCATCCGGTAGACATCGATCACCCCCAATGGGTCCTTCCAGGGATCGAAGCGTGAGACCTGGACCAGGAGCGGCCGGCCGGGATCGAGGCCGAAGCGCTGCAGCACGTCTATGACCTCGGGCGTCTCCAGGTCGATGTTCTTGGGGCTCAGGGGATCGATGGCCGGTGGGGCGATGACCACGCGGCGGATCGGCAGATCGGGTTTGACGTAGGCGCTCATGGTAAAGATCGCCGCGTCGTAGGCTCCCAGGTAGGGCCGGAGGAAGGCCCAGGCTGCCGGGGTGGCGGCGGTGAGATCGATATGGCAGCGCCAGACCCAACTGGCAGCCATCTCCCGCCGGCCCTGTTCCTGGAGGAAAAAGGGCAGACCGGCCGGCTGCGGATCGTGGACCACCACGACGTCGTAGCGCTCGTCAAAGAGCCGGGCGAAGCGAGCGTTGGCCTCCCGCCAGATGGCCTGCATCGCCGCCGTGATCGTGAGGGGCGCGCCCTGGAGCGCATTGTGCAGGGCCTTGGTGACGGTGAAGAACGCGTCATCGCCCGGCACCACCTGCCACTCGGCCGCCAGCCCCAGGTCCTGCAGCAGCGGGACCAGCGTGGACAGCAGTTCGGCCACGCCGCCACCGTAGGCGGTGGCGTTGACGTGCAGGATCCGCCGGCCCTGCAGCGGCCGGGCCAGGGCGCGTAGCTCGGCGATGGCCGCCTCGCCGGCGTAGGGCCGGTAGTCGTCGAGCCGGCGGGGTGTGGTCGCAACGCGGTTGAACATCGACGCCTCCCTGGTGGGCGGTGGCGCAAGCCGTGTTCCAGCCGGACGGCCGGCCCGCGCGCTACAATCAAAGAGAGTCTACCACCGTGGGAGAGACCGATGCGGATCGCCCAGATCGCCCCTCTCTGGGAGCGGGTGCCTCCGGCCCGCTACGGCGGGACCGAGCGGGTGATCTATCACCTGACCGAGGGACTGGTCGCCCGGGGGCATGAGGTCACCCTCTTCGCCACCGCCGACGCCCGCACCTCGGCCCGCCTGGTCGGCACGGTCGAGCGCCCGCTGCGGGAGCTCGGCATCCCCTGGGACAACCATCTCTACCCTCTCTACCACCTGGCCACCGCCTTCGAACAGGCCGACGCGTTTGACATTCTGCACGCCCATCTCAACACCCGGACCGACTACGTGCTCCTGGTCCTGGCCGGCTTTGTGCGCACGCCCACCGTCATCACCCTGCACTGCCGGCTGCCGGTGACGCCGGATCTCCTCGACCGGCGTCGGCTGCTGGAGAAGTACCGTCACCGCTACTATGTTTCGATCTCCCAGTCCCAGCGGACGCTGCCCGACCTCAACTACGTCGCCACCGTGTACAACGGCATCGACACCGCCCGCTACGCCTTCTCCGCCCAGCCCGCCGACTACGTCGCCTGGGTCGGGCGCATCTGCGACGAGAAGGGCACCCGGGAGGCCATCCTGGCAGCCCGACAGGCGGGAGTTCGCCTCATCCTGGCCGGGAAGATCGATGAGCATAACCCCGCCTATCTGGCCTACTACCGCGAGGCGGTCGCGCCGCTCATCGACGGGCACCAGATCGTCTACGCCGGCGAACTGGACGAGGCAGAGGTCATCCGTCTCTATCAGGGCGCCCGGGCGGTCCTCAACCCGATCAAGTGGCCCGAGCCCTTCGGGCTGGTGATGGCCGAGGCGATGAGCTGCGGCACCCCGGTCATCGCCTTCCCCAACGGCGCGGCTCCCGAACTCGTCCGCGATGGGGAGACCGGCTTTCTGGTCCGGAGCGTCGAGGAGATGGCCACGGCCATCGGCCGGCTCCACGAGATCGATCGGCGGCGCTGCCGCGCCCATGTCGAGGCCCACTTCTCGGTCGAACGGATGGTCGACGGCTATGAAGCGATTTACCGACGCCTCTGCGCCCTCCACCGTCCCGGCTGACCGGCTGCCGCCGCCCTACGCCACCGGTCCGCTGGCCCGGCGGCTGGCGGCCCGGACCGACGGCGGGGCGATTCTCTTCAGCGACGTGGACAACACCCTGGTCTGCCGCGACGACCCCTCCTCGCAGGCCGACCTGGAGCGGCTGCGGTGGGCTCTCGACGCCCATCAGTACGTTCTGGCCTTCGTCACCGGCAACGATCTGCCGACGCTGGCCCGCCGTCCGGAACTGCCCCCGCCCGACCTGGTGCTGGCCGCCGTTGGCACCGAGATCTGGGTCCGGCAGAATGGGGCCTACCTCCTCGACGAAGCCTACCAGGCCCTGCTGGCCAGTCACTGGGACCGGACGGCGGTGGTGGCGGCCCTGCAGCGCGCGGTGGCCACCGCCCGGGGGCTGCTGGAGTTTCAGCCGCGCGACCGTCCCGACCGGCCACGGCCCGACCAGCCGCCCCAGCCCTTCAAGGTCAGCCTCTGGGTCTATACCGAGGACCCGGTGGTCCTGCAGGCGGTCGAGGAGCAGCTGCGGGCAGCGCTCCCGCCCTGCGCCCTCGTCTTCTCCTACGATACCAACGACCCGGGACGCTACTGCCTCGATGTTCTCCCCGAGGCCACCGTCTCCGGGGATGGCGGCACCTACCGCGGGAGCGGGAAGGCGCTGGCCGTCCGCTACGTCCTGAGCCGGCTCCGCCCCGGGCAGGCGTTCGTGGCCGGCGACTCTGGCAACGACCTCGGTATGCTCCTCGATGGCGCCTGCCCGGCCATCCTGGTCGGCAACGCCACCCCCGAGGCGCGACGGGCGGTCGAGGGACTGCGACCCGAACGCCGGGTGGGCCCGGTTCTCTTTCTGCCCGGCGGTCACCGTTTGTATGTCGCTCCACCGACCGAGCGAGCGGCCCGAGCGGTGCTGGCGGCCCTGGCCTCGCCGGTCTTCAACCCGGCGGAGGCGGCGGGTTTCCGGGCGTTTCTGCCCTGACCGGCGGGCGCGGCCTGGTCCCCCTGCGGGACCGGTTCAGTCCAGCCGGTCGCCGATGACCAGGACGCTCTCGGTGGGCAGGTAGCGGCTCAGGCTGCGGAAGACGCGCTCGCCCCCCGGCCAGAGAACCAGACGGGTCAGCCGCACGGTCATCCCGTCGGCCCGTCGGGCGACCAGGAAGGCGGTGGCCGCCGGGGCCAGAGGGTCGCGCCAGCGCCGCACCCGTGCGGGCGCCGGTGCCCCGGGTTCGACCTGGTACTCGGTCACCTGGACCTGCCATCCGGGACGCTGACCATAGAGGGCGACCGTCACCCGGTCGTGGTGGGTGGTCGCCCGGATGAGCACCGGCTGGTCGGTCGAGTTACGGAAGCGGAAATCGGGGCCCGGCTCGTCGACCGTGGCGTCGAGGCCCAGCAGGCCGGTCGGCTCGTGGCGGTAGCGGTCGATCCAGTAGAGGTGACCGACCCGCTCGACGATCTCCAGTCCGCTGAAGAAAACGGCCTGGTAGAGGGTGGTGACCACCTGGCTGAGACCCCCGCCGGGCGAGTGGACGGTCTGGGCGCCGGTGGGGGCGCGGGCGACCCCGTAGCCCAGAACATAACCACGGTCCGGCTCGCCCCAGCCGACGGCGGCCTTGAACGAGAAGACGCCTCCCGGCGGCACCACCTGTCCGTCGAGAAGCCGGGCCGCCAGTTCGAGGTTGTGCCGACGGGCGCTGTAGGAGCCGGCGTAGGAGGTCGTGGCCGCGGCCAGAAGGCCGGGCTCCTCGGCCCGGGCGACCGCCGGCCGGCCCAGGCTCAGCCAGAGGGCCAGCCCCAGCGCGAGCAGCCGGGAAGAGGAGACCATCGGCGTCACCCCGAAGACATGACCGGCGCGTACTATAGAGAGCGCCGGCCGGCTCGTCAACCGGCGCCGGCCGCCGGCGGGCCGGGCACTCCAGAGCGCAGCGCCGCCAGGTCGGCCAGCTGGGCCGCCAGCCAGTGGAGGGCGTCGGTCGCCAGGATCGCGGCCCGCAGCCGGGCCGCCCGGTCGCGCCGCTCGCCCGGGCTCATCTCCAGCGCCTGCTCCAGGGCCGCTGTCGTCCCCTCGACGTCCACCGCCGCCACGGTCAGCGCGCCGGCCCGCAGTTGCTGACAGGCCCCGGCCGTCTCCGACAGGATCAGCACCCCGTCGCGCTCGTTCACCACCGGTCCCTCTTTGGCCACCAGGTTCATGCCGTCGACCAGCGGGTTGACCAGCAGGACATCGTAGAGGCGCAGGGCGGCCAGCGCCCATTCGTAGTTGTGCTGGACGAAGAGGTGGATCGGTTGCCAGGCCGCTGTCCCCCAGCGCCGGTTGATCTGGCTGACCAGCGTCCGGACGGTCCGTCCGTAGCGGCGGTATTCGGGGACCGCCGTTCGCGAGGGGACCAGGCAGGCCAGGAAGACGACCCGACCGTGCAGGTCTGGACGGCGTTCCAGGAGGGCCTGGTAGGCCAGGAAGCCCCGATGAAGGTTCTTGACCGGATCGAGGCGGTCCACCCGGACGATGGTCCGCTCGGCCTGCCGGGCGCGCAGAGCCGTGAGAGAGCGCTGGCTGGAAGGACTGTGGGCCTGGGCCACCAGGGTGGAGGGATCGACCGATACCGGGTAGACGCGGACGCGTGTCCGGCGCCCCTGGTAGATGAGGGCCTGATCCTGATCGTCCGCCCGGACCGCCGGCAGGGTCTGAAGGCAGGTGTGCAGGAAGTTCTGGGCATCGGCCGGCGTCTGCAGGCCGACGATGTCGCAGGCCAGGAGCCCGGTCAGGATGGCGGTGCGGACCGGGGCTGGCAGCCACTGCCAGGCCCGGGGCTCGGGCCAGGGCACGTGGACGAAGTGCAGAAGCCGCGCCCCGGGGCAACGCCGGCGGACCTCCGCCCCGACCAGGTACAGATGGTAGTCCTGGAGGAGCACGACCGGCCGGGGCTGGCCGGCGGCCAGTCGGACGATGGTCTCGGCGAACAGCCGGTTGACCGGGCAGTAGCCGTGTTCCCAGGCCCAGCGGAGCGGCTGGGTGGCCAGCCCCGGCCCCCACTCCAGCAGATAGTGGTGGTGGAACCAGAGGAGCCGGTTGCAGATGGTGATATAATGGGGCGCGTACAGCTCCGGCGGGCAGGGCACCAGCGCCAGGCGGTGGCCGTCCGGCCAGCCGGGGATCGGGCTGGCGGTGGACTGCGCGGCCAGCAGATGGTCGGTCGGGGTCTGGGGGGCTGCCACCCAGTGGACGCGCTCCAGATAGCGCAGCGCGCTCAGGGCGGTCACCAGCCCCCCGCTCCCCCGGCGGGCCTGGAGCCGGCCGTCCGGCCCGCGCCAGAACTCGACTGGCCCCCGATTGCTGGCGACGATGAGGGGCTGGCCGCCTAGGAGCGGCTGCGCCAGCGCCGGCACTGCTGCGCTACCGACGGGGCCTGCCCCTGTTTGCATGGCCGTCTGCCTCACGCCGCCATCGTTGCAAATCATGTGCCTGGCAGACAGGGAACCTGTTGTGGTTCGGCGGGTGCGGGTGGTGTGGTTGACACCCCACCGGGGTCCTGTTACACTGGCGCCGGTGGTGACCAGTTCTGCCACGATCCGGGGCGAACGTCCGCGGGAGAGAGATAGAACGCGATGAACGCTGATCTGCACAACTACATGACCGTTGGCATCGTCCATTTTATGGCCTTCCCCGAGACGATGCGGGGTGAAGGACCGATCGTTGAGACTCTGGCCCGTATCGCCGAGGACCCCTACTTCGGCGCGGTCGAGGTGACCACGATGCGCGATGAGGGCGTCCGGGCGGAGGCGGCCCGTCTGCTCAAGACCAGCAAACTTGTCGTCGGCTACGGCGCTCAGGCGGTGCAGCTGAGCCACAAACTCGACCTCAACAGCCTGGATGAGCGGCGTCGCCAGGAGGCGATCGAGCGGCTCAAGGCCTGCATCGATGAAGCGGCTGAACTCGGGGCCACGCGCCTGGCCGTTCTGAGCGGTCCCGACCCCGGCGATGCCAACCGTCCGGTGGCCATCCAGGCGCTGGTCGATTCGCTGAAGGAGCTCTGCGCCTACGCCGCCCGCAAGGGGGGTATGGGGATCACCCTGGAGACGTTCGACCGCGATATCGATAAGAAGGCGCTCGTCGGCCCCAACGCCCTGGCCGTCGAGATCTCGCGCCAGGTCCGCCGGGAGTACCCCAACTTCGGGCTGATGATCGATCTCAGCCACCTCCCGCTCCAGCGGGAGACCCCCCGTGAGGCGCTGACCATCGCCCGCGACGATCTGGTCCACGCCCATATTGGCAACTGCGTCCTCAAAGACAAGTCGCATCCCCTCTACGGCGATCTGCACCCGCGCTTCGGCATCGAGGGGGGCGAGAACGACGTGCCCGAGGTGACCGAGTTCCTGCGGGTCCTTTTGGAGATCGGCTACATCGGCGAGGGCAAGCGCAACATCGTCGCCTTCGAGGTGCGCCCGCACTTCGGCGAGAGTTCGCTGGCGGTTATCGCCAACGCCAAGCGCACCCTGAACGAGGCCTGGTTCCGCCTCTAGGGCGGCGCCCGGCCGGCCATCTCCCGCCGGTGGGGGATCCCCCACCGGCTTTGTTGTCTCGGGAAGAATGGTGCGCGACGGGGCTCGGAGCCGGCGCTCAGGACGAGGCTTTCTCCTGGGCGTAGGCCCGGTCCAGCAGGTCGACCGGGTGGGCTACCTGGAGCGGGAGACCCTGCCGCCGCAGACCATAGGCGATCTGGATGAGGCAGCCGGGGTTGGCCGCCGCCACGATCTCGGCCCCGGTGGCGGCGATGGCCGCGATCTTCTGCTCCAGCAGCCGGACCGCGACATCGTAGTGAACAACGTTGTAGATGCCGGCGCTGCCGCAGCACTCGTCCGCGCCGCGCATCTCGACGAGTTCCAGTCCCGGAATCGCCTGGAGCAGCTGACGCGGCTGTTCGCGGATCCGCTGACCGTGGGCCAGGTGGCAGGCGTCCTGATAGGTCACCCGACAGCGGAGCGCGGCCCGGGGCGGCTCCAGCGGCAGCTGGGCCAGGAGTTCGGTGACGTCGCGCACCCGCTGGCTGAAGGCCCGGGCGCGCTCGGCCCAGGCCGGGTCGTGAGCCAGGAGGTGGCCGTACTCCTTGAGGGTCGAGCCGCAGCCAGCGGCGTTGATGACATAATAATCGGCGCCGGTCGCCTCGAAGGCAGCGATGTTCTGCCGGGCCAGGGCCCGGGCCACCTCGCGCTCGCCGCTGTGCAGGTGCAGGGCCCCACAGCAGCGCTGGGCCGCCGGCACCACCACCTCGCAGCCGTTGCGGGCCAGGACCCGGGCGGTGGCCCAGTTGGTCTCGTTGAAGAACTGGGCAGCCACACAGCCGGTGATGAGAGCCACCCGCGCCCGGCGCATCCCCTGCGCCGGGATGGTCGGCGGGAGCGGTCGGCGGAAGACCCCGCCCTGCAGAGGCGGCAGCATCGCCTCGAGGTCGGCCAGCCGGCCGGGCAGGAGTCGAAGCAGGCCGCTCCGCCGCAGCAGCCCCTGCAGGCCCGACTTCTGGTAGAGGCGCAGCCCGAAGCCGACCAGCTCCAGCAGCGGGGGCGAGGGAAAGATCGTCCCCAGGATCAGCCGGCGCAGGAGGCGCTCCCGCCACGAGGCCGGGGGAATGACCGCCCGGGCCGCCTCGACGATCTGGCCGTACTGCACGCCCGAGGGGCAGGCGGTCTCACAGGCCCGGCAGTCGAGACAGAGACCGATGTGGGTCCGCAGATGCGGGTCGTCGGGCTGGATGCGGCCGTCGGCCAGGGCCCGGACCTGCCAGATCCGGCCGCGCGGCGAGTCCAGCTCGTTGCCCAGGAGACGGTAGGTCGGGCAGAAGTCGAGGCAGAGGCCACAGTGAACACAGCGCCGCAGGACCATCCGGTCCAGGTCCAGGAGCGGGACGACCTGGCCGGCCGGTCGGGCCGGGGCGTGGGCGGAATGCTGGGCCATCGGGTCCACCTTCTTCAGAGGCCGCCGACAAAGCGGCCGGGATTCAGAATGTTCTCCGGGTCGTAGGCCGCCTTGAGGCGGCGCATCAGAGCGAGGCTCGGGCCGATCGGTCCCCAGACGTCGATCCCCACCTTCCAGGCCGGTGGGCAGGCCTCAACCACCAGAAATCCACCGTGCTCGCCAGCCAGACGCCGGAGGTGAGCGACCAGATCGCCGACCGCCTCGGCCCCAGGCTCCGCCGGCGCGAATCGTCCCCAGATGATGCCCACCCCGGCGTGGCTGAGGAGAGCCGGCTGAAAGCCGAAGCGGCCAGCCAGGTGGATCGCCTGGGTCATCACCGGCAGCACCCCCTGGAGGGGCAGACTGATCCTGGTCACCAGGACCGGCTCGCCCGGCCTGACGGCCGGGAACTCGCGGACCGCCGTCCAGAGGGGCTCGGCCGTCTCCAGCACCTCGACCGTCTGGGCGCCCAGCCGCCGGGCCAGGGCCGCGCACTCTTCGACCTGCCGCCGGACCTGCGGGAGAAAGCCGGTGGCCAGGGCCAGGACCAGCCAGCCGCCGGGCCAGTCCGGGGCGCAGCGGGCGGCGGCCGCCGGGTCCAGGACCTCGAGGGCGGTGGGCACGGCCGGCGTCCGCACCAGTGTCCGGACCAGGTCGGCGGTCGGCTCGGGCGTGGCGAAGGCCGCCGCCACCGTCCGGCTGGCGGCCGGCAACGGGACGACCTTGAACGTCACCTCGCCCAGCACGCCCACCGTGCCCAGAGCGCCGATGTGCAGCTTGTTCAGGTCGTAGCCGGTGACATTCTTGACCACCTTGCCCCCGGCCCGCGTCACCGTGCCGTTGGTGTTGGCCACCCGCGTGCCGATGACCAGGTCGCGCCCGGCGCCATAGCGCAGCCGCAGGGGACCGCTGGCGTTGGTGGCCAGGATCCCGCCGATCGTCGCCCGGTCGGCGTAGGGCGGGTCCAGGGGCAGGAACTGGCCGTGACGGGCCAGGACTGTCTGGAGGTCGGCGAGCCGCGTTCCAGCCTGGACGGTCACCGTGAGGTCGGCCGGCGTGTGCTCGACGACCTGGGCGAGGTGCTCGGTCGAGAGGACCAGGTGGGCCGCCCGTGGGGGGGCGCCCAGGTGCAGCTTGGTGCCGCTCCCGCGCGGGATGACGGCCAGCCGCTCGCGACGGGCCAGATCGAGCAGACGGGCGGCTTCCTCCAGCGTCGACGGCTGGGCCAGGGCCAGCGGACGGACGCCGTCCACCGCGTAGGCCTCCGCCCCCTCGTCCAGCCAGATCCAGCCGTTGGCCGCCGCCAGGTCCGCGATCCGCCGCACCAGGCCGTCGTCCATCGTCCTACCACCCCACCACCAGGTTGCGCTGGGCCCGCCGCTCGACGTCGACGCAGGCGCCCGGCGTGGGGAAGACTTTGCTCGGGTTGCAGAGGCCACGGGGGTCGAAGGCCTCTTTCAGCCGGCGCATCATCGCCAGATCGTCCGGGCTGAAGACCAGCGGCATCAGGTCGCGCTTCTCGATGCCGATGCCGTGCTCGCCGGTCAGCGCCCCGCCGACCTCGGCGCAGACCGCCAGAATCTCCTCGCCGATCCGCCGCACCGCCTCGATCTGGCCGGGGACCTCGGCGTCGAAGAGGACCAGCGGATGCAGGTTGCCGTCGCCGGCGTGGAAGACGTTGGCGATCCGCAGGCCGTAGCGCTGCGCGATCTCCGCGATCCGGCGCAGAACGTAGGGCAGAGTGCTCCGGGGGATCACCCCGTCCATGACGTAGAAATCCGGGCTGATCCGCCCCATCGCGCCGAAGGCTCCCTTGCGCCCGGCCCAGAGCAGGGCCCGCTCGCGGGCCGACCGGGCCACCCGCACCTCGCGGGCGCCGCACTCCCGGCAGACCGCCGCCAGCCCCTCGGCCAGGTCGTCGAGGCCATCGCGCAGCCCCTCGACCTCCACCAGCAGGACCGCTCCGGCGTCGCGCGGGTAGCCGGCGTGAACCGCCTCCTCGACCGCCTGAATCGAGAGATTGTCCATCATCTCCAGGGCCGCCGGCACCACGCCCCGGGCGATGATCGTCGAGACGGCGTTGCTGGCGTCGTCCACCGTGTCAAAAACCGCCAGAAGGGTCTTGACCGCCTCGGGCAGCGGGCAGAGACGGACGATCACCTTGGTGACGATCCCCAGCGTGCCCTCGGAGCCGCAGAGGAGGCCGGTGAGATCGTAGCCCGGCGTGTCCAGCGCCTTGCCGCCCACCCAGACGATCTCGCCGTCGGGCAGGACCACCTCCAGCCCCAGGACGTGGTTGGTGGTCACCCCGTAGAGAAGGGTATGGGGACCGCCCGAGTTCTCAGCCACGTTGCCGCCGATGGTGCAGGCCTTCTGGCTCGAGGGATCGGGGACGAAGTACAGGCCGTAGGGGGCGACCGCGTTCGAGATGTGGAGGTTCACCACCCCGGGCTCGACCACCGCCCGCAGGTTCTCGACATCGATCTCGAGAATGCGGTTCATCCGGTTGAGGGCGATGAGCACGCCGCCCTCGACCGGGAGCGACCCGCCGGAGAGGCCCGTGCCCGCCCCGCGCGGGGTGAAGGGGACGCCCAGTTCGTTGCAGATCTTCACCACCGCGCTGACCTGCTCGGCCGAGGTGGGGAAGACCACCGCCTCGGGCAGCGCCCGGTCGATGGAGGCATCGTACTCGTAGACCATCAGTTCGTAGTCTTCCCAGAGGACGTTCTCGCGGCCCAGGACCGCGATCAGCCGCTCGGCCAACTGCCGGTTCGCCATCGGTGCCCCCCTCGGCCGCCGGGCTGGCGACCACTCTGGCCTCATGGTAGCCGTTCGCCGGCGGGACTGTCAACCAGGCGCCAGCGCTGGCGGTCCCGCCCGCCAGCGGCGGCCGGCAGCGCGCGGGGCGTCTGGCTTGTCAGGCGGGCTTCGGGCCTCTATCATGGGCCGTGCCCGGACGGCGTCTGCTCGCCAGCGAGCGATGACCGGAGATCCTCTCTGGTCGGTGGAAGGAGGAGCCGATGCGCATTACCGAACTGCGGGTCACGCCCCTGGCGGTCCCCGACCCGCCGCTCCGCAACTCCTGGGGCGTTCACGAGCCCTTCGCCCTGCGGACCCTGGTCGAACTGGTGACCGACGAGGGCCTGGTCGGGCTGGGCGAGACCTATGGCGGCGAGGCCATGGTCCGTGCCCTCCAGAACGCCGCCCGCCACGTCGTTGGCGCCGACCCCTACCAGCTGGAGCCGTTGCGTCGGCTTATCAACAACCCGCGGGTCTACGCCCCGATCGAGGTCGCCTGCCTCGACCTGATCGGCAAGGCCACCGGCCGGCCGGTCTGTGACCTGCTGGGCGGGCGGGTCCGCGACCGCGTCGAGTTCGCCGCCTACCTGTTCTTCAAGTACGCCGGCGACGATGAGTGGGGGGAGGTGCTGACGCCGGAGCAGATGGTCGATCTGGCCCGGACGTTCCGCCGGCGCTACGGCTTCCGCTGTCTCAAGGTCAAGGGGGGTGTCCTGCCGCCGGAGGAGGAGATCCGGACGATGCGGCTCCTGCGCGAGGCCTTCCCCGACTGCCGCCTGCGGATCGACCCCAACGCTGTCTGGAGCGTCGAGACCAGTCTGCGCGTCGCCTACGCCCTGCGCGACCTGGACCTGGAGTACCTCGAGGATCCCACGCCCGGCATCACCGGTATGGCGCTGGTGGCCCAGAAGACCCACATTCCTCTTGCCACCAATATGTGCGTCACCCAGTTCGAGCACATCCCTGAGGCCGTGCGCGCCGGGGCGGTCCAGGTCATCCTGGGCGACCACCACGCGTGGGGCGGGCTGACGGCCTATAAAACGCTCGGCGCCATCTGCGAGACCTTCTGCCTGGGCCTCTCCCAGCACTCCAACACCCACCTGGGGGTCTCGATGGCGGCGATGATCCACGCCGGCGCAGCCATCCCCCAGCTGCGCTACGCCAGCGACACCCACTACCCCTGGCAGACCGAGGATATCATCAAGGGCGGCAAGCTGCCGATCCGCGACGGTTACATGGAGGTCCCCACGGGACCGGGCCTGGGGGTCGATCTCGACCCGGACCAGGTGGCGAAACTGGCCGAACTCTACGCCAGACGTCCCCAGGTGGCCCGCGACGACGTGACCGAGATGCGCCGGCGCGACCCCACCTGGCTGCCGCTCCGCCCCCGGTGGTGAGCGATGCGGCTGGGCTGCTGCGCTCGTCTGGAACAGGCCGAGATCGTCCTGGCCGCTGGCTTCGATTATCTCGAACTGCCGGTGGCCACGGTCCGCCCCGAGGAACCGGCGGCGGCCTTCGCCACCGTGGCCGCCCAGATCCGCCGCTGGCCCCTCCGGCCCGAGGCCTTCAACGTCTTTCTGCCCCCCAGCCTGCCGGTCGTCGGGCCGGCGGTCGACCGGGTGGCGGTCCAGCGCTATGTCCAGACCGCCACCGAGCGGCTGGCCGACCTGGGGGCGGCGGTCCTGGTCTTCGGCAGCGCCGGGGCCCGGCGCCGGCCCGACGACTTCCCTCCCGAGCGGGCCTGGCAGCAGCTCTGTGACTTCGCCCGCCTGGCCGGTGACGAGGCCGGACGTCGGGGGATCACCCTGGTCATCGAACCCATCACCCGCCGCGTGGCCAACACGATCACCTCGGTCCAGGAGGCGCTGGCCCTGGCCCGGGCGATTGACCACCCGGCCGTCCGCGTCCTGGCCGATCTCTACCACATGGCCGAGGACGACGAGCCGCTGGAGGTCATCCTGACCGCCGGCCCCTGGCTGCGGCACGTCCACGTGCCGGTGCCTGACCTTCCGATGCTGACCTCGACCGGCCGGGTCTACGACCACCACCGGTTCTTGCGGTTGCTCCGCGAGGCCGGCTACACCGGGCGCATCAGCGTCGAGGACAACGGCCGGCGCTTCCGCGACCTGGGCCGCGAGGCCCCGGCGGTCGCGCAGGCCCTGCGGGCGTGGTGGGCGGCCGTTTAGGGCCAGGCCAGGTCGTGGGCGAACATCACCAGGCCGGTCAGCGGCTTGGGGTAGAAGTAGGTGGACTTGGGTGGCATCCGGTCGCCAGCCAGGGCGACGGCGATGACGCTCTCGACCTCCACCGGCTTGAGAAGAAAGGCCACGCTGGCCGAGCCGGCCCGCACCCGGGCCACCGCCTCGGCGGCGTCGCGGGTGTAGGTCACCTGGGCCCCGGCCGCGAGCAGCGGGTCGAGGACCAGAACCTGCAGGAGCCCCACGTCGAGGGTCCGCCAGGTTGGCGGCCCGTCCCAGTCGGCCGGCGCCTGGAGCGGGCCGAGGCGCAGGCGGTCGCCATCGAGACCGAAGACGGCCAGCGTCGGTTGGCCGACCCGGGCGGCGAGGGCCCGGAGGCGCTCGGGCAGCCAGCGGTCGAGATCGGCCGTCGGCAGCGGCTCGACCGTCCAGGACCCGGCGCCGGCCGCGCGCTGGAGCAGCGCCGCCACCTGCGCTGGCGGCGCTCCCTCGACCAGACGGTGGGTCGGGCGGATGACCAGACCGGGGTCGGTGCTCTCGACGATGTGCATCAGCACGAACTCCCAGGGGGCCTGGGGGTTCAGGCCGTGGCGGGCGCGCTGCTCCGCCCGGTAGGCCAGAGCCGTCTCGTAGCGGTGGTGGCCGTCGGCGATGAAGAGCGGCTGGTCGGCCAGGGCGCTGACGACCGCATCCTGGAGCGCCCGGTCGGTGATCGCCCAGAGGCGCTGGGAGGGCGCCGCCTCGGGGACGGTGACGGTCTCAAAGGCCAGGGTCGCCACCGGCGGCGTGGCCGTCACCCGTTCGGCCACGGTGGCGAGAGCCGGAAGGGGCCCCCGGGCCAGGGCCAGGACCGGGCTGAACTGGGTTCGGCAGGCCCGCAGCAGGGCCAGGCGGTCGGCCTTGGGCCGGGGCATGGTGCGCTCGTGGGGGTAGACGACCCCTTCCTCCCACTCGGCCAGGCGGACAGCGGCGATCAGGCTGCGACGGCTCAGAACGCGCCCGGCCTCGGGGAAAGTCTCCTCCAGGAGATAGAGGGCCGGAGTCGGATCGGGCCGCAGGAGGCCCCGGCGCAGCCATTCGGCGAGGGTGGCGGCGGCGCGGGTGTAGCGGTTGTTCTCGGGCGTATCGTCGGGCTGCTCCTGGCCGAACTCCAGTCGGATGACGTTGTAGGGGTGGCGGGCGTAGTAGGCGGCCTGCTGCTCCGGGGTGATGATGTCATAGGGGCCGGTGAGCAGGTACTCGAGGGGACCCGCCCGGTCGGGATCGTAGCGCAGGCCGCGGAACGGCCGGACCTCGGGCATCTAGTCCTCCGGGACCTTCTGCAGAAGTTCCTGGATCACGTGGTCGGGAGTGATCCCTTCCATCTCCGCCTGCAGGTTCAGGATCAGGCGATGACGCAGGGCCGGCGGGGCCACGGCCCGGACATCTTCGTAGGCCACGTTGTAGCGCCCTTCCAGCAGGGCCCGGATCTTGGCCGCCAGGACGATGGCCTGGGCGCCGCGCGGGCTCGAGCCGTAGCGCACATACTCCCGGGTGACGCTCGGCGCCCCTGGCTGGTGGGGGTCGCTGGCCAGCACCAGCCGGCTGACGTAGTCCAGGACATGGCTGGCGATCGGCACCTCCCGGACCAGCTGGGAGATGCGCAGCAGGGTCTTGGCGTCGGCCACTTTCTGGACGGTCGGCTGAGCGCTGGTGGTCGTGCGGACCAGAATCTCGTTGAGCTCCTCCCGCGAGGGGTACCTGACCTGCAGTTTGAAAAAGAAGCGGTCCAGCTGGGCCTCGGGCAGGGGATAGGTCCCCTCCATTTCCATGGGGTTCTGGGTGGCCATCACGAAGAACGGCTGCGGCAGGGGATGGACCGTTTTGGCCACGGTGACTGTCTGCTCCTGCATCGCCTCCAGCAGCGCCGACTGGGTCTTGGGGGTCGCCCGGTTGATCTCGTCGGCCAGGACCAGGTTGGCGAAGATCGGCCCCGGCTCGAAGCGGAAGTACTTGTGGCCGTTCTCATCCTCGGCCACGATGTTGGTGCCGGTGATGTCGGCCGGCATCAGGTCCGGGGTGAACTGGATCCGGCTGAAACTGAGATCCAGCGCCTCGGCCAGGACGCGCACCAGGAGCGTCTTGCCCAGCCCGGGGACCCCTTCCAGCAGGCTGTGGCCCCGGGCCAGGAGCGAGATCACCACGCCGCGTACCACCTCCCGCTGGCCGACGATGACCTTGGCCACCTCCTGCTCGATGGCCTGAACGGTCCGCTGGAGTTGCTCAACCGACATTGGAGGGGATCCCGCCATCCCGCCGCCTCCTTCCACTGTCACACTTGGCCTCATTTTACCATATCTGAGGGCGTCGGCCAGTGGCCGGTCGCTGGCTCGACTCCCCGTGCTGGGGCGCCTCTGGGGAGAGTTCCGGCGCTCCGGCCCCGTGACTGTCCCACAGGTGGTGGGTAGGGGACTGGACAAGACGGGGCAGACTCTCCTGGAATAAAGGCAACACACCACCACACCCCAGGAGGCCTGCCCCATGGCCAGGATAACCCTCCGCATCCCCGAAGTCACGCCCTCCCCC
>ERZ511473.908-NODE-908-length-34327-cov-11.955796_pt1 | contig 34327 bp, 31 predicted proteins | sample MGYA00374947_ERZ511473 | MGnify/ENA primary metagenome ERZ511473 (study PRJEB26303, sample SAMN06343854) | sediment metagenome | isolation source: hot spring sediment | place: Canada: British Columbia | collected 2012-09-26 ... | reverse complement strand
TTTAAATTTCTTGGTCCAAATAATATGCTATCAGGATTATAAAGTCCAAAGAAATCAAAACCTCCAATTGTTGGAACAGGATTATTGGGGTTATAGAAATAAACTAAACTATCTTTTTGATAGTTAGGATATTGAACTTTAATTGAATCTTTAAATAAAAACCAGGTCTGATAGTATGTTCCATTTGGTGGAAAATCATCAGTTTCTATCCATTTATTCCATTTTGTAGTATCATTAGTAGAAAGATCTCCCATTAAGTAAAATTTTACTCTCTTTATTGAATTCCAATCACCAATTCCTTTAAACCAGTACAAAAACCAATAAAAGTGATACACCTCTAAATCTATCTTTGAATTACTTGGAAAGATAAGATCCCCAACAGTATCTCTATTTAAAAAGTGCATCCAAGGTCCTATTATAATATATTGATAATTTTTAGCTCTTGGTCCTCCATAAAATTTTATATGTTTAAATGCTGATATTGCCCCATCTGTGAAGGCATCAAACCAACCGGTAATATGTAACATAGGAGCATTAAATTGATATGTTCTTAAATATCCATTTATCCAAGCCCATGGACTATTATCAGAATAAACTGCATATTTTTCTATTGTATCAAGCCACATTGTTGCATTTACTGCACTAAGCCAATTCTCAGTTATAAATTTCCTAAACTCTCCTCCATAAAATACTTCATAGTACATAGAAAAACCTGCTACTGATGGAACTGCACATGTTAAATCAAAATCTGTCCCCTCCAAAAAGTACTGAGCAAAACCAAGTGCAGAACCACCAAATGTACAAATTGAATCATTTGACCAATGCTGATTTGTAATCCATAAAGCGATCTCTTTGCCATCCTGATTTGGACCCCATCCATCATTAAGAAAAGGACTCCTTATTCCTCCACTTCCCCAGTATCCTCTAAGTGGATTTACTACATAAGCTAAATTATTACTTATTATTGTACTTATTGTCGAGCTATCAATAAGTCCAAGTGTATCATAAGGTGTTCTTACTAAAAGTGTAGAGAACTTTTTATTTATTGTATCATCTGGGAGCCATACATAAACTTTTAAAGGTGTTCCGTCTGACATTATAACATCAGCTTTAAAATGTATCCAACCTATAATAAATATCATCATAATTGAAAATTTTAAAGTTATTTTTTATCTTGATTCATTATTTTATGCCTTTGGAGGCTTCGCCCCCTTAGAAGAAGCCTTCCCATAAATTCCACTTAAATCTTTAACACTACCAACTTACTGGATTTCCATTTTTATCAATTTTATATATGCTTGCCTCAATATCTCCTCCACAGATGATATAATTTCCTTCATAATCCTCACTTAAGGTCAGTTGGGAAAATACCACTAACAGGATAAATTGTTTTAGCCCAAAGAATATTTCCGTTAAAATCAATTCTAAATATTAATAATCCATCATGCCAAGCAGGCCAACTTGAAAATATGTTCCATCAAATTTAATTGAAGTATCAACCTTAGGAAATATTTTACTATAAACTAAAATCCCATCTAAGGAATATCCCAATATCCTGAAATACTGATAACTATTATCAACTTTATTTAAAACCGTATAAATGACATTATTATAAATAGTTAAACAACAACCTTCTGATACTCCATATATCCACTCCATATTTCCAAGTGAATCAGTTTTCATAATTTTATTAAGATCACGAAAAGCAAAACCTCCATCTGATGTCTGTCTTAAAAGTCTATCTGAATCAATTTCCCAATCAAAATGTCCTTCCATATCAATATAACCGCTAGTATAACTTCTAATCCATTTTAAATTTCCATTTCTATCAATCTTATAAAGTGTTATATAGTGTTGTATTGTATCACCTTCATATCTTCTTCTTAATTTCGTTAAACCTACAATCCCGTCCTTTGTCGTAATAATATGAACAGTTGAAAATAAAGTAAAAATACTATCAGCCCATAGCATATTCCCATTTTTATCAATTTTTAAAATTCCCGTTGTTGGTTCTGGGTCAGGGTCTAAAAATGAGGAAGGAGGATATGTATAACCAGCTAAAACATAACCACCATCTATGGTATCACAACTATGGGCTTCATAAACTGGTCCATAGTACTTAATTTCAACATAATGATATGGATAATTTCTAATTATTTCTTTTGTTTTTTTCTTTACACAACCAAAAAGAACACTTAATAGTAAAAATATGTAAATCATTTTACACCTCCTACTATGATTTTATAAGTTTTATTTGATGTTTTTAAGATATAAACACCACTTTTTAAACCTTCTATGTGAATTTTACAATCCTTAAAGTATCACTCTTTTATAAGAGAGACATTTAAGTTATACAATTTGTACTTACCTTCTTGGTTTTTACAAAAACTCATTTCCAATTCATTTCCTTTTAACTCTAAAATATTTTGCTCAGAAGGTTCTGAATAAGATATTGAGTTTTCTTTAAAGTATCTATTATAAATTCATCTAATTCGTTTGAATTATTAGCAATAGCAAATATTGTATGTATTGTTCTCTTAAAAGTTATCCCTTCGGATTGAATAGTTAGAATGTAAAAACCTTTTCTTAATTCCTTAAATTTTAGTTCATATAGTGCGTCATTTATCTTTTGAACACTTAAAATTTTGTGATAACTACTTTTGCCTAAGTCAAAATAAACGGCTTTTATAGAATAGCTATCAGAAGGAAGGACAAGTTGGAGATTTATTTCTTCACCCTGTAAAAATCTTCCTTTATTTCCTCTTAAAATTGCTGGTTTTTGATTTGTAAATAAAAGTAAATTTGCCATTTGAATTCCACTTTCAGATTTCCAGTTCATTATTTCATAAGCATTCAAAATACCTAAAAAGAAGGTTATTATAAACAGCCTTTCCATTACTTCTAAAATTATAAAGCATCTTAAAGTTCTTTTGTCTAATAATTCTGGAATTATTTATTTTAATATATTTTCCCCACAAATACCCCAACACTTCATTTAACTAATAAGTTCCTTCTTAACTTTTTCAATAATTGGTTTAATTTTAACTTTTAAAGGCTCTGGAAAGTTTTCAAATGCTTTCTCAACTTCTTCAACTGCTTTTTGTTTAATTTGTAATGCAGTTTTTCTTGCTATTTCAATTATCTCAGCAGGTATTTGATTATCTTTTTTTTCTTCTAATTGTTTTTTTAGCTCCGAAATAATAGCATCCTTTTCAGCATTTTCTAACTTCAATGCCTCTATTAAATCCTCTTGTTCTGAAATTTTGTTTCTTAATTCTTGATTTTCCTTTCTTAGAGCTTCAACTTCTCCTTCAAGTATTAGATTTTTATCTTTTAGTTTCTCATAATCCGTTTTTATTTCATCAGCTTCAAGTGCTTTAACTCTCATTTGAGTTAGCATATTTTCAAGATCTTTATTTTCTTTTAAAACTTCATTATAGTCATGTGCTACTTTTTCAAGAAAAGCTTCAACATCTGACTTTTTCAAACCACCTATTAGAACAGTTTTAAACTTTGCATTCTTTATATCAACAGGAGTGAGCCGTACTTTTTTCTTTTCAGGCATAATTGAAAATTTTAAAGCACAATTTATTTATTTTCATTTTGTTTAAGTTTAAATAACTCTAATGGTATTGGAAAAGCAATTGTTGTAGTTTTTTCAGATGATATTTCAATTAGGGTTTGTAAATATCTTAATTGTATCGTTATCGGATTTTGAGCCAATATATCAGCTGCTTCCCTAAGCTTTTGTGCTGCTTGATATTCACCTTCTGCAGATATTATTTTAGCTCTTCTCTCTCTTTCAGCTTCTGCTTGTCTTGCCATAGCTCTTCTCATTTCTTCTGGCAAATCAACATGCTTAATTTCAACTGCAACAACTTTAACACCCCAGTTTTCCGTTTGTTTATCAATAATTCCTTGTAATTTTAAATTCAGTTTTTCTCTATTTGCTAAAATTTCATCTAATTCTACTTCTCCTAAAACGCTTCTTAATGTTGTTTGAGCAATTTGACTTGTAGCATAAAAATAATCCTCAATTTCTAATATAGCTTTGTCAGGATGAACAACCTTAAAATAAACAACTGCATTTACTTTTATTGAAACATTATCTTTTGTTATCACATCTTGTGAAGGAACATCAAGAGCTACAAGTCTTAAAGAAACCTTTTGCATTGTATCTATAAATGGAAGAAGAATAACAAGACCTGGACCCTTAACACCTACAAACCTACCAAGTCTAAAAACAACTCCTCTTTCATATTCATTTAAAATTCTAACCATATAGGTTAGAAGTGAAATAAGAAGAAATACAAGAAGAGCAAGTGTAAATAATGTCATAATTAAAATTTTAAAGGATAAGAGATTTATAGAACATTATAACTTTAATGCTTAATTCTTAGGGTAGGGGAAAATAAAGAAATAATTATAAGACATTGCTTTGTCCAATAAATAGTATTAAGTTATTGATAATCAATAATTTACAAAAAGCGTTTTAAAATTATTTATTTTATGGGGGAATTTAAGGGGGGCTTTGCCCCCCAAGCATAAAATGGGGCATTTATAAGCCAAAGGCTTATTCTCAGGGTGGGCGGGGAAAAATATAATAAAATAAATAGATTTAGAATTATTGGACAAGGTATTATAATTTTCTCGTTTTGCTTTAAAATTTTAAAATGTTTTTTTATATAATTTCTAATATCCTTCAAATTGAAATAAATGGTCCAATAACACCAGTCACTTCAAGTTATGTTAAAAAAGCTATTAAAATTGCTAATGAAAAAAATTACGATTTTATATTGATGATTATAAATACACCTGGTGGTCTTGAAAGTGCTATGAGAGAAATTGTTAAAGAAATATTGAATTCAAAAGTTAAAGTAATAGCCTATGTTTATCCAAGTGGTTCAAGGGCTGCTTCTGCTGGTGTTTTTATAGTCCTTTCTTCTCATATTACCGCTATGGCAAGTGGCACAAATATCGGTTCTGCAAGTCCTGTTTCTCTAACAGGTGGAATGGATTCTATTATGCAAAAGAAAGTTATGAATGATGCAAATGCTTTTTTGAAGAGTATATTAAAGACAAGAAATAAGCCAGAATTTTGGTCTGATAGTTTTGTGATATATGCAAAGTCTTATTCTTCATCACAAATGAAAGAATTTGGACTTATTGATTATTTAGTTGATAATGTCAATGAATTGCTTGATAGTATAAGTATAAAAAATAAGGTTATTGACAAACTTAATATGAGTTTGAGAGAAAAAATTCTTGAAAAAATAGCAGATCCAAATATAGCTTACTTTCTTTTGATTATAGGTTTATATGGAATTATATTTGAGTTGGCAAGTCCAGGTTGGGGTATATCAGGAACACTTGGCGTTATTGCTTTACTTTTATCGTTATTTGCTCTTCAAGTTTTGAGTGCTAATTTAGTTGGTTTATTATTGATTATTATAGCGTTCATTTTATTTTTTGCAGAAATAAAATTACAAACAGGTGGTTTTTTGGCTATTGGCGGAACAATATCATTTTTAATTGGTTCGCTAATGCTTTTTGATATTTCTAATCCTCAAATAAGAATATCAATTTTTAGTATTCTTACTGCTTTATTATTAACATTAATTTTCTTTTTTGTAATAATTGCTTTTGCTATTAAGGCACTTAAACAAAAGCCACAAACGGGTTCAGAATCAATTATTGGTAGGGTTGGTGTTGCTATTGAAAATTTCCAAAAGGGTGAAGGTAGAGTTATGATTCTTGGAGAAATCTGGTTCGCACAAAGTAATGACAATATACTGAAAGATGATAAAGTTGAAGTAATTGGTATTGAAGGTTTAACGTTGAAAGTTAGAAAAATAAATAGCTCTTAAAACATAAATTAAGAATGCTAAAATTGAGCTTAAAATTGAAAAAATTAGTAAAATAAATTTGAATTCAAAATTAAGTAAATAACTAATAACCATAAAGTAAAAGAAGAAACCTGCAATTTTTCCAAAAATGTTAGAGCCTTCAATTTTCTTTTTGTTAAACCATAAGAATACTGCTCCGATTATTAAAATAAATTCCCTTATTAAAAAAAATAATAATGCCCAATTTGGCAAATTCTTATAGATAACAAGTCCATAAACAATAACAAAAACTAATAGCTTATCTACAAGATGATCATAGGCTTTCCCAAATTCTCTATTTTGAATTTTTAATTTCCTTGAAATAACTCCATCAAGAATATCTGTAATGAAAGCAATTACAAGAAGAATAATTGTTAGAATTTCGTTTTTTGAAATTGATAAAAAAACAAACGGAACTAATACTAACCTGATTGTTGTTAAAATATCTGGAATTAAAATCAATACCCTTTAAAATAATCAGGTTTTATTGGCTTGTATATATCACTTTCAGTTTTTCTTGTAAATTTCCAAATAGGTATATGATAACTTAATCCAAATTTAAGGCTAAATCCGAAATTTTGAACATATTTAGAACCATTAAAGTAATAATCGTTAGCATATCTTAAATCCAAACTCAAAACATAAAATGGCATATTCCAAGCTTTCCCCCAATTACCAAATCCCACTTTTATTCCCCCACCATAAATTAAATCTTTTGGGTAATAGGTTGTTCCAACTACACCATAAGGCATTATTGATATTGTTCTATTTCCAAGAGAAGGTCCAAGTTTTAAAGAAAATCTTGATTCTTTAACTCTCTCTTTTATTTGGGAAGGTAGTGTAGTATCTTTTCTTAATCTAAATGTTATATTTTCAACTTCCAAACCAATTCCAAATCCAAATGGCTTATTTTTCATATATTTAAAGAATATAAAATCAAATGGAACAATTTTTAATTCATCACTTGCTTGAAAATTAACACCAGCATCCAAAGTCCATAATAAAAATGTTCTTTCACTTTGAGGATTAAATATAAATGGTGCTATTACATAATCCGAATGATTATATAGGATTCTCAAACCAAATGAAACTTTTGGAATTAGTTTTGAAGAATAAACTTTGTAATCTTTGAAATAATTAGTATCAGGTTTGCTTCTTAAAATATAGGTTTTCATAGGGTCATAGAATGATCCATTATAAGCTTTTGTCATTCCTAAATCAATATAAAATATATTCCATCTAAATGCTAAACCAAAATCATATCCACCACCCTTAAAGTTCATTCCATCAGTTGTATAACCAAAAGAAAAGTATGGTCCAATATCATAACTTTTTGTTCCAAAATATGGCCTAAATTTGAAATAAATGAATGATGGTAAATTATAATAATTTAGGCTTGGTGTTCTTGGCTCGTAATTAACCCTTCTAAGACCAATTGTCCATTCATTTCCGTATTTTTTCAGAGGGAAATATCTATAAAGACCAATTTCATAAATGTAGTCATAATAAGAACTATTTGAAAACATTCTTTGAGTATAAATTGTAAATACTACAAAATTTCTTTCTTCTGCCTTTTCTACAACATCTCCGTGATAATATCTTGTATATGTTTCTTCATCCCATTCCCTAAATGGATAAGTGCTTGTAAAGAAAAGAGGATTTATTGCTATGGAAAAATAAAAATTCTTTGCGATGCTATCTTGATTTCTCAACCAAGTTCCATTATTATATTTTTTTATTACATATTGTCCATAACCAAAATAAGCAGTTATTAATGAAAAATGCTCATGATATAGCAATCCAATTTTTATTCCTACTGATGGTGAAAATGTCGGACCATAAAGTAATGTGTCCCCATAGTATGGAACTGAAATTGAAATTCTTTTTATTGATCTTGGATTAAAATATCCAAAGCTTAAAACGGGAGATATATAAAAGAATTTTTTACCAATTGAAGGTCCAAGAAAAATTTGAAAACCAGGGAAATAATATAATGTACTATCACTTGCTGATATTTGGGAGGCATATATGTTTCCAAAGTGGATTTGTGAGCCTAATGTAAAACCTACTAGCCCATTTGTGAAAGAAGTATAAGAAACTTCCCAATATCCAATAACTCTATTTTGAAGTTGAGGATTTATATAAGCTCCTATACCGAAAAACTTAGTTTTTGGAACATCTACGAAGAGGCCAAAGGTAATGTGAAGCATACCCATATTTTAAAGGATAAAGCAAAAATTAATTATGCTATAAAATTTTGAAACTATGAAACATAATTTAAGTGTAGCAGAACTATACGAAGAAAGTATAAAGAAAAATCTTGCTATTCTTTCTAATGATGGAACACTTGTTGTGGATACAAGGCCTTATACAGGAAGGTCTCCAAAGGACAAATTTATTGTATATGAAGAAGAAACGAAAGATGATGTTTGGTGGGGTGAAGTTAATCAACCTTTTGATGAAGAACATTTTAATAAACTTTTAGAAGAAGTAAAAAATTACTTAAATACAAAAGATATTTATATTGAAGATTTGTTTGTGGGTGCAGAAGAGAAACACAGATTAAAATTAAGAATTATAACAGAAAGTCCTTGGCATGCATTATTTGCTAAAAATATGTTTATAAGGCCTAATAAAAACGATATTTTAAACTTCAATCCAGATATTGTTATCTATCATGCTCCATTTTTTAAAGCTAAGCCTGAAATTCATAAAACAAAAAGTGAGGTTTTTATAATACTGCATCTATCAAAAAGAATTATTCTAATTGGAGGAACTTTGTATGCAGGCGAAATTAAGAAATCCATTTTTACATTTTTAAATTATTACTATCCAAAAGTTAAAAACATTTTGTCTATGCATTGTGGTGCAAATATAGGCGAAAATCAAGACACTGCTTTATTTTTTGGACTTTCAGGAACAGGGAAAACTTCGCTTTCAACAGATCCTCAGCGCCCGTTAATAGGGGATGATGAACATGGTTGGTCAGATGAAGGGATATTTAATTTTGAAGGTGGTTGCTATGCAAAGGTAATAAAAATATCAAAGGAAAAAGAACCTGGAATATATAAAGCTTCTACAAGATTTGGAACAATTCTTGAAAATGTTATATTAAAAGAGGACAGAAGTGTTAATTTTGATAGTGATGAAAAGACAGAAAACACAAGATCAAGTTATCCCATTAATTTTCTTGAAAATATAAAATTGGATGGAAAAGGGGGACATCCTAAGAATATATTTTTTCTTTCAGCTGATGCCTTTGGCATATTACCACCAATAGCAAAATTAACTAAGGAACAAGCGTTATTTTATTTTCTTTCGGGATATACTGCGAAACTTGCAGGAACTGAAAGAGGTATTAAAGAACCAACAGCTACATTTTCCGCTTGCTTTGGAGCGCCATTTTTAGTTTTAGAACCTATTGAATATGCTAAAATGCTTCTTGAAAAAATTGAAAAATATAATCCCAATATATGGCTTATAAATACTGGTTGGTTTGGTGGTCCATATGGTATTGGAAATAGAATTGATATTGTTTTAACAAGAAGAATGATAAATTGGGCTATAAATGATGGTGATGCAGAATTTTATGAATTTCCTATATTTGGACTATTAGTTCCTAAAAGAATCCAGAATATTCCAGATTGGATATTTTACCCTCAGGATAGTTGGAAAAATAAAGAGGATTACATTCAAAGTGCCAAAAAACTTGCCTTTATGTTTATGGAAAACATAAAGAAGTTTGATATTGATAGTAAAATTTTAAAAGCTGGTCCAAAATTATGAAGCATCAGAATTTCATTTTAATAATATCAGGACCATCTGGTAGTGGTAAGACAACAATATGTAAAAAACTTTTAGAATTAGATAAAAATTTATTTTATTCAATATCAATTACAACAAGAAGAAGAAGAGAGAATGAAGTGAATGGTGTTGATTATATTTTCATTAGTAAAGAAGAATTTTTAGAAATGATAAGGAAAGACGAGCTTTTGGAATGGGCTGAAATTTATGGAAAATTTTATGGAACACCCAAAAAACCAATTTTTGAAAATTTAAATAATGGAAAAGACATTATAATGGATATTGATGTTCAAGGCAAAAGAAATATAGAAAGGAATTTTAGAGGTAGGGTAATTAGTGTTTTCTTAATACCTCCAAGTAAAGAAGTTTTAATTCAAAGATTAAAAAGTAGGGGTGATTTAAGTGAAGAAGAATTATTTAAAAGGATTTCACTTATTGATATTGAAATGAATTTCAGGTGGGAGTATGATTATTGGGTTCTAAATGATGATTTGGAAAATGCTATTCTTAATGTAAAGAAAATTATTGATGTTGAAAGATTAAGAGGAAAATTCATTTTATAATAACGCCTCCTTTAAAATTTAGAGACTTATGATTGAGCTTTTTCAGAAAGGTGGAATTGTAATGTGGGGACTTTTAGTCCTCGCTATTTTTGCAATTACCATCATTTTAGAGAGATTTATATCGCTTTATATCCTCTCATTTACAAACCCTTTAAAGCTTGTTCAGAAGGTTATAGAAATTATTGAGGAACAAGGTCTTAAAGAGGCTCTTGATTATTTATATAACAATCGTTCTCCACTTGCTAAAGTTTTGGTTGCAGGTCTTGAAAAAGTTCAGTTAGGTAAAAGTGCCTTTGAAGATGCTATGGTTAGAAAAGCTATAAGCGAATTGTCTTTTCTTGATAGGAATATGATTTATTTATCTGCTATTACTACAATATCTCCTCTTCTTGGATTTATTGGAACATCAATAGGACTTATAAAGGTTTTTAATGCAATAGCCATCTCTGGTGAAGTTGAGCCAACACTTGTTGCAGGTGGTATAAGTGAAGCTTTAATAGCAACATTAGCATCGTTTATTATAGCTGTTCCTTGTGCTTTATTTTATGCTATATTTACAAATAGGATAAATACATACCAAAAACAAATAGAAGAGGCATCAAATGCTCTTGTTGAATATCTCCTTGAAAAAGGCATTCTTGTCATATGAAAATTTTTAAAGAAAATAAAACAATTGATTTCAAATTTGACTTTGTTTCATTATCCATTGCGAATTTATCTTTTATAATTCTTTCATTTTTTGCTTTAAACATCCCTAAAAAAGAAAAAGGTATATTATTTGCCTTTGAGAAGAAACCTGCACTTGCTCAATTACCTTATCAAATAACAGGTGGTTCTGCAAGAGGTACTCTTTACTCTTATGAAAAGCTTCAAAATCCTCAACAGGAATTTTCAAATTATATAATATTTTCAATAAATGATAAGGGGGAATTTTTTGTAGAAGATGAACCTGTTAATTTTAATCAGGTTGTTGATAAGTTGAAAAATTATTTTGTTGAAGATAGCACCAAATCAATTTATATTAATATTCACGAAGATGCTTCTTATGAATACTTAATTAAAGCTTTTGACATTTCAATTCAACTTTTTAGAGATTTAAAGCTACAACCTAAAATTTTTATAGGTGTTATAAAGAGATAAGCATATGGCCATCAAGATAAATTTTCCAAAGCGTGAAATTCCATCAATTTCTATTTTATCCTTAGCTAATTTAGCGTTTATAATGGTGGTATTTATGGTAATTGTTGTTAAGTTTGAGCATTATGAAAAATCAAAAGTTATAAATCCTCCGAAATTAAATAACTCATTTAAAATTCCTATGCAAAGTAAAAGTTCAACAATTTTGGTAGTTAATGACAATGAGATATATGCAGAAGGATTTAAAATAAAATCCTTGGATGATTTATCTAGTCTTTATTTAACCAAATCTCAAAAAGATATTTTAGTTCTAATAAAAGCGGATAAGAATGTAAAAGTTAGCACTATTATTGAAATTATGGATAAATTGAGACAAATAGGAATAAATAAAATTGCCTTTATAACAGGAGGTTAGAATATGGCGAAGTTACCAAAACATTATATTCAAAAGGGTCAAGAAATTGAAGACTTTTATGCTCAAAATATCTTCTTTGGTTTTATAATTTCAATTGGGATAATAGCTTTGTTATTTGCTAGTGTTAAAAAAGTTGAATTTGGAACATATAAGCCTACTCAATTACCAAAACCTGTTACTATTGAATTTATGCCTGTTATTCAAAGAATAGAAGAACCTCCTTCACCAGTTAAACCTAAAATAAATGTTAAAATTATTGAAACTAAGAAGGAAAAATCATCTCAAAGTGAAAAGAAAGAATTAGTAACCATTCCTCAAAATCAAACTCAGGAACAATCTAATGTTGTTGTAAATCCGACAGAAGATATTCTTTTACCTACTCCTAAAAGTGAAGAAATTTATGAATTCTTTAAAGTTGAAATTAAACCACAAGTTATAAAATCTGTTCCCCCGGAATATCCTGAATTTGCTAAGAAAGCGGGAATTGAAGGGAGAGTTATAATAAGTGCAGTTGTTGATGAAGAAGGGAATGTTGTTGAAGCACAAATAGTTAGTTCTACAAATAGTATATTTAATGAGCCTGCTTTAAAAGCAGTATATCAATATAAATTCTCTCCTGCTATGATGAAAGATAAAAAAGTTAAGGTTAGGATCTTGATTCCTTTTAATTTTGTAATTAGGAAATGATAACCTTTAAAATTTTCAAGTTGTTTAAAAGGGGGTTGTGAAAATGAAACGATTGCTTATACTTATAACCTTTATTTTGGGATTTTTTAGTGCTGCATATGCTCAATATGGTAAAATTACAGGTAAGGTTGTAGATGCCAAGACAGGACAACCGATTGTAGCTGCTGCTGTTTATATTGAGGAGCTTGGTATTGGAACATATACTGATGATAAGGGCGAATTTGTCTTGTTAAGAGTTCCGCCAGGAACTTATACATTAAAAGTTGAATTTACTGGTTATTCTCCATTTGTTATTAAAAATCTTGTAGTTGAGGCAGATAGAACAATAAGTCCTCTTGGTGGTATTATAAAACTTCAAGAAACAGGAATAGTCCTACAAGAGCAAGTCGTAATAGCAAGAGAGCCTGTTGTTAAGAAAGATTTAACAGCAAGTGTTGATAAAATTAGAAGTGAAAAACTTCAAAGCTTGCCTGTTGCTAATGTTGAACAAGCACTTCAACTTCAAGCAGGTGTTAGAAGATATGGAGGTCAATTACAAATAAGAGGGGGTAGAACAGGTGAGGTTGCTTATGTTGTTGATGGTGCTGATTTGAGAGATCCTTATACAAATGCTGGAACTCCCAACTTACCGCTTAATGCTATTTCAGAAGTTTCTGTAAATAAAGGTGGCTTTGGTGCTGAATATGGTAATGCGGCATCAGGTGTTGTAGAAGTTGTTACAAAAGAAGGAACTGATAAATATGAATTTCAATTAAGAACAAGAACTTCTGATTTTGGATTTTTAAGTAATTTTTATATTGGTTCAAAGAATATTGGGCTTCCTATATACAATTTCTTATCAACTGATAAAGGAGATGTTTATGCCAAGTGGTTTGATAGAAAATATATGGGCAGTTATTATGATCAGATTTTTGGTTATGAAATTTTAAGGCAAAAGAAATACAATGATATGAATTTTAAAAGTGATGATCCATTATTTTCAGATATTAAACCCTTGTATACAAATGGTATGCCATTTCCAACAACATTTTACAATCAAAAACAAGATTTAAATAGATTTGAATTTACTGCATCAGGTCCAATTATTAAGAAGTATTTAAGATTTAGTGGAACACTTGATATTCAGAATTCAAATGGAAGATTTAGTAGATTAAATGCAGGTGAAACTGATATTATGCCTAATAGAAATAATCAAATTAACTATCAAGCAAAGATAACTGCTTTACCTAATCAAAAAATTAAAGTCTTTGGTAGTTTTGTTGGAACAAAAGCTTTGACCTCATACTGGGAGCCTGTATGGAGGATAGCTCCTACTCATTCCGCTTATAGTAAAACTGATATATTTGGTCTAATAGGAGGAATAAATTTTCTAATTTCTCCGAAAACGTATTCGGAAATTAGATTTAGTAGATATAGAAATCAAACAATCTGGAATTCATTTGAAGATATTAATATGGATGGTATTGATGATTTTGCAGATAGAGATAAGAATGGTTATGTTGAGGTTGATACTAATGCATTAAAGAGTAGTGTTTTAGTAGGTGATGAGATTTATTCTTACTTTTGTTCTGATCTTTTAAATATGATTAGAAATAAGCCTGGGTTTGCTAAACCTACTGATATTCCAGGTGTTGTTGAACTAAGAGCATTTTGGTGGCAAACACCTATTATTAACTGTTATCCTCAACAAAAACGTATAGCTTTAAGATTATTAGTTGGAATTACACCTTCGGGCGATACAGTTGCAGTTAGTGATCAATTGAATGTTCCAATAAAGGATACACTATATAAGATAAGTGGAATATATGTACCAAATCCTTTGAATTATGATAGAACAGCATTTGGTTGGAGATATAACTATACGAATCAATTGAAATTTGATTTTGTTCAACAGGATTTTGCAAATTTAAAAGGACATGAATTTAAAACGGGTTTTGAATATAGATTTATAAGATTAAAACAAGATATATGGGATTTTGCTTCAGGCGGAAATGTTTATCCTTCTGTTGTTGATGCAGATCCAAAGGAATTTGCTTTTTATGTTAGAGATAAAATAGAATTTGAGGGTTTAATAGCAAATGTTGGACTTAGGCTTGATTATTTTGAGCCTGATGCTTATATTCCTGCGGACTATGAGATACCTGTCAAAGTCAATGATAATAGTGATTTTGCAAATCCTGACACGTTAAATGGTGCTTGGACATGGGATAAGGGTTATGGGATAAGAAGAGATACTTTGAATATAAATAATCCTGTTAAAGTTAAACCTTATTATTATATTAGTCCTAGAATTGGTATTTCTCATCCAATAAGTGAAAATGATGTTTTACATTTTACTTATGGTCATTATTTCCAAGTTCCTCTACTTGCAAGATTATATTCTAATCAATGGTGGATATTTTCAGGAGCTTATCCAAGACAAGGAAATCCTGCTTTGAAACCTGAAAAGACAATTTCCTATGAGCTTGGTATAAGACATGCTTTTAATCCATATATGTACATAGATATTACAGGATTTTATAAGGATATTTATGATTTGGTTCAATCTAAAAGGTACGATATGCACGAGATAGATCCAATTACAGGTCAAAAAGTAAGAATAGGTAAGTGGTATACAGTTTATGTGAATTCTGATTATGCAACAGTTAGAGGAATTGAGCTTCAACTTTCAAAGCAAATTGGAGGTGGTATTGGAATTTTAAATAATTTATTCTTTGATATTAATTATACTTTCCAAGTTGCAAGAGGAAGTTCATCTAGTCCTATTAGTAACTATTTAAATGAATACTATGGACTTGCTCCTGGTTTTACACAAGAATTCTATTTAGATTGGGATCAAAGACATGGAATTGTTATAAATGTTGGATATATGATACCATTTGTCCCTCAAAGTCCCTTTAAAACAGGTTGGGGTAGTTCCTTTGTATGGAATTATGGGACAGCACTTCCATATTCGCCAGAAATCAGAACACCAAGAGATTATCTTGAACTAACAAATAGTTTGAGATTTTATAGTCAATCTGTTGCTAATTTGAATTTATATAAGAGCTTTATTGTAAAGGGTCTTGATTTAAGGATATTTAGCAATGTTTATAACTTATTTAATAATAGAGTTCTTATAACTTATTCTGATCAAACTTATTGGTTTGGTTATGGACCAAGTTCTGATGCTTGTAGAAATGGTCTTCCTACTTGTTTAGGTCAAAAAGCTGCGGAAGGTCCTTCTGGTGATATAAGTGTTTATTCATTACCAAGAATAACTGAAATAGGATTTGAAATTAACTGGAGGAGGTAAAGACATGTTAAGTTTATTAATTTTATCAAAGTTTGGAGGTGCTTACTATTATCCCCTTGGAACTCAAAAGTTAGTTCATATAAGTATAGGGGAAATATCTACATCAAAGTTCAATAATGGTTTATATGGTTATAATGTTACTGATCCTGTTTCTTACAATTATCCTGCAAATATCATATCAAATTATCTTTATAGGGGTGGTTTATGGATTGGTGCTAATGTAAGTGGCGGTATTGTAAGTGCGGAGTTTTATAATGATGAATTCGAATCTGATGACAACTATATAAATCCCGTTACAGGTTTTAAGTACATAGGTCCTGGGAAGTCTGCATTTGATGTTTATGCAGTTTTTAAAGAAAACACTAATGCTAATGGTGGAAATAGGTTAGGTGTTAGGGTTTTTGAAAGGACACTTGCTTGGCCTAATAGGCCCTATAATCAATTTTTCATTCACGAATATAAAATTGTTTTTGATCCAACTTTAAAGTCAGGAAATATACCTAATGACATTGATAGTGTTTTTGTTGGTGTTTGGTTTGATGCAGATGCTTGTGCAGCTAGCACGAGGACATCATTTTGGTACGATAATTTAGTTTTTTACGATGGACTTTATAAAAAAGTTATTGATGAAGATCCAAGGTATTTATCACTTTCTGGTTATTCTACTGATGATCCACTTTTGATTTATCTAAACGGTGTTAATTTTGGACTTGAAGATAAATATACAATTTTAGGTGATACTACAATTGAGTCTCCTGATGGTGTTCCTGATGGTTATATTATATGGGGTGATGATCCCATTGAAAGGCAGATTTCTGCAAAAGCAGGTGTTGATACAACTAATCTGCCTACACTTCCAAACGGCAGGAAGTACATATATTTAATTCCAAGAGGAATGTCGTATATATTTTATGATGCAAGGGATAAACTTGTTAATTCTGAAAATATAAAGAGGTGTCCAGGATTTACTTTTGCATCATTTATATATGCTGATCCGACCTCTGATGATAGTGTCTTTCCTGGAGGTAGAATTGTAAGACCTCATGCCCATCAATGGTGGAATATAGAGACTGACCCACCTTCCACTGGTGCTACAAACCCAGACATGTTCTATTATATGGCTGGTCATATAGCAAAAACCCAGTTTTATAGGTTTGTTCCAATACCTTTAAATGTGGGAGCTACCCAATTTGATTATAGGTTTCTTCTTACTGTTGGTCCTTATTCTATAAGTTATCCTGATACAATTAGACTAGTTTTAGTTACAGGTGTTGGTTATGGTTTAAATGGTGGTATTGATAATTATTATAAGGGTGGAAAATATATGTTAGGAGCAAGACAGCTTGTTGAAATTGCTTATAGAACTTACTATTTAGGTAGTAATTGTGATCCTGGACATCCAGATAACTGCAAGCCTGACCCTGACAGGTTTCCTGACAATCATTATAAAATCCCTATTCCTCCACCTTCACCTTCATTAAAATATAGTTCAGAAAGTGGAAAGGTTATTTTGGTTTGGGATAATAAACCAGAAATAACACCTGACTATGTTACAAATGAATTAGATTTTGCTGGTTATGCTGTTTATAGAACACTTTATAATCCTAATTTTACATTACCTTCAAAGAAGGGAAATAATGTTGATAAAGGTTCTCTTTTGGCACTTATATTTAAAAATGGAACAAGTGATGGTAGGAAAGATTCAATTGTTAGGAGTTTATTTGGTGTTTCATTGAATGATTTGAAATCTGTTGGTGTTCAAGTTTTTGAAAATATCGTTAGAACTTATGAGGATACAACAGTAAAGCCTGGATTTCCTTACTTTTATGCTGTTAGTGCTTTTGATTTTCCTACTGCTGATCCTTCTACTTATGGTCTTTCCCAGCAAGGTTCCCTTGATAATTATGCGAAAGATGCTAATGGTTCTCCATTGGCTTTATATGTAGGTTCTCCAATTTCTTCAAAAGAAAATTGGAAAGATAAGGTTAGAATTGTTCCTAATCCATTTAAGGGTTCTGCTGCTTGGTCTGCTACTAAGATAACACAAGAAATAGAATTTCAAAATTTACCTTCATCTGCAAGGGTTGATATATTTACACTTTCGGGAGATCATATTATTACACTTTACCATAACGAACCGGCTTCTGGTTCGTTGAGATGGAATTTATTAACAAAGAATGGATTTCTAGTATCACCAGGAATATACTTAGCAAAAATATCTGATAAAGATGGGGATTACAAGATTTTAAGATTTATGATTTTAAGATAGGAGGATAAATATGAAAAAGATACTTATTTTTACTTTCTTTTTTCTTGGAATTCTGAATGCACAAATATCCAAAGCTGGTCAATCAGGAGCTAAATTTTTATCTCTTCCTTATGATGTTAGGAGTGAGTCTATGGGTGATGTTGGAGTTAGTCTATCAAGTTCTTCTCCATTTGTGAATCCGGCAATTATTTCTACCTTAAATTTAAAAACAATTTATGGATTAGCAGGTTTCTTTTGGGGGGTAAATAATTTTGCTATTTCATATGTTATTCCTTCCAAAAGAGGTAATTTGGGTTTTTGGGCATCCGGCGTTTATGTTGGAGGTATGGAAGGTTATGAAGTAGATATTAATGGTAATATAAATAGTATAGGTAATTTTAGCTATCTTGCTACTCAGCTTGGATTTACCTTTTCAAAATTTTTAACAGATAAGTTTTCATTTGGAATATCCTCTAAAATTATATATGAAGGTTTTGGTGGATTTTCAAATGCTTATAGTGTAGCACTTGATGTTGGGACTTATTATATAACTGGTTTTAAGGATTTATTAATAGCTGCAAGTATCAGAAATTTTGGTTTTGATATGAAACCCTCTGGTCAATATACAAGGTACCTTTATGAAGCTGGTCTTGTGGAAACAACTGCAACATATACAAGCTATCGACTTCCAACAATATTTAGTTTTGGATTATCACTTTCTGTCTTATCTTCTGCTTATGGGAAAATTTTATTAGCTTATCAATTAAATCACCCAACTGATAATTTAGAAAGTCATAATATAGGTTTAGAATATTCGCTTATGAATATAATTTTCATAAGGACAGGTTATAAAATATATGTTAATTCTGATGAAGCGGTTAATGGAGCAAATGGTATAAATTTGGGTTTGGGTGTTAATTATGGTAGGATAGGTTTGGACTATGGTTTTTATAATAAAGGTATTTTGCCACCTATAAACCAAATAGCTATCCATTATAAGTTTTAAAGGAGGTTTTTAAGTTATGAGAAAGTTTTTTATATTTCTTTCATTTTTTTCAATGGCAAGTGCTGAGCTTAACCTTGGTGATAGAGTTCAAGTTCCGCTTACATATTTTTCACTTACATTTAGGAAAGATTATATAGAGGCTTCAGATAGTGGTTATGCTCGTGTAATTTTAAAAACACCTTATGTTTATGTTCTTACGATGGATACAGTTTATATTCAAGAAATACCAAAAACGTACATCATTCCTCCTGATACTGCATTAAAAATAGCAAATGTTATAGATACTTTGTTTAGTGAAATTAAACCAACTATTGACAATTATTTAACTAATTACTTTGGTTATGCTCCTAATTTTCTTGATTCTGATAATGATCCAAGACTTTTTGTTGTGCTTGGTGCCTTTTATGTTAGTGATGCTTTGGGTTTAGTTAAACCTAATAATGTTGTTGGTTATTTTGATCCTTACTATTCACTAAAAACACCCTACCCAAGACATGAATATATTGTTTTAAACTGTGCAAGTGTTTTAACATCCGAAAGTTCATCTGATGGTGATTGTACAAAACCATTTAATAGAAACTCATTAAAGAAAGTTTTATATTTCTTATATACAAATTATGTTTTATATGGGTATAAGCCTAATGAAGATAACTTTGCTCGTTCTCAGATTGCTTATTACTTAGCCTCAAAAGCTTCAAATGATACTTCATTCTTTTATGGATTTAGACAAGGTAATACAAGAAATTTGCTTTATGTAATAAATGATCAAATTGATGCTAGCTTTAAGTACAACATTGCTATAAATCCGACATTACCTTACATTAATCAGGTTAATTTAGCAAATACACTTGATGATCCACAAGCACAAATTTCTTACCTTTGGTTTAATTTTCTTGAAGAGAAAGATGCAAATGCTTTAAAGAGTAAAATAAAAGATAATTATGATAAATTTTATAGTTTGTTTCCAGATAGTTTAATTAAGAATTATATTGTTGAATTTCATTTGAAAAATTTATTGAACTCAAAAGGTTATGAATATAATTATTCAAATCCTTTCTTACTGAATAAGGAAATATATCCTTGGACGGGTTTGGCTCCTATATTCAAAGGTGTTGGTGGTGCTGATACTGATAGATGGATTTCTCTCCCCATTTATGCAGCAGAGGGTTTTGTTGTTACTGCCATTACGGGAGCAAATAAGCCTATTGTTTGGAATTGGATAGATAGTTCAAAGATAAAAGTCTTTAAAATTGATACTATTTCTAAAAAAGTTTTTGAGCTTTCAACAAATCCATTAAGGCTCAAAGTTGACAGTTTAAGAAGAGGAAGTGAAAGATTATTTATGATAAATCTTGATGAGATAAAAGTTGAAATAAGATATGCAATAAATGATACAACTCCTCCTACAGTTTCTTCTTACTTTGTCCTACCAAATAAGTTTTCATTAAATACATTTGAAGTTTTTCTCTTAGCAAATGATTTATTGTGTATTGATGTTGGTAAATGTTCAAAAGCTTATGTTCAATTATCTACACCTGATCCAATATATAAGCCTATCATAGAATTAGATGAGTTAGAAACGGTAACAGATACTTTTGTTTATTATGGTAAAATCCTTCTATCTAAGGTTCAAAGAGGTGATTATGTATTTTCTGTTATTAATCTTCGTGATAAATTTGATAATATCCCTCCTACTTATCCATCTGATACTGTAAAGTTAGATTATCTTTCTCCTCAATCTATCATTTCATTTTATAATGGTTTTCTAAAAATAAAGAATAATGAAGATGCTGAATATCCAATTATTGTTAAGAGGACAGATAAGGGTTTCTATATATTCTCAAATGCTAAGTTTGATGGTTATATTTATATAAAAGGTTCTGATAATGAGGTTATTTATTATGAAAATCAACCTTTAACTACTTATTATGAGAATGGCTACTTATTAACAAAGTTTGTAGGTAATGGTTATTATAAAATATCTAGTGGAAAGCCTACTTATAACTTCTCTTTCAAAGTTGAAAATAGAAATATCTTTCTTACACTTCCATCTTATAGTAATGTTAAAATTAGGATTTTTGATGTTAATGGTAGGGTAATCTATAATTTTGATAAGAATTTAAATATTGGTTTAAATGTTATTGAAGTTCCTATTAAGAAAGGTGTTTATATCTTTGAAATCAGGTATAATTGGGATAAGTTTAGATTTAAACAAGTTATAAATTAAGGAGGTTAAGGTATGAGAAGACTTATCTTTATTTCATTTATAATTTTAGGATGCTCTGCTAAAAAAACACCATCTGAAACACCTATTACCTATAATGATATTATGAATGAAGCATGGAAAAATTATTCAATTTTTGAATTTTCAAAAGCAAGAAATTTATTCTCTCAGGCACTTTCAATAAATAGTAAAGATAGAGAAGCTTATTATGGAAATTCACTATCTTCTGCTTCTTTATCATTATATCAAGAGGCTTTTTCTCTTTCATCATCAGGAATTTTTGCGCAAGGAGAACCACCGTTAAAGAAAGTTGTAAATAAAATTATTTTAAATTCTATGCCAGATACAATTTTAATATCTGCTCAAAAAGAAGGAAATGATAGTGTTTATTTTGGTTATTACTATATTCAAATATCTGATACGCCAATTCTTGAAGTTTCATCTATATTTCTAAACAATTCGCTTAAATCCATTTATGCATTCAATAGAAATAAAATTATAGTGCCATTTACTCATGTTTTAGATCAAAATAGTAATGTTAAACAAAGTGATCTTCCAAAAGCAAATGATACTATTATCTATTCTGTTTCAATACCTACTCTTAAAGATATTGATAGCTTGCTTTGGAATATTATTGTTCTATCATCAGGTTTGGGTTATTTAAGCGATAATTTAAGTCAGGCTATGATATATGGTTATTTAGCATATTTTACAAATCCTATAAATTCATTAAATCCAAGAATTGTAAAAAGGTTTAAAAATTCAGATAATGTTTTTAATCTTGCAAGAATTTTATATAAATTGGAACTTTATTATAATTTAACAAATTTATTACATGATGTTGATGCAAATTGGCCCTATAACAATTGGGGAAATAATATAAAAATTGATATAAAGTGGGTTTATAATAACCAAAATGCTATAAAATCAAAGTTTTATGAGTTTTTATCTACACAACCATAAAAGGAGGTAAGGAAGATGATGGAGCTGATTTTGATAAGCAAGATGGCACTTGTACAGGGTTCCCAAGTTTCTGGAAGAGCTGATCTGTCAAAACTGAATAGAGTATATGGCTATGTTGAAAGGGAAGTTTCCTACTACAATCCCAAAAATCCTGCTCAAACATTTGCTTTTGTCGATATATATCAAGATAGCTCAGTAAATCAATATGGTTTGCTTTCGACACTTCACAAACCTGTTTATGTTTCTGCTAATGGTGATAGCATCCTATTCTGCTTTAGAAGAGTTGACCCAAGTGGCGGTTCTGGAAGAATCGGAGTTGCTTGGAGTTATAATAGGGGTCAAACTTGGAACACTGCTGGTAATATAAATGGAAATGCAAACGGTAGGTATCCAAGTGCTGTTGGGTTTACATCAGATGGGACGCCTGTTTGCTCATGGCCAGAATTAGTTGGAGGAAACTGGGGCAATATGTCTATAGGAAAGGTTGGTAGCCCATCTGTTGCTACTGGCAATCTTGGAACTTATAGAAGCATAGGTTATAAAGTCGGTAACGATACATTTGCTTTTATAGGATTTACAGCAAGCACATATGCTGTTTATCTTGGTTTTTATGATGCAATAAGTAATGCTCTAATAGGTTCTCCTATTGCTGTTAGAGATCCAACTACTGACTTTGGTATTTCACCATATGCAGTTGATATAAGTGGTGATTCCGTTTATGTTGTTGGTTTTGATAACACTAATGGAAGTCCTACACAAGGAAAAGTTGGATATTTCCTAATTAGAAAGGATGGTACAACAAATCCAGATCCTGCTAGTGAAAATCTTCTTGATACACTTGCTCTTTATGCATTTACAATAGCAGGTGAAACTTTCAGCACGCTTGTAGATATAGATGTTAGATTTACATCAAGTTATGTATATGTTCTCTATTCACTTCAAGAATCACCTGTTCCATATAATGATACAACCGTTTCCCATGTTTTAGTTTTACAGAAATATACAAGAACTGCTGATGGTAAAATAGATTGGACAATACCCATTAAACAATGGGTATGGGCGCCTTGGTTTAATAACAAGGTCCAGGATAAATTGCCATTTGCTCATCAACCTAAATTAGCAATTAATGGAGATAATAAAATTGTTATTCTTTTTGTTCAATGGACAGATTCAACAAATTCAGGTTGTGGAGATAATAAAACTGCGAATAATTCTCCAAAAGATATATTCTATATTGCTAGTAATGATGGTGGAATCAGTTGGGGTTTAATGAGAGTAAATTGGAATAATAGTCCTAACAGACTTGAAGATTTTGTATGGCCTGCAAGGGTTGGTTCAAGAGACCTTTCAATAACGGATCAGGATACACTTATTATTGCTTATTTAAGTCCTAAGGATGGTTCTACTGATATCCACTGTAATGCTTTAAGTGCTGGTAGTACTACTGAGTCTTACAATTGGTTAGCTAAGGAAGGAGTATCTTATACTAATGGAGAATTCCAAGATACTTTGATTATTGTTGATGTTTCTGAAATTTCTAAGAATTCCAATTATTCTATAACTACATTAAAGGGTCAGATTAAAGTTAAGTTAATGGATAAAGATGCTGTTGTTTCACTATACAATGTAAATGGTTCGTTGATTGATAGGAAAGTTGGAAAGGATGTTATCTTTAATGTTAGTAAAGGTGTTTATATTGTTAGGATAAATAAAGAAAGTTATAAGGTTGTTGTTCAATAGTTTTTAGCCCCCCATATGGGGGGCTATTAATTAAAATATGAAAAAAGTTGGTATTTTAGCAGTTCAAGGGGATTTTTATGAGCATAAATTGATTTTAGAAAAATTAGATGTTCCTTGTAAATTTGTAAAAAATAAAGAAGATTTTAAGGATATTCATGGACTTGTTATTCCAGGGGGTGAATCTACAACATTAAGAAAAATTATTAGAAATAATCATTTAGAAGAAGAAATTTTAAGATGGAAGGAGGAGGATAGACCTACGCTTGGAACATGTGCAGGTATTATTATAATGTCAAAGAAAATTTTAAATGATGAAGAAGGTAAAGGTTATGGTTTTTTAGATATTGAAATTGAAAGAAATGCTTATGGAAGGCAAAAGGAGAGTTTTATAGCAGAAGTTGAATATTCATTTGGTTATAAATCAAAAGTTGCTTTTATCAGAGCACCAATTATTAGAAGAATAAATAAAGGCGAGATTATTGCTAAATTAGGTGATGAGGTTGTGGGTATTAAAGATAAAAATTTTATAGGAATAACATTTCACCCTGAAATAACATTTGATACAAAACTTCATGAATTCTTTTTGAAATTATTATGATTAGACTTTTAAATTTATCAAAGAATTATGGAAGTAAAAAAATTCTTGAAAATGTTAATTTCCAAGTAAATAAAGGTGATTTTGTTTTCATTGTAGGTGAAAGTGGGATAGGTAAGACAACATTACTTAAACATCTATATCTTGATGAATTTGCTGATAGTGGTGAAGTTTATATATTTGATAAATTAGTTCATAAAAAAATGAAAATTAGTGAAATTCAAGATTTAAGACTTAAAATTGGTGTTATTTTTCAAGATTATAAGATTTTAAACGATAGAACAGTTTATGAAAATGTTATTTTTCCATTAAGATATATGGGACTTTCAAAAAAATTATGTGAGGATAGAGTTGAATTTGCTTTAAAGTTTACAAAACTAACTAACATAAAAAATGACTATCCTTATTACCTTTCGGGAGGTGAGCAACAGAGAATAGCAATTGCTAGGGCAATAGCGAGACAACCTGAAATTTTAATAGCAGATGAACCAACGGGAAATCTTGATTTATCAACCTCTATTGAAATTTTAAAAATTTTAATTGATTTGAACTTTCAAGGTATGACAATTATTATGGCAACACATAATCTTGAATTGTTAAACTATGTTAAAAATGCTAAGAGCTATAAAATTGAAAATTATAATTTAAAGTCTTTTAATGGGAATTTTAATTAATTTTTTTCCGTTTTTCTTGAACTTCAATTCTATTTTGATTGTATCATTTTCGTTTAGGTCTTTTTTTAAATTTATCAACATTATATGATAAGAAAGCGGCTTTAATTCAAAATTATCTTTTATTTCAATAAAATCAACTTTTTTCATACCAAGTTTATCTCCTTCTTTAAATGTTTGATGGATTTCACTTATTTCAGAACAATCACAATGAACTTCATATAATGTATCTATTTGTCCATAATTTCTAATTTTCATAAAAACTGCACTTGTTCCCCCCTTTATTCCAATTCTTCCATAAGCATTTGTAATTTCAATCCCCTCTTTTTTTGAACAAGAAATAAAAAAAAGGATAATTAGTAGTTTTTTCAATAGTGAAATTTTAAAGTTTGAGGTTTTGCTTTCATTTTTTAACCAAAACAAAATTAACATTTAAATTTTTCAATTTGACTTTTAATTTTTTTGAAATTTCTTTTCCAACTATAAGTGGAATAACTTTTTTCTTATAAACCCTCTCTAAAATTTCTTTTCTTCTTATAACCCTATCAATATCATTATTTCCAATTTTATATGAAATCTCAATAGCAATATAAACTTCTTCTTTTGTATTTTTTAATATCCCACTAACAATTAAATCTAATTCACTAACATCATTTTCTTCCTCTTGACTAATTATTCCTTTTTCAACATATTCATCTAATTCATCAAATAATTCACTCTTATCTTTTATCTTACATTTCCTAATTCCAATATAACTTCCTAAATATGAGCATATGTTTATGAAAACTTTATGTTCTAATTGCCATCCCTTTAATTCTTGTATGCTTTTTTCATGTCTTTCTAGAATTTCTTCCATTCTGTCTTGTCTTTCTTCCATTCTTTGTTGTCTTTCTTTTATTTCCTCTTGTCCCTTCTCTAATGCTTCAAGTCTTCTATTAACTTCACTTCTAAATTCTTCAAATTTTATTGGTAGTTCTAATAATTCTTTTGTTAGAATTAAAACTCTTAATTTTTCAAGATAATAATGAACTCTTTTTCTTTTACTTAACTATTCTTTCAAGCTTAACAAATTCCAAAGATAGCGTTTTAACACCGTGTTCATTAAATTGAACAGTAATTAAATTTCTCTTTATTTCTAAAACCCTTCCTATACCAAACTTATGATGCCTAATCAAATCACCTTTTTTATAAGTTAAACTTAAATCAGAGATATTATCCCATATAATTTTACCATCTTTATAGCCGATTTCCTCTAAGAATCTTGAAATTTGAAGTTCCTTTCTACCTCTTAAAAATCTTGTTTTACAATAAGATAAGTACAATTCTTCTTTTGCTCTTGTAATTGCAACATAAAATAATCTTCTTTCTTCTTCTAAATTCCCTTCTTCTATACTCAAATGATGCGGTAATATATCATCTTCCAATCCAATTAAGAAGACAACAGGAAATTCAAGACCCTTTGCTGAGTGTATTGTCATTACAGAAACACAATTATTTTTTAAGTCTATTTCATTTTCTGTTTTTACTGAAATATCTTCAACAAATTCTTCAAGATTATTATAAATATCAAGTGAATTTACAAATTCTTCTATATTTTCTCTCCTTTCTCTTGCTAATTGTGTGCTTTCATTCTTTTGAATATATTCAATATAGTTCGTTTCAAGAATAATTTTTTTAGCAAGTTCCTTAACACTTAGCGTTTTTGAGTAATTCAATAACTTTTCAAATAGATTTAAAAAATCTATAATTCCTTCAACTGCTTTTTTTCTATTTATAAATTTTAAAGCTGGTCTTAATGCCTCATAATAAGATACATTATTCTCCTCCGCTATTTTCTTTATTATTTCAAATGTAGTTTCACCTATGCCCCTTGGCGGTGTATTTATAGCTCTTTCAAGAGATATATTATCTTTTGGATTGTAAATTAATCTTAAATAGGCAATTAAATCTTTTATTTCTCTTCTTTCATAAAATTTTTCTCCACCAATAACATTATAAGGAATTTTATACTTATTAAATACTTCTTCTATGGACTTTGAAAGTGCATTTATCCTAAATAAGACTGCAAAGTCATAATAGGGTCTTTTTGAACTTACAATAATTTTAGCAATTTTTTCTGCTTCTTCAATTTCATCATGATTTTCTAAAACCTCTGGATCTTTTCCATCCGGATTATTTGTCCATAAAACTTTGTCTCTTCTTTCATAATTAAATTTAATTACTCTATTAGCTAATTTTAAAATTTTTTTTGTTGAACGATAATTTTGCTCCAAAAATATTATTTTTGCATTAGAAAAATCCTTTTCAAAATTTAAGATAATCCTAAAATCTGCACCTCTAAATGAGTAAATGCTTTGATCTTCATCACCGACAGCAAATATATTATTATGATAAATTAAAAGATTTTTTAAAAGCTGATATTGAATGTGATTTGTATCTTGATATTCATCAACATGGATGTAAAGAAACTTTTTAGCGTAATAATCTCTAATTTCAGGATATTTGCTGAATAATTCTAATGTATTTAACATCAAGTCCTCAAAATCCATTGCTCTATATTTCTTTAAGCGCTCTTGATAAGCATTATAGATCTCCATATATTCTGAACTTAAATTATCTATTCTTTTACTTTTATATTCCATTAAAATATCAAGAACTTCACCAGCTTTTAAATCCTTATCTTTAATTATACTTCTAACAATTCTAAATTGATCATCTCTATCATAAACTACAAAATTTTTTGGATAACCGACTTTTTCAGCATGTTGTTTCAAAATTCTTAAACACATAGCATGAAATGTATGTATCCAAATATCTTTTGATAGAGAGCCAAGAATTTTTCTAATTCTTTCCTTCATTTCTCCTGCTGCCTTATTAGTAAATGTTAATGCAATGATATTTTCAGCATCCGCTAATTTCTTGGCAAGAATATAAGCAACCCTATATGTTAAGACTTTTGTTTTTCCACTCCCTGCTCCTGCCAAAACTAAAACTGGTCCTTCTGTTGTTAAAACCGCTTCTCTTTGTTTGTCATTTAATTCATCTAAAAATCTCAATATGTTCATATGCTTTGCCTCCTTTTTGTAAAATGAGCTTTAAGAACTATCCTTTTCCCTTAAAACTCTTCTTAATGGTTTTCCTATTAAGCTTTTTGGAATTTCACTTGTAAATTCAATTTCACTTGGAATCTCATAATAAGCTAAATGTTCTTTCAAGTAATTCAATAATTCTTCTTTTGTTAACGTTTCTCCTTCTTTAACTACAACATAAGCTTTCACAATCTCATCTGCTATTTCAGGTTTCTTAATTCCAACCACTGCTGCTTCTTTAATTTTTGGATGCTTATATAAAACTTCTTCAATATTCCTCGGATAAACATTAAATCCATGGACAATTATCATATCCTTCTTTCTATCTATAATATAAAAATATCCATCTTCATCCATCTTTGCAATATCTCCTGTCCATAACCATCCATCTTTCAATACTTGCCTTGTTTCCTCTTCATTATTCCAATATCCTTTCATTACTTGTGGTCCTTTAATAATAAGCTCTCCTTCTTTTCCTGGGGGCAATTCCTCACCTGTTTTTAAATCTACAATTTTAGCATCTGTATCAGGTAAAGGAAGGCCAATAGAACCTTCCCTATTCTCACCATATATGGGATTAGCATGTGTAACAGGAGAAGCTTCTGATAAACCATATCCTTCTATAAGCTTAGCACCTGTTATCTTTTCAAATTGTTGTTTAACTTGAATAGGTAAAGGAGCAGCCCCCGAAAGACAAAGTTTTATGCTTGTTAAATTGCGTTTATCAATTTCTTTATAATTATTTATTGCATTATAAATAGCAGGAACACCTGGGAAATTAGTAATTTTATGTTTTTCAATTGTTTCAATTACTTCCTTTAAATTAAATTTAGGAAGTAAAACTATATTTCCACCAACTGCAATTGTGTAATTCATACCCACTGTCATAGCATAAACATGAAAAAGAGGGATTACAATTAATGTCCTTTCATTACCATAGTCTATATTAGTAGTCCAAGCGATTAATTGCTTTACATTAGAATATAAATTAAAATGCGTTAGCATCGCACCTTTTGGTCTTCCAGTTGTTCCACCGGTGTATTGTAAAACGGCAACATCTTCTTTAGGATTTATCTGAACATCAATAATTTGGGGATTGGTATATAATAAACTTGAAAAAACATGAAAATCATTTGGAATTGAAGGTGTTTTAGAAAAAATCGTTTTTAAAGAATAAAGAAAATTTAACGGGAAATTTAAAAATTCTTTAATTCTACCAATAATAAAAATTTTTGTGGAAACTCTGTCTCTTATTTGAATAACTTTATCTAAAAATAAATCCAAAGTGATTAATGCTTTTGGTGAGCTATCTTTCAATATAAATTCTATTTCAGATTTTGAATATAATGGATTCATTTGAACAACAATTGCTCCAAGTTTTAAAACTGCAAAATAAGAAATAATGTAATGTGGAGTATTTGGAAGCATTAAAGCAACCCTATCACCTTTTCTAATGCCCAAGTTATGAAGTGCAGTTTTAAATGATTCAACCTTTTTTAATAATTCCTCATAAGTTATAGAATAATTATAAAATGTAATTGCAGTTTTTTTTGAATATTTAATAGCGCTTTCTTCAAGAATTTTAAATAATGGAACTTCTTCATAATTTAAGGAATATGGAACATTTGGCTCATATTTCTTAAACCAAGGTTTGGTTCTTTCAGTCATAGCTATAATTATAAAGTATGGAAAATTCCACTATTTGCCTTGTCCAATAATTCTAAAATTACGATTATTTCCTATTTTTCCCACCCACCCTATATTCAAGCCTTCGGCTTTAGAATACCCATTTTTCGGCATGGGGGGCTTTGCCCCCCTTAAATTCCCCCCAAAATAAATAATTTTAAAACGCTTTTTGTAAATTATTGATTATCAATAACTTAATACTATTTATTGGACAAAGTATCCACTATTTGCCTTGTCCAATAATTCTGAAAACATTATTATTTCTTTATTTTGCCCGCCCACCCTTAAATAAGGTAACCCTTAAATGTAATAACTACCATTTTCCTGTCGCTCCTCCACCACCCGACAGTCCTCCCCCAAAACCTCCAAATCCTCCACTTGAAAATGTTCCAAAACTTCCATTTGAAATATATATTCCCTTTCCCATTTTAAGAAGAGAAATTAGACTTCCAATAATAAATCCAATTGAAATAAGAAGAAGAAAACTCGCCTTAAAGATAAAGTAAAGAAATAAAATAATTATCCCAAAAATTAATCCTATATAACTTAAAAATATCCCAACAAACAATCCAATTAAAAATGGCATTCCAGTTTCTTTTTTATTATTTTTATCACTATTGTGGGATTGATCTTCATTTGAAATTCTCTTTTCAATTTCTAATATAGCGCTTTTAAGGCCAAGATAATAATTTCCTTCTTTGAAATATGGAACTATATTATTTCTTATAATTTCGCCAGCTATACCATCTGTTATAATTCCTTCAAGTCCATAACCAACTTCTATTCTTATTAATCTTTCTTTTATTGAAACTAAAATTAAAATTCCATTATCTTTCCCTTTTTTACCAATACCCCATTTCTCAAACAATAAATTTGCATATTCTTCAATCGGATAACCAATTGAATCAAAAATAGCAACAGCAATTTCAACTGACGATTTTTCTTCTATATTCCTTAAATACTCCTCTAACTCATTTCTCTGACTTGAATTTAAAACGTTCGCATAATCATTAGCAAATCCATATGGCTTTGGAAATGTTTGTGATAGAATAAGGAATAAAATCATATAAAATTTTCATAATTTTAAAGTTGAGGGCTTATTGATTGTTTTTTGCTTTGGCAAAGCTCTTTTTTATTTTATAAACTTTAAAATTTCGCACTTGCTAAAGTTTTTTTCATCAGAAATTGGTATTGACTTAGGAACTGCTTGGACATTAGTTTATCAAAAAAATAGAGGTATTGTTTTAAGAATACCATCAGTTGTTGCCTATGATATTGAGAAAAAGGAAGTTATAGCAATCGGTGAAGAAGCAAAAATGATGTACGGAAAGACGCCAGAAGGAATTGTTGCGGTAAGACCAATTAGAGATGGAGTTATAGAAAATCTTGAACTTGTTCAGGAGTTCTTATATAGAATTATCCGAAAAATTAGTAAATTTATAAGTCCTATTCTTGTTGTTGGAGTTCCAGCTGGTGCTAATGAAGTTGAAAGAAAAGCAGTAATAGATGCGGGAATCGGTGCTGGTGCAAGAGAGGTTTTCTTAGTTCCTGAACCAATAGCATCTGCAATAGGAATAGGACTTGATATCTCTAAACCAAAAGGTCATATGGTTGTTGATATTGGAGGAGGAACTTCCGAAATAGCAATTATTTCTTTAAATCAAATAGCTCATCAGAATTCTATTAAGATAGCTGGTGATGAAATGGACGAATCTATTATTGAATACATTAGAAGAAAATATAATACAAATATAGGCTATTTAACAGCTGAGGAAATAAAAGTGAAAATTGGTAATGCTTATCCTTCTGAAAATGAAGAATATGTTGAAATATCAGGATGGGATATGATTCAACATAGGCCAAAAACAATAAAAATATCCTCATCGGAAGTTAGAGAAGCTTTAAATAGCCCTATTAATCAGATTATAAGTGCTATTTCACGATTACTTGAAGATGCAAAAGCAGATTTAGTTAGAGATGTTCTTGAGAATGGAATTTATTTAACAGGTGGAGGCTCATTAATAAGAGGTTTAGATTTAAGAATACAAGAGGAATTGAATATAAAAGTTCATAGAGTTGATTATCCTCTTGAAACAGTAGTAAGAGGAATAGGGAAAATTGTAGATAACTTAAATAAATTTAAACCTTTACTTTCAAAAGGTAGAAAAATTTTAAAAAGTAAGTGAATTTTTATAGTTTTTTAATTTTTTTAATATCTATTTTCTTTTTTTTCAAACTTCCAAGGATTATTATTTTTGAAAATTTAAATCTTTTTTACAAACCTATTCTAGATTTTGAAAGTTTTATTTGGGATATAAAAAGTTTGAAGAATGATTTTGAAAGACTTATTTTAGAGAGTGAGAAATTTAAGAATTTTAGTTTTGGCATTTCTTTTATACCTCCAATTTACCCCAAAGAGATTACTCTAAATTTAGGAACGAGAGATGGTATAAGCTATAATGATATTTTATCTATAAAGAACATTCTAATCGGAAAAATTATTGAAGTAAATGAGAATTCTAGTAGAGCAATAACAATTTATAATGAAAATTTTTCTGCTTCTGTTTTAATAAAAAGAAGTAATTATCTTGGTATTTTTGAAGGGGGAAATATTCCAAAAATTTCATATATTTCAGAAGGTTCTGATATAAAAGAAGGTGACACTATTTTAACATCTTCTTTTGATGGTTTGTTTCCTTATGGACTATTTGTTGGTATTGTAGGTAAAACAATAGAAAGAAGAGGAACTTTTGAAAGTAGAGAAGTTATCTTACCATATAAGTTTGAAAGAATAACAATGTTTAATATAATTAAACCTTAAAAATAATCTATTTATTAAGAAATTCTTTTATTTTAGCTAATAATGAAGAGAAAGAACCAACGCCGTTTAACTTTCGTAAATTATTTAAAACATAAATTCCACCACTAATATAATAATCATCATTTATAAGATAAACTTCAAGTTGCTTTGTAGGCGATACCCTATCACCAGAAAAATCCCTATTTTTAGCTAAATCAAAACAAACAAAAGCATATTTAAAATTTGGTTTTTCATATGTATATCTATTTCCGTATTTTAATTTTAAAACTCTATCGTCAAAAATAAAAAGATGACTTAAAAATTGACCTACTCTTTCTCTGGCAGTTCCTTTAACAGAAATTAAAAAAACTCTATCATTTAAATTTCTTGAATAAACAATCAAATCTTTATCTATATTCTTTTTTGAATTTGTATTAACTCTCCTATTTTATATGATTATATCCTATGCAATTTGAAAAATGGGCATTTATTAATTCTTTTAAAATTTCTTCAAAAATTTTTCCACGAAAAACATCCAATTTTGCTCTTTTAATTCTAGCACTTTCAAAACTATTAATACTTTTCATAATTATTTTGTCAATCTCATCACTATTTATAATTTCATTAAAATTATTGCCTACCCATTCTGCTCCCTTTTCCATTATCTTTTCTCTTATTAAATTCAAAATTATTTCCTTCATTTCAAAAACAAATCAATATAAGCACTTTTTACCCTTTTAATAGCAAAATCATAAGCTCTTTTAGAATTGTCAATATATATGCTTTTTCTCCCTGTTTTAGCACAAATATAATTTGTAGTTCCAGAACTACCAAAAGGGTCTAAAACCAAATCTCCTTCATATGTATAAAATTTTATAATTCTATAAGCCAATTCTTCTGGAAAGGGTACAGGACAAGCATTTATAATTTCTTTTCTTGTTTCGGGCTTTATATCCCATAAGCTCAAAGAAAATTTAATAAATTCTTCTTTCGTAATATCTATATTTTCCTTTAAACCTTCATGTTTTTTTAATTTTTTATTAAAAACTAAAATAAATTCATAAGGTTGAATAACATAAGGGTCAGAAGGACTTGAAAAACTGCCCCAAGCAGTTCTCTTTGAAACTTGATGTTTAAACCAAACAATATCATTTCTGATCTTAAAACCTATTTTATGAGCTATATTTATAACATCATTAAATAATTGCTAATCTTCCATCATCTTTTATAACTCTATAAAGCTCCTTTAAAACTTCCTCTAAAAATCTTAAATAATTTTCATAACTTAAATTATCATTCCAATTTTCATAATTTATTCCAACATTGTATGGTGGAGAAGTAAAAACTAAATCAACAATATTATCCTGAATATCTTTTAAACACTCTAAAACATCTCCAAGATAAAAAGTTTGTCTGAAAAACTACTTAACATAACTTTCAACAATTTTAATAATTTTTTCAACTTTTTCAAAGCCATCGTCTATTGCTTTTTTGCTTTGTAATTCTCTATAATAGCCAC